>Ga0075430_100004554_pt1 | contig 11672 bp, 13 predicted proteins | sample RhiMetdeltSRZDD4_FD_75294 | JGI IMG/M metagenome (GOLD analysis project Ga0075430, IMG submission 75294) | Populus rhizosphere microbial communities from Tennessee, USA - Rhizosphere MetaG P. deltoides SRZDD4 | ecosystem: Host-associated > Plants > Roots > Rhizosphere > Soil | place: USA... | reverse complement strand
GGCGTGTTTATGGTTTCCGCGTCGAAGGTCTCCTTCACCAGGACGCCGCCCGTGCGCTCGGCGAACTCGACTTTGCACTCGCGGCCGTCGCTCATGCGGTATTCGATCAGCTTGCGCGGCTCGACCCGGGTGTAGGTGCCTTCGAAGTCGAAGCCCTCGGCTCCGTCCTTCGACTCCATGCGCGCCACGAACTTGCCGCCTTCGCGCAGGTCGACGGTGCTGCGCGGCGTATGCCAGTCGTCCGAGGCCGAGTTCCACTGCTGGATGTCCTCGGGGTTGTTCCAGGCGTTCCAGACCTTGCTCAGGTCGGCTCTGACAACGGTTTCCACAGTGATCTTCATTGGGATAGCTCCTCGTAAAGTTCGCAGGGTCGGACCTCGACCGCAAAGCCCAGTTCCTCGCCGAAGTTGGCGGCCGGGTGCTTGGCGGCGACTTGGTTCGCCTCCGCCATGTCCTTCGCTTCGACGATGAAGAACGCGCCGGCCTGGCGGGTGCTCTCGGTGTAGGGCCCCGGGCGGTGCTCGGGCTTGCCGTTCCTCGGCACGAACGAGCTCCATTTGTCCGGGAAAGAGAGCGAGCCGATCACCGGCACCTTGCCGGTCGCCTTCAGGCGCGCGTCGTGCGGCTTGCAGGCGGGCTCGATCTTCGCAACGTCCTCGGCGCTGATGCGCGCGAACGCCGCGGTATCGTAATAGCAGAGGCAGAGGAACTTCACGCGTTCTCCAGCGCCTTGATGTCGAGCTTCACCATCTTGAGCATCGCCTGCATCGCGCGCTGCGACTTCGCCTTGTCCTTGCCGGAGAAGATCTTGTCCATGTTCGACGGCACCACCTGCCACGACACGCCGTAGCGGTCCTTGAGCCAGCCGCACTGCTGCGGCTTGCCGCCTTCCAGGAGGTGGTCCCAGTAGTAGTCGATCTCCTTCTGCGTTTCGCACTCGATCACGAACGAGATCGCCTCGGTGAACTTGAAGTGCGGCCCGCCGTTCAGCGCGATGAAGTCCTGGCCTTCGATCTGGAAGGCCACCGTCATCACCTGGCCGGCCGGGCCGGGGCTGCCTTCCGGGTAGCGCGCCACCGCGCCGAGCTTCGACTTCTTGAAGATCGAGGTGTAGAACTTCGCAGCCTCCTCGGCCTGGTGCTCGAACCAGAGGAAGGGCTTGATTTTGCTGCCTTTAATCATGACTTCTCCTATTCGCTCTACCCAATGGTCGAACCGCACCGGGCCGGATCGACAGCCGCCCTACGAAATAAATACAGCGCGAGCGCCACCAGGGTTCCGCCGGGGGAGAAAGCGCTGCAACCGCGACAAACGGTCCGTATTTTCTGAACGTTCAACGTCCGCGTTTCTCAGGTTGAACCAGATTGAGAAGGTTTCCACAGGTGTCCTCAAACAGTACCGCGATGACTGAACCGGCCTTCGTCGGCTCGCCGCGAAAGCGGACGCCCCGTGCCGTGAGGCGTTGAACTTCTGCGTCGATGTCGGTGCTGATGAAAGCGGTCGCTGGGATGCCCGCGTCGTACAACGCCTTCTGATAGACCCGGGCTGGAGCGAACTCCGCAGGTTCAAGCACCAGTTCGACGCCCGAAGCGCCTTCCGGGGAAGTCAAAGTGAGCCAGCGGTACCGGCCGAGGGGAATGTCGTGCTTCTTCTCGAATCCCAGAACGTCTGTGTAGAACCGCAGCGCGCGGTCCTGATCGTCGACCAAAATGCTCGAGAGTGTGATCTGCATGGCGTCTCCATTGCTGTTGCGGCCTAACTTTTCAGCTCTGCGATGCGCCGCTCGAGGAAGCGGCGTTCCGGCTCCTGGCGCGTGAGCTCGAGCGCGCGGCGGTACGCGGCCAGCGCCTCCTTTTTCTGGCCGAGCCGCCGGCAGAGATCGGCGTGAACCGCGTGCGCCAGGTGGTAGCCGGACAGGTCCCGCAGCAAACCTTCGATGAGAGCCAGGCCGGCCTGCGGCCCATCGCGCATCGCCACCGCGACCGCACGGTTCAGGGCCACGACCGGTGAAGGATCGAGGCGCGCGAGCACGTCGTAGAGCCCGATGATCTCGCTCCAGTCGGTGGCGGCGGTGCTCGGCGCTTCGGCATGCACGGCGGCGATCGCGGCCTGGAGGCAGTAGGGGCCGAAGAAGCGCGTTCTCAACGCTTCGGTCACGAGCTGCACGCCTTTCTCGATCATGCCCCGGTCCCAGAGCGCGCGGTCCTGGTTCTCGAGCAGCACGAGCTCGCCCGTGGGCGAGCTGCGCGCCGCGCGCCGCGACTCCTGGAGGAGCATCAGCGCAAGAAGGCCCTTCGCCTCGGGCTCGGGCAGGAGCTGCACCAGCAGTCGTCCGACGCGGATCGCCTCCTGCGAGAGCTCCGCGCGCGTGACCGCGCTGCCCGACGAGGCCGAGTAGCCTTCGTTGAACACCAGATAGATCACGCGCAGCACCGCGTCCAGCCGCTCCGCGAGCTCCGGGCCGGCCGGCACCTCGTAGGGGATCTTCGCGTCGCGGATCTTGGTCTTCGCGCGCACGATGCGCTGCGCGAGCGTCGGCGCCGGCGTGAGGAACGCGTGCGCGATCTCCTCGGTCTTCAGGCCGCAAACCTCGCGCAGCGTGAGCGCCACCTGCGCGTCCGGCGCGAGCGCCGGGTGGCAGCAGGTGAAGATGAGGCGCAGGCGGTCGTCCTCGATGGCTTCGGCATCGCCAGCGGGCTCCGCCTCGAATGCCTCCAGCGTTTCCTGGTCGACTTCGACAAACCTGCTCTGCCTGCGAATGCCGTCGATCGCCTTGAAGCGCCCGGCCGAGACGAGCCAGGCGCGCGGGTTGTCCGGCACGCCCTCGCGCGGCCACTGCTCGAGCGCCGCGCGGAAGGCCTCCGACAGCGCTTCCTCGGCCAGCTCGAAGTCGCCCAGGAGGCGCACCAGCGTGGCGAACACGCGGCGCGATTCGGTCCGATACAAGGCGTCGAAATCGAAGCCGGACATTTCCCGAAGGGTAACTGCTACGATCTTCGGCTATGACGATTGAAACGCTGATTCGAAACGCGCGGGTGGTGGACGGCACCGGCGCGCCCGCCCGGCGGGAGGACGTGGGCATCGAGGCCGGAAAAATCGTTCCCCCCGGCGCGGCCAGGAAGGTCATCGATGCCGACGGGCTGGTGCTGGCGCCGGGGTTCATCGATCCGCATACGCATTACGACGCCCAGATCTGCTGGGACGGTGCGACCACGCCGTCGTCCTGGCACGGCGTGACGACGGTGGTGATGGGGAACTGCGGGGTCGGGATCGCGCCTTGCAGGCCGGCGGCGCGCGAGATCGCGATGCGCGACCTGGTGAATGTCGAGGCGATTCCGTTCGAGGTGCTGAACGCCGGCATCACGTGGGACTGGGAAACCTTCCCGCAGTACATGGACGCGGCGGCGAAGCGAAAGCCGGCGCTCAACCTCGCCTTCCTCGCGCCGCTCACGCCGTTCCGGCATTACGTCATGGGCGAAGCGTCCATGGAACGCGCGGCGAACGAAACGGAAACCGCCCAGATAAAGGATTTGCTGGGAAAAGCTGTTGATGCCGGTGCGTTCGGCTGGACCAGCACGCTGCTCAACCAGCACATGGGCTACGGCGGGCGGCCGCTCGCCTGCCGCAACGCGAGCCGCGAGGAGCTGCAGGCCTATTGCAACGCGTTGCGCGAGCGCGGCAAGGGCTCGATCGAGATCGCGATGACGCGCCAGATCTCGGTGCTCGAGCAGGCGGAGCTCGATCTGCTCGACTTCATGCTCGAGGAGAGCCGCCGGCCGGTGACGCTGATCGCGCTGTTCGACCGCGACGACGTGCCCGAAGCGCTGCGCACCACGATGAAGAAGCTGCAGCCGATGATCGCGCGCGGCGCCCGGCCGCAAACCTCACCGCTTCCGCTGACGCGCGAGCTGGTGATGCGCAGCCCGTTCGCGTTCGCCGCGTTTCCATCGTGGAAGCGCCTCTTCGTGGATACGTCCAAGGAGGCGCAGCGGGCGGTTTATGCCGATGCGGCCTTCCGAACCCAATTCCGACAGGACTTGAAGAACCCAGCGTCGTTCGCCGACTGGGCGCGAATTACTGCGCATGAGCTCAAGTCGCCCAGGCTCAAAAAGTACGAAGGCAGGACGGTGGCGGAAATCGCGGCGGAGCGGGGCGTGGACGGCGTGGACGCGATGCTCGACCTCACGCTCGAGGACGATCTCGAGAACGAATTCACCGTGCAATCCTGGAACACGCGCATCGACCGCATGGCGGAGCTCCTCAACGACAGGAGCGTGATCCTCGGGCTCGGCGACGGCGGGGCGCACCTCGACATGCTGTGCGATTCGGGCTACCCGACCTACGTGCTCGGCACCTGGGTGCGGGAGAGAAAGGTGCTGAGCCTCGAGGAGGCGGTACGGCGCATGACCTCGGATCCCGCGGATTTCTTCGGGATTCGGCAGCGCGGAAAAATTGCGCCGGGGATGGCCGCCGATCTCGTGCTGTTCGATCCCGCCACGGTCGGCTCGGGCGGTCGGCCGGAGCGGCTGCACGATCTTCCCGGCGGCGGCAAGCGCATGGTGAAGCGCTCGCGCGGCATTGAGATGACGCTCGTGAACGGCGTGGTGACCTGGAACCAGGGCAACCTGACCGGCGCCGCTGCCGGCGAGGTGCTGCGCTCCTGAGTCGAAAATATTACGTCCGGCGTTCGTCGGGAAAAGGAGACACGACGAGATTCACTTCGTCGCCCTTGATGTAACTCGCGGAGCAGCGCGCGTTGGCAATAGCCCGCCGGACGTGGAATAAGTCCGCTGCCGCGCGATAAGACGTCTTAGGCCTGCGGCTATCATCGGGCATGGCCACCGACGTCCTGGGGGCCGAGCCGCGCGCCCCCACCCCGACGCAGCTCCGCAGTTTCGCCCTGCTGTCTCTGCTCTACATCGCGACCACCGCCGCGGTGATCCCTTTTGCGAGCGAGCCCGGCCCCGCGGACCCGAACATCGTCGTGGTGTACGGGATCGGCATCCTGGTCGCCGATCTGTGCACCGCAGGGCTGCTCGGCACGCTCTACCTCGGCTCGGGGCGCACGGCGCTCCTCCTCCTGACCTGCGCCTATCTCTTTGGCGGGCTCATGGCCGGCGCGCACATGGCGACGTTCCCCGGCGCGCTCTATGATCGGCCGCTCTTCGGCAGCCACCAGACGGTGGCGTGGCTTTTCCTCGCCTGGCGCCTGGGCGCTGCGCTTCTGTTCCTCGCCGCGGTGACGCAGGCGGCGCGGCGCGTGCCGCCGCAAACCTCCCGCCTTGCCCTGCGCCTGTTCGCCGGCTGCCTCCTCACCTTGAGCGCGGTCGTCGTGACCTGCTCGCTCGCGGCGGAGCTGCTTCTCGAGGGCCTCTTCGGCGAGCGCTTCAGCGCGCTCGCGACGCAGGTGCAGTGGGTCGCTGTCGCGGTGTACGTGGCGGCGCTCGCGCTCATCTGGCGCCGGCGCGCGTTCGACGACGTGCTCTACCTGTGGCTCGGCCTCGTGCTGGTGGCGTCGATCGCCGATCTCACGCTGTCGAACCTGTCGGGCGGGCGCTACACGATCGGCTGGCACGCCTCGCGCGCCAACTTCGTGGTCTCGGCCTGCCTGCTGCTCGCCTTCCTGCTCGGCGACCTCGCCACCGAGGAGCGGCGGCTCACGCGGCCCTCGAAGTTCGCCGCCTACGGCGGCGCGGTGGCGGTGACGCTCGGCGCGATCCTGCTGCGCTGGTTTCTCGATCCCTGGCTCGGCACCGGGCTCGTCTTCGTCACGCTCTACGGCGCGGTCGCGATCTCGGTGTGGTTCGGGGGCCTCGGACCCGCGGTGCTGTCGATGGTCCTCGGCTATGCGATCGTCAATGTGCGCTACATCTCGCCCGACGGCGGGGTGTCGATCACCGGAACGGAGCAGCACATCGCGCTCGCGCTGTTCACGCTGTCCTGCTCGCTCATCATTGTGCTGGGCGAGGCGATGCGGCGCGCACGCGATCGCTACCGCGTGTCCGAGGCCGCGCTGATCGATCGCGCGCGCGAGTTGCAGCGCGCCGACGCCAACAAGAGCCGCTTCCTCGCGGTGCTGTCGCACGAGCTGCGCAATCCGCTCGCGCCGCTGCGCACCGGGCTGTGGCTGCTCAAGATGAAGAACGCGGACGCCGCCGTTACCGAAACGCACGACATGATGGAGCGCCAGATCGCGCAGATGGCGCGCCTGATCGACGACCTGCTCGATGTCAGCCGCATCGACCGCGGCAAGCTCGAGCTGCGCCCGGAGGTGATCGCGCTCGACGCCGTGCTGCGCACCGCGGTCGACACCGCGCGCCCCAACATCGATGCGCAGGGCCACGAGCTCGTGGTGCGCGCGCCGTCCGAGCCGCTGCACGTGGAAGTCGACCTGGTGCGCCTCGCGCAGGTGGTATCCAACCTGCTCAACAACGCGGCCAAGTTCACCCCGCCCAACGGGCGCGTCGAGCTGAAGGTGGAGCGCGAAGACGACAAGGCGCTGATCCGCGTCGCCGACAACGGCGTCGGCATCGCGCCGGACCGGCTGGAGGAGGTGTTCGAGATGTTCGTGCAGCTCGACTCGAGCAAGCCGCAGGCGGGCGGCCTGGGGCTCGGCCTCACCCTCGCGCGCTCCATCGTGCGCCGGCACGGCGGCGAGATCGTGGCGCGCAGCGACGGCCCCGGCAAGGGCGCCGAATTCATCGTGCGCCTGCCGCTCGCGCAAGCGGCCGCAGCCGAAAAAGCCGAAAGCCGCGCGGAAGAAACGCCGGCCGCGCGGCGCCGGGTGCTCGTGGTCGACGACAACGTCGACGCCGCGCAGACCCTCGCTGCGTATCTCCGGCTGCTCGGGCACCGGGTCGAGAGCGCGGTAGACGGCGAAGCGGCGTTGCGCATCGCCGAAGTGCTGCGCCCGGAGGTCGCCTTCATCGACCTCAACATGCCGCGCATGGATGGCGTCGAGGTCGCGCGCCGGCTGCGCGTAACGTCCTGGGGCCGGAGCGCGCGCCTGGTCGCGCTGACCGGCATGGGGCAGCAATCCGATATCGCGCGCACGCGCGATGCGGGATTCGACGAGCACCTCACCAAGCCGGCGGACCTGGAGCGCGTCTCGCATCTCGCTGCCGGCTAATATTCACGTAGCGGCGCAGCAATCTGTACTGAAAGATAAAAAAACTGTAATTGCGGCATTCCCTGACAGGCACCGGGGAGGAGGGGACTAAGATGCAGGCCATGGAAGTTCTTCTGGTAGACGACCAGGCGGTCACGACCCAGGTCTACGCCGCGAGCGTAAGGAAGACTTTTGCCGGCGCCCGGGTCCACACCGCCGTCGACCTTCCGGAGGCGCTGCAGATCGCGGCGGGCCATCCGCTCGATCTCGTGCTGCTGGACCTTTCGCTGCCGACCTGCACCGGGATCGACGCGCTCTACCGCTTCCGCCGCGCTTTTCCCGCCGTGCCCGTGCTGGTGGTTTCCGCCAACGAGGACAAGGAGCGCATCCAGGCCTGCCTCGAAGCCGGCGCGCGCGGCTACATCACCAAGACCACGGCCGTCGCCGGCCTCGCCGGCGCGATGAAGACGGTGATGGACGGCGGCCGCTACATCCCCGCGGCCTGAAACCATGCGCGGATTCGCCGCGTTCGCTTCGGCCGCGAAGCAGCTCAACGCCATGTGCGACTGAGGTGTCGGGCGCAGTGCTCACGGCGCTCGACGAAGACGTGAAAACCTGCCTCGCGCAATTCAGCTACTACGGTACGGCGCTTGCTACTTCTTGTGGTTGCCAACAGGAGGTAGTCATGAAAAGACTCTCGTTTTCGCTTTCCGTCGTAGGACTTGCAATTCTCGCGGCCTGCGCGACCGAAGACCCGGTCAGGCCCGCGCCCGCGCCGGTGGTCGTCACGCCCGCCCCGGTCGTGACCGCGCCGCCGCCGACCGTGGTGGTGCAGCAGCCAAGCGCAACCGCGCCCGCGGTCGTCGCGCCGACCGCGATCCGCGCCGGCCATGGCCGCATCGAGTCGCTCACCGCGCTGCCGCCGTCCGCGGCTGCCGGCGGCACGACGACCCGCCGCGTCGGCCTCAAGATGGACGACGGCACGGTGCAGTACCTCGACACCGCGGCGCAAGGGCTGGCGGTCGGCGATCGCGTCGAGATCACCGGCGAAGGCAATCTGAGGCGGTAGCAGCAGCGGGTAGTACGTAGCGATAAGTCGGGCGGAGGCAGCTTGACCCGCGCGCCTCCCCCGACGTAGTTTTTGGCGGGGAGAAACAATAATGCGCGCTTTGCTGTTGGCCGGTGCTCTGCTGCTCGGCGGTTGCCCGGGACCCCTCGTCAGTCCTTACGACGAGGCCATCGACAAGGGCATCGTCCAGTTCTACGACGGCTTCGTCTACTTCATGCGCGACGTTGCGGACAACGCCGGCAAGCCCGAAGGCACCTACGAGGCGAACCTCCAGCGCTACAACGTGCTCGAGACCAGGCTCGACGTGCTGATCCTGCGCGCCTCGTCGCACTCGCTCGGCACCGGCTGCAAGCTGGAAGCTAAGGTGTACGAGAAGGTCTCCAAGCTCCTCGAGAGCAACCTCCCCGCGGGCATCACCGCACAAGGCGACGCGGCGGGCGACGCCAACGGCTGCAACACCCGGCTGCTCGAGCTGGTGAAGCAGCAGCTCGGCTTGATCCGCGAGATCCACGCCAAGACCGACAAATGCGGCACCCCGCCCCTGTCATGCCTGCGGCCTGCGACCGTCGCTAGCGCCGTCAAGATCGCCAGCCAGTCCATCAAAGCCGTCGCGGTGGTCGAGGCTGCCAAGCGCAATTAGACGATGGCGAGCGCCGACGAGATCTTCCGGGAGATGATGCGCGCGGGCGAGAAAGCGTTCGGCGAGAGCTGGGACGCGGTCTCGAATTACGCGCCGGCCGAGTTCCGCAAGATGGCGATCCAGATCACCGAGATCGCGCAGAACGTCGCCAAGTACAAGCTCGACAAATCCGAAGGCTATTCGCCGGCGACCGGCAAGCTGTTGATGAAGATGCAGCGCACGGCCGCGGAAAGCGTGCTGGTGGCAACCACGCAGCTCAATCTGATCGCGGTGCAGAAGGCGATGGACGCGATGGTCAAGGTGCTGCGCAAGACCTTCAAGGGCCTGGTCGCGAAAATCCTCTAGAAGTTACTTGCCGGTCCAGCGCGGCGGGCGCTTCTCGACGAACGCCTTCACGCCTTCCTTGAAATCGTCGCTGCCGTAGACCTTGCGCACGATGTCGTCGCCGTCGGGCAGCGGCCGCGCGTCCTGGAGGCGGCGCAGCGCTTCCTTGGTGGACCAGAGGGTGAGCGGCGCGTGCGAGGCGATCTTCGCGGCGAGCTCCTTGACCTTGGCCTCGATCTCCGCGTTGGGGATGATTTGATGGACAAAGCCTGCGGTGAGGGCCTCTTCCGCCGACATCAGGCGCGCCGTGAACATGAGCTCCTTCACGCGCGAGGACCCGATCAGGTCGGCGAACATCGCATAGTTCTTCATCGACAGCGTATTGCCCAGCGTGCGCGCGGTGGGCACCCCGAACTTTGCGTCGGGCGTGGCGAGGCGGATGTCGGCGCCCGCGCTGATGGCAAAACCGCCGCCCACCGCATAGCCCTCGATCTGCGCGATCACCGGCTTCTTCACCTTCGAGATGCGTCCCGAGCGCTTGTCGCCGTCCTTCTCGTACTTGATGCCGTCCTCGCCGTCCTTGAACTTGGTGAACTGGCTGATGTCGGTGCCCGCGACGAAGGCCTTGCCGCCTGCGCCCTTGAGGATGAGGACCCGGATCGCGTCGTCGGCGTCGACCTCTTCGCAGACCTCGTAGAGCCGCTGGTACATACCCCAGGTCATGGCGTTCCTGGCCTCGGGGCGGTTGAAGGTCAAGGTGACGATCGGGCCCTCGCGGGCGACGAGGACCTCGTCTTTCGAAACTTGGGTGGCTGTGTCCACGGGAACGTCCTGAAAAACGTTATGTCGATGGTATACCATCCGGTTCAATTCTCTAGGAGGAGGATACGATGCTGAAGCTCGCTCTTGCTGGACTGCTCTTGGCGGTATCGACGGTCGCGGGTGCACAACAAAAATATCCCTCGCGCACGGTCGAAGTAGTGGTGCCTTACGCCCCCGGCGGCGGCACCGACAACCTGATGCGCATGATCACCGGCATCATCGACGAGAACAAATGGTCGCCGCAGCCGCTCAACGTGGTGAACCGCGCGGGCGGCAGCGGCGCGGTCGGCTTCAACTACCTGATCAACAAGAAGGGTGATCCGCACGTGATCGCGGGCGCGACTCCGATGATCGTCTCCGGCAAGATCGAGGGGCGGCTGCCGGGCAACCACCGCGACGCGATGACCATCCTGATGATCGTGGCGATCGACGAGCTCATGCTCTCGGTGCGCAGCGAGTCGCCGTACAAGACCATCGAGGACTTCGTGAAGGCGGCGAAGGCCAAGCCCGGCGGCCTCACGGTCGGCGGCACCGCGACGCTCACCGAGGACCATATCTTCACGCACCTGTTCGAGAAGGCTGCCGGCATCCAGGTGAAGTACGTGCCGTTCAACTCCGGCGGCGAGGTCACCACCGCGCTGATGGGCGGGCACATCGACGCCGCGGTCGAGAATCCCAACGAGATCGTGTCGCAGATCGAGGCCGGCAAGGCGAAGAACCTCGCCGTCGCCGCGCAGAAGCGCCTGAAGGACGCGCCGGATGTTCCGACCTTCGCCGAGAAGGGCTACAAGTTCTACTGGGAGCAGATGCGCGGCGTGGTCGGACCGGCCAACATGCCGCCCGAGGCGGTGAAGTATTGGCAGGACACGCTGAAGAAAGTGGTCGCGACGCCCAAGTGGCAGAACGACTACATCAAGCGCAACCTGCTAACGCCCACCGATTGGACCGGTGAACAGGCGCTCAAGTACCTCGACAGCTTGCACAGCAAGTACGAGGAAGCGCTGAAGGGCTTGAAAGCCGCTTCCAAGTAACAGGTGCGCAGTGCCGATCGCGTAACCGCGGTCTTTCTGTTCGCGCTCTCGGTCGCGTTCGCGGCCGGGGCGCTCAAGTACTACAAATGGTGGGGCTCGGACGGTCCGGGCTCCGCCTTCCTGCCGTTCTGCCTCGGCGTGGTCATGGCGGTGCTCGCCCTGATGATGCTGCTGAGAAGCCTGAAAGAGAAAGATCCGGGCCATTCCTGGTTCCCGCGCGGCGAGGGCCTGCGCGACATGCTGGTGGTGCTCGGCGCGACGGTGCTGTTCGTGGCGCTGCTCAGGGCCACCGGCATGGTCCTCGGCACCGCGCTCTACCTCGGCGGGTTGATCTGGTATCTCGGCCGGCACCGCTGGTGGGTGACGCTCGCGGTGGCCGTCGCCGCGGCGGGCTTCAACTGGCTGGTGTTCGTGCACTGGCTGCGAGTGCCGTTCCCTGAAGCGGGGATATGGATTTTCTGACGCACCTGGGCATGGGTTTCGGTGTCGCGTTGACGCCGTTCAACGTGATGATGGCGGTCGCCGGCGTGATGGTCGGGATTCTCATCGGCGCGCTGCCGGGCGTCGGCCCGCCCTCGGGCGTGGCGATGCTGCTGCCGCTCACCTTCGGCATGGACCCGACCTCCGGCATCATCATGCTCGCCGCGCTCTACGCCGGCACGATGTACGGCGGCACCA
>Ga0075430_100004552_pt1 | contig 11673 bp, 9 predicted proteins | sample RhiMetdeltSRZDD4_FD_75294 | JGI IMG/M metagenome (GOLD analysis project Ga0075430, IMG submission 75294) | Populus rhizosphere microbial communities from Tennessee, USA - Rhizosphere MetaG P. deltoides SRZDD4 | ecosystem: Host-associated > Plants > Roots > Rhizosphere > Soil | place: USA... | reverse complement strand
CGCCGTAGGTCTTGACAACACCCCGCGGGACGCTGACGGCCGTCGTCTGGTTCGAGTTGTTCGTGTCGGCAGCAGCGTCGTCGTCATCCGAACAAGCGGTGAACCCGACCAGCAAGACGCCCGCCAACACCAAGGAGAATCCTCGGCGCATCCGCCGGACGTTACTGCTCTGCGGCCTCCGAACACGCTTCGCCGTAGTGCCACTGCTTCTCGCGGTAGTGTGCGGATGACCATCAGGGCGGGCGCTTCTGGGGAGATCGATGCATCCGGATACGCCGGAGGAGCAGGCCTATTTCGATCATGCCCTCGACTTGCGCGAGCGGCTCGATGCGAACCTGGACCGTGCCGCGTCTCTGGCGGCTGACCCGAAGACGGCCGCCGAGCTGCGCCGGCGCGTCGGCGCCCTCGGGGTGGTCGACCCCGCGCAAGCCGTTGCGTTCGGTCGGATCGACGCCGACGGCGACCGCTGGTACATCGGTCGGCGCGCCATCTGGGACGAGAACAACGACCTCGTCGTCGTCAACTGGCAGGCGCCGGTGGCGGCGTCGTTCTACACCGCGACCCCTCAGGACCCGGGCGGCCTCGACCGCCGCCGGATCTTCCGCTGCCGGGCCAACCGCATCCTCGACATCGAGGAGCTGGTGTTCGCGCAGCACGCCAAGGCCATCGAGTCGGCGACGGGTGGCACCGCCACCCACGGCAAGACCCCGGCCCTCAGCACCAACGGGGCCGCGGACGGCAGTGTGATCGACGACGAGGACGAGGACGTCGCCGCCGAGCCGACCGCCCAGGCGCCGGTCATGAGCGACACGCTGCTCGAAGCCATCAGCCGAGAGCGCTCGGGCGAGCTGGCCGACATCGTCGCCACCATCCAGGCTGCCCAGTACGACGTCATCACCCGCGACGCCGAGCAGCTGCTCATCGTCCAGGGCGGGCCCGGCACCGGCAAGACCGTGGTCGGCCTGCACCGGGTGTCCTGGCTGCTGTTCAACCGCCGGGACCAGCTCGCCGAGAAGGACGTCCTGATCGTCGGGCCCAACCCGAACTTCATCCGCTACATCTCGGCCGTGCTGCCGTCGCTCGGCGACGAGTCGGTGGTGCAGCTGCCGCTGTCGGGCCTCGGCCCCCGGGTGAAGATCAGCCGCGTCGACCCGGTCGAGGTGCGGCGGCTGAAGGGCGACCGTCGCATGTTGCGGCTGGTGCTGCGGGCCGTGCGCAACCGCGAGCGGGTGTCGCGGCGGACCGTCGAGTTCAACATCGAGGGCCGCCGGGTGCAGTTCGACGGCGACAAGCTGGCGGGCCGGGCCCGGCAGCTGGCCGGCCAGCCCCACAACGACATCCGGCGGGCGCTGCGGTCGTTCGTCATCGACGACGTCCAGCGCCAGCTCACCAAGCGCGGCGTGCGCGACATGGCGTCGTACGAGATCGACCTGCGCGGCGAGGCGGGCCGCGACATCGACAACTACCTCGAGCGGGTCTGGCCCCACCTGACCCCGCAGAGCTTCCTCGTCGAGCTGTTCTCGACCCGCAGCCGCCTCGACGCCGCCGGTGCCGGGCTGCTGACCGGCGACGAGATCGACCTGCTCCTGCTGCCCCGGGACCTGCCGGTTGCCGAATGGCCGTGGGCCGTCGACGACATCCCGCTGCTCGACCTGGCCGAGACCTTGCTCAACGGGCCGCCGCCGACCTACGACCACGTGGTCGTCGACGAGGCCCAGGACCTCTCGCCGATGCAGTTCGAGTCGATCCGGCGGCGCTCCCGCACCGGCTGGATGACCGTGCTCGGCGACCTCGCCCAGGCCACCAGCCCGTGGGCGCCGGAGTCGTGGGAGGAGGTGGCGCTGCACCTGCGGCGCGACCGGGTGCCCACCGAGCTGGTCGAGCTGTCGCTCGGCTACCGGCTGCCGAGCGAGGTCCACGAGCTCGCCATGCGGCTGCTGCCTGAGATCGCGCCCCGGCTCAAGCGGCCCGACCCGCTGCGCTCCAGCGGCTTCCCCGTGACTGTCACGTCGGCCGCGCCCGACAAGCTGGGCGCCGCGGTCGTGCGGTCGGTGCGGGCTCAATTGGGCAGCGGGCTCACCGGTGTGCTGACCTCGGACCGTGACCGGCGGATCATCACAGCGGCCCTCGAGGCCGACGGCGTCGCGTGCGTGCCCGAGCTGCAACCGGGCGCGGCCTCGCAGGTCGTCGTGCTCGGGGCGGAGCACACCAAGGGCCTGGAGTTCGACAACGTCGTCGTGGTCGAACCGGCGCAGATCACGGCCGAATCGCCCCAGGGCCTCCGTGCCCTGTTCGTGGCGTTGACCCGGCCGACCCGGCGCCTGTCGCTGGTGCACACCGAGCCGCTCCCCAAGGTCCTCGGGCTGGACAGCCCCGTGGTCGAACCACCCGCGCCAGCTGTCGATCCGGCTCCGGCGACGCCACCGCCGACGCCCGGCCAGGTCACCGTGCCGGCGCCGCTGCCGCCGTTGCCCGCCGAGCCGCCGGCGCCTTCCGCTCCTGCGGCGCCGTTCGCTCCGGCCGCGCCCGCTGCACCGGCCGCTCCGGCGGCGGCAGATCCGGCCGCGCCCGCTGCGCCGGCCGATCCGTTCTCGTCGGCCACACCGAGTGGGTCGACCGCCCCGCCGACCGAGGTCACCCCGGCCGTGCCGGCTTCGCCGTTCTCGCCGGCCGCGGCCGATCCGTTCTCGTCGGCCACACCGGCTGGGTCGACCGCGCCGCCGACCGAGGTCACCCCGGCCGTGCCGGCTTCGCCGGTCGCGCCATCGGTCGAGGCTGCGCCCGCGTCGCCGTTTTCGCCGGCCACACCGGCCTCGCCGGGCGCGGATGCCGCCCCGTCGACCACGCCGCCGACCGAGGTCATCGAGGTCATCGACGTGTCGACGTCGGCGCCTGCGCCTGCCGAGCCGCCCAAGCTGCTGCGCAACGACGTCAACCTGCCGCGACCGCTGCCCCCGTTGCCTCCGCCACCCCCGCCCCCTCCGCCGCCACCCCCCGCCGAGGTGGACCTGCGGGTGGACGCCCCGACCGTGGTGCCGCGGCCTGAGCCGCGGGAGGCGCGGCCGGCCGGCCCGACCACCGACCCCTTCGCGGCGCTCGACGTCGAGATCGCCACGGCCATCGCCGACAAGCTGGCGGAGGCGCTCCGCCGCTACGCCACCCCGGCGATCATCCCGCTGGTCCTGGAGAAGATGGTCGAGGACCTCGACCCCGAGGACTAGCGCCTACTGGAGCCCCTGGTACGCGCCGCCGTCGACCGGTAGCGCGGTGCCGGTCACGAAGCGGGCGGCGTCGGAGCAGAGGAACGCGACGACGGCCCCGAAGTCCTCGGGCCGGCCGAGGGTGCCGGTCGGGACCGAGGTCGCCGCGCCCGACGGGTCGCCGCCGTGCAGCTGCACGAGGCGGTCGGTGGCGTGGAGGCCGGGCTGCACCGAGTTGACCGTGACCCCGCGGCCGGCGACCTCGCGGGCCAGGGTCTTCAGGAACCCGGTGACGCCGGCCCGGGCGGTGTTGGACAGGATCAGCTCGGCGATCGGCTGCCGCACCGACACCGACGTGATCGCGACCACCCGGCCCCAGCCCTGCTCGCACATGGCGGGGACGGCGGCCTGGCACATCGCCACGGTCGACAGGAGGTTGAGCTCGAGTGCGGGGGCGTACGCGTCCAGTGGCGTCGAGGCGAACGTGCCCGCGGGCGGCCCGCCTGCGTTGGGCACGAGGATGTCGAGGCCGCCGAGCGCCTCCGTGGCGTCGATCACGAACCCGGTGGCGCCGGCGACGGTGGAGACGTCGGCCTCCAGGGCCACGACGCCGTCGATCGACGCTGCCGCCTCCGCCAGCCGCTCCGGGTCCCGGCCGCAGATCGCGACCCGCACCCCCTCGGCGGCCAGCGCTCGGGCGGACGCCAACCCCAACCCGGCGGACGACGCCGCGATCGCTGCCCGGCGCCCTGCGAGACCAAGATCCATGGCTCCGGACGCTACCCCCGGCAGGATTGACCCATGAGCGACGCCGACGAGACCCCCGATGCCGACCAGACCCACAACGTTCCTGCCGTCGACGGGGTCTGCGTCGAGTGCGGCTTCGACTACGACGGCGTGGCCGACGACGAGGTGGCCGCCAAGGTCCGGGAGTTCGGCCGCCGCTACCGGGCACCGCTGAGCCGGGGCCTGCCCGGCGAGTCGCTCGACGACCTGATCCGCGCTCACCCGCTGCCCGACGTGTGGTCGGCGCTGGAGTACGCCTGCCACGTGCGCGACGTCCTGGCCGTGCAGCGCGTTCGGGTCGAGCTGGCACTGGTCGAGGACACGCCGACCTTCGCGCCCATGGGCCGGGAGGAGCGGGTGGTCGACGACCAGTACAACGCCCAGGACCCCGCTGTGGTCCTGGAGGAGCTGGCGGCCAACGCCGACGCCGCGGCGGCCATGTTCGAGGCGATGAACGCCGACCAGTGGGCCCGCACCGGCATCTACGGCTACCCGGAGCCCACCGAGCGCGACATGCGCTGGATCGCCCGCCACACCATCCACGAAGGCCACCACCACTTGCTCGACGTCGGGAGGGTGCTGCGCGCCGCTCGTGGCCGATGAGGTTCGCTCGCCAACTCGCAGCGCGGTCGTGAACGCGCGCCCCTCGCTGGCGAGCGATGATTGCGGGCATGTTCGAGCGTTTCAGCGACGAAGCGCGACGCACTGTTGTGCGGGCGTTGGTGGAGGCCCGGCTCCTCGGGCACGACTACGTAGGTACGGAGCACACCCTCATCGCCTTGGCGACGGCGGATGGCATGACCGCGGCGGCGCTCGCCTCGGAGGGGGTGACACTGGACGGGGCGCGGGGTGCGGTGGCGGAGGTCGTCAGCACGGCGAGCGCGTCGAGGTCCTGGGACGACGGCCCCTACACGGCCCGGGCGCGGCACACGTTCGAGCTGGGCCTGCGGGAGGCGTTCGGCCTCGACCACCACTTCGTCGCCAACGCCCACCTGCTGCTCGGCCTGCTGCGGCTGGGCCAGGGCAACGGGGTGCAGGCGCTGGAGTCACTGGGCGTCGATCTGGCGAGCCTGCGCCGCAAGGTGGCCGCCGGCCTGGAGGACAGCGGGCCGCCGGAGGCGCCGCCGGTGCGGCGATCGCTCGGCAGCTCGCACCGGCTGGAGATCTCCGGCACCGACGAGGTCGACCTGCGCGACCAGCCGGTGGTCGTCAACAACCATCACGACGCCGCCGAGGGCGAGGACACCGCGGAGACCCCGGTCGTCACCACCCACGCGTGCTCGTTCTGCGGCGAGGAGCTGCGCTACGGCGACCGCTTCGTGGCCGGCCCGGTGGCCCGGATCTGCATCGAGTGCGTGCGGGCGAGCGCCCGGCTGCTCGGCGCCATGGACGCCCTCAGCCAGGACTTCACGTTGGTGTTCGACGGCCAGCGGCGCACCGCTACGTTGAGCCTCGGCATCAGCAGCGGCGGCGGTTGAAAGGCAGGGCCCGGTGGGGGAGATGGACTTCGTCGACGTGCGGCTCTGGAGCGCCGACGCGGTCGTGCTGTTCGACTGGCTCCTGAGGGTCGACCTCGACAGCGTGCCGGTCGAGCACCCCGCGCAACGCCAGGCGCTGGCCGACCTGTTCGGCCGGCTCGGCCACGTGCTCGACGTGCCGTCGACCAAGCAGCTGAACGAGGCGTTCGACGCCCTGACCCAGACCTAGCGCAGATCCAGCGCAGCGCTAGCGCACTCGGGCCGGGAGGAGGGAGCGGGTCTCGCGGTCGTCGGCGTGGAGGGGGAGGAGCACGCGGAAGACGGCGCCCCGGGACGACGTCGTGTCGACCTCGGCGACGCCGCCGTGGGCCGTGACGATGGCGTCGACGATCGCGAGGCCGAGCCCTGAGCCCGTGCCGCCCGACCGCTGCCGGGCCTGGTCGGTGCGGTAGAAGCGGTCGAAGACCCGCTCGGCCTGGTCGGGCGACAGGCCCGGGCCCTGGTCCCGGACCTCGAGCTGGGCCCAACTGCGCCCGTCGCGGCGGGCTCGACCGATCTCGATCTCGACGGGGCTGCCCGGCGGCGTGTGCGCCACGGCGTTGTCGACGAGGTTGGTGGTGACGTGCCGCAGCCGGATGTCGTCGCCCGCGACGATGACCGGCTCCTCCGGGGCCACGAACACGATGGCACGGTCGAACGCCACCACTCGGGCCGCCGCAGCCGCGTCCCGGGCGGCTGCCGAGAGGTCGACCGGCTCGTCGGCGAGGGGGTGCTGCTGGTCGATCCGGGCCAGCAGCAGCAGGTCGTCGACCAGCAGCCCCATCTGCCGGGCCTCCTGCTCGATGCGGTCGATGAGGTCGTCGAGCGCCGCGGGATCGGTGACGGCGCTGTGCCGGGACAGGTCGACCAGGTCGCGCAGCGAGTTCAGTGGTCGGCGTAGCTCGCGGCTGGCGTCGGCCACGAACGTCGTCTGCCGGCGGTCGGCGAGCAGGGCGATCGCGATCGCGTGCTCCTCGCTGTCGCGGGCGGCCGCCAGCTCGTCAGCCATGGCGTTGAAGGCCCGGCCGACCCGGCCCAGCTCGGTGCGGCGGTCGGCCTCGGGAGCCCGCGCCGCGGCGTCGCCCTCGAGCACCGCGAGTGCGGCGTGCTCGATGCCGGGCAGCGGGGCGAGCAGCCGCCGCACCACCAGGTAGGCGCATGCGGCGAGGGCGCCGAGCAGGGCGATGGCGGTGATCAGGCCGATGGTCGACACCCGGGCGACGGCGGCGTCGGTGTCGTCGAGGCTGCGGGCCACCACCACGCTTCCGGCCCGCTCGCCCAGCGGCAGGGCCACCACCCGCCAGCCGGCGACGGTGAACGGCTCGCCGGCGAGCGCCTTGGTGTCGGCCCGCGTCAGCGACGGCAGCGCGGGTGCGGGATCGTCGGGATCGGGCGGGGTCCAGTGCTCGTCGACCACCCGGCCCGCCGGGCTGACCAGGCTGACGTAGTACGGGCTCGGCAGGTCGACGGGCCTCCTGTCGGGTCTCGGCTCGGGCGGGTCGTCGGCCAGCGGGCGGGCCGCAGCCGCGAGCTGCGCGTCGAGCCGATCGACGAGGTACGTCCGGACCAACCGCTCGCCGACCAGGCCGTTGAGGACCAGCGCGAGCGCAGTGACCGCGAGCAGGCCGGCGATGAGCTTCGACCAGAGCGGGGCGCCTCTCCACACCCGGCTCACCGTAGATGGCGGCGCCGAACTTCTCCCGAGAAACGTCGTTGTTCCCGCACGCTCCGTGGCGCGCGGCCCGGAAATACGTCACAGCGTCTCGGCGGAAACTCCAAGGGTCCCCTCAGCGGGCTCTCAGGGATGGTCTGCATAAATGGCGTCATGCCCGAAGGTCTCGATGAACCCCAACTTCCGGGGCCGCAACCTCCCCTCCCGCCGACCCCGTTGACGCCACTGTCGACCCCGTCGGCAGCCTCCGGTCCCGTCCCTCCCGCTCTGCCGGCGACGCCGTCCTCCCCCTCCGCCCCCGCGGCGCCGTCGGCACCCCCGCCCCCACCACCCCCTGCCGCCGGTGGGGCGACAGCCGGTCACTCCGCCGGCTCCCAAGCACCTCCGGCGGCGACCAAGGCGCCCGAACGCGGTCGCCGCCGGATGGTCCTTCCCGTCGCCGTCGTCGCGCTGACGTTGACCAGCGGCTTCGTGGGCGCTGCGACGGCCACGGCGCTGCAGGACGACAACGACACCCCGACCGCCACCAGCTCGCTCGACACGCCCGCCTCCGCGGTGTCCGACAAGAGCGCGGACAGCCAGGAGCCGCTCGCCGACGCGGCCGCCAAGGTGCTGCCCAGCGTCGTGTCGATCGTCTCCTCCGACGGCCGCCAGACCGGCGAGGGCACCGGCGTGATCATCAGCAGCGACGGCCTGATCCTGACCAACAACCACGTGGTCGAGCTGGCCGTGGACGGCGGTGACCTCAAGGTCACGCTGCCCGACGGCTCCAAGGCCGACGCCACCATCAAGGGCCGCGACGAGTCCAGCGACCTGGCCGTCATCGAGGTCAAGGGCCACGACGACCTGAAGCCCGCCACGTTCGGCAAGAGCGGCGACCTCCAGGTCGGCGACACCGTCATGGCCGTCGGCAGCCCGCTGGGCCTGGACGGTTCGGTGACCTCCGGCATCGTCAGCGCCCTCGACCGGGCCATCAACCTCGGCAACGAGATGTCGCAGTCGACGACCTCCGCGGTCATCGACGCCATCCAGACCGACGCCGCCATCAACCCCGGCAACTCCGGCGGCCCGCTGGTCGACGCCGACGGCAACGTGGTCGGCATCAACACCGCCATCGCCTCGCTGAACCAGTCGGCCGGCCTCGGCAGCTCGCAGGGCGGCAGCATCGGCCTCGGGTTCGCCATCCCGATCGACGACGCCCGGGTCATCGCCGACCAGCTCGTCGAGAAGGGCGAGGCCATCCATGCCTACATGGGCGTGCGGCTGACCGACACCGAGGACGGCGTCACCATCGCCGGCATCGAGAGCGGTAGCCCCGCCGACAAGGCCGGCCTGCAGGAGGGTGACGTCGTCACCAAGATCGGCGGCGACAAGGTCGACGACGTGGCTTCGCTGACCGCCAAGATCCGGTCCCGCAAGCCCGGCGACAAGGTCACCATCGAGGTCACCCGGGACGGCAAGAGCCACGAGGCCGAGGTCACCCTCGGCACCTTCCCCAACGCCGACTCGTGACCACCCCGCACCGACGTTCCGTAGCAGCCACCGCACGAATGGTTGTGAGCAGCGTGGACGTCCGGTTGACTTCCCGTCCGGTGGGCCCGAACCGGAGGAGTCAGCCGGATGTCCGTCGCCAAGGTCATCGAGCTCAGTTCGTCGTCCCAGAGCGGTTTCGAGGATGCGATCGCCGGGGGCATCGCCAAGGCCGGTGAGACGATTCACAACATCGAGGGCGCGTGGGTCAAGGAGCAGAAGGTGGTGGTGACCGACAACCGGATCACCGAGTACCGGGTGAACCTGTCGATCACCTTCCGGGTCGACTGACTGTGGGTCGGCTGAGGCCGACCTGATCGGTTGCCCACAACCTCCCCGGCGTCGCTGCTGTCAGGCGCCGGGGAGGTGGTGGTCGTTGAAGACCACCCGGCCGCCGACCACCGTGGTGGCCACGTCGAGGTCGGCGATCTTCTCGGGCGCCACCGTCGTGGGATCCGTGGACAGCACCACCAGGTCGGCCCGGTAGCCCTCGACCAGCCGGCCGGCCTCGTGCTCCCGTTGCTGCGCGACGGCGCCGCCGTAGGTGTACAGCTCGATGGCCTCGTCGACGGTGAGCGCCTGGTCGGGCTCGAAGCCGTGGCGGGTGACCGCCGCGGTGATGCCGGCCAGGACATCGGGCGGTTCGATCGGGGCGTCGGACGACCCAGCGAGCGCCACGCCCGCGTCCTGCAAGGTGCGGAAGGGGTACGTGCGCAGCGACCGCTCGGAGCCGAGGCGCTCGCCCAGCCAGCCGGCCTCGCTGCGGAGGTACAGCGGCTGGACGACGGCAGCGACGCCGAGCTCGGCGAAGCGGTCGGCCGCCCTGTTGTCGAGGACCGAGGCGTGCTCGACCCGGTGGCGGGGGCTCGTGCCGGAGCCGTCGGGGTAGCGGGCGGCGAGGTCGGCGAACAGGTCGAGCGCCACCTCGTTGGCGGCGTCGCCGATGGCGTGGACGCAGACCTGCAGGCCGGCGAGGTGGGCGGCCTCCATGCGGGCGGCGGCCACGGCGGGGTCGAGGACCAGCCAGCCCTGCTCGGCCGGCGCGTCGGCGTAGGGATGGTGCATGCAGGCGCTACGGGCACCGAGGGTGCCGTCGAGGAACAGCTTCACGCCGCCGACGACCCGGTTGCGCTCGGGGTCGTGCAGGGACGAGGAGCTGCGGGCGTCGCAGGCCTTGATCGGCTCGCCGCCGAGGATGGCGTGGTTGCCGATAGGGAGGTCGTCGACGAACAGCATCATGCCGACGCTCTCCAGCTCGGCCGCCGAGCCGCCGGGGCCTTCGGCGTCGGTCTGGAGGATCGAGGAGATCGAGGTCAGGCCGTAGGCGGGGAGGCTCCCGAAGACCTCGTGGGTCACCGCCCGGAGTGCGTCGAGCCCCGGAAGGGGGACGCTGCCGAGGAGGATCCGCGTCGCGGTCTCCCGGCACACGCCGGTGAGCCGGCCCCGGTCGTCGCGCTCGAAGACGCCGCCGGGCGGGTTGTCGCGTCCGCCCCTGATGCCGGCCACCGCGAGCGCCACGGTGTTGCCCATCGACGTGTGACCGTCCCGGGCCAGCAGCACCACCGCCCGACCGGCACCCACGTTGTCGAGCTCGGCGATGTCGGGCAGGCGCCGCTCGACCAGGTGCTCGGCGGCGATCTGCACGCCGACGACCCAGTCGCCCGGCGGGGTCTGGCGGGCCCGGTCGGCCAGGGCGTCGAGCACGTCGGGGATCGAGGTTGCCGGGCTCAGGTCCAGGTGATGGGCGTACACGCACATGGCGACCGGGTGCAGGTGGGCGTCGACGAAGCCGGGCAGCAGTGCCCGGCCGGCGAGGTCGACGACCGCGGGACCGTCGTGGCGGGTGGCTCCGGTCGCGTCGCTGCCGTTGCCGTCGAACGGCAGGTCGAGCGCCTGGCGGCAGTGCCGCTCGCTGCCCACGGCCACGATGCGCCCGGCCCTGGTCGCCACGGCCTCGGCCCGCGGCCGACGAGGGTCGACGGTGAGGACGGGCCCGCCCCGGTAGAGCACGCCCCGGGCATCGGTGGCCGGTTGCAGGACCATGTGGGAACCGCAACGTACCCGCCTGTCGTCCTAGGCGCTGAAAACCCCTGCATTTCTGGAGGAATCGGGCATGGGACGCAGACAACTTGCGGCCGTCTTCGTCGCGCCAGCGATCACGGTGATCGGTGCCATCGGCGTGGTCGACGTGGCCCCCGCGGGGGCGTGCGGTGGCCTCTTCGACGAGAACGGCACGATACAGCTGGAGAAGACGACGACGCTCGCCGCATACACGAAAGGCGTCGAGCGCTACGTGACCGCCTTCGAGTTCGCCGGGCAAGGCAAGTCGGTCGGCTCGCTGGTGCCGCTGCCCGACATCCCGACCAAGGTCGAGGCTGCCGGCGACTGGACTCTCCAGCGGCTGCAGCGTGAGGTCGCCCCGCCGGTGCTCGAAGAGTCGTTCGGGGACGCCGACAGGGCGGCCGCACCGGCGAGCGCCGAGGTCATCCTCGAGACGCAGATCGAGGCCCTCGACATCACCGTGCTCAAGGGCGGGGGTGACGAGGTGGGCAAGTGGGCCGAGGACAACGGTTTCCTGCTGACGCCCGACGCCCCCGAGATGCTCGACTTCTACGCCGCGCGCAGCCCGATCTTCATGGCCGCCAAGTTCGACGCCCAGCGGGCCAAGGAGCTGGGCCAGGGCACCGGCGACAGCACGGCGATCATGGCGACGATCCCGACCGACCAGCCGTGGGTGCCGCTACGGATCCTGGGCCTGGGCCTGGACGCCGACACGCAGGTCGAGGCCGACGTGTTCATGCTGACCGACGACGAGCCCGGCCTGCTGGCCGGCGGCCCGGGCGTCGACGTGGCCCGGAGCGAGGCGGCGTCGGACCTGCTGCTGTCGGACTTGCGGTCGGACAAGGGCATGGGGTGGGTGCCGGAGCACATGTGGCTCTCGTACCTGCAGGTGAACACGCCTGCCGGT
>Ga0075430_100004551_pt1 | contig 11674 bp, 8 predicted proteins | sample RhiMetdeltSRZDD4_FD_75294 | JGI IMG/M metagenome (GOLD analysis project Ga0075430, IMG submission 75294) | Populus rhizosphere microbial communities from Tennessee, USA - Rhizosphere MetaG P. deltoides SRZDD4 | ecosystem: Host-associated > Plants > Roots > Rhizosphere > Soil | place: USA... | reverse complement strand
TCGTCATTCCCACCGAGCAGGCGCCGAAAGCCGGAATCTGCCTATCAGGCGTGCGAGGGTCGTCGGCAAACGAGTCCACGGAGCCGTGGCCACGGCTGCGAGAGATCAGCGCGGCTACGCGACCGGCAACAGTCGTTCGATTCCACGTCTCAAGACCGCCGCCGCCATCCGGACCTTATAGCCGTTTTTCGCCAGCGGCCTTGCGTCGTAGAGCGCCCGCTCCGCCAGCGTCGCGATGTCGTCGTCCGACAGCCCACCAGACGCGACGTCCTCCTCCACCGATTCGGCCACGCGCCACGGCTTCGGTGCCACGCCGCCTAACACCAGGCGCACCGCGCCGTCCTCGCGCCGCACCGCCGCGAGCGATACCAGTGCGAAGTCCCACCCGGCCCGCTGCATCACCTTTTCGTACCCCTGGACGCCGCCGGCCGAGTGAGCGGGCACCTCGATCGCACTCACATACTCCCCAGGGCCGAGGACCGTCTCACGATCGAGCCGCTCCGCGGGCAGGACGAAGAACTCTGCGATCGGCACCCGCGTTTCCGGCCGCCCCGACCGTCCCCTAACTTCGACGGTTGCGTCCAGGGCCGTGAGCGCAACCGCCACGTCCGACGGGTGGACGATATAGCACGGCCCGCCGCCGATTATCGCGTGATGCTGGTTCTCCCCCGACGCCGCCGGGCAGCCCTCGCCACCCGACTTGAAGCAGGAGATCCGGCTCCGGAGGTACCAGCACCGCGGCCGTTGACAAAGATTCCCGGCAATCGTCCCCATGGTGCGGAGGGCGGGAGTCCCGACGCTCTCGCATGCCTCGTTCAGCGCCCGGAAACGGTCGCGGATGCGAGGGTCGCGCGCGAGCCGCACGAGGCTCACGCCGGCACCGATACGGAGCCCGCCGTCCTGTTGCCAGGCGAGCTCTCGCGCGCCGGGAACGCGCGTGATGTCCACGAGCGTGTGAGGCCGCGTGATCGCCTCGCGCATCGAAACAACGAGGTCGGTGCCGCCCCCAAGAGGAGCGGAGCCGGGCTCGGCGAGCCGGGAGTCTGCGTCGCTGGCGGAGGTAGCCTGATGGTAGGCGAATTGGTGTATCACTGGATCGGGACGAGAGACTGGGGACGAAGGACTAGGGCCTGGGGACTCGTCGGCGCCATGTTTCGTGTGCTCGTCAGGCTCGGCCGGATTTCACGTCAACGGCGAATGTGTTTGGATCCGTTCTCTCGCACCACGATTGCCTTCCTGCTTGCAGCGTCCGCGGTCGCCTGCACGCGCGGTGAGCGCACGGACGCTCGTAACGCCACTGACGACACTACAGCGGTGCCCGCCGACGTCCTACCGGACGGAGACGTTCCGTCTGGTGCCGCGGCCGCTGCGTCCGACACCGCGCTCAGCACCGGCGTCGGCAGCCTGCGTGGGTCGATCGACAGCGCACTCGCCGCGACCGCGCGCCGCATCCGCCCCGCCGCGCGCGCCCGGCAGCGCCAGCTGCCGCCGCTCGCGGATTCGATCGCGAACAAGCTCGTGTTCCCGCCCGTCACCCAAAGCTGGTTTCTCGCAGCCGCCCGCGGCAAGCGAATGCTCGTGGACATCGGTCGCGTCGATGTCGAGGTGCGACGGCCGCCCGAGCGACTGGCGGCGTACAAGGAGGCCGTCGAAGCGCGCACGCCGTTCCCGGTCGGCACACGCTTTCGGCTTCGGGGGCCGTGGGGCGCCGACGACGCGACGATCACCGGCTTCGATACGTGGAACGGACGAATCGTCGGGACGCTCGAGTCCTCGCCGCTCGTGGACTCGCTCGCGAAAGAGATCGAGCCGCTGCCCGCGACGGCCCAGCTCGTCGACTCGATCTCCGAGGCCGTCGCGTTCGATTCGAAGGCGTGCGATCGCGGTCCGCTCTCGGCGGCACTCGAGGCGCGCGCGCTGTTCGTTCAGGATTCGCTGGTGCAGGCCCTCCTCGCCGGCGACAAGCCGCCGTACGACCGTCTGCTCAAGTCGCAGAAGTCGCGGTCGTCACACGCGGCGGGGTGCTTCCCCGGAGGCCGGGCGGTCGTGATCGCGACGATCTGGGCGGGCGAGTACGAGTGGGTACGCCAGCACGTGATGCTCATGGACGAGGCCGGGAAGCTCTCGCCGCTTCGCGTGCGCGACTACCGGTTCCGCGCGCACGAAGCGATCTACGCCGTGGACGGCGACGGCGACGGCGTCGATGACATCGCGACTCGCGGGTACGGTCCGAACCTCGGCGGCACGAGCGTTCTCCGCATCACTCCGTCGACGAACCCGAAGGACCCGCCCCGGCTGGAGCGGATGGCGACCGGGTTCGGCTGGGAGATCCGTTAGCGCGCGAGCGACCGGAACGGTCGGTCGATTTTCGAGCGAATGTGCCGGGCCGGCGTCCTATCCCGGCCCGTTTCGCCGTTCTCCATCTGCCACGGCCGAGGTCGGGCACCGCGCCGATTCGCTTCCCTGACGCGGCGCCGTTCACCGAACGCTGTGACGTAGCGACCCGCTAAACCGGCGGGCTCGTTTCGTTTCCCACCACTCGGGGAGGTAGGCAGGATGAGACCTATGGCGTCGAATCTTGTTCGATGGACGACGGGGATCGCGGTGGCGCTGATGGCCACCGCCCTCAGCGCCCAGGCCCAGCAAGGCAGGGTCACGGTTCGGGTGACCGATGCCGCCAATCAGCAACCAGTCGGGCAGGTGCAGGTGCAGATCGTCGGGACGACGCTCGGCGGACTGACCAACGCAGAAGGCCGCTTTACGATTCGCGGAGTGCCCGCCGGCACGCACCAGGTGCGCCTACTTCGGGTAGGGTATGGCGAGCAGAAGAAGCAGGTGACCGTCGCGGGGGCCGATCAGGAAGCCACGGTCGATTTCGTTCTCAGCCCCGTCGCGATCAGCCTAACGCCAGTCGTCACGACCGCCACTGGCGAGCAGCGCCGCGCCGAACAGGGCAACTCCACCGCGCAGCTCGACGCGTCGAAGCTCGCGGCCGAAGCGCCGATTCGGAGCGTCGATGACCTGATCAACTCCCGTACGGCAGGCGTCGCCGTTCAGACCGGCACGCAGACCGGCACGGGCTCCCGTGTTCGCATTCGCGGCCAGAGCTCGCTCAGCCTCGGTAACGATCCGATCTACGTCATCGATGGCATCCGGATGACGAGCAATCTGGGCGACGGCATCGGCACCGGTGGCAACAACGCCAGCCGAGTCGGCGACCTCAATCCCGACGAGATCGAGAACGTCGAGATCGTGAAGGGCCCATCGGCGGCGGCACTCTACGGCACGGCGGCGGCGAATGGCGTCATCATCATCACGACGAAGCGCGGTCGGGCTGGCGCTCCGCGCTGGACGCTGTGGGGTGAGAACGGCTACCTCGAGGATCGCAACACGTATCCGTGGAACTATACGCTCACGGGGAAGGACGCGACGACCGGCGCGAATCGCTCGGCTGCGACCTGCACGCTGACCCTCGTTGCCCGTGGCACCTGCGACCCTGACAGCCTTCGGGTCTACAGCCCTCTGCGCGATCCCGACGCAACGCCGATCAGCACCGGGAACCGATATCAGGCGGGCGCAAACCTGTCGTCGGGAACCGACGCCATCCGTTACTTCCTGTCGGCGGAGCGTGAGGAAGAAACCGGTGTGCTCGAGCTGCCCGGGTTCGAAGTCGATCGACTGAGATCCGAAGGCGCGCCTCTTCACGACTGGACCAAGCGCCCGAACCACCTCGCCCGCAACACCGTCCGTGTGAACGTCAACGGTTCGGTCGGACCGAAGCTCGATCTCGCACTCAACTCGGGATACATCAACCTGAATCAGCGATTCACGCTGGAGTCGAACGCAACGGCCGGTCTCGGCTCACAGGCGTTTGGCGGCCAGGGGTTCAAGGAGAATGGCACCGTCGCCGTTACTGGAACGCCGCTGTACGGGTACCGCGCATGGACCCCGGGTTACACCTGGCAGGAGAAGCGCGCTCAGAAGGTGAACAGGCTCATCGCGTCAGGTACGGCAAACTGGCGCCCCTTCACTTGGAACCAGACGCGCCTGACCGTCGGGACCGACTTCACGAGCCGGGTCGACGACAACCTCCGGTTCCGCGGCGAGGCGCCGCCGCTCGACGACACGTACCGGAACGGCTTCAAGAACAACGGCCGGAACGATCTCAAGAACACGACGGTGGACGCCACAACGGGCGCGAACATCAACCCGTGGCCGAACATCAACTCGCGCACCACGCTCGGCGCTCAGTACGTGACCTATCAGCTCGATGGCAACGAGTGTGAAGCCGAGGATCTGCCGCCGGGCTCGCAGGTCTGTGACGCCGGTACGATCCCCGACGTGGACGAGACGACGACGATGGAGAAGACGCTCGGCTTCTTCCTCGAACAGGCCGTCGGCATCAACGACCGGCTCTTTCTGACCGCCGCCGTTCGCACGGATCAGAACAGCGCGTTCGGCACCGACTTCCAGAGCGTGTGGTACCCGAAGCTCAGCGCGAGCTGGATCATCAGCGACGAGGGCTTCTTTCCGCAGATGGGGTGGTTGAACTCGTTCCGCTTGCGCGGCGCATACGGTGCGGCGGGCGTGCAGCCGGGCGCGAACGACGCCCTGCGCACCATCAATGCGAGCTCGGCGAGTCTCAAAGGCGTCGACACACCGATCCTCACGAACAACGCGCTCGGGAACACGGATCTCAAGCCGGAGCGGACGGCGGAGTTCGAGGCCGGGTTCGAGACGAGGATGTTCGCGGACCGGCTGAGCCTCGACTTCACGTATTACAGCAAGCGCACGAAGGACGCGCTCATCTCGGCGATCATCGCGCCGTCGGTGGGAACGGGTGCCACGAACGTCCGCCGGAACCTCGGTGCCGTGCGGAACTCGGGCTTCGAGCTCCTGACGAATGCGCAGATCATCAACCGACAGGCGTTCGCGTTCGACCTCACGGTCAACGCGTCCACCAACACGAACAGGCTGCTCGACCTCGGCGGCACACCCATCCAGACCACCACAGAGCGGCGCGTGACCGAGGGTTATCCGCTGTTCGGCTGGTGGGCACGCCCGATCCTTGGCTACTCGGACAAGAACGGCGACGGGTTCATCACCGCCGACGGTTGCGGTCCGTTCTCGAAGAACGACACGCCGCAGTGCGAGATCCAGATCGGTGACTCCTCGGCGTTCCGTGGCTACACGCAGCCGCGCCACCTCGTCACCGTCACGCCCGGGTTCGACTTCCTCAACCGGCGCGTGCGCTTGCAGGCGCTCGTCGATTACCGTGGCGGTTACCGCGCATACAACAACACGGAGCGCATTCGCTGCGCGAGCCGCAACAACTGCAACGGTCTCGAGAACCCCAGCTCCTCGTTCGAGGAGCAGGCAATGGTCGTCGGGCATCTGAATCACGGCGCGCGTACGCTCGACGGCTTCTTCCAGAACGGCCAATTCGTAAAGCTGCGCGAGGTCTCGCTGCGTTTTTCGGCGCCGCAGCGCTGGGCGGGTCTGGCGCGCGCGCGGAGTCTCGACCTCGTCGCGTCGGGGCGCAACCTGGGCCTGTGGTCGAAGTACCGCGGCATTGATCCGGAGAATGATTTCCAGGCCACGGCTGGCGGCGACACGCCATCCGACTTCCAAACGATCGGGAGCGCCAGCTATTGGGTTCTCCGCGTCAACCTTGGCTTCTGACCCTAACGACGAGCTGTCGACAATGAAGCGATATAAGCCCCTGACTGGACGAATGCGCGCCGCCGCGTGGGTCGCGGCGGCCGCGCTCGTGCCGGCGCTCGGAGCGTGCTCCGAAGTGACCGATACCCTTCTCGATGCCGTCGACCCGGACGTCATCAGTCCGGAGAACGCGCAGTCCGCGGAGGGAGCGCGCTCGCTTTACACCGGTGCGTTGAGTCGCCTCCGACTGATCGCGTCCGGCGTGGGTGGCGAAGGTAGCACCTGGCTGTTTGGAGGTCTCCTGACCGACGAGTGGTCTACCAGCTCGACGTTCGTTCAGAACGACGAGACAGACCTCCGCGCCATTCAGATCAACAATGGCACCGTCAACACCATGTTCCGGCAGCTTGCCCGTGCGCGCACGTCGTCGAACGAGGCGATCCGCGTGATGAAGCGCTTCCGCGAAACGGAGACGACCCGCATCGCCGAGCTTTACTTCGTGCGGGCGTTCGCCGAGATGCAACTGGCGAATGACTTCTGCAACGGGATCCCGCTCTCCGGACTCGACTCGACCGGCACGATCGTCTTCGACGAGGCCCGTCCGGTCGCGTATGTGTTCACGGCCGCCGTCGCGTCGGCGGACTCGGGGCTGGCGCTGATTCCGGCGACGGCTACCGATTCGGCGAGCGTCACGGTGCGGAACGCGCTTCGCGTGACGAAGGCGCGCGCGCAGCTCGGGTTGAACCAGATCGCCGAAGCGGCTACGACGGTGAATGGAGTCCCGACCACGTTCGCGTACAACATCACGTACTCGCTCGTCACGGGCGACAACACGCTCTGGTCGCAGCCGGCGAGCTCGCGTCGCTACACCATCGGCGACTCGCTGGAAGGTCGCAGCGCGAACCTGCTCGTTCGGAACGCGATTCCGTTCTTCCGCGCGCAGGATCCCCGCGTTCCGTCGCGCTACACGATCGCGACGAACGGCCGCGATACGACGATCTCGCAAGATGGCCTCATCCCGTCGCGCACGACCTCGCTGTGGGCGCGCAGCACGAGCACTCCCGCCGTGAGCGGCCTCGACGCTCGGCTCATCGAAGCGGAAGCACGAGTGAAGGCGAGCGACATTCCGGGGATGATGACTATCCTGAACGCTCTCCGCTCGGCTCCACCGCGGGTTGGCGAGGTTCAGCCGACGCCGGCGCAACTGCCGCAGTTCACCCCCGCCCAAACTCCGACCACTCAAGAGGCCGCGGTCACCCTGCTGTTCCGGGAAAAGGCGTTCTGGACGTTTGGTCGCGGCCAAAGGCTTGGCGATCTCCGCCGGCTGATCCGCCAGTACGGCCGCACGCAGGAGAACGTGTTCCCGGTCGGCCAGCACTACCGGGGCGGCAGCTACGGCACGGACGTGAATCTCCCGGTGCCGCAGTCCGAGGAGAACAATCCGGCGCTGGGTGGAGCGCCGGCGTGCATCGATCGAAATGCCTAACGGCAGGGACCTAGGGACTAGGGACTAGGGGACTAGGGGACTAGGGACTGGAGAACACCCCCGGGACGCTCGCTCGCGAAGAGCAGCGTGCCGGGGGTGTTCCGGTTTCCCGACTCCCGATTCCCGACGGTCCCGAATTCCCTGCCGCTTACTCCCAGTGGCGGAGTCCCCACGTGACGATCGAGAGCTCCTCGTCAGCGATGCCGCGATTGTAGTCGATGTAGACGCTGGTGGGATAACCGTAGCTCGAGTCGTACTCGACGTCGATCTCGTCCGCGTCGCGCTCGATCGCATCCTGAATCCTATCGAAGAGCTCCTCGGCGCTGGGGAACGAGCTGGCGTACGAGAACGGGACCGGTTGGCCGTCGTCCTCGTAGAGCAGATACTCGATGACTCCGCGGTCGACCCACACGGTCACCGGGCGAGTCACTGCGGTCGGGCATTCACAGCTCACGCGGACCGTGTAGGTGTAGGCGAGCGGAGCGACGGACTCGAATCGGTTCCAGGCCCGGTCGAGCCGATCCTGCTCGCGATCGAGGTCGTCGACGCCGGTCAGGTTCACGCAGGCGGAGACGGTGGGCACCAGGGCGGCGAGCATCAAGAACGAGCGCGCAGACCGTGTCGCGCGACGAAGAAGAGACATGGGATGATCCGTTGGCTTCAGGGAGTCGTACACCCGGGTCCGTCGCGGGTTCACCCGGTCATTCGTCACTGCGGCTCGGTATGACACGCCTGCCACGCCGACAGCGATTCCTGCTGCCCGCTTCGTGGGCGCCCGGCGACCCTCAATAAGACGACTGCGATCCCTCCGTCGCTTCGCTCCCGCCGACCGGCATGGGCTCGGTTTGTGCGACCTGGGTCACAAACTTCCAGAGCATTCCGACCATGGCGAGCAAGAGCCCACGCGGCCGGCGCGCGGCCGCACACGGTGGCGCCGAGATCCCGCGACGTCCCTTCGGCCCCTCGGGCGAGCTCGTGAGCGCGCTGGCGCTCGGCGGCTATCACCTCGGGCTCGTCGGCAGCAAACGGGAAGCCGTGCGCATCGTCCACGCCGCGATCGACGCCGGCATCACGTTCATGGACAACGCATGGGAGTACCACGAAGGCGAGAGCGAAGAGATCATGGGGAAGGCGCTCGCCGACCGGCGCGATGACGTCTTTCTCATGACGAAGGTCTGCACGCACGGCCGCGACAGGAAGGTCGCCATGCGGCAGCTCACGCAGAGCCTCCGTCGCCTCCGGACCGACCACCTCGACCTCTGGCAAGTGCACGAGTGCGTGTACCCTAACGACCCCGAACGCCACTTCGCGGCCGGCGGGGTGATCGAGGCGCTGGCCGAGGCGAAGGAGCGCGGGCTCGTGCGCTATGTCGGCTTCACCGGGCACAAGCTCCCCGTGATCCATCTCGCGATGATGGCGTACGGTTTTCCGTTCGATGCGGTACAGATGCCGCTCAACTGCTTCGACGCCTCGTTTCGCTCGTTCGAGGCCACCGTTCTCCCCGAAGCGCGCCGCCGAGGCCTCGCGGTGCTCGGCATGAAGAGCATGGGAGGGGAAGGCGACGCCATCCGCAAGCGCGTCGTCACCGCCGAGGAGGCGCTCTCCTACGCGATGAGCCTGCCCGTCACGACGACCGTGAGTGGGATCGACTCCATGCGCGTGTTGCGGCAGAACGCGCGCATCGCGCGTGGGCTGGTGCCGTTAGGCGAAGATGCCATGCAGGAGCTGCGGGCTCGCGTGGCGGAGTTTGCGGGGGATGGAAGATTCGAGCTGTACAAGAGTACGGCCAAGCACGAAGGGGACGTCGGACGGAAACAGCACGGATTTCCGCTGCAAGAAGAAGTTGCCGCGTGAGACGGTGCCGGGGGCTGGTGGCTGAATGCTGACGCCGGAAGGCGCCAGGTCGGATGACGACGTTCGCATCGTGCGAACGCGCGCAGAACCGCTTTCCGCCGCGCCAGGCGTGCGACCGCTGTAGGAGGTTGCCGTCACCCCCACGCAGCGTCACCCAGCCACAAGCCGAGGCAATCAGCCACCAGCGGCAGCCACAAGCGCCAGCGACCAGGACCCCCAAACGGCCGGGCTTGGCGAGGACGTCTCGCGCAGTTGGCCCGATGGCCGTATTGTGTGGCCTGGTCGTCCGATAGGGCGCCGCGGCTCACGTCGGCGACCGAATCCAAGCGAGGAGAACCCAGACATGAACGGTAAGGACGCAGACTCGCTCATTGCGCCGCGCCGCGCGTTTCTCGCGCAGGTCGGTGCCGGCACCGCCGCACTCATCGGAACCCCATCCCTTCTCGGCGCCGCCGCCGCTCCGCTCGTCTCGGCGCCCGAAGACGACAAGTGGGTCGACAACCTCAAGGGTAGATACCGCCAATACTTCGACGCCATGAGCGTGGACTCCGGCTTTTCGCTCGCGTACGCGATGAACTGGATGGACACGATGAAGGCGACGTACAACGTCGGGGACAAGGACGTGAACGCCGTTATCGGGCTCCGTCATTTCTCGATCCCGCTCGCCTACAACGACGAGATCTGGGCGAAGTACAAGCTTGGCGCGTTCGCGAAGGTCAACGACCCGAAGACCAACGCCCCGTCGCTCCGGAACATCTACCTCAACCCGCAGCAGGGCGACCTGATGTTCCCCACGATGGCGATCGACAAGCTTCAGCCGCGTGGCGTGACGTTCGTGGTCTGCAACATCGCCCATACGGTCCTGAGCGGGATGCTCGGCGCGCAGGTCGGCGTTCCGGCCGAGCAGGCGAAGGCGGAGTTCACGAAGGGGATGCTCCCCGGCTTCATACTCGTGCCGTCCGGCGTTCTCGCCGTGCACCGGGCACAAGAGAAGGGAAAGTGCACGTACTGCTTCGCCGGGTAGGCGGCTGAACACGCTGCTGGGCAGGGTGGTGTCGAGCGAACTGGACTCGACATCCGAGCATGACCAGTAATCAGTCGTCAGTGCTCAGTAGACAGTTTTCAGTTCTCAGTTACTGATTACTGAAAACTGTTTACTGAGCACTGACGACTGATTACTGGTCGTCTGTCGATTTTGCATTCGACAAGCGCGAGGTTGTGTGCCCGCAGGGCATTTGCGACTTTTCCCGACATGACACTGTCGGGCCGCGACCGCGCCGCGCTTCGGGCCGAAGCGCATCACCTCACAGCGCTCGTTCACATCGGACAGGCGGGGTTGTCGCCGACCGTCATCCAATCGCTGGACGACACCCTTCGCACGCACGAGCTGGTGAAGGTGCAGATCGGCAAGCCGGTCGAGATGAAAGCGAAGGACGTCGCCGCCGCGCTCGCGACGGCGACCGGTGCGGCGGTCATTCAGGTCATCGGGAAGACCGCCACACTCTACCGCCGAAATCCCGAGCTCCAGCGAAAGAAGGGCGAGCCACCGCCGTGGCGGACTGACTGACGGCGAGCGCGGTGGCTGGCGGCCGAATGCTCGGGCTGGTGGCTGGGTGACGCTGGTTGAAGGCGGTGCGGCGGAATCCAGCCGGGTGACTCGCCCGAGTCAACGTCGCTCGAGCGCTGCGAGCACCCGCCAGGGAGTGAGCGGCAGCTCCAGCACCTCCACGCCTAACGCGTTCGCCACCGCGTTCGCGATCGCCGGCGCGGTCGGGATGATCGGCGGCTCACCGAGCCCGCGCGCACCGGTGTGATTCGCCGTCGGGTCGGGCACGTCCAACAGCACCGCGTCGATGCGCGGGACGTCGCCCATCGTCGGGATCTTGTAGTCGTGCGTGTTCGCGTTGAGCGGGAGGCCCATGCGTCCGTCCAGCACGCGCTCCTCGAACAGCGCGTAGCCGAGTCCCTGGATGATCCCGCCCTCGACCTGACTCTCGGCCAGCGTCGGGTTGATGATGCGCCCCGCGTCGTGCACCGCCACGATGCGCAGGACGCGCACCACGCCGGTATCGACGTCTACCTCGACGTCAGCGAACTGGACGCCGAAGCTCGCGAGCCCGACGCCGCTGGGATTCGGGCCGCGCGAGCCACGGCCGATGATCATCACATCGCCGAGCCGCTCGCAGAGGGCCTTGACCGTGATGGACTTCTCGCCGTCGTCGCTCGCGATCACGCCGTCTCGCGCGCGCAGCTCGCGAATCGGCACGTCGAGAAGCTCCGACGCCGCCTCGAGCAGCTGTGCGCGGGCGTCCTCCGCCGCCATGCGAACGGCCGGTCCGACCGACGGCACCGTCATTGAACCCCACGACGGCCCCGTGTACGGCGTGCGCTCCGTGTCGCCGAGCACGACGCGCACGTCCGCGACCTTCACGCCTAACGCCTCGGCCGCGATCTGTGCGAAGACCGTGCGTGACCCGGTTCCGATGTCCTGGGTGCCCGAGAGCACATCGGCCGAGCCGTCTCCGTTCACCTTCACGATCGCGTAGGCCGGGGGGCCACCGCCCGCGCCCCAGACCTGCGCCGCCATGCCCTTGCCGCGCTTGAGCCGGCCAGTCGACTCGCGCGGGGCGCTCCACGCGAACATCGTCGCGCCGCGATCGTAGCATTGCCCGA
>Ga0075430_100004548_pt1 | contig 11678 bp, 6 predicted proteins | sample RhiMetdeltSRZDD4_FD_75294 | JGI IMG/M metagenome (GOLD analysis project Ga0075430, IMG submission 75294) | Populus rhizosphere microbial communities from Tennessee, USA - Rhizosphere MetaG P. deltoides SRZDD4 | ecosystem: Host-associated > Plants > Roots > Rhizosphere > Soil | place: USA... | reverse complement strand
GGAACGATCTGCGCAAGGAATCCAAGTCGGCTGAAGAACAACTGCAGGCGTTCCGCAATGCGCTGGCTTCCGGTGACGCGCCGGTCACGCGCGAAAGCGTGCTCGGCAACCTCCAGCAGATCTGTGAGATGTTGAAGGTCGACCCACCCGAATCGCTGGATCAGGCGGTCGATCCCTTCTGGCTTGCGACGGCGGCTGGCGCAAGCGCTCCAAGCTCGGAGTCCGCCGATCGTGAAAGTCTGCTGGCCGAGATCAAAGCACTGGAAGCCCCCACCGCCGACGTCAAGGGTCTCGAGCGCTGGAACGCCCTCGTGACGTCGAATCGGGCGCGGCTCCTGCCTCGCGCGACGCTCGTCCGTGAAGCAAAGCGACTCGTGGACGAGCGATCGCTCGATGGGCGATGCCCGCTGTGCGGCCAGGCAGTGAGCGAGAAGGAGCTGGCCAAGAAAATCGAGCGCGCACTTGTCGATGTGTTGGAAGCGTCTCAGGAACTGGAGCGCGTCCGCGATCCGATCGCCGAATGGGCGGACGATCTCGACGCGTCACACGATAGACGATCGGCGCTTCAGAATCGCGGGCGCGCCAGGAAGCTCGATCTGCCGGCGCTCCCAGACGTTCCTCTCGAGGGGCTCCAGAACAGCCTCGATGCGCTCATTCCTATCGACGTCAAGGCGATCACTGGCTACCTGGCCGAGCTTCGGAAGTGGGATCAGGCTGCAGGGAAGCTGGCTCAGAAGTTGGCATCCTCGTCAGTCAACACACGTGACACACAACTCCTGATGCTGGCCGCCTTGTGCGAGCAGATCAAGACGTGGCGGCTCGGTGAAAAGAAGGCCGCCCGGGCACTCCAGGCGTTCAATCTTGCGGACCGGGTCTTCGACGCGTATCAATCGAAGCAGAAGGAGGATCTCGCGGAGCTGCTGAAACGAATCAGCCGGCGTGTGGCCCAGCTCTACGCCGCATTGCACCCGGGAGAGAACCTGTCCGAAGCTGTGAGCATAGAGCCGTGGACGGCCAAGGGCGTCGAGCTCGCCGTCGAATTCTACGGGTCCCGGCAGCGTCCTCCCCATGGCGTCCTCAGCGAGTCGCATCTGAACTCGCTCGCGATAGCGCTGTTCCTGGCGATGGCGGAAGAGTTCAATCAGCAGCTCGGCTTTCTCGTGCTCGACGACGTGATCAACAGTTTCGACGTCGAGCATCGCGGCCGGCTCGCCGAGCTCCTTGCCGACGAATTCTCGGGCTGGCAGATCATCGTCCTCACCCACGATCAGCAGTTTTACGAACACCTCAGCCGTCGCGCGCCCTCATGGCGACGCCTCGAGCTGACGTCATGGAGCTACGAGTCCGGGCCGCGAACGAACAAGTATGAACCGTCGGGCATTCTCGCAGCGGCCCGCGAACGGCTCGACAGCGGCGACGTGCACGGCGCGGCCGCCAAGGCGCGGCGCGCGCTCGAGGAGCTCCTGCAGGAGGTCTGCGAGGCGCTCTGGGCACCGCTGCCGTTTCGACGAGGCCAGGCGAACGACAAGCGCGAGATTGGCGAGCTCTTCAAGGGGCTGCGGCGTTCGCTGAAGGATCAGGCCAAGCCGTTTTTGGAGTCGGTCGAGCCGCTCTTCAAGAACCTGGAAGCAGACGTGGGCGCGACGCTGAACGTCGAGGTCCATGGCAGCCGGCGCCGGTCTGGAGCGGGCGAAGTGGAAGCCGCACTCAAACGCATCGAAACGTTCGACCAGACATGGTCCTGCCCCGAGTGCAGAACGCGCGTCTGGCACCGGGGGAGCCCTGAAGCCGGGCGTTGCAAGTGCGGCCAGACGTCGTACCCGCCTGCACGCACGTCTTCACTGGCGAAGCACTAGTGGCCCAGGGCCAGGCTCTCATCGGCAGGCGGCTCGGCCACTACGTCGTGCTCGAACCGCGCGGCCGCGGCGGCATGGGCGAGGTCTACGTCGCCTCCGACACGAAGCTCGAGCGGCGCGTGGCGCTCAAGCTCCTTCGACCCGAAGTCGCGGATTCACCGGATCGCCGGTCGCGATTCCAGTGGGAGGCTCGCGCAGCCGCGGCCCTCAATCACCCCAACATCGTTCACCTGTATTCGGTCGAGGAAGAAGAGGGACTGCTCTTCATCACGATGGAGCTCGTCAACGGCAGGAGCCTGCGTGAGCTCCTGGATGCCGGGGCGCCGCTGCCGCTCCCGAGAACGCTGTCCTTTGCGTCTCAGATGGCCGAGGGCCTCGCCTGCGCGCACGCGGCGGGAATCCTGCACCGGGACCTGAAACCCGGCAACGTCATGATCACCGACGATGACCGCGTCAAGATTCTCGACTTCGGGTTGGCCAAGCTGTTTGCGCCCGCATCGGCACAGGACCCGGAGGCCGTGACGATCGCGACCGATCAGACGCGCACCGGGATGACGTTCGGTACTGCGGGCTACATGTCGCCTGAACAGGCGCTCGGCAGGACGCTGGACCAGCGCTCCGACCTCTTCGCGCTGGGAGTCGTCTTCTTCGAAATGGCGACCGGCCGGCCTCCGTTCGACGGTGAAACGCTGGCCGCGGTGTTCGATCAACTCCTGAATCGGCGCCACCCCGCGCCGCGATCGCTGAATCCCGCGCTTCCCTTCATGGTCGAGGCGATCATCGACAAAGCGATCGAAAAAGATCCGGAGCGGCGCTATCAATCGGCGAGCGATCTCCTGCTGGACGTGAGACGGGCCGATGCGACTGGCGTACGCAGCGACACGTCGACGAGCATTCCGGCCGACTCGCGGATGCCGTCCTCGATTGTCGTGCTGCCCTTCGCGGACATGAGTCCTCAGAAGGATCAGGAGTACTTCTGTCACGGCCTTACCGAGGAAATCATCAACACGCTGACGACGGTGTCCGGGTTGCGCGTCATCTCGCGGACCTCGGCGTTTGCCTTTCAGGGCAAAGACCTGGAAGTCACCGAGATCGGCAGGCGATTGCGTGTCGGCACCGCGCTCGAGGGCAGCGTGCGCAAGTCGGGTGACCGCGTGCGTGTCACCGCCCAGCTCGTGAACGCCGGCGACGGCTACCAGCTGTGGTCGAAACGATTCGATCGAGAGCTCTCGGACGTGTTCGCGATTCAGGACGAGATCGCGGCGACGATCGTCAACGAGCTGAAGAGTGGACTCGGTGGCGCGGACACGCATTCGATAGCGACGGCGCACATGGCAACGCCAAGGCGCGTGTCGTACGACGCGGACGCCCACGACGCGTATCTCAAAGGGATGTATTCCCTGAACAAGTGGAACGAGGATTCGATCAAGCGGGCGATGGTGGAGTTCCGTCACGCCATCGCGCAGGACGCCTCAATGGCCCCTGCGCATGCCGCGCTCGCAGAAGGTCACATCTGGCTCTACTCGGGCCTGGGCATCCTGTCGGCAGCCGAGACGGTGCCTCACGCGCGGTCAGCGGTCGAGAAAGCGCTCGAGCTCGACCCGGACCTGGCTGATGCGCATCGCGTTCGCGCGGCAATCGCGATGAACCACGATTGGGATCGGAGGGCGGCGGAGGCTGGGCTGGCCCGCGCCCTGGAGCTGGGGCCCGGTTCGGCTGCCGCCCACTTCTCGGACGCGTGGCGGCTGATCCTGCTCGAGCGGCAGTTCGACCGTGCCCGCGCAGGCCTGGACGAAGCTGAGCGGCTGGACCCTCTGCATCTGCAAGTAAGAACGCTCATTGGCTACTTCCACTACTTCCGTCACGACTACGCTCGCGCCGTCGAACATTTCGAGCGAGTCCTTGCAGTCGAGCCATCGTTTGCGTTCGCGCACTATGCCCTCGGCGACGTGTGCACGCAGATTGAGCAATACGACCGCGCATTTGCAGAGTTCGACAAGGCCATCGAGCTGGGCGGACGCTCGGTCAACCACATTGGCGTCCTCGGCTACGCGTACGGCCGTTCCGGCAACCGCGATCGGGCGATGTCTCTCCTCCAGGAGCTCACGGCGCGCGCATCGCAGGGCTATGTTCCCGCGATGTGGATTGCGCTGATACACCTCGGTCTCGGCGATCTCGGCGGCGTCTTCACGTGGCTCGATCGCGCCTTCGACGAGCGGGACGGTTCGCTGGTGCTGATCACAGCCGCGGTGGAATTCGATCCGGTGCGCGAGGATCCACGATTCAAGGCTCTGCTTGGGCGAATGGGATTGGGGCATCTCACGGCCGCCTGAACCGAGCCTGGGGTTCAAATTCCTACAATCCAGCGCGAGGCGATCTCGAAGAGAATCGACGGGATGGCGATCGGGCTCGTGAGTGTATTGCCGCGCTTGCGTCAGCGTCAGGAGTGGAAGTTCTTCGCTGCGCTGCCCAAGGCTGATGGCCTCCTTGCATTCGCATGGTGGGCGGTGCTCCTCCTCCGGGGCGCCCTGCCGCCGCTCTTCGCGATCGCCATGGGTGCGCTCGTCGCGGCCGTGCAGCACGGAGAGGCACTCACCGGCCCGCTGGCAGTTGGAGGCATCGTCTTCGTCCTGCTGCAGGTGCTGGGCCCGATTCACACGGCCATCAGCCACAACCTGGGCGATCGCACGGCGGCATTCCTGTACGAACGCCTGACGGAGGCGAGTATCCGGCCGCCGGGGATGGGCCATCTCGAAGACCCCGGGTTGACCGCTGACCTTACCGTCGCGCGCGACTTCGATCTCGGCATGACCGGCCCCCCGCTGTCGTACTCGATGGACTTCATCGCGGATGGCCTGGTCGGTATGGTCGGCGGGTTCGCCGCCGCGCTCGTCCTGTTTGGCTACGCGTGGTGGGCACCACTGGTGCTCGGTGGGGCGTGGCTCGCAACCCATCGACTGCTGCGCGAAAGCGCCGTCTGGCAGGACCGCAACACGGATGAAGTCCGCAGCGCGCAGCGGGTCGCCGAATACAACTACCGTCTTGCCGTCGATCCGCCGGCGAGCAAGGAGTTGCGCTTGTTCGGTCTCGCGGACTGGACGATCGACCGGTTCGTTGCGCGGCGTACGCGCCTGCACCAGCTGCAATACGAGGCGACGCGGCTCCGCGAGCGGCCGCTTCTCTGGTGCCTGCTGCTGGTCACCGCGGCCAACGTTTTCGTGCTCTGGTCGCTGGTGTCTGCCGCGGCTGACGGCCGCATCAGCCTTGGCGAGATCGTCGTCTACGCCCAATGCGTCGTGGGCACGTCCGCCATCGCGTTCGGCGGGTTGAGCTGGGCGCTGGACGGCGCGTCAGCGCCGGTTGCGGCGGTGTCCCGCCTGGAGCCGGCCATGGCCTCAGCGGGTCACCTTGAGTCAGGGCGACGCCCGTCGGCCGGTTTGCCGGGGCGCGAGATCCGCTTCCGCAACGTTGGCTTTGCCTATCCGGGGGGCTCGACCGTCCTGGACGGCTTCGATCTCACGATTCCCGCCGGTTCCTCACTTGCGATCGTCGGGCAGAACGGCGCGGGCAAGACCACCCTGGCCAAGCTGCTCTGCCGGCTCTATGACCCACAGTCAGGTGCGATCGAAATCGACGGGTTGGACCTGCGCGACCTGGACATCGGCGCATGGCGGTCGCGTCTGACCGCGGTCTTCCAGGATTTCACGCGCTTCGAGCTCCCCTTGCGCGACAACGTCGCGCCCGGCGGTGCGCCCGACGATGTCGTACGCGAGGCGCTGGAAGGCGCTGGCGCATCCGCGCTGGCGTCGCTCGACACGATCGTAGCGCGAGGGTACGAAGGAGGCATCGACCTCTCCGGCGGCCAGTGGCAACGCGTGGCCCTCGCCCGCGCGCTGTGCGCCGTCAAGATAGGCGCCGGTGTCGTTCTGCTCGATGAGCCGACCGCGCAGCTCGACGTGCGCGGCGAGGCGGAGATCTTCGAGCGCATCCTGGCGGCAACGCGCCATTGCACGACGATCCTGATCTCGCATCGCTTTTCGACCGTCCGAAAGGCCGACCGCATCTGCGTGCTCGAAAAGGGAAGAGTCGTCGAGCTTGGCACGCACGACGAGCTGATGTCTCTGAACGGGCGCTATCGCACGATGTTCGATCTTCAGGCGCAGCGCTTCGGCGCCGAAGACGAAGAAGGCAGGAGCTATGACGTCCTCGCCTGAGCAGACGCTGAAGCGCGACGATCTGCCGCCGGCCCTCTCCTCGATGTGGCGGGTGTGCAAGCTGGGCTATCACCATGAGCCAACGCTGATCCTGGTCGCCTTCATGCTGGCGGTGTTTTCGGCCCTTCCGGACGCGCTCCTCGCTTACTGGTTCATGCTGATTGGCGAAGGGACCATCGCAGGGGACTGGCGCCTCGTCCGATTCGCAGCCGTGGCAATCGGCGTGTCCGCCACCGCGACGTGGTTCCTCCAGACCGTCAGCACCCGTGTGCAGCGCCGGTTCCGCGACAAGGTCACCATCGCGCTCGAGTCACACGTTGCGCGGCTGCTGGCGTCGATCACCACCATCGCGCACCAGGAACGTCCCGAGTACCTGGACCGCCTGTCCGTGCTCCGCAACCAGGTCTTCATGCTGGACCACATGTACATGTCGCTCTTCTCGACATGCGGATGGATCCTGCGTCTGGCGGTGACGATCGCTCTGCTGGTGTCCATTCACCCGGCGCTGTCGCTGCTCGCGATCTTTGCGCTGCCGACGGTGCTCACGTCGTCCTGGCGTCCGGCAGTTGAGCGAACCGCATTCGAGCGCGGCGCCTCATCGTCGAGGCTGGCGCGCCACCTGTTCGACGTGGCGACCACGGCAACGCCCGGCAAGGAGGTGCGCGTCATTGGGATCGGCGACCGTCTTGCCGTGAACCGCCGTAAGGCGTTTGAAGCCGGCAACCGGCCCGTCAGGGGCGCGCGATGGACGTCAGCGGCATGGCACACATTGGCGTGGGCAATCTTCGGCACCGCCTATGTGGGCGCCATCGTCTTCGTGTCGTCAACGCTCCGCGCGCCAGCCGCGGACGTCCTCCTGGTCCTTGCCGCGGGATCGCGACTCTCCTACTACGTCGGCGCCACAGTAGGTGAGATCGGGTTCCTGCGGTTCTGGATGGATTCCGCCAAGCGCCTCGCCTGGCTCGAGGACTACGCGGCCTCGATCGTCGCGGCCGCCGATCGACCCGCGCCGGATCGTCTCGCGGACGGCATCCGGTTCGAGCACGTGTCGTTCGCCTACCCAGGGACCGAACGCCTCGTTCTCGACGACATCAATCTCGCGTTGCCCGCCGGCAGGGTCGTGGCGATTGTCGGCGAGAACGGGGCGGGCAAAACGACCATGGTCAAGCTGCTCGCCAAGATGTACGACGCCACGCGCGGCCGCATCCTGATCGACGGGAACGACTTGACTCGCATCCCCGCTGTGGACTGGCGTGCCCGCATGGCCGGTGCGTTCCAGGATTTCTTCCGGTTCGAGTTCCTGGCGCGTCAGACGATCGGCATCGGCGACCTCCCGCGCATCGCCGACGAGCCAGCCGTCACGGGCGCCGTGAGCCGTGCGGGCGCCGAGGACGTGATCGCCAGGCTGCCTGCGGGTCTCGAGAGCCAGCTCGGTCCGGCGTGGCCGGGCGGTGTGGACGTCAGCTTCGGCCAGTGGCAGAAGCTCGCGCTGGCGCGGGGCTTCATGCGAGATCGTCCGCTCGTGCTGGTGCTCGACGAGCCGACGGCTGCCCTCGATGCCGAGACGGAGCACGCGCTGTTCGAGCGTTATGCCGGTGCCGTGCGCGCTGCGGCCGGCGACGGACGCATCACCATCCTCGTGTCACACCGGTTTTCCACCGTGCGGATGGCAGATCTGATCGTGGTGATGGACGGGTCCCGTGTGATCGAAGTGGGCGCCCACGAGGAGTTGATGAAGAAGCGCGGGCAATATGCGCAGCTCTATGGCATTCAGGCGGCGGCGTATGAGTGAGTGCCACCTGTGACCATCAACGCGTACTTCGCGCCCAGGGCGACCTTGTGAAAGTCATGCGCGTGTTGCGACCAATCCTGAACGACAAGGGAACCTGAGCGCTAAGCCCGGATGAGCCGTGTCTTTCACGGATTCAGCGGCACACGCCACGATATCCCGCGGATCTCCGGTTCCTGGATGCTCGCACGTGCCGAATGGCCGTGAGTTCCATCGGCATGCCTCTTGAACCTCGTGTCTTTTTCCGGGCGGATTGAGCGGAAGCAAAAGGAGCAGTCTATGCGCAGGACCTTCAGTCGAGTCTCACCCATCCCCGCCGCTGTCATGCTATCCATGCTGATGATGACGGTTGCGGTGGCCGGCCAAACGAGCCAAACAGCGGAGCGCAGCCGGACGCAGGGTCTCAAGGAAACGGATAAATTCGTCAAGGCCGGTGGAACCACATCTCAGGCGGTGACCAACGGCAAGACGCAGCTGCAGAAGACGCTCGACTCGTACAACGCCCTTGTCACGCAGCCCTCGAAGGACATGAAAGGCGACTACAAGAAGCTGATCAAGTCGTCCGACTCCATGAACGACAAGGTTGCCGAAGCACGCGAGAAGGTCGAGGCGATGCAGAAGACGGGTGATACGTACTTCAGCGGGCGCGCCGAGTCCATCAAGGGCATTCAGGATCCCGAGCTCCAGAAGCAGGCGCAGCAGCGGCTGGCGGCCAGTCAGCAGGAGTTTGGTAGCGTCCTGGCGTCCCTGCGAGACGCCGGCGGAGCGATGGAGCCGCTCCGAAAACAGCTCGCCGACCAGATCACGTTTCTCGGCAGCGATCTGACGCCGTCTGCAATGACATCACTGAAGCCGCAGGCGGACAAGCTGAACGCACAGGGAGCCGAGACCTTCTCGAAGATCGACCAGGCCATTGCGAAAGCGAATGCCTACTTCCAGGGTTTGAAGGCCTCTACGACTTGAACGAACATCGGTCCGGATATCGACCGGCACCCGCGTGGCAACAGCCGTAGTTCGTCGCTCGTCGCTCGGAGAGCTAGATCACCGAAAGGCTCTTCGAGCCACGAGCGACGAACCACGAACCAGCCGAGTCATGTTCGCGCTCAGGGTCGAACTTTCAGACTCGAATCCCTACCCAGGCGTTTTCCTCCGGCTTCGCGTTCCAGTAACCATATCTGGCGGCCACGTTCAGAAAGCGCTGAATCTCTGCCTCTGACGGTCGCGCAGGCGGCGCGCCGGGCACATCCGGCGTCCCCAGTTCCTGAAAGAAACGGCCCATCCTCGAAGTGCTGACGATGATCATCTCGGCAGGCGTCTGACCCAGGTTGCGCCAGGCATGTTTCGCATCGGTCGGCACATGGAAGATCGCGCCGGGACCGATCCTGACCCATTCGAATGCGTCGTTCCTGCAGATGAGCCCCTCGACGCTGCACCGATGGTCGCGATTCAGCAGTAGTTCGGTCTGTCCATCCACGGCACAGCCTCTGGTGGCGCTACGGCCCGGCCTGTGCGAGACTCTGCCATTCGGATGCGGTCCACACTCTCAGGAGATGCGCGATGTCCATGCTGATCCGGACCTCCATCGTGGCTCTGCTGCTAACCGTCACCTCGACGGCAAATGGTCCTCGCTTCGATCTCGATACGCCATCGAAAATCGTGCGGGTCTCCGACCCGGCGATCGCCCCTGACGGCCGTTCGGTCGCCATCGTCGTCAGCCGCGCGAACCTCGAGGAGAATCGGTACGACCCTGAGCTCGTTCAGGTTGATATCGCGACGAAGTCGCATCGTGTGCTGAGCTCGAGACGAGGGCTGACTTCCCCCGCTTGGTCGCCCGATGGCGCGTCGCTCGCCTTTCTTGCAGCCGTCGAAAACCGCGCGCAGCTCTTCGTTCTGCCGATAGGCGGCGGCGAGGCACGGCAGGTGACGACGTCACCGACCGCCGTGCAGACGTATTCGTGGCGTCCCGATGGCCGCGCGTTCGCCTACGCGGCGCTCGACGAGCCGCCGAAACGCGAAGGCAAGGAGCGGTTCAACCGCTCGTTCGAGATCCAGAACAACAGCTTTTTGCAGGTGGACGCGCCAATGCCCTCGCACCTCTGGATGGTGCCAGCCGAGGGTGGACATGCACGCCGCATCACCTCGGGGTCATGGTCGCTACCGATCACCTACCCTCCCGGCGCCCCGCCTCCCCAGCCGTCCTGGTCTCCTGATGGAAAGACTATCGCCATCGAACGGCGGCCGACGGCCTACTCCGGCGATTTCGATCAGAACACCATTCAGCTGGTGGACGTCGAGACGGGGAAGATTCGCTCGCTCACGACACGGACGCATAACGAAGCGCAGCCGCAGGTCTCACCCGACGGGAAACAAATCGCGTATTGGTTTCCCCGTGGAGGTCAGACGAAAAACAACACCGAGATTGTCGTGGCACCCGCGACAGGCGGCGAAGGCCGCAGTGTCACGAGCGGGCTCGACCGACACATTCTGACCGCCACGTGGATGAAAGACAGCCGGTCGCTGCTGGTGGGCGCGGCCGACGGAACGCGCACAGGTGTGTGGATCCAGCCCATCGACGGCGCCGCGCGCAAACTGGATTTTGGCGATCTCGTCGTCGCGGCAGGATTCGGCAGCCTCTCGGTCACCACGAGCAACGATGGGCGTTACGCGTTCGTGGCGAGCACCCCTGGCCGGCCGAACGAGGTCTATTGGCGGCCATCGGCGACCGCCCCACCCGAGCGCTTGACCGACTTCAATGCGGGAATCGCTTTAATGAATCTCGGCCGGGCGGAAACCGTCAAGTGGGACGGCCCGGACGGCTTCAAGATGGACGGCGTCGTGACCTATCCGCCCGACTTCGAGAAGAACCGGCGCTACCCGCTCGTTCTGTACATCCATGGCGGACCGCGTGCGTCGACGAAGGAATCGTTCTCGACGAGGTCGCAGCTGCTCGCCGCGCAAGGGTGGATCGTCTTCGAGCCGAACTACCGCGGCAGCGACAACCTCGGGAACGCGTTCATGTCGGCGATCTGGAACGACGCAGGTGCGGGTCCTGGGCGCGACGTGATGTCCGGGGTCGAATATCTCAAGTCGCGCGGCATCGTGGACGAGACGCGCATTGCCGTGTCCGGCTGGTCGTACGGCGGCTACATGACGACCTGGCTGCTCGGAAACTACCCCGACGTGTGGAAGGCCGGTGTCGCGGGCGCGGCCGTGACGAGCACGATGGATCAGTACGACCTGGGTGACTCCAACGTTCGCCGCGCCAGCGGGCTCGGCGGATCGCCGTATACCGACCCGGCGAGGATGCGCGCGGCCATCGAGCAGTCCCCCATGGCGTACGCGACACGAATCAAGGCACCTACGCTTATCCTCGCGCTGACCGGCGACTATCGCGTGCCGATCATGCAGTCGTACCGCTTGTATCACGCGCTGCGCGACAATGGCGTGCCGGTGCAGTTCATTGGCTACCCGCTGCCCGGCCACAGTCCGACTGATCCTGTGCATCAGCGGGACGTCGATCGGCGGTGGGTGGATTGGTTGAAAGAGCATCTGAAGTAAGGCGGAGGAACCATGCGATTCACGGCCCGTCTCGCCGCGACCACGGTCGCGGCGTTGCTGCTCACGGTGACCGACGTTCGGGCGCAGGTTGCTGTGCCGGACTACGACCGCGCGCTCACTCTTCGCGAGCGCTGGATGCACCTGACCGTCGGTCTCGCCGACCCGGTCACCTGGGTCGACACCACCTCGCGTTTCTACTATCGCAAGACGGTCAAGGGCGGTTTCGAGTTCGTCATGATCGATGCGGTGACCCAGGAACGC
>Ga0075430_100004545_pt1 | contig 11682 bp, 18 predicted proteins | sample RhiMetdeltSRZDD4_FD_75294 | JGI IMG/M metagenome (GOLD analysis project Ga0075430, IMG submission 75294) | Populus rhizosphere microbial communities from Tennessee, USA - Rhizosphere MetaG P. deltoides SRZDD4 | ecosystem: Host-associated > Plants > Roots > Rhizosphere > Soil | place: USA... | reverse complement strand
CGGCCAAGACCTACAGCCTGAGCGAGAAGGCGACGCGCGACCAGTGGGAGACCAACATCCGGCCGATCGCGCTCGACAAGGTCTACTACGACGACTTCTGCAGCCTCTCCAAGTGGGCGCGCGGCGCCGGTCTCACGAGCGAGCCGGTCGACTTCAACAAGCTCACCTGGCCGAACGCGCTGCGCTCGATCGATCCGAAGCTCGCCGAGGCGCCACCGGCGCCCTGCTAGGGAAGGTTGAAGCCGTCGCCCCCGCGAAGGCAGGCCGGGGATGCGGGTGGCGACCGGAACGGGGACGCGTTGCTTCTTCGGTTTCTTCTTCTCGCGGTTGCTGCGTTGCTCTCCCTTTGGGCATTTACATTCCCATCCCGCCCATCCCGCCCATGCCGCCCATTCCGGGCATGCCGCCTTGCCCGCCGCTGCCCTTATCTTCCTCGACGCGATCCGCGACCATCGCGGCGGTGGTGAGCACCAGGCCCGCGACCGAAGCCGCGTTCTGCAGCGCGAAGCGCACGACCTTGGTCGGATCGATGACGCCTTGCTGCACCAGATCGCCGAACTCGGCGGTCTGCGCGTTGTAGCCGAAGCTATCCTTGCTCTCGACCACCTTGTTGAGGACCACGGAAGGCTCAGCGCCGCTGTTGGCGACGATCTGCCGCAGCGGCTCTTCCAGCGCGCGCAGCACGATCTGGATGCCGCCGTCCTGGTCGCGGTTGGCACCCTTGAGATCCTTCAGCCTGTCGCGCGCGCGCAGGTAGGCGACGCCGCCGCCCGGCACCACGCCTTCCTCGACGGCTGCGCGGGTCGCATGTAACGCGTCCTCGACCCGAGCCTTCTTCTCCTTCATCTCGATCTCGGTCGCGGCGCCGACCTTGATCAGGGCCACGCCGCCGGCGAGCTTCGCCAGGCGCTCCTGCAGCTTTTCCTTGTCGTAGTCGCTGGTCGCCTCGTCGATCTGCAGGCGGATCTGCTTGATGCGGGCCTCGATCTGCTGCTTGTCGCCGGCGCCGTCGATGAGGGTGGTGTTTTCCTTCGTGCTCTCGACCTTCTTGACGCGGCCGAGGTCCTTGAGCGTGGTCTTCTCGAGCTGCAGGCCGAGCTCTTCGGAGATCACCGTCGCGCCGGTGAGCACCGCGATGTCGTCGAGCATCGCCTTTCTGCGGTCGCCGAATCCCGGCGCCTTGACCGCAAGGGTCTTGAGGATGCCGCGGATGTTGTTCACCACCAGTGTGGCGAGCGCCTCGCCCTCGACTTCCTCGGCGACGATCAGCAGCGGCTTGGCCGCCTTGGCCACCTGCTCCAGCAGCGGCAGCATGTCGCGGATCGAGCTGATTTTCTTATCGCACAGCAGGACATAGGCGTCCTCGAGCAGCGCGCTCTGCTTCTCGGGGTTGTTGATGAAGTACGGCGAGAGGTAGCCGCGGTCGAACTGCATGCCCTCGACCAGCTCGAGCTCGTTTTGCAGCGACTTGCCGTCCTCGACGGTGATCACGCCTTCCTTGCCGACCTTCTCCATTGCGTCGGCGATGATCTTGCCGACCTCGGTGTCGAGGTTGGCGGAGATCGACCCGATCTGCGCGACTTCCTTGGAGGAGGCGCAGGGGCGCGAGATGTCCTTCAGCTCCGCGACCACCATGACGACCGCCTGATCGATGCCGCGCTTGAGGTCCATCGGGTTCATGCCGGAGGCGACGTATTTCATGCCCTCGCGCACGATCGCCTGGGCGAGCACGGTCGCGGTGGTGGTGCCGTCGCCGGCGACATCGGAGGTCTTGGAGGCGACTTCTTTCACCATCTGAGCGCCCATGTTCTCGAACTTGTCCTTGAGCTCGATCTCCTTCGCGACCGAGACGCCGTCCTTGGTGACGGTCGGCGATCCATAGGAGCGATCGAGCACCACGTTGCGGCCTCTCGGGCCGAGCGTGATCTTCACCGCGTCGGCAAGGATGTTCAGCCCGCGGACCATCCTGGTTCTTGCGTCTTCGTGGAAGCGTACGTCCTTGGTGGTCATTGTCGTCCTTCGACGATTCCCATGATGTCTTCCTCGCGCATCACGAGGAGCTCATCGCCCTTCACCCGCACGGTCTGCCCGGAGTACTTGCCGAACAGCACGCGGTCGCCGACCTTGACGTCGAGGGGCACCAGCTCCCCCTCGTCGGTCCGCTTTCCCTTGCCGACCGCGGTGACTTCGCCCTGGTCTGGCTTCTCCGCCGCGGTGTCGGGGATGACGATGCCGGAGGCGGTCTTCTTTTCCTCGTCGAGACGCTTGACGATGACGCGGTCGTGCAATGGACGGATTTTCATCGGGACTCCTTGAATGATGTGCGGGGATGGCCGAAGCGCAAGATCAACGGGTTCTGTTCGGAGCGCTCGACGGCGGTGAATTCCAGCGCGAAGGCGAGGGCTTCCATGAACGGCCCGGCCTGCAGAGGCTTGGTGAGGACCTGGAAGAAGCCGGCCTCCAGCGCCTTGACGATGGCCTCGGGCGCGGCGTTGGCGCCGAGCGCCAGGATGGGTGTCGCTTCCGTGCCCGGGTCGGAGCGCAGGACCTGCATGAACTCGAGGGCGCTCGTGCCCGCGACATCGACGTTGATCAGGATCGCTTCCGGCCGCCGGGTGCGCGCCAGCTTGATGCCGAGATTCGCATCCGCCGCGTGCAGTAGCAGCAGGTCCTCGCTGCCCGCGAGCAGCGTCTTCACCAGCTCGACGCTGTCGGCGTGGTCTTCAACGTACAGCAGCCTGCAGCGCCTGCGGCCGGTTTTGGGCATAGCTCGGGCAATCATGGCGACACCATCTCATGCCACGACGCCCGGCACTGTGCGCTGGAGCGCTTAGTCCCGGAGCGGCTTCGATTTCTTTCTATGAGTGTCAGCGCACAGTGCCGGGCGTGATGGCGTGAGAACGTATGGGCCTACAGGAGATTACCCAATGAATAGACTTCCCTTCGTTCTTTCCACGATTGCGGTCGCCGTCCTCGCAGGATGCGCCACCGAAAGTGGCATCACGACTGCGGCCCCGCCCGTGGTCGTAGCGCCGGTGCAGCAGCCCAATGTGGTCATCCCCAGCGGGACGGTCGTAGTGCCGCCGCAGGCCAGCCCCGCGGGGATGGTCGTGATTGCTCCCTCAGCGACGCCGCTGCGCCCCGGCATGGGCCGCATCGAATCGATCCAGGCTGTTCCTGCCGCCGCCGGCGGCAAGCCTGCGAACTCGAACCGTGTCGTCGCGAAGATGGACGACGGCTCGACGCAGTACTTCGACACTCCGGCTACGGGCTTGGGGGTAGGCGATCGCATCGAGATCACGAAGAACGGCACCATGCGGCACCCGGCATAGACGCTAGGGCTTGATTGCCTTGCACAGAAACGGCAGGCTCGCGTCCATCCGGTAGTTGATGCTCGCGTGCTTGCCGGCGCTGCGCGGCATTGGGGTAATATTCGCGGCTGCATGAAGGCGAAGGGCTTTCTTTTCGCCGGCTGCCTGGCCGCGAGCGGGTGGGCGCTGGGCGGCGATCTCACCGGCACCGTGCTCTACAGCGGCGCGCTTCCCGAGCGGCCGAAGGTCCCGATCACCATCGACCAGTACATCTGCGGCAAGGAGAAGGACCCGGACGACCTCGTGCTAGGCGCGAAGCGCGGGGTTCAGAACGCGGTGGTCTGGATCGAGAACCCGGGCGCCGGCGCGAAATGGCCGGCGGAGACCGCCAAGGTCGAGATGGACCAGAAGGGGTGCGTGTTCGTGCCGCGCGTGGTCGTGGTGCCGGTCGGCGGCACGGTCGACTTCCTGAACAGCGACCGGCTGCTGCACAACCTGCACAGCGTAAGCAAGGAAAACCCCGAGTTCAACCGCACGCAGCCGCGCAACCGCACGATTCCCATCACCTTCAGCAAGCCGGAGGTGGTGACGATCACCTGCGATCTTCACTCCTGGATGAAGAGCTGGGTGGTGGTGGCCGAGCACCCGTTCTACGCGGTGACCGACGCGGCCGGCGCCTACCGCATCGCCAACGTGCCGCCAGGGAAGTACCGGGTGCGCATGTGGCAGGAGGCGCTAGGCCAGACGACGCGCGAGGTGACGGTTGGGGCGCAGGGCGGCGCCGCCGACTTCGACGTCAAGACGCTCGCGCCTAAGGCGCGACCTTGATCTTCTTGGAGGCCTCCCAGGCCGCCGAGTGAGTCGGCTCGGCGAGCGCTCGCAGCACGCCGCTCGAGTCGAGCGCGATGGTGAAGGTGACCCGCGGCGCCGAGAACACCGGGTGCAGGTAGATGCGGGCGATCTCGGCGGTGTCCTTGTAGAGCGCGATGTAGCGCACGTGGTGCTCGGAGAGCGACGGATGCTCCCCGCCGGCGCCGACGGTCACACTCACCTCGAACCACTGGCCGCGCTTCACCGAGTCCGGCGCCGTGAGCTTCGGGGTGTGCTTCTCATCGTACGACGAGCGCACGGCGCTGAATTCGGGAGTGAACTGCTCCTCCTGGCCAGCCGCGGCGGGTAGCGAGAACGCCCCCGCGGCGGCGAGCGCCGCGATCCTGCGCGTCAGCTGTGCCATTGCTTCTCCTTGTTCAAGCTTCGGGAACCAGCTCCCGGATTTTGGCCAGCAGATCGCGCGGGCTGTAGGGCTTGGCGAGATACGCCGTCGCCCCGGCGTCCTTGGCCTTCTGCGCGTCGCCGCTCAGGGCGTACGACGTGATGACCACGATGGGAATCGCGGCGGTGCGTTTCTCGGCGCGCAGCTGGCGCGTCGCGTCGAGGCCCGACATCTTCGGCAGCTGGACGTCCATTAGGATCAGGTCGGGCGGGTCCTCGAGCGCGTCCCTGAGCGCGCTTTCCCCGTCGTGCGCCTCGCGCAGCTTGTACTTCGTCTTCGCCAGCAGCTGGCGCACGATCTTGCGGTTGAACTCGTTGTCCTCGACGTAAAGGATGGTCTTCTGGCTCATACCGTGCTCGTCACCCGCGCCTTGATGGGGATCGTGAAGTGGAAGGTCGAGCCCTGGTTCAGCCGGCTCTCGACCCAGATGCGCCCGCCGTGCATCTCGACGAACTTCTTGGTGATGCTCAAGCCCAGGCCGGTGCCGCCGAACTCGCGCGTGATGGTGGAGTCGATCTGGCGGAACTCGGTGAACACCGCGCCGAGGTGGTCCTCGGGGATGCCGATGCCGGTGTCCGTGACGCTGTAGCGCACGCTGTCGCCGTCGCGCGCGGCGCGGATCGTGACGCCGCCCTGCTTGGTGAACTTGAGCGCGTTGCCGGCGAGGTTGAACAGGCATTGGGTGACGCGCTTCGGATCGCCGTACACGATCTCGGGCAGACCGTCGTCGACCACGACCCGGAAGTGCAGGCCCTTCTCCTCGGCGAGGGAGCGCAGCGAAGCGCGCACGCTCGTCACCACGTCGCTCGCCGAGTACTCGGACAGCGCGAGTTCCATGCGGCCGGCCTCGATCTTGGAAAGGTCGAGCACGTCGTTGATCAGGCGCAGGAGGTGCTTGCCGTTGGTCTGGATGTCGGCGAGCGGCTCGGCGAACTCCGCCGGCACCGCCCCGTAAAGCCCGTCGGTGAGCATCTCGGTGAAGCCGAGGATCGCGTTCAGCGGCGTGCGCAGCTCGTGGCTCATGTTGGCGAGGAACTCCGACTTCGCCTTGCTCGCCTGCTCGAGCCTGGCGTTGAGCGCGCCGAGCTCGCGCGCGGCGCGCCGCTGGTCTTCGTCGAGCCGGGCGAGCTCGCGCGAGGTGGCGGTGAGCTGCGCCGCGAGCTCGCCGAACTCGTCGCGGTTCTGCACCGTGACCGAGCCGCCCAAGCGCCCCGCGGCGATCTCGTTGAGGAAGCCGTGCGCCGCGTGCACCGGCTGGATCAACGCCCAAGAGATGACGAAGCCGCCCGCGAGCGCGAGGAGCACGGCGACCGCCGCCGCGCTGCCGATGACGACGAGCGAGCGCTGGTTGGTGGAGCGCAGGCTGTCGCGCAGGCCGACCATGCGCGCATTCTCCTTCTGCACCACCTCGGCGACCAGCGCGTCGATCGAGCGGTAGAGCGGATCCTCGCGGGTGCCGTGCAGCCGCGTCGCCGCGTCGATCTTGCCGTCGCGCACGAGATTCGCGATGTCCGCGACCAGCGTCATCGCTTCCTCCTGCCCGGCGCGGATCTTCTGGATCACGAGCTTCTCGGACTCCTCCACCGCCGACTCGAGGTGCGCGAGGGCCTCGTTGAAGCGGTTGTTCTCGCGCAAGATCGACCCGAGCGCCTTCTCGTCGCGCACCAGCAGCGCCATGGCGGTGAGGTGCATCTGCATGGCGAGCGAGTGATGGATCTGCTGCGACCAGTCGAGGCGCTGGTGCGCCTGGTCGAGCAGCTCGCTTTGCCGCGACATGCCGCGCATGGTGTACACGCTGAACGCCCCCATGGCGAGGACGAGGAGCGCGATGCCGAGGAATGCGGCGAGCAGCTTGCGCTGGACCGACGAGCGCACGCCCGCGACCCAGCGAACCAGAGCTCCCAGCGGAGTGCGCAGGAGAAACGCCGCGAGCGGATCAGTTCGATCGAGCCGCATTGGAAGCGCGGCGAGTATACTCCACGCGGTTGAGGAACCCGCCCCGCATTCTGGTCGCGGACGATACGCCGGCGAATGTCCGCATGCTCGAAACGCGGCTTTCGCGCGACGGCTACGAGGTGGTGATGGCGCGCGACGGCGAAGAGGCGCTCGCCGTGGCGCGCGCGACGCGGCCCGATCTCATCCTGCTCGACATCATGATGCCGAAGCTCGACGGCATCGCGGTGTGCCGCGCGCTGAAGAGCGACCCGGCGATGCAGTTCACGCCGATCATCATGGTTACCGCGCTCGCCGACGCGAAGGACGTGATCGCCGGCCTGGAGGCCGGCGGCGACGACTACCTCACCAAGCCGTTCGACGCGCAGTCGCTCTCGGCGCGCGTCAAGTCGATGCTGCGCATCAAGCAGCTGCACGACACAGTGCAGGAGCAGGCCGCCGAGCTCGAGCGCTGGAACGCCACGCTCGAGGAGCGCGTGCGCCAGCAGCTCGCCGAGCTGGAGCGCATGGGGCGCCTGAAGCGCTTCTTCTCGCCGCAGCTCGCCGAGCTCATCGTGCAGGGCGGCGCCGGCGATCCGCTGCAGTCGCACCGGCGCGAGATCACCGTGGTGTTCCTCGACCTGCGCGGCTTCACCGCGTTCGCCGAGGCCGTGGAGCCCGAGGAGGTCATGGCGGTGCTGCGCGAGTACCACGCGCGCATGGGGGAAGCAGTCCTCGCGCACGAAGGCACGCTCGAGCGCTTCACCGGCGACGGCATGATGATCTTCTTCAACGATCCGGTGCCGGTGCCCAACCCGGCGGAGCGCGCGCTGCGCATGACCCTCGAGATGCGCGCTCGCATCGAGGAGCTGGCAGTGCGCTGGCGCAAGAGCGGCTACGAGCTCCACGCCGGCATCGGCATCGCCCAGGGCTACGCCACGATCGGCGCGATCGGCTTCGAGGGGCGCCTGGACTACGGCGCGATCGGCACGGTGACCAACGTCGCCGCGCGGCTGTGCGCCGAAGCGCAGGGCGGCCAGATCCTGATCAGCCAGCGCGTGCACGCGGCGGTCTCCGAGCTGGTCGAAGCCGAGCCGGTCGGCGAGCTGAGCCTCAAGGGCTTGCAGCGGGCGATCCGGGCGTTCAGCGTTTCCCGGCTGAGAACCTGAGGCGACCGAGGGGTCACCCCACGCCCTCGACGATGCGGAAGTCCCGCTCGGCGCCGTCGCCGAGCGCCCTGAGCGCTTCCTGGTAGCCGGGAGTGTCGTGCGCGGACATTGCCTTGTGGACGTTGTCGAATTCGACGATCACCACCCGCTCTTTCATCCCGAGCTCATGAACGCGCGAGGGCAGCGCGCGCACGAGGAACCTGCCGCCCGATTTCTGCACCGCCGGGACCGCGAGCTTGGCGTACGCCTCCCACTTCGCCTGGTCCTTGATCTTTCGATAGGTCACGACGATGTAGCCCTTGCCCATGGTTCCTCCTCTGGTTTACGCGATGGCCTGCGACATCCTAATCCCGCGGCACCGTAGGGGAAACCCCGGCGCGTTTGTTGCATCTTTTCCGGGCTGAAAGGAGCGACACACCATGAAACGATTCATCTCGATCGCGTTTGCGCTCGCCCTGACGGGCGCCCTGTTGGCTGGTTGCGACAAAGACGGCAGCCGCCCCGCGGGTAGCGGCGGCACTTCGGGTACCGCCACCACGCCGTCGGGCAGCGCGAGCGGCTCGGCCAGCGGTTCGGCGGGAAGCTCGTCGACCCAGCAGCAGAAGAAAACCGCACCGTCGGGCTCCGGCGGCACCGGTGCCGGCAGCAGCCCCAGCAGCCCCAGCGGCACCAGCAAATAGCGCTAGCGGACTCGCGTCTTCGTAAGTACGCCCGAAGGCGCGAAGAGGAGCACAAGCTCCGCGGATGGTGTGGGTGACCGTTCCCGGTATACCCACACCTCATATCCGCTCGTGAAGTCCACGACAGACCCTTCGCCGAGCGCCGCTCGGACGTCGGCCTTCGTGCTGCTTCCGATTACGAGCGCCTCGGCTGCGCCCGGCGCGGAGTGAATCTCGCCTGCGCCGAGCGACGTCAGCGCGGCTGGCTTCGGCGACGGCGGCTGCAGCAACGCGCATCCGCCGAGCACGGTAGCAAAGACGAGCAGGGCTCTCACGAGCCCTCCATGTACTCGATCAAGACCAGCGTGTCGTCGGGCCAGCTCGTGTCGCCGAGCGGCACGAAGTAGGTGTGGTCGTAGATCACCTGGCAGTCGCAATGCTTGTCCTGTTTCCACTTCGCGTTGCGCGTCGCACCCGCGTACAGCATGTCGACCGGCAGGACTTCGCGCCGCGCGCCGTCGATCAGCGTCACGCTGAAGAGCGGCTGCTCGGCGAAGAAGAGGTAGCGCGGCGCGGGGCGGTGGCAGAACTCGGGGCCCTTGAAGAGCTCCTCCAGCCAGCCGAAGAATCCAGCGGGGTAGTTCGAGATCAGGCCGGACTTCATGCCGACCTCGCACTCGAGGCGCAGGTCGCCGAGGCGGCGCACGTTCGGCGGCAGGCCGGGCGTGCGCACGTCCGCGCGCCAGGTCATCGTGCCGGCCTTGCGGTTGGGCATGACCTTGGCGTTTTCCCTCAGCGCCACGCGGTCGCGCTCGATGGCGAACGTGCGGTCCGCGGCCACCTGGAGCGGAATCGCGCGGCTGTCGGCGGCGACTTCCAGCTGGATGTCGTCCATCGGCGTGCCACGTCGGCGCGGCAGGAGCTTGAAGCGCAGCGACGCGTTCGGCGCGAGGTCGCGCCTTTGCTCGAAAAGCTCCATCCCCTCGACCATCTTGCGATAGGACTTCGCGACCGGCTCGCGCACCGCCTTGACCACCACGGCGTCGTTCTGCGCGAGGGTGGCGCCGCACGACGCGAAGAGGATCAACGCCCAGAGGCATGCGCGCGTCTTCATCCGCTCAAGTGTAATCGTCTCGGGCACAATGGGGCCTCCAACAAGGGAGGTGTGCCGATGAGCCGGAAAACCGCGATGAAGGCGAAGGCGAAGCTCGCGAAATCGAAGGTCAAGCTCGCCGCGTTCCAGCGCAAGGCAAGGAGGGAGATGGCGCGCATGTCCGCTGCGCTCAAGCGCCACCTGCGCGCGGTGAAGGTCGCCGCGAAACGCTACAAGAGCGCGCTCAAGACCGTCTAGGCGATCGGCGCGGGCCGCGCCTGCGCCGCGCCCTCGATCACCGTGCGCGCGAGCTGCGCCATCGCCTCGACGAAGCTGCGCTCGTCGGGGCGCGGCCTGCGGGCCTGGCGGAAGTAGGTGCCGAACGTGCCGAGCACGCGGCCGTCGGCGCCCACGATCGGAACGCTCCACGCCGCCGTCAGGCCAAGCGCGAGCGGCAGGTGGCGCAGCTCCTTCCAGCCCGCGTCGGAGAGCAGATCGGGCGTGATCACCACCTTGCCGGTCGCCGCCGCCGCGGCGCAGGTGCCGACCGCGGCGTCGGGCTTGAGGCGGTCGATGGCGTCGAGGTAATCCGCGGGCAGGCCGGGCGAGGCGCCGTTGCGCAGCAGCCCTTCCTTGTCCAGGAGGAGCACGGAGCAGACCGCGTCGGTTCCCGATATTGACTCGGCCTCGCCCACCAGGTAGCTGAGAATCTCGCGCAGCGTCCGGCCCTCGCCGATCATCTCGGTGGTGCGGGTGTGCGCGCGTTGCAGTGCAGTTTCGTCCATGCGCCGAGTCTAAGCGACCAGAGGGGCGCGCCTTAGTCGCTAAACCTGCCGCCGACGTGTCGTTCTGATTGCGATGTCACTTCCGATGGGCGTTCGGCGCCTCGCGGATCGGGCGCACTGGGCGGATCTCGACCGAGCCGATCTGCGCCGGCGGAATCCTCGAGGCAAGCTGGATCGCCTCGTTGAGGTCGCGCGCCTCGATCATGTAGAAGCCGGCGAGGCATTCCTTGGTCTCGGCGAACGGGCCGTCGTGCACCGAGGGCTTGCCGTTTCGTACTCGCACAGTCGTGGCGGTGGCGACCGGTTGCAGCGCCTCGGACGCGAGGCAGTGGCCGCTCGAGCGGATTGATTTGTCGAAGTCGAGGCAGTGCAGGTCGTCGACCTCGCGCATCTTCTGCTCTTCGCCGTACACCAGCAGCAGATATTTCATGGCTGTTTGGTCCCGGCCATCACCATCCACGACACGCCGAACTTGTCGGAGACGACGCCGAAGGCCTTGGCGAAAAAGGTCTCGCCGAGCGGCATTTGCACCTGGCCGCCGCTGGAGACGAGCGCGTCGTAGCGGCGCGTCGCGTCGGCCGCGTCGACCGCCTCGTAGGTAAGCGAGAAGCCGCTGAAGCTCGGCTTGCCGCCGCACTGCATGCCGTCGGAGGCCATGACCAGCGTGCCGTTGATGCGCATCTCCGAGTGCATGACCTTGTCCGGCGGCACGTCGTATCCCGGCGGCGGGCCGTCGGGGCTGTCCTTGAAGCGCATCACCATGCCGATCTCGGCGCCGAGATGCTTGCGGTAGAACTCGAGAGCCTCGTCGGTACGGCCGTCGAAGAAAAGATAGGGCTGGATCGCCATTGCGCTCACCTCTGGAGCCCGATTTCGCGGGCTTTCTCGACCGCGGGACTGTCGCCGAAGTCGTCGAGCTCGAAAAACGGGCGCACCTCGATCACCGCCTCGCCGCCGTCGATCGACGGATTCGGGAAGCGCTTGGTCCAGGCGATCGCCTCCTCGCGCGACTTCACGTTGATCACGGTGTAGCCGGCGACCAGGTCCTTGGTTTCGGTGAACGGGCCGTCGACGACAGTGCGCTTGCCGCTCTTGTCGTACTTGATGCGCCAGCCCTTGGCGCTCGCCCGCAGGCCGGCGCCGTCGACCAGCACGCCCGCCTTGGCCATCTCCTCGTGGAAGCCGATCATCTCGCTCAGTAGCGCCTCGCTCGGCATCCTGCCGGCTTCGCTGTCTTTCGTGGCTTTGACCAGGATCATGAATTTCATCGCAGTCTCCTATGCAGATTTCTCGACGTGGCGCGCGAAGCTCTCCAGGATCGATTGCCAGCCCTGGCGCTGGAGCTCCGGCGTGTTCATGGTTTCCGCGTCGAAGGTCTCCTTCACCAGGACGCCGCCCGTGCGCTCGGCGAACTCGACTTTGCACTCGCGGCCGTCGCTCATGCGGTATTCGATCAGCTT
>Ga0075430_100004543_pt1 | contig 11687 bp, 12 predicted proteins | sample RhiMetdeltSRZDD4_FD_75294 | JGI IMG/M metagenome (GOLD analysis project Ga0075430, IMG submission 75294) | Populus rhizosphere microbial communities from Tennessee, USA - Rhizosphere MetaG P. deltoides SRZDD4 | ecosystem: Host-associated > Plants > Roots > Rhizosphere > Soil | place: USA... | reverse complement strand
TGGGTGGAGCTGGACGAGGAGGTAGACACGACCGTGCTGCTGGCCGCCGCGGCCGAGCGCGCGGTGACGTTCGTGGCCGGCAGCGACTTCATGCTCGAAGGCGGCACGAACGCGCTGCGGCTGGCGTACTCCGCGGTCACGCCGGAGCAGGCGACCGAGGGCACCAAGCGCCTCGCCGAGGCGCTCGACTCGATCAAGCAGCCGGCCTAGCGGAGACCACCACGACGGAGTCGGCCGGCCTGGCCGTCGTGATGGGTAGGTATCGCAGCGCGACACAATTCCATCACGGTGGGCAGGGCACACGCCGTGTCTCGTGCGAAACGTGACTGATCTGCGCCGGGACCCACCTCACCTTGATGGGTTGGTGCTCTCCTGCGATACCAACCCATCACCACGGCGGCGAACCGCCGCACGGGCTCAGGCGGACGGGGGCGGAACTGCCCTCAGCGGCCGTAGCGGTCTTTGCCGAGCACGAGCTGCTCGGGCAATGCCGTGCGCGGCGGCGGTGACGGGTCGGCCTTCACCGACACCGTCTCGGCGACGCTGCGCGTGACGGTCACCGAGGTGCCGTTCGACTTGAGCACGACCTCCTCGTCGCCGGACTCTGCGAGCTTGCCGGTGAGGCCGGGCCGCAGTCCCGCGCTCTTGAGGTAGTGAAGGAGGTCTTCGGCCTCGTTCTCGAAGCGCAGGATCTCGACGTCCGCACCGACCTCGACGTCGGCCAGCGGCACGCCGGGGATGCGGTTGCCGGGAGAGATCGGATGGCCGTGCGGACAGGTCTTCGCGTCCCCCACCGCGCGGGTCATGTAAGCCTCGAATGCGGGTGACATCGCGTGCTCGAGGCGCTCCGCCTCCTCGTGCACGTCGTCCCAGGCGATGCCGACGACGTCGGTCAGGAACCGCTCGATCAGGCGATGGCGGCCGACGATCGCCTCGGCCTGCTCCCGCCCGCTGTCGGTGAAGACCAGCGACTTGTCGTGGTTGCGCTTCACGTAGCCGTCGTGCTCCAAGCGGCCGACCATCTCGTGCACCGTGGGCGGCGAGAGCTGCATGGCGCGCGCGATGTTGGCGCCCGTGATGGGCAGCTCGGCCTCCATCAGCCAGTAGATGATCTGGAGGTACTCCTCCTCCGCCGGTGTCGCGTGCGCGTGCTCCACGGACATGGGGAGAGCGTACTACGGGGATATCCTCCCTCGCCCGATGGCGCGCGTCGAGGTACAGGAAGCAGACATCACGCAGCTCGAGGTCGACGCGATCGCGAATGCCGCCAACACCCAGCTGCTCCACGGCGGCGGCGTGGCGGGCGCGATCGTCCGCGCCGGCGGGCGGGCGATCCAGGGCGAGAGCGACGAGAAGGCGCCGATCGGGCTCGGCGAGGCGGTCGAGACCGGGGCCGGCGAGCTGCCAGCGACGTGGGTGATCCATGCGGCGACGATGGAGCCCGGCGGGCCCACCTCGGCGGACGTCATCCGGCGGGCGACCGCGAGCACGCTCGCGAAGGCCGACGAGCTGGGTGCGCGATCGCTTGCGCTGGTCGCGTTCGGGACGGGCGTGGGCGGGTTCCCGGTCGACGAGGCGGCGCGCATCGAGGTCGAGGAGGTGCGCCGCCACCTCGACGGCCGGAGCGGGCTCGAGCTCGTGGTCTTCGCGGTGCACGGCGCCGCCGCGCGCGAGGCGTTCGAGCGGGCGCTGGCGTGAGTGCGGCGCGGCCCGTCCTCGTCGCGCCCGACAAGTTCAAGGGAACGCTCACCGCGCCCGAGGCCGCGCTTGCGATCGGGCGCGGGCTCGCGGCGGGCGGAGTCGAGGCCCTCGAGCTGCTCCCGCTGGCGGACGGCGGCGAGGGCACGATGGAGGCGATGGCCCACGCGCGCCGCGGGCGCATCCTCGCGGCGCCGGCAAGCGATCCGCTGGGGCGCGAGGTCGAGGGGGCTTTCGCGCTGCTCGAGGGAGGCCGCGTCGCGGTCGTCGAGCAGGCCCAGGCGTCCGGCCTGTGGCGCGTGGCGACCGTCGAGCGCGATCCGGTCGGCGCGACCAGCCATGGGACCGGCGAGCTGATCGCGGCAGCGATCGACAGCGGCGCGCGCGAGGTGCTCGTGACGGTGGGAGGCAGCGCGACGAGTGACGGCGGGCGCGGTGCCCTGGCGGCGCTGGGTGCCCACTTCACGACGAGCACCGCGGACCTGAGCGAGGTGCGCAAGCGGTTGCGGGGGGTGAAGCTCTCGGTGGCGTGCGATGTGCGCAACCCGCTGTTGGGTGCGGAGGGGAGCGCGCGCGTCTTCGCTCCCCAGAAGGGTGCGTCTCCCAATCAAGTGGAGGAGATCGAGCAGCGACTGGCCGACTGGGCCGCCATGGCCCGGCGCGAGACCGGCCGGGACCCGAGCGACGAGCCGATGGCGGGCGCCGGCGGCGGCCTCGCGGGCGGGCTGTGGGCGTACGCGGGAGCGACCTTGCGGCCGGGCGCCGCGCTGGTGCTCGACACGGTCGGGTTCGACGCGCTCGCGCACGACGCGTTCGCGGTCGTCACGGGGGAGGGGCGACTCGACGAGCAGACGATCGGCGGGAAGCTCGTGTTCGAAGTCGCGACGCGTGCCCGCCAGGGCGGCGTGCCGTGTTACGCGGTGGTCGGAACGGACGAGCTCGATGCCTTCGAGCATCGGCTGATGAACGTCGAGGTCGAGGCCGCGTCACACAACGGCGGCATCGCCTCAGCCGACGAGATCGAACGCGCCGCCCGCCGAGTCGCCCGCCACCTGCTGGCCTAGCCCTCGGCGAGACTGCGCACGATCGCTTCGTAGAACCCGGCCGTCATCGGCTCCTCGGTGACCGTGACGTTGGGGCGGTTCGCGGCGGCGGCCAACTCGGGGTCCTTGTCGAGCGCGTTCGACACGAGGAAGAACCGGCCCACGACGCCGGCCACCTCGAGGTCGCCGCGCGAGTCGCCGATCGCGATCACATCCTCCGGCGCCAGGCCGCGGCGGCGCATGTGCGCCGCGACCGCACGGCCCTTGCCCGCCTCCGCCGGGATCAGGTGATAGGTGTGCACCTGATCGGCGATCAGCTCGGGCGAGCGGCGCGTGGTGATCCCGTTGTCGACCAGCCGCACGTCCAGGTCGTGCTCGGCGAACAGCGCTTCCACCTCCGCCATCGGCACCTCGCCACGCAGCAGGTGCGAGAAGAAGCGGTCGCTCTGCCACGGCACATGGGGCTCGATCCGGTTCGGATAGGTCTCCATCAGCAGCCGCGGCGCCCCGGCGCGCTCGATCTGGTCGTGCACGCTCTCCTCCCCCACCTCGAACGAGCCCGTGAAGAACACCTCGTCCTCCCCGTCCACCAGCCCGCTGCCCATCTCGTAGATGTACGACGGCTGGCCGATCAGGCGGGCGTCCTCGTACACCTGCGCCTTGCGGCGGCCGGACTTGATCACCACCTCGACGCCCGCCCGGTGGCAGGCCTCGAGCGCCCGGATCGCGAGTGTCGAGAAGTTGCCCTCGGCGTCGCGCAGCAGCGACGCGCCCTTGCCGAGCATCGTGCCGTCGAGGTCCGTGTAGACGCAGCGCAGGGCCACGCGGCGGAAGCCTAGAGCCTCGGTGGCGCGCGATACTGGCGCCGTGGGAACCCTGCTGCAGCGACTCGGGGTGGAGCGGCCGATCGTGCAGGCCGGCATGGGCGGCGGCCTGGCGGCACACGAGCTCGCCGCCGCCGTCTCGGCGGCCGGCGGCCTGGGGACGATCGGCATCCTCGCGCCCGACGATCTGCGCCGGGAGATCGCGGCGGTTCGCGAGCGGACCGGCAGGCCGCTGTCCGTCAACCTCCTGCTGCCCTTCGCCCGCGGCGCACACTTCGACGCGGCCTCCGAGGCCGACGTCGTCGTCACCTTCTGGGGCAGGCCCAAGCGCCGTACCGCCAAGGCCTGGATGCACCAGTGCGGTTCCGTCGAGGAGGCCCTGACGGCCCGCGCAGCCGGCGCGGACGCGGTGATCGCGCAAGGGGTCGAGGCAGGCGGCCACGTGCGGGGAAAGGTGCCCGCGGCGGAGCTCCTGGCCCGGATCCGCAGCGCCGTGCCCGACGACTATCCGGTGCTCTCAGCGGGGGGCATCGCCGACGCAGCGGACGTCCGGGCCCGCCTCGACGCCGGAGCGGAGGCGGTCGTCTGCGGCACCCGCTTCCTGATGACCGAGGAGTGCGGCGCTCACCCGGCCTACAAGGAACGCCTGGCCGACGCGCGGGACACGATCCTCACGGAGCTCTTCGGCGCCGGCTGGCCGGCGCCGCACCGCGTGGTCGCGAACGAGGCCACCGCCCGCTGGCTGGGACGAGATCTGCGCGGCCCCGCCTGGCTGCGCGCGTTCCACAAGGCGACGGCGCCGGTGTTCTCGCGGATGCCGGTCCCGATGCAGTTCCGCCTCGCGGCGGCGCAGGACCCGCGCCGGCCGATGTTCGGTCCTGCCGCGGCGATCGCGGGCGGCCCTCCGAGCCTGGTCGAGGCCGGGCCGCTCTACGCGGGAGAGTGCATCGAGCGCATCGGCGACATCCGCCCGGCGGGCGAGCTGGTCCGCGAGCTGGCTCCGTAGGAGCCGGCCGGGCCGAAGCTATTGCACGCCCGCCATCGGCGGGCGCTCGAGCACCTGCACGCGGCGCTGCTCGAGCTGCACTCCGGCCGGCGTGCAGGCGGCGTGCAGATAGGTCTCCGGGTTGACCGCGCCCGCGCCGCCGTCGACGCGCATCAGGACGGCACGCGCGACCGCGTACGACATCGCCCCCAGCGCCAGCAGCCGCTGCGACCGGTTGAGCCGCGTCCCGAGGTCGACCTGCGCCATCGCGCCCAGGCCGGCGTGACGCAGCACGTCGATCATCATCGCGGTCTCGACCGCGTAGCCGGTGCAGAACGGGATCGCGCGCAGCAGGTCGCGGCGCGCTGCGACCTCGCCCGCGAGCGGCTGGCCGAAGCCACAGAGCTCCGGGTAGAAGATGCCGAACAGCGGCTTCGCGGTGAGCTCCGTCACGCGGCCGGCGTCGTCCACGACCGTGCCGTCGGGCGCCGTGAACGGCCGGTGGTAGGCCCCTTTCACGAAATGCACGGCCGGCTCGGACAGCAGCGGACCCAGCAGCCCGTATATGAAGTGCCGGCCGAAGTTCGCGGTGTCGGAGTCTGCGAACACGATCAGCTCGCCGCGGGCCACCGACAGCGCGCGCCACATGGCGTCGCCCTTGCCGACGACCGGCCCGAAGGCGGGCATCAGCTCCGCCTCGTCGTAGACCTCCGCCCCCTTGCCGCGCGCAAGCTCGGCGGTCCCGTCCGCAGAGGCGGCGTCCACGACCACGACCTGGTCGACCAGCGGGGCACGCTCGTTGAGGGCCGCGACCTCGTCCAGCACGACGCCGACGGTCGGCGCCACCTCGCGCGTCGGCAGCACGAGGCTGACCGCCACGTCCAGCTCGCGCTTGCGCGCGGCCAGCTGTCGCAGGTCGGCGAACGCCCCGTGCCGGTAGGAGCGGCTTTCGAACCAGTCCTGTGCGGACGGAGCGGAGATGTGCCTCACGGCGACTGCCATCGCGCCTCTACTGTTACAGACGATGGAGCAAGGCTGGACCGAAGCGCTGTCGGGACTGCTCGCGGGGGAGGACGAACGCCTGGTCACCCGCGTCCACGAGCCGGGCCAGCCCGCGGTCACCGCGCCGATCCCCGACGACCTGCACCCGCAGGTCCGCGAGGCCCTGATCGGCCGCGGGATCACATCTCTCTACTCCCATCAGGCCGACGCGTGGGAGACCGTGATGCGGCGCGGCCACACCATCGTCACGACCGGCACGGCGAGCGGCAAGTCGCTGTGCTTCAACCTCCCCGTGCTGCACGTGCTGGCGACCGACCCGCGCGCGCGGGCACTCTACCTCTATCCGACCAAAGCGCTCGCGCAGGACCAGGCGCGCAGCCTCACCGAGCTCAGCATCCCGTCGCTGCACCACGCGATCTACGACGGCGACACGCCGCAGGAGGAGCGGCCGGCGATCCGCAAGCGCGCCAACGTCGTGCTCACGAACCCCGACATGCTGCACGTCGGGATCCTCCCCCACCACGCCGCCTGGGGAGACTTCCTCGCGAACCTCGCGCTGGTCGTCGTCGACGAGGCGCACGTCTATCGCGGCGTGTTCGGCTCGCACGTCGCGAACGTGCTGCGCCGCCTGCGCCGCCTGGCCGAGGCGTACGGGACGACGCCGCGGTTCGTCCTCACGTCCGCGACGATCGCCAACCCGCTCGCGCTCGCGCAGGAGCTGACCGGGCTCGAGTTCGACCTCGTGGACCGCGACGGCTCCGAGCGCGGGCAGCGCGAGGTCGTGATGTGCAACCCGCCGCTGATCGACGAGCGCACGATGCGGCGCGCGTCGAGCCTCGGCGAGGCCGCGACCCTGTTCGCGGACCTGGTCGGCGAGGAGGTGCGCACGATCTGCTTCGCGCGCAGCCGCCGCGCCGCCGAGCTGATCTACCAGTTCGCGCGCAAGCGGCTGGAGGAGTCGTCCGACCTCGCGGGCCGCATCACCCCCTACCGCGCCGGCTACACGCCCCGCCAGCGGCGCGAGATCGAGCGCAGCCTGGCAAGCGGCGACCTGCTCGGCGTGGTCACGACCAACGCGCTCGAGCTGGGCATCGACATCGGCCACCTCGACGCCGCGATCTCGGTCACGTTCCCCGGGACGGTGGCGAGCCTGCGCCAGCAGTGGGGCCGAGCGGGCCGGACCGAGCGTGGCGGCCTCGCGATGTACGTGGCCGGCGACGATGCGCTCGACCAGTTCTTCTGCCGCCATCCGGACGAGTTCCTGGAGCGGCCGGTCGAGGCGGCGATCCTCGACCACGGCTCCGAGATGATCTACATGAACCACCTGTGCGTCGCCGCATACGAGGGACCGCTCGAGCCGGGCGACGAGGAGACGCTCGGCCCCGGCATGATCGCGGCTGCCGACCGGCTGGTGGCGGCCGGCAGGCTGCGCAAGCGTGCCGGGCGCTACCACCCGCGCGACTGGAAGTTCCCGGCGGCAAAGCTCTCCCTGCGCTCGGCCTCGCCCGACAGCTTCACGATCGTGGAAGCGGAGGCGGGCGAGATCATCGGCTTCGTCGAAGCCGAGCGCGCCTTCTCCACGGTCCATCCGGGCGCGGTCTACCTGCACCTGGGCGAGCCCTACGAGGTCGAGGAGCTCGACATCGACGGGCGCCGCGCGCTCGTGCACCCGGCCGAGGGCAACTACTACACGCAGCCCAAGATCGAGACGGAGACGTTCATCGAGGAGACGCGCGAGGAGCGCGACGCGCTGGGCGTGCCGCTGCGGTTCGGCATCGTGTCGGTGATGCAGGAGGTCGTCGCGTTCCAGCGCAAGCGCATGGCCGACCACGAGGTGATCGATCTCCAGACCCTCGACCTGCCGGAGCAGAACTTCGTCACGCAGGCGCTGTGGTACGAGCTGCCCGACATGGCCGACTCGCAGCCCCTGCAGGCGATGCTCGGCGCCCTGCATGCGGCCGAGCACTCGCAGATCGCCGTCCTGCCGCTGATCGCGATGTGCGACCGCTGGGACATCGGCGGCCTCTCCACCAACATCCATCACCAGACCGGGTGCCCGACGATCTTCATCTACGACGGCCATCCCGGCGGCGTCGGGATCACGCGCCGCGGGTTCGACGAGTTCGAGCGGCTGGTCGGCGATGCGCGGCGGCTCCTCGACGAGTGCCCGTGCGAGGCGGGCTGCCCCTCGTGCGTGCAGTCACCGAAGTGCGGCAACCTCAACGAGCCGCTGTCCAAGCACGGTGCGCTCGACCTGATGGGGCGGATGCTGACCGCAGGGCGCGCGGCGGTTGCCTGAGCCGCGCCGCTACGCGGCCGTGATCGGCCCATGGGAATGTGACGACGACACCGCCTCGAAGTGCCGCGCTGTGGGCCGCGGCCTTGCCGCGGCCGGATTTGTGCTCGTGACGGGCGGGGAGTACGGCGCGATGGAGGCGGCGTCGCGCGGCGCGAGCGAAGCCGGCGGGACGGTCGTCGGGCTGCTGCCGGGCACCGACCGGTCGCGGGCGAACCGCTACTCGGACGTGACCGTCGTGACGGGCATCGGCCACGCCCGCAACCTGAGCGTGGTGGCGTCGGCAGACGTCGTCGTGGCGGTGGGCGGCGGCTGGGGCACGCTGTCCGAGATCGGGCTCGCGGGGGCGCTGGGCCGGCCGGTGGTCCTGCTGGGCGGGTGGAGGCTGGAGCACGAGTCCAGCCTGCCGAGCGAGGTCCGGTATGCGAGTGGCGCCGCGGAGGCGGTCGAGCTCGCAGTGTCGCTCGCGCAGCCGGACGCCGCATAAACCGGACAGCCGTCCAGTGCAAGGGAACTAGCGCTCAACAAGTCTCGTAGGCCCGCCGACACTCGCACTAGACGCAAGGAGGTGTCGTCAGGTGCGCGGCAGGGTCGCTGGCACTCTCACGGGCGTATTCGCCCTCTTCATCGCTATTACCGCCCAGGCCGGTGCCGAGGTCCCGCCCGATCCGATCGAGCAGCCCGGCAAGCAGGCTCTGCCTGCGCCTGCGGCGCGCGGCGACGCGGGCGGGATCGGGTCCGTGCCGGCCGGGGCGCCCACGGGCCGCCCCGTGCTCACGCTCTTCAACGTGTCCCCGGCAGCCGTGGCGCCGGCGGCGGGCGGCACCGTGGTGCGCTTCCGGGTGCGCGACCGCGCCCGGCGCGTGCGCGTGCGGCTTGCCTTCGTGAGCCTGGCCGACCGCACGACGTACCGCGTGAACCTCGGCGGCCGCCGCACCGGCCGGGAGCACACCTATTCCTGGAGGCGCAGCGTGGCGCCAGGGTCCTACCGGGTGCGCATCACGGCGCGCAACCCGCGCGGCAAGAAGGCGGTCCGCAGCACCACCATGCAGGTGGGGGCGAGCGTCCCCGCCGTGGCCGGCGCACACAGCTTTCCGATCGCCGGGACCTATGCGTGGGGCGGCAGCGGCAGCCGCTTCGGCGCCGCGCGCAGCGGCCACCGTCATCAGGGCCAGGACCTGGCCGCCGACGAAGGCACTCCGCTGGTCGCGGTCACGACCGGCACCATCTCGTGGCGCGCCTATCAGGCGGGGGGCGCCGGTCACTACCTAGTGCTCGACGCCGACGGCGAGGAATACAACTTCGTGTACATGCACCTCCAGTCGGGGAGCCTGTTGGTCGGCAAGGGCGACCGCGTGACGGCCGGACAGCACATCGCCAACGTCGGCAACACCGGCAGCTCGGAGGGCGCGCACCTCCACTTCGAGATCTGGGACGGCCCCTGGTACGACGGCGGCCGGCCCGTCGATCCGTACCCCTTCCTGAAGAGCTGGGCGTAGGCCCGGCCGCTACCATCCCCGGTCCCGGGCGAGGTAGCTCAGTCGGTAGAGCACACGACTGAAAATCGTGGTGTCGCCAGTTCGATTCTGGCCCTCGCCATCCCAGTTTGTGACCGAAGCGCTCGTCGACCAAACGATCGCGCTGCCGAGCGGCGAGCTCCGCCTGCGGCAGCCGCAGGAGTCCGCCGAGCTGCCGGACGCGGGCGCGGTGGAGTGGGCGCCGATCGCGCCGTACTGGTCCGTCCTGTGGCGCAGCGGCGTGGCACTCGCGCGGGAGCTCGACCGCATGGACCTGCGCGGCCTCCGGGTGGTCGAGCTGGGCTGCGGGCTCGCGCTGCCGAGCATCGCCGCCGCCCGCGCAGGCGCGGAAGTCCTCGCAACCGACGCCTCTCCCGATGCCCTCACCCTCGTGATGCGCAACGCCCATAGGAACGACGTGCACGTCGAGACCGCCGCGGTCGATTGGGCACAGCCGGGCCGGCTCCTGGAACGGGCGCCCTTCGATCTCGCGGTTGCTGCCGACGTCCTCTACGAGCGCGCGAGCGTGGCCGTGCTGCTGTCGCTCCTCCCCCGCCTTGCGCCCGCGGCCTGGCTGGCCGATCCGGGCCGGCCGGCCGCCGCCGCCTTCCTCGAGCAGGCGCGCAGCCGGTGGCGGGTCGAGACGCACGCGCGCGGCGTCGCCCACATCCACCGGCTGCAGTTCGCCTGAGCTCAGATCACGCGGCGTTCGACTCGGCGAAGCGCAGCGACGCCGGCGTCGTGAGATGCTCGCCCGTCTCCAGCAGCGTCTTCATGGCGGAGAGGATCATCGGCCAACCGCCGTACAGCTCGTCGTTGGCACCTTCGCGCAGCTGGTCGTGGGTGACGGTGAGGCGGCACGAGTCGCCCACCTGCTCGATCTCGTACGTGACCCGCGAGGTGCCCTCGGCCTTCACGTCGTCGCTCCACAGCGCCTGCATGCTCTGCACGAGACGGCGCGGCGCGTCGACCTCGAGGTTCTCGCCCTGCACCCACACGCCGGTGCCGTCCGGCCCGGTGGACTCGTAGGCCGAGCCCGGCGACCAATCCGACTTCGTCTGGATGCCCCACGAGTACTTGCTGCGCAGGTCGCTGTCGGTGATCGCCTCCCAGAGGCGCTCCGGCGTCGTCTTGATGTAGATCTCGAACACCTTCTCCATCGTTGCCTCCTCGATGCTTTTCTTGAGCCCGCTGAGGGCCGCGGCCCAGGGCTCGGCGTACTTGCTCACCCACCGGTCGTGGACGAGCCGGATCGGGACGGGGTTCAGGTAGTGGAGCTTTTCCCGGCCCCGCCGCTTGGTGGTGACGAGGCCTGCCTCCTGCAGCACCTTGAGGTGCTTCATCACGCCGAAGCGCGTCATCGGCAGCCGCTCGTCCAGCGCGCTGAGGGTCTGCCCGTCCTGCTTGAACAGCGCGTCGAGCAAGCTCCGGCGCGTCGGGTCGGCGAGGGCCTTGAAGACCGCGTCCACGGGCGCATCATACGTGACTAAATGGTCACATGTCAATGACGCGATTCGTGCAGGACCGAACCTGATCTGACAGTCCTCTTTCGCGCAAGATCTGTTCGGCACTAGTATCCGGCCAGAAAGGAATGGCGAGTCGCGTGCCCGCAGAGCAGCCGGTTCCCGTGCCCGAGACGCGCCGTGCCGACGCCGAGCGCAACGTCCTCCGGATCCAGGAGGCAGCGATCAGGTTGTGGGCCGACGAGCCGAACGCGGGCGTGGCCGACGTCGCCGCGGCCGCCGGCGTGGGGCGGGCCACGCTGTACCGCCATTTCCCGACCCGTGAGTCGCTGCTCGAAGCGATCCGCCACCAGGGACTGGCCGACGGCGAAGCCGCGGTCGAGGCCTGCCGGCTGAACGAAGGGCGCGCAACGGACGCGCTCTCCCGGCTGCTGGCCGCGTGGCTCGAGCTGGGCGACCGCTATCGCGTCGTGGTCGCCAACCCGTCGCAGGCCCACAACGTCGAGGCCCGCCTGCGGGAGGAGCAGCTCGGCGAGAGCATGGTGACGCTGATCGTGCGCGGGCAGGCGGAGGGGGACTTCTCGAAGGACCTCCCGCCGCTGTGGGGAGCCTCCGCAGTCGGCGCGCTGCTCGTCGCCGCGATCCAGGGAGTCGGCGAGGGCCGCATCGGACGCGAAGAGGCACACCCCCTGCTGATCAAGTCAGCGGTCGGGGTCCTGCGCGCGGGCTGACCGCCCGGCCGCCGCCGCCGGGCCACCGACGTGCAAGCCGTCCTCGTCCTCTTCAACCGTGACCTGCGCGTCCACGACCATCCGGCCCTGAGCGCCGCCGCCCGGGCGGCCCGCCACGTCGTGCCGGC
>Ga0075430_100004540_pt1 | contig 11688 bp, 11 predicted proteins | sample RhiMetdeltSRZDD4_FD_75294 | JGI IMG/M metagenome (GOLD analysis project Ga0075430, IMG submission 75294) | Populus rhizosphere microbial communities from Tennessee, USA - Rhizosphere MetaG P. deltoides SRZDD4 | ecosystem: Host-associated > Plants > Roots > Rhizosphere > Soil | place: USA... | reverse complement strand
CGGGCCCACGATCATGAGCGTGAGCTGGGGGATGTAGCACCGCCCTGCCTTACCGATGACACGGGCGGCCGGGCGCGCAGTCTCACGGTGAGATTGCTCAACGCTTCGCCGCCCGAGTCATCGAACCGCCGGCTTGTGTCGATGTGTGAGGCGGAGCGGGGAGTGGAGGCGCGTCGCAGCGAAAACCGTCCGATGGCGCCGCCCGGGTCGGACACGTACCGCCATGTTCCCGTGATCGTTTCGCCACGGAGGACGCCGCGTAGCTCGACCGTTCCGTGATCAACCGCCGGGTTGAGGACTGCCCGAACCGAGTCCGCGCCGACCGACCACCCGAGGGCGTCGGGGGTCGAGAGTCTGAATCCGAAGCGAGCGAAGTCGATCTCGAACGTGCCCGCGTGCACCGATCGCGAGCTCATCGTCGTCGGCGACGCGTCGCCAACCGGCTGGAACCTCAGCGTCGCGCGCAGCGAGGTGGATGTCGCCTGCTCCTGAAGCCCCCATGCCGAGTCGAGCTGAACTGTGCCTTGCCAGGTCCCCGCGAGGTTGATCGTGCCAGAGCCAGCGTGAGGCGTGGAATCGCGACTCTCTGGAGGTATTGGCCGAACCTGCCCGAGCCCGAACCCTCTCGTGCCTGGCAGGCTCGAGAGGAGAATCGTCGCGAGGAGAAGTCGTCGGGTGGTCATGGCGACCGGACTCTACGCAAGGCATGGGCTACAGTTATTCGATCGCGGTGGATCGGGACCTGGATCGCTCCTCCTGTCTTCCCGGTAGCGGGCGTGTCGCGAATGCCTCTGCCGACGCTAGAGCAGGATCAGCCCCCGGCGGACCCCGATCGCGACCGCCTCCGCGCGCGAATACGCGTCGAGCTTCGCGAGGATCGACGCGACGTGGGTCTTCACCGTGTGCTCGGAAATGCCGAGCCGTGCCGCGACGTTCTTGTTCGCCAGGCCCTCGGCGAGCATGCCTAACACTTCGAGCTCGCGCGGTGTGAGCGGTTGAGCGTGCTCCGCCAGGTCTCGCGTCACCGTTGACGGACGCCCGGCGGACACCAGCTCGGCCGCGATCTCGGCGGGGAGCGTCACGAGTCCCGCGGCAGCCGCCTCGACCGCCGCGACGATTTCAGCCGCCGGCGCGTTCTGCGGGAGCACGCTACGGGCGCCCGCGCGGAGCGCCTCCGCCACCCACGCCGACGTCGGGTCTTCGACCAGCAGCACGAGTGTCGGCGTGCGCGACAGCGCATCCGGCGAGAGCGCTACCTGGGCGGCGATCGCGGCGGGGGACGGACGCGCGTCAGCGGAATCGGCGGCAAGGACGACGACGTCCGGCTCGTGCGCTTCGATGTCGTCCGCGAGCGGCTCGCCTGACGTCACCGCGACGATGGTGATCGCGGCGCTCGAGGCGAGCACCGACTCGAGGCTGGCGCGTACGACCGGCGACGCCGCGGCGACGAGCGTACGAATCACGCCGCCCGCCACCCCGTGTCGTCGTGGCGGAAGCCGGCGTCGTTCAGGAATCGCGCGATGGTCGTCACGGGAACGGCGATGCCGAGCCCGTTCGCGATCATCGTGTTGAGCCCGACGACGCGGCCACGCGCATCGGCGAGCGGGCCGCCGGAGTTGCCGGGCGCCAGACGAATATCAGCCCGGATCCAGCGTGGCCGGCCGACGTGGCCCGGCTCGAGCGCGTGCACGACGCCCACCGCGAGCGCGCCGGTGATGCCTAACGGGTTGCCCAGCGCGACGACGAGGTCGCCCGTACGGAGCGTGGCGGGATGACCGACGGTCGCGGGCGTCAGCCCGGCGACCGATCGTCCACCCGCGATCGCGATCGTCGCGAGATCACGACGGCGGTCGCGCGCGGTCACGCGCCCGGTGAGCGTACGTCCGTCTGCGAGCACGAGCGTCGCGGTTTCCGCACGTGCGACGTGTGCGTTCGTGATGACGAGACCGTCGTCGGTCCAGATGACACCCGAACCGACACCGGTGCCGCCCGTTCGCACTTCGACCGTGCTCCGGCGCAGCCGTTCCGCCAGCTCGGCGAGTGCGAGAGCGAGTGGTTCGGGAGTCACCGGCCCCTCCGACTCGAGCGCTGCTGCTGCGGGCGCTCTCCGACGGTGATGGCGACATTCGTCACCTCCCCTCCGCGAACGATGCGTACGGTCGCGCTCTTGCCGACGCGATCGGCGCCAAGGAGCGCGAGAAGCTCCGCCGGGTCGGCGATCGGAGCGTCGTCGAGCGCGACGAGGATGTCGCCGATGAGCACACCGGCCCGATCAGCCGGACCGCCAGGCTCGGCGCTCACGATCATGAGGCCGACGTCGTTAGGCAGGCCGAGACGTTCGATGAGGGCGGCCGGAAGGCGCACGGCCTGCATACCGAGCCCGAGGTAGCCTCGCGAGACGCGTCCGTCCTTCTGGAGCTGGTCCGCGACGCGGTTGACGGTTTTCGCCGGAATCGCCAGCGCGGCGCCGCGCGAGAGCCCCGAGGTATCGATGCCGAGCACGCGGCCGGCCGCGTCAACGAGCGGGCCGCCGGAGAACCCGTCGTAGATCGAGATGTCGAGGCGAACGAACCGGTCGATCGTACCGCCGTGCCACGTGCGCCACTCACCGCCCACGGCGCTGATGACGCCGAGGCTGGCGGTGACGGCAGGGCCCGGACGCCCGAGCGCGAGCACGAGCGCGCCGACGCGGACGCCGTTCGGGTCGGCGACGCGGGCGACGGGTGCGGTGATTCCGTCCACCCTGAGGACGGCGAGGTCCGTCGTCGGGTCGCGGCCGGCGAGCGTTGCCGGCAACGTCGACCCGTCAGCCAGCGACACGGTGATGTCTTCGTCGCGCTGGATGGTGTGGTGTGCGGCGACGATGATCCCCGGCCGCCAGTGCACGCCGCTGGACGGGATGCGTCGTCGGGCGTGGATGGCGACGACGGACTGCCCGGCGCGCTCGACGGCGCCAGCGAGATCGTTCGACAGTGACTCGAGCACGCCGGCTGGCGTCGAGTCGGTGGATGCTCCGGCCATATGGTCCCCCAGGTTCGGACGCGCGCCGGCGACCAAGGCGAAAGCCAGGACGCCGACGCTCTGCTGACCGAACTATGAAGGTTGACCGGCAGCCAGGGGATCGCTCGTTCGGGGGAGAGAGCGTTGGGGTCGGAGTCGGATGTCATCATTCCACCGCGCGCGCAGTGGAATGATGACATCCGACTCCGACCCCCTTTACCGTCGGGCTGCCTGAGTCACATCCGGCCAGTTCGCTATGCCGCCATGCGCACCGACCACGCGATCGACCGTGATCCCGCGGCTCGTGCCTAACGCCACCACTTCCTGGCTGCCGAGCGTCGGGAGGTTCGGGCTGGGGCTCAGCACGTCGGCCACGAACAGGATCCGCGCACTCGGCACGTACGCCGCGAGGATGCCCTCGGCGTGCACCGACGGGAGGCGGTAGAGCACCACGCGGCTGTCGCCGGAGCCCAGCGTCAGTGAATCGCCCACCGCCGTCACCGACGGCGCGGCGCGGCCGCGCGAGAGCGCGTCGCGAGCGACCGTCTTCGTCGCCGAGCCGAGGCCGCGCACGAAGTCGACGTTGCGTCGATGCGCGGCGACCGGGATGCCTGACGACAGATACTCGCGCACGCCGCCGGAGTGATCCCAGTGATGATGCGTGCTCACGACCAGCCCGACGCGCTTCGAGCGGAAACGCGAGCGTAGCGTGTCGAGCACCGCACGCGACCGCTGCGCGTTGAGCGGCGCCTCGACGACGACCAGGCGGTCCGGCTGCTCGACGACGAGGGAGAAATGCGATCCGCCCTCGGCGCGCCAGATGCCCGGCGCCAGCTCGACGAGGTTGACGACGATCGGCGCGGGCGATGCCGGCGCGCTCGACGCCCGCGTGCGGATCGAGTCGGGCATGGCGAACAGCGAATCAGCGAGCGCTCCATTCACGGTCACGGCCGTGACGTTCTGATGCTGGCTCAGGCGACCGTTCACCTCGGTGTCGATCTGTCGCGGAAGCTTCACGGGACCGGCGTCCTGCCAGCGCGTGTAGATCGTGGCGGTTCGGCGATCGCCGAGGACGGGATCGTCGGTGACGACCTCGACGACCGTCAGGAGCCCCGACGCGCGGTCGAAGTACATCGTCGCGGTGTCCTGCCCGGCGATGTGCACCGCATCCATCACGTCGCCACGCCAGCGCTTCGGTTGCGCGGCGCGCAGCGACGTCGGCGACTCCAGCGCGGCGCGCAGCAGCGCGAGTGGTGTCGTGCGCATCGCGCGTTCACTCGCGGCCACGCCGGCGCGCGTGTCGGGTGCCTCGTTCGTGTTGTTCACGACCATGCCGACGCCACCGGTCATAACGCGGCGAATTCGCCCCGGCGGACCGGCAGGTCCGCGGTTCTCCTGCTGAATGGCGTACCGACGACCCGCGAAGTCATACGTGATGCGGGCGAGGGAGTGCGAGGCGCGCGCCGGGGAGAGCGGCGTCTCCTCCTGGCCGAGCTGAAACAGCGACGCGTAAAGATCGCTGGCCGTGCTCGTCACCCCGCGCACGGCAGCAGCGCCGCCAACCGCGTCGACGGCGCGCTGAACGATCGCTGACGGAGCCTGGGCGGAAACGTGCACCGGCAGCGCAAGCGCTGTCGCGAGGACCGCGATACGAATGAATGAGCGTCGGATGACCATGGGTTCGCCTGGTTGGAACGACCACCGTCGCTGCATCACCGGTGATGCTCGGCCGCCGGTGGTCACCGCGACCACGGTATTCGGATCTCGCGGACGCGGCAATGAGGACACAGTGGGGATCGTGTCAGCCCCGTGTGTGCAGGGGTGTGCTAGCTTTCGCGCGACCTTCACGCGATGGTGCGGTATGCGGTATCGGACGTTCGGCCGGGTGGGATGGCGGGTGAGTGAGGTGGGATACGGGATGTGGGGGCTGGCCGGATGGACTGGTTCCGATGACGCCCAGAGCCGCGCTGCGCTCGAGGAGTCCGTGCGACTCGGCTGCAATTTTTTCGATACGGCGTGGGCGTACGGGCAGGGTCGGAGCGAGCGATTTCTTGGTGAGCTGGTTCGCGCCCATCGCGACAAGCGGCTGTATAGCGCGACGAAGATTCCGCCGAAGAACCTCACCTGGCCAGCGCGCGCGGAATCTCTGCTCGACGACGTCTTCCCGCCCGACCACATCCGCCAATACGCGGAGTCGAGCCTCGAGAACCTCGGGCTCGAGTCGATCGACCTGCTTCAGTTCCACGTGTGGCAGGACGCGTGGGCGCGCGACGAGCGCTGGCAGCGCGCGATGGATGACCTCAAGCGCGAGCGGCTCGTGCGCGCGGTCGGCGTCAGCGTGAATCGGTGGGAGCCGGAGAACGGGATCGAAACGCTGAGGACCGGTCTGATCGACGCGGTGCAGGTGATCTACAACATCTTCGATCAGAACCCCGAGGATGTCCTGTTCCCCGTGTGTCGCGAGCTCGGCGTCGCGGTGATCGCGCGCGTCCCGTTCGACGAGGGGTCGCTCACCGGCTCCCTCACGCGCCAGACGCAGTTTCCCGAGGGTGACTTCCGCCGCGGGTACTTCGGTCCGGAGAACCTCGGGCCGACGATGGACCGCGTCGACAGCCTAACGCCACTCGTCCCGCTCGGCTCGACCTTGCCCGAGATGGCGATGCGATTCATCCTGACGAACCCGGACGTCGCCACGGTGATTCCCGGCATGCGGCAGCTGAAGAACGTCCGGGCGAATGTGCGCGCGAGCGACCTCGGTCCGCTCGACGCGCCGCTCCTCGATCGCCTGCGAGCGCATCGCTGGGATCGGACGCCGACGGCGTGGTCGGCGTGACGCGCGAAGTTCAGGTTCGCCGGCGCCTAACGGCTGAAAGCGCGACCATTGCCACGGCCGCCACGGCCACGCCGACGACGGCACGGCCGACCCGATCCGCGACGGGCGGTGGCACGTACACGACGCCCGAGCGGTCCGCAACCGCCGGCTCCCGCACGTAGCGGCCGCGCAACGGTACCGCGCGCTCTCTGAAATGATCCGCGAGGCCGCGCAGGCCGCGCCGCAGTCGTTCGCCGCGCATGGCGACGCCATGGCCGGTCACCGCGACTTCGGGGTCGAGTGCTGCGAGCCGCTGCACCGACTCCTGGGCGGCCCGCCAATCGTGCGTGTAATAGGTCGGCGGTCCATGCACTTCGGCACGCTGCGTCGCGACCGCGAACAGCGATGCCTGCTTCGTCGTCACGAACGCGTCGCCGGCGACAAGTGCGTGGTCGCTATCGCGAAACAGCGACACGTGACCGGCCGTGTGCCCCGGCGTGTGAATCCAGCGCCATTCGCCAGCGAACGGAACGCCGCCGTCCGCCGGCAACGCCATGACGCGGTTGCCGAGGTCGATCGGCCGTCGCGGATAGAAGCGGGACAGGAACGCCACCGCGCCACCACCGACCGCCGGATCGGGCGGTGGGTACGACGACCGTCCCGTGAGGTAGGGAAGCTCGAGCTCGTGCGCGTACACTGGCACCTGCCAGCGGCGCACGAGCTCACGCAATGAACCGACGTGATCGAAGTGGCCGTGCGTGAGCACGATCGCGTTCGGTGCGGCGTCAGGTCCGTAGAGCGACTCCGCCGCCCGAATGATCCGGGAGGCCGCACCGCCGAGCCCGGCGTCCACGAGCACCCACGGGCCATCGCGGCCATCGGACGAAGCGATGAACGCGACGTTCACGATCCGATCGCGCAGGTAGGCGAGCCCCGGCCCTACCCGCGCGGGCTCGTCGCCGACCGCGCTCTGGTGGCCGGAACGATCGTCGGTCATGCGCATTCCAGCTGAACGAAGTCGATCAGATACACAACTGATAAAGTAAGCGTTGGCAGCGCCGTCGTCCGGGTCGCGGCGTCGGCGGCGACGATCGTCGTGAGCGTGCCGGCTGTCGGACTCGGCACCGGAACGCGCCACCGGCTTGCTGCAACGCGCCTCGGTCGTAGCATACGGAGCACGCCGCACAACCCTGGAATTTCAAAGATGCTCAGACACTTCACGATCACGCTCGTCGCCGCGTGTCTCACGACGCCTGCGCTCGGCGCTGCCCAGACGCTCGATCTCACGCGGTACAGAACCGTCGATCTCACGCACGCCCTCAACGCGCGCACGCTGTACTGGCCAACGTCGCCGACGTCGTTCAAGCTCGACACGATCTCGTTCGGGCCGACGCCAGGCGGCTGGTTCTACTCCGCGTACGCGTTCTCCGCGCCCGAGCATGGCGGGACGCACCTCGACGCGCCGATCCACTTCGGCGAAGCGCATCTCACCGTCGATCGAATTCCGCTCGAGAAGCTGATTGCGCCGGCGGTCGTGATCGACGTGAGCGCGAAGACGCGCAACGACGCGGATTATCGCCTCACGCCGGAGGATGTGACCGCGTTCGAGCGTGCGAACGGTCGCATTCGAGCCGGCACGATCGTTCTGCTGCGCACCGGGTGGAGCGCACGTTGGCCCGACCGAAAGGCGTACCTCGGCGACGACACGCCGAACGACGCGTCGAAGCTCCACTTCCCGAGCTACGGCGTCGAAGCGGCGAGGCTTCTCGTGCAAGAGCGTCGTGTGGCGGCCCTCGGCATCGATGCGGCGTCAACGGACTACGGCGCGTCGACGGATTTCATGGTGCACCGCATCGCCGCGGCCGCGGACGTGCCCGGACTGGAAAACCTCACGAACCTGAACCTTCTGCCTCCGACCGGCGCGATCGTGATTGCGCTCCCCATGAAGATCGAAGGCGGCTCGGGCGGTCCGGCGCGGGTGGTCGCGCTGGTCCCGCGTCGGTGAGCGTTGCGGGTCGCGGTCAGGTAGCTTTTACAGTTGTGCAGGTACGTCACAGATGAGCCAGCCGAGGTTGCGCTGGCGGAACCGCAGGTGCCCGTCGGAGTAAACCCGACCGGCCACCCGCAACTCGACTCACGAACACGAACGGCACGGACTCACCCTCGATGACAGCACACACCGGAGCGCCCGCGCGTCGCGCCGCCTGGCTCACCTTGGCGGCTCTCGCCGCGCTCGCACTCACGACGGCGTGCGCCTCTGGACCGCAGCCGGAGACGTCCGGCGTTCCGGGGTTCGAGCCGACGATCAAGACGTTCCAGGTCAGCCCGACCGATCGATTCTTCGCGATCGACAGCAACGACGTCGCCATCATTTCGCGCGACGCCTCGCTGCTCGGCGGCATCTACATCATGCTCGACGATGCCCAGCTTCCGTATCGCCGGTACCTGCAAACGCTGCCGCCGAGGACCGCCGTGGCGCTCATGGTTCAACCGGGTGATAGCGCGCTGATGGACAGTGTCGTGCGCGCGATGCGTGCGCCGGTCAGTGTCCACGAGCGGGTGCAGATTCCACGGGACAACCAGGGCAACCCGCTGCCGATCGCGAACTTCCTCATGTCATCGGTTCGCAACCGAGTCGCTCGCACCTGGCTCCTCGGCACCGACTCGGCGGCGGCGCGAGCGCTCCCCGACTGGGTCGTTGCTGGCGTGACGCAGATGATTACGGGATTCCCGGGAACGAGGGCGCGGAACGCACAGCTCACGGCCCAGCTCGACCAGCTGATCCCGATCGACTCGGTCATGCGGATGCGAATCTCCGAGACGGCGATTCCGGCCGGAGTCGCGGGCGAGACGCAGCGAACCGATTCGCGAGGTCGCCCGGTAGCTGCGACGCCCCGCCGACTCCCGGCCGAGAACCTCGCGGCGCTCGAGGCGGCGAGTCTCATCGATTTCATGTGGGCGCGTGAAGGGCGCGGCATCATCAAGCAGCTCGTCGATCGCACGCGCCGCGGTGAGCCGTTGTCGGCGGTCATCGCTCAGGCCGTGTCGCTCCCCCGGGACGTCGCGGGGCTCGAGGCGGCGTGGAAGGCGAGCCTGGCGCCGCCGCCGCCAAAGAAATAGCGCTCGGAGCGAGCATCGCTCCGAGCGCCATCCCCATGTTCGTGTGAGCCGGACTCTGCTCAGCTCACCTTGAACTGCTGCGCCATTCCGTGCTGGTGGTGCGGCTTGCCGTCCTTCTCGTCGGGGACAAAGCAGATCAACGCGTAGTCACCCGGCGTGAGATTCACTTCGAAATAAGTGTTCTTGCCCGGCAGGAACGCCGGAATGCCGCCGATCGGTTTGCCCGGAGGCGGGCCCTGCATGCTGGTGACCCATGCCGTGAGGTCGGCCAGCGACTTGCCAGGGGCGAGCTGAACGAGCACGACTTCGTGTGCCTGTCGTGCGACGTTCTCCACCTTGATGAGCTGCCGTCCGGCGGCGAGCGGTTTCGATGTGGCGAACGTGTAGTCGCTGAGGGACATCGTGACGTCGGCCGTGGGCTCGGTCATGTTCGCGTTCGCGACGGGGGTCACGGTGAGCGGCTTCATCATCCCCTTGGCGATGTGGGGGACGCGATCGGCGCCGTCGACGAAGCACACGACGGCGTAATTGCCGGGCTCCATGGTCTGTGTGGCCATCGTCATGCCGCCGGGCTCGGGCGGGTTCACGCCGCCATAGGGCACCGCCCACGCTGGTGGCGGGCCGCCGGCCTTCAACGCAGCCTCGAAGTCTGCGTACGTCTTGCCCTGCTCGAGCTTGAGGAGCTGCATGTGGTGCAGGTCGTTGCCGCTCGCGTTCAGGTGAAACATGGTGAGTCCGGCCGGAATGCTGTCCGGTCCGTCGAACGCGAAGTCGCGGGCGTTGAAGGTCACCATGTTCGGCGTGGCGGCGGCCGCCGGGGCAGCCGCGGGGGTCGCCGTATCCGCCTGCTCGGCTTCATTGTTCGCGCAACCGCCGAGCACGAACGCCGAGGCCGCGAAGGCCAGAGCGGCGTTGAGCGTAGTGCGGGTCATCAGCGATAAGCTCCTGATGGAAATGGTCATGGCACCCGATCGGCCAGGTGGCCATCGGGGCTATTGGAGTGAGAAAAAGGACGAGGGACAAGTTGGCGTTCAGGCTTTTCGACGCAACCCTGTCTTTCTTCAGGTTTTGTCCCCCCGGTCGGCCGGGGCGGGGCAACCCCCCGCGCGCCGGGTTTGTCTTACAGTTGTCGCCGCTGTCGCCGCCGTTGGTGCTCCCCGTTCATTCCATCCGCTCGCGCCGTGACCACGTCTCTTACCGACCTCCAACTCGCGATCATGCGTGTCCTGTGGGATCGCGGTGAAGCAACTGTCATCGAAGTTCAGGATCGGCTCCGGCCGGAACGGGACCTCGCTCAGACCACCATCGCCACGTTGCTGTCGCGACTCGAAAAGCGTGCGGTCATCGAGCACCGCCTCGAAGGTCGCCAGTTCGTGTATCGGCCGCTCGTGAGCGAGCAGGAAGTTCGACGGTCGATGGTCTCCGAGCTGACGACGCTCCTGTTCGACGGAAGCTCGGCGGCGTTGATGAGCCACCTTCTCGACTCCCGGGAGATGGAACCCGGTGACCTCGACCGAGTGAAGCGGATGATCGCGGATGCGGAGCGATCTCCGAACGGCGCCGGCGGACGGAGCGGTAGCGATGTTCGCTGAGTCGATGCTGCTTCGATGGACCGACGTGGCGTCGGCATGGCTGCTGACGTATCTCGTCCACAGCACCGTGCTGATCGTTGGCGTGTGGCTCGTCGCGTCGAGGCGATCGGTCCGCGACACCACGCGCGATGTGCTCTGGAAGCTCGCGCTCGTCGGCGGGATCGTGTCCGCATCGGCGCAGTCGATCATTTCGCGTGAACCGCTTGCGGGGCAGGTCGAGCTCGATGCCCGGCGCGGACGCGAGACTGAAAAGCTGCGCGTCGCCGTGCGCGAAGGTGTGCCGGGCGAGGGAACGCGAGTGTTCGTTACGCAGCCAAAGGGCCCGCGGTGGACGGCTGTCGTCGTCGTGCTGTGGGTGACAGGTGCGGGGGCGGCGCTCCTCTGGCTCACGTGGAGACACGCCCGCGGCGCGCGGCTGTTCGCCGACCGCACGTCGCTCGATGGGACGCCCGTCGCGGCGCAACTCGGTGCGCTGCTCGCGAAAAACGGAATTCGCCAGCCGATCACGCTCACCTGTTCCGCGAACATCGCGAGTCCTGTCGCAATGGCGACCGGTGAGGTGTGTTTGCCGCGACGGGCACTCATTGAGCTCGACGCGACGGAGAAGGAAAGCATGCTGGCCCACGAGATCGCGCACATGGTCCGGCGCGATCCGCACTGGCTCATTGCCGCTCAGGCCATCGAGGCGGTGCTGTTCGTGCAGCCGCTCAACCACATCGCGCGCCGACGCATGCAGGCCGTTGCGGAGTTTCTGTGCGATGACTGGGCGGTGCAGCGCACGAGTCAGCCTGTCACCCTCGCGAAGTGTCTCGCGGCCGTCGCCGAATGGGTCGGTCGCGCGCCGCGTCTCCATGCCATGTCGGCGATGGTCGATTCGGGTGGCTCACCGCTCGTGCAACGTGTACGCCGCATCCTCGGCGGCGGTCATGCTCGGCGCGCTCACTCGGCACGTGGCGCGGTTGGGGCGAGCGCGTGCGCGCTCGTCGCGCTCGCGGTTATTGCGCCGCGCGTTTCGATCGCGGGCGAAGTGTTCACCGATCGGACCGTGACGTTCGTGCGGGCGTTCGTGGCACGAGACAGCGCCAGCGGCGCGCGCGACACGCTCGTCATCGTCCGCGAGCGATTGGCTGGCGTGCGGGTCGACTCGCTGCTGTGGCGCGCACG
>Ga0075430_100004534_pt1 | contig 11693 bp, 13 predicted proteins | sample RhiMetdeltSRZDD4_FD_75294 | JGI IMG/M metagenome (GOLD analysis project Ga0075430, IMG submission 75294) | Populus rhizosphere microbial communities from Tennessee, USA - Rhizosphere MetaG P. deltoides SRZDD4 | ecosystem: Host-associated > Plants > Roots > Rhizosphere > Soil | place: USA... | reverse complement strand
CGTAACCAAATAATGAGCTCAGAGACCATAGTGGAGTTTCAACTAACTCAGCACCGTTCATGGTGGCGCATCCTCTTGTTATATACAGTGTACAAAAAGGCTAGAGTAAATGATATTAGTACCAGTATAAGATTGATTGATGATGAGTGCAATACATATACTGTTCCCAATGCAAAAAGAGTAAGGCGCGTCAACGAAAGAGCAACCGATTTGACAAGATGTTGACTGAGAGAAAGATGATCCAAAGATAAAGCTCTTCTTTGCAAAGACACAAAGAAGAGCCCATATAATGTTCCGATCAGTAAACCAAGAGCTATTGAGAACATAATTTTCTTGCTCTGACTTCTTTTCTCCGCTCGTCCTGAGTGTTTTTGTCTTCAAAAACGTATCGAAGGATGAATTTAATTTGACCCTTCGATACATTCTCCTGCGTTGTACTCCGGAGAACACTCAGGGCGAGCGGAAAGGATAAAAATAGTTTGAATTATGCTTAGTTAGATAATTTCTTAAGACCTTTATGCTTCCAGTATTCAGAAATGATTGATGTTGAACCGGTAATCACGATAACACCATGACGTTCATCAACCGTTTTTTGTGCAGCTTCAAGAGCTTCTGCAAAATGTGCAGTTGCTTTAGCTTTTATTTTTAAACTCTTGATATCATTAGTTACTTTTTCAATGTTCCATGCCTTGTGACCTTTGTGTCCAGGAACTGGATCTACTGGGCAGACAATAACTTGACCTGAAGTTTTTTTGAAGAAGTAGCGCAGTAATTTAATCAATTCATGAATATCTAATTCATCATTATTGCAACCAAGAATAATGGTCAGTCCCTTTAGTGGACGTTTGTAATGAAGAAGACGTGTTCCAAGAAGTAAATTTTTGAATGCATCAAGATTTGATGCTGGATCCAAGAGAATTGTTGGTTTTTCTTTATCCAATAATTGGAAATGTCCTGGCAATGTGCTTAACGTTTCTTTCCAGAATTGTTCAATAGTGCGTTTTGGATTGAGTTCTGTTTGACGTTTTACTTCAAGTGTTGGTCTGCCACGTTGTCCCTTTTTCTTAGTAAGAAGACTATTAGTAATCAGGACAGCATCTTTGTTAGCAAATGAATTGATATAGATAGAAGTAATACGTTCTGCTAATGCTGCACATCTTCCATGCAATTGTTCAAATGGATATGCAAGCGGAGCAAGTTTACGAATAGGCATTGCCCAATCAGCATTTTTTGCTACAACAATTTCTTGCATTGTTTGGAGGTTAAGTTTGCTCTGATCAGCAGAAACAACGATAGCACCTGGTTTGACAATGCTCAAGATTTCTTGAATCAATGCTTTGTCGGTGCTTTTTGCGTTTGGAGATGCTTGAGGATCTATAATTCTTGTAATAGCAACAATCTTAGATGAACAAATATTTGTCGCGTCAGATGGTCCATTTTCATTAACTTCCAAAATTGCAACGTCAACATTGCTTTGTTTGAAATATACAAGAGCCATCATAGTAAGCAATTCGAATGAATTAAGTGTCAGATTGAGGCCTTCGGCTGTATTGATAACTTCATTACCAACATCAGTGAGAAGTTTATTAGAAATAGTTTCATTATTGAGGGAGAAGCGTTCGTTATATGTCAAAATATGTGGTGCATAAAATGTACCAACAGTTAATCCTTCTTCTCGTAACAGGCGAGTGGTGAAATGAGCTGTTAAGCTTTTACCATTTGTTCCCGCGATGACAATTGTAGGGATTCTTTGAGAAAGAGAACCGAGAGCTTTATCGAGTTGTTTGAGGGAAGAAAGAGTAGTGTCGGCACGATTTGCGGTCCAACGGGCTTCCAGGTAATCAATAACCTCATTGTAGTTACGTTGCTTTCCTGTGGTCTTTGCCGCACTCATAGGCTTTTGTTGTGTTACATTCTTCATTGATTTTCTCCGTCATCTAATGATTATTTATTATTACTTTGATATTCTTAATTTTGATGATTATATGCCAATTATTGGTTATTTTTGTCAAAATCCACAAAAATTAGTCAGTTAGGCAAAAATCTAGGCTCGATTAATAGGATATATTATAATACAAAAATGTCAAACAAGAAATTTTAATACAAGCATTGCATCATTATTTACAAAAGAAAAAGGCTTTATATGAGAACATTATTGTGGGGCGATCAGGGGACGGTAGATTCGGTAGAAAAGGAGTTGCGCGCTGGTATGGTTGTATTGGCAGATGGAGATACGGTTTTGGGCCTGCTGGCCGATGTATCCCCACAAGGCTATGCACAGCTCGATTCTCTTAAAAACCGAACAAAAAAGCCTTATTTGATACTTGTTTCAGATAAGCAAAAAGCCTTTACTTTGCTTGCAAAAGATGAATTTAAAATATTGCAAATTGAAAAAATAATGGATATTTGTTGGCCAGGCCCAGCAACCCTTATTTTCAAGGCAAAGCCAACAGTACCATTGGGTGTAAAGTCATCTGAAGGTACTGTAGCAATTCGAGTTCCGGACCATGCTGGTTTGCTGGAATTACTGCAACGGTTTGATGCTTTGTATTCAACGAGTGCCAACACGAGTGGCAAGCCGGTACCACAAAATGTGGACGAAGTAGAAGAAAGCATTATGAATTCTATTGCGTGCGTTGTGTTGAATAAACATCAGCCGGATTCAGTGCTTCCTTCTACCATCATTGATTGTACTGGAGAAAAAATTGTTATTGTTCGAGAAGGTGCTTTTCCTACAGAAAAATTAGCAGGTGTTTTGAATCATGAATTGTTGCTATTACGTAAAAAAAATCAGTAGGACTAATGATTAATATTAGTTCTGTTTTTCGTAAAGGAGAGAATATGAAGCGAAGTGGATTTAGTTTGATTGAGTTGATGGTTGTCGTTGCAATTATGGCATTTCTTGCAATGATTGCCGTTCCTAATTTTAGCCGTTTTCTGGCAAAAGCGAAACGAGCCGAAGCATATATGAATTTAAGTTCTATCTATGCTGCAGAAAAAGCATATTTTGCAGAACATGGTACTTATTCTGATGTGCTCGTAGGCGAAAACGGTATTGGTTGGAAGCCAGAAGGAAGAACATATTATTCATATGGTTTTGTAGGAGCTGAAGGTCGGAATAATTTTATTGGTAAATTAGGTGCAAACATTCAAGGTTCACGTGCAGATAAAACAGGATTTGTTGCAGTTGCTGCAGGAGATATTGATGGCGATGGAGATGTTGATATCATGACTGTTGATGAAAATAATAACATTGTTATTGTGCATGACGATTTGGTGTAATAAAAATTTTTACAAAAGAGAGCGCATGAGTGTTTTTCTCATGCGCTCTCTTTTTTTGTTTTATGCAAGTTGTTCAATAACGAGTGATGCATTGACGTTTGTTAAAGTGCCACCCAAGCCTGTTGCAAGGGTAGTTGCGAGCAATGTACTGCTTCTCAGTGTAATTACCGCAAGGGCGGGAACAGTGATAATTGCTTGTCCCACATTTGGTCCAAGTCCAACACCAATACCATACGTACTGCTAGGATCAATAACGCCATTAACGGCTATACTAAATTGGTTAATCGCCACACCTTCAACAATGAAAGTAAATCTATAAGTGCCAGCAGATGACAAAACAGTTGTTGCGGTACCGGCTGTATGCGAGATAGTTGCGGTGATTGGACCATTAGTATCAAAGAGTACATCTCCACCTGAAAGAACTACCTGTGCAGAAGTATTATAAATATATGCATATTCAACAATTCTAACACCTGTAGCACCAGTTGCACCAGTTGCTCCCGTAGCACCAGTCGGTCCTGTTACACCAGTATTTCCTGTCGGTCCTAGAGGTCCAGTATCACCAGTTGCGCCTGTGGCTCCAGTTGCACCAGTGGCTCCAGCACCAGTGGCTCCACCAGCACCCGTAGCTCCAGTTGCACCAGTAGCTCCGGTTGCACCTGTGGCTCCAGTTCCCGCGTTTATTCCAGCAATACCTGTAGCACCGGTTGGCCCAGGGGCACCGGTTGCTCCAGTGGCTCCAGTTGCACCTGTCGTACCAGTTTCTCCTGTACAACCGGGTGCACCAGTAGCACCAGTTGCGCCAGTAGGTCCCACAAGACCACTTGCACCAGTAGCTCCAGTATTTCCTGCTGGACCCGTTGCACCAGTTGCGCCGGTACTTCCTGACGAGCCAGCTGGTCCAGTAGGTCCAGTTACGCCAGTAGCGCCAGTTACTCCTGTTGGACCTGTTGGGCCCTCATCACCTCTTTTACCACGCGGACCTCTTTCTCCTCGCGGTCCTTCTGGACAACATTCTTGTTCGTGATGGGTTGGACAGCAACTTTGTATACTTTCGCGTGCATGTTTGAGAATTGAGAGGAATTGTTCATCAGAGATATTGCTTGTCTTTGTCTTTTTGATCTGCGTTTTCTTCTTGGTAATTTCAAGAAGATTAACACCGTTTTGTATTTTTTTTAAATAATCTCTGAGGTATGCCGAAACAATCTTAAAATCTTTTTGATTTTTAAAAAATTTTTCGTATTTACCTAAAAGAGTAAGTGTACTGTCGAGAGCAGATTGGACATGTGGGCGAGGGACTATATTTTTATTTTGTTGAATCGCGAGATATACATCATCGAGTTCTCTTGTCCAATCTTTGGGATTAGCTATCTCGTACATGAACACTATAACATCTTTTATTTTTGTTGTTAGGTGCGCAATATTAATGGTCGATTGAGGATCAGATGTTGTTGGTAGGATATAGTTGTACGCTGTCAGTATTTGCATGCACAAAAGAAAGCGCAGCAATTTTTTTGCGGTTAACACCATAGAGACTCCTTTTTTTATGATATTACTATCCAAAATTAGTAATAACTTGCTTTTTATGCAAGAAAAAGTTGCAAGGTGATGATTAACTCAAAAACAGGTAATTGAAAATTTGTTTTTGCATAAATACAAAAATAAGAGCACCAAAAGCAAGGAATGGACCAAAGGGAATTTTCCTTGTTTGTACAAAGTGTGTGCGATTATCACTATGAACAAAAAAGAGACATAGCATTCCATATAATGAACCAAGAAGAGAACCAATAGTGATACTCATCCAGCAACCTATGATTCCTGTAAATGAGCCGATAAATGCCAGGAGTTCAAAGTCACCTTCACCAATTCCATCAATATTGCGAATATATTTAAATATATAATTGATGATCAATAAAAAAAGATATCCAAAGATTACTCCAGAGATACTTTCTCGCAGTGAAATGGGTAGCAAACCATAATAACTCATAAAAAAAGCGCATGGAATGATAAAGATTGTTGCAAAACGAGAGATTAGCATTGTTTCGATATCAGATCTAATCGTTACAATTAATGCAGAAAAAAAGATGAAGTAGCCAAAAAAATAATGAAGTGGAATGTAACTATACAAAAATGAAAGCACTATTGCTGTTACAATTTCGATGAATGGATACAAAAACGAAATAGGTTGTTTACAGGTGCGGCATTTACCACACAAAAACAACCATGAAAGTACCGGTACGTTATCATGCCACGCAATAGGTTTGTTACATTGTGGACATGATGATCGTGGAGTGACAACCGATTGTCCTCGTATCAGACGATACGCAAGAACATTTAAAAATGATCCCCAACACAGAAAGAAGGGGATTAAAAAATAACAAGGAATTATAATTTTCCTTCTTTTTTTAGTTGATCAATCAAACGATTGATTTTTTCTACTTTTTCATGATCTTCATCGTAGCGGAAAATAAGATTTGGTGTGTAACGTCCGTGAGAAGTTTTTGCTAATGCGGTGCGCAGAGATGGTTTATAGAGGATAAGCAATGGTAATTTTTCTTCAAATTCAGTTCTACCATTGGCAGCAAGAAATAGAACGACACAGGTACCACCATCAGAAGAGAGGGATATTCTATTGATGAATAACCCATTAAGGCGTGGTTCATCGATCATGATTTGGAGAAATAGATTAGAAATTTCTCTAAAAAAATATGATTCTTTTTGTGCTCTTTTTATTTCTTGCTGTTGTTTGCTCATGGGGATTAGTCTTTAGGAGCTGTGCCTTGAGTGATCATGCGCATCATGTTTTGTTTGATAGCACGGACGAGGCGTTTTCTTCTTTTTTGTGTTGTTGATTCAAAATAGACGGTACGTTTCATATCACGTACGATACCTTCACGTTCTATTTTCTTTTTTAATTGTCTGAGAGCTTTATCGATATGTCCACTGACAGAAATTTCGATATTGGATCGTTTTGACATGGGAGAACAACAACCTTTCTTAGAAACTTACTTATATTATCTTTTATAGCGCTCACCCTGAACTTGTTGAAGGGTCCAGCGCGCTAAATCCCTCAACAAGTTCAGGATGAGCGCGGGTAGGAAAAACTTACGAGTTTGGGTGATAGATTAACTATATGTATTATGATACCGCCTTTTAGCCCCACTGTCTAGAAGGTTACGTTAAGACCGGCCATAATCGTCGAGCTTCGGTAGGCATTACGCTGTGAAAATGGTATTTGCCAGAGCAAACCGACATTAAAGTTAGGGGAGAAATCATAATTTAAAGCGATATTGCCAAGCTTCACTTTAAAACTCGATTGACACTCAAGAACTTCTGGCATGAAAACAACGGCAGGGACAGGAGGTGTTGCTGAGGGTTGAGCGGGAAAAAGTTCTAGAGGGCCACGTACGTCTATATGATCTGATTGATGGTCGAGGACATACCATTCAAAATGCATGGAAAGTCGATCTAGAAAGTGATATGCGGCAAGTCGAGCACAGAAATGCCAGTTTTCACCCGGTTGTATTGAGACATTCGTTGAGAAAGGATAGAGATTATTTTGGAATTCGCTTGTTGGAACAGGCATATTGCAAAAATCTCTTTTAAAGAAGTGGGTAAAGCCAACTTCGCCACCAATTTCTATCGTTTCAATAAAATCAAGATTAACGCCAGCGGTCAAGCCTGCGCTTGCATGGCCGTTGTTGCCGAATGGTGCGGCAAAAAAACGTCTTCCATCATCTATTTTTACTGGGGAAAAACTTCCCGAGACCTGCAAATATGGAATGGCTAGAAATCGTGCCCAGGAGCTTTCAGCATCCTCATTAACGGGGAAAAAGTCTCGCCAAAAAAGATTAAAACGAACATCTTCCATTGATGTCTCTACAAAGTCATCACAGAGATCAATATCTATTTCATTTGCAATTGCAAAGAGTTGATCCATCAGAAATTCATTAACATTGTTTTTTACTTCTTCGAGGTCACTTCCGGCGATATTTTTTCCTTCAAACGTGGCTGTATCAGTTAAATTAATAGTAGCTTGGCGTACTTGACGGATAGTACTGAAGCCTGTTTGTATTCGTAAACCTACTCCGCAACTAATAAGTCCTGTTCCTTCCATACGTAAACCGCGTTTTCTGTATTTAATGGGAAAAGAAAAAAATCCTAAACGTTGATCCGGATCTATATTCGCCTCATCATTCAGACCCACTCTACCGGGAAAGAGTCCATTACTTGCGGCTGCTAATACCGGCATTGTTACAAGAACTGGAGAAGGTTGTCCATATAACAGTGCAATCATATTAGTTCTTCCGGTCAGATCACCCAAAGGTGTATCAAGGATTTGAAGATTACAGTCTGTTGGACAATCTGCCGATACGATAATGTCATTAACTTTTTGTCCCTTGATTGTTTTTCCACGATCGGCATTTTGTGCAAAAGGAGAAATAGAAATGTTGACGTGATCTCGTTTTTTATCGGCCCACTCGTAATCCCAACCACTGAGCGCATCAAATTTGTAGAGTAATTGCTCTCTGGTAAGTAGTAATGCATCATCTATGTTAAGCGTAGTGAACATCGGAATTGGATCGTTTTTTGCAAGAGTTGTTAAGTCAGCATGCATTGGCATATGCATCGCAGTGAGCACTACGAATAGAGATAGTAAAACGTGGGATATTTTTTTTTGTTTATCGCGAAGCATACTATTCCTTTTTTTTGTTTTTCAAGAAACAAATCATCTATTTATATCATTGTTTTTGTCATTCAGTCAATTGTAAAGAATGATTCATGACAACGTATATGCATAAACTTTACACATTGCTTTACGAGAAGAAAAGAGATACAATAAAATTCTCACTAATTACTAATACAATTGTTGTGAAAATATGAAATCATTTCCTTTGTACTGTTCTTATTATCAGGCGTATGTTGAGCGAGAACTATGCTGGTTTGTAACAGCGTCTTTGCGAAGTTATGAACACGTGTGTTTTGATCGTACGCTTGATCCTGCAACAAGTTTGTTTGAATTTTTTGTACCAACATCAACGGAAAAATATTTTTTAGAAGTTATGGCTTATTTTGAATCAGAGGGATTAGTTTCTGATCTGAAGAAAATGCCTAACCGTTTAGAAAGTTCAACTGAGAAGGTTTAACACTTTTTCAATTCTTGCCAACGCTTCTTTTCCACCAAGCATTTCCACAAGTTCGCCAATTCCTGGACCATTTATTTTTCCCATCATGGCAAGTCTCAAAAACCAGAATAATTCTTTGAGAGGAACATTATTGTTTTTTGCTGCCAGCTTTATGTGTGGAGCAAATTCTGCTTGCTGAGTGAGGAGCATATTTTTGTGATCAGTAATAATCTGTTTGAGAGATTCATATACATTTCTTGGTATGCAAGCTTCAATATCAGCAGATGTTACTTCTGGCTTGATGAAATAAAACTCAAGTGCTGCCACAGCGTCTTGTGTTGTTGTTAATTCTGACTTGATAATTTGCAGCAATTGTGTCAATGGTGACTGATCAACATTTTTTGTTTTTTCATAAGCAGTTTCTAAGTAAGGACGACATTGAGTAGTCAATTTGTCTGGTTCATAGCGCATAATCCACTGTTTATTAATCCACTTTAATTTTTCAATATCGTACGTGATTCGACCTGATGCATTGATCTCATTAAAGTTAAATACTTGAGCAAGTGCATCGAGTGACAAAATTTCATCCTTAAATGAAGCACCGATAATGGAAACATAATTAGCGACAGCTTCGGGCAAAAATCCCGCATCTTTTAAATCACGTAGTGAAAATCCAAAATCTCGTTTGGAAAGCTTTTTGCCTTCTAGATTACACAAAATAGGTAAATGCCAGTATGTTGGAAGCGGTAGATTGAGTGCGTGGAACATAGCGGCCTGATTTGCGGTATTTGATAAATGATCTTCGCCGCGGAAAACATGGGTGATGTTCATGAGTAAATCATCGACAAAATTTGCAAAGATAAAGGTGAAACTGCCATCCTGACGCGTGATAGCAAAATCGGAAAAATTACTCATTTCAAAGGTAATTTTTCCATGTGCTAGATCATGAATGGTCAAAGAAAGACCATGATCACATTTAAAGCGCCAAATAAAAGGAATTTTTTCTGAAAGAAGACGATCTATTTCTGTTTGTGATAATAGCATGCACGTGCGATCATAGCGAGGAGGAAGTTTAAGTGCTTGCTGACGTAAGCGTTTTTTTTCTAGTTCTTCTTCTGTGCAAAAACAACGATAAATGACGTTTTTTTCTCTAAAACTATCTAATTGTTTTTGGTAAAGATGAGTTCGCTCGGATTGGTAGTAGGGTGCATATGGTCCTCCTATACGAGGGCCTTCATCATAAGAAAGTCCAAGCCAGTCAAGATCTTCCATAATTTTTTGTGCTTGAGGATCAAATATGCGTTGGGCGTCAGTATCTTCAATGCGTAGGATAAAAGTACCATTTTTTTGTTTTGCAAAGAGAAAATTAATGAGAGCTGCGCGAACATTGCCTAAATGCATCATACCAGTCGGGGAAGGAGCAAATCGCACACGAACTTTTTGCATTATCTGATTCCTTGTTATGTAGATCTTTACCTATATATTTTAGTTTACTGATCCTTGTTTCAAAGTCCATAGCATGAACATAAAATTATCCGATTCATACTTCAGATTCGCGGGGGTCACCCCCCCCTGCGTGGCCTAAGGAAATAAAATGGAGCGCGGGGTTATAGACTTGCGCAAGTTAGCTGACTTTTAAAAGCTTTTGACATGTAGAGTTCTTATTTGTTATTTTTTTCGAAAAGTTTTACTAAAAGGGTAAAGTAATGAAGAAGTGTCTCAAAATAACCTTAATATCGAATGATCTCGACGGAGGCTTTCGGGATTCCGTTCAGATTGCTGCACGAAAGCTTGGTCTGGAAGGGACCGTGCAGTTTGCCGAACCCCATACAATTGTGATTATTGCCTGTGGTTCAAAAGATAACATTGATTCTTTTTTGGATAACATACATCAAGGTTTTGGCATCAATGTTCCGGAAGATGTCCAGGTTGAACCATTTTTAAAAGAGAAAGATTACAGGGGAATTTTTCGGATTTTGGAGTGAGATTGTAAAAAAAACAGGGGGTTTTAATCTCCCTGCTTTTTTTACTAGTAGATTTTAGCAATTGTTCCATTGGTAATGCGTGCAAGATCACGAGAATCTAAAGAAAATACAGCATGAGGTGTTCCTGCTGCCGCCCACACCGTGGTATGCTGTAATAAATCTTCATCAATAAATGTCAGAATGTTCTGAGCATGTCCAATCGGAGGGACTCCACCAATAACAAAACCAGTTACTCTTTTTGTAAAGTCCGCGTCGGCTTTTTTGATCTTTTCGCCAACGAGTTGTTCTATGACTTTCTCATTTACCCGATTAACGCCACTTGTTAAAACCAGGATTGGCTGTTGCGTTTTTTCCGTACAAAAAATGAGCGATTTAACTATTTGGGCAACGGTACAACCTATTGCATTTGCGGCGTCCTGGGCGGTTCGTGTGCTTTCGGAAAATTCCACAATCTTTGTTTGAATGCCAAAGTTTGTAAGTGTTGTCTGTACTTTTTCTATATTTTTATTGATGATTTCGTTTGACATAATATTTCACAGTAACTTGATTATTAAACTATCCTTTGCAGTTTATCAGAAAATTAGAAATAGTTTAAAAAATCACACTGAACTAATTTTATTCTGATACACTAGTAATGTGTGTAACAAGAAATAGTCATTCCAACTACTACTGTACTGTATGAATCAACCGCCATTCAGGCATCGTGCAATTATTCTAGTTTTGTTATTCTTTTCTTTTGGTGTCAGAGCTCAAGAAAAACATTGTTCCAAGGAGTTGCTCGTTTTTTCCAGTAAAACTATCAACAATGAGGTGCTTACGCAGTGTTTTGCTACAGATGTTGTAGTGGACGAAGTTTCTTTTACTTCTGATGTTGCGTTTCAGCAAGAGGAGTTTTTGCACTTACTTGGATTTAAACAGGGTGATCATATCGATCAAAAACACATCATTGCTGCTTTAGAGCGTTTTGCTAAAAAAAATAAATTTTGCACGATAAAAATTACTATTGTTACGAGGCAAAACGGCACCCATCTCCATTTTATTTTTGAAAGCGAGTGGACATTTAGAAAAATCAAAATTCATAACGTGTATCGCGGTAAACATTTTTTTCATCAATTTTATTTGATGGAACGGGGCGATGTTTTTGATGAAGCAAAACATACTCATTCGATTACAAAAATAAAAGAATTTTTAACACAGAGTGGTTATTTTAATCGTCGGGTCAGCAGTAATCTGGAATATGATCATCACACAAAAGAGGTGACAGCACATATTTCCATAAAAAAAGGAACCTGTTTTTCTT
>Ga0075430_100004533_pt1 | contig 11697 bp, 16 predicted proteins | sample RhiMetdeltSRZDD4_FD_75294 | JGI IMG/M metagenome (GOLD analysis project Ga0075430, IMG submission 75294) | Populus rhizosphere microbial communities from Tennessee, USA - Rhizosphere MetaG P. deltoides SRZDD4 | ecosystem: Host-associated > Plants > Roots > Rhizosphere > Soil | place: USA... | reverse complement strand
CGAAGGGACGAGCACCCTGTATGGCGCAACAACCGGCCCACAGGTGAGTTGGGGCGTTACTTCGAAACCACGTGGACGGGCTTCGGCGTGGCCCGATGGCGCACGCGAGCCGGAATCATCCGTCGGGCGCCCCAGCCCAGGAATACGAGCAAGGCCGCGGCGACAACGTGCTTGATGAGGGCACGCTTCCAGGCACTGTCGAAGGCCGGCCGTCCCTCGAGAGGTACAGCGGCGCCCACCTGCAGAACGTCGAGCATGAACAGGGCACTCAACACGAACAGGCCCACGCCGGCTAACAGACACAACGCCACGAGCAGTCGCTGGAGCGTATGGTGTTTCATGGCGCCCGAAACGACGAACGCCAACGCCAGCCCGAGAATTGGTTGTACGGTGTAGCCGGAAAAGAGTCCCGCGGTCGCGAAACGCCATTGCACGCTCGAGAACTGTGCTGGAGGCACGCTGAGGACGAAATCCGTCAGCGGGACGATGAGGAGCATGGCTGCCACGGCGTAGAGCGGGCCCGCGAGGGCTTCGTCGGGATCGAGTCGGATGCTCACGTTATGACGGGGGTTCGTTATGCGAGTTTGACGAGCCTTGCGTCACGCTAATCAGGGATACCCATAAAAGAGAAACGGACCGGGGTCTGTGGCCCCGGCCCGTTACGGCAGCGCAAAGAAGGGGGGGAGCGCTGCACATACTGAAAATGAGTGCGCGCCGAACCCGGCCCCAGATTGCTCCAGGCGCGATGTGGAGAGCGGGCGGGCTACCACAAAGCTTGACCGGGCCGGCGTGCGGTACATCACACAGGCAGTGTCCATGCCGGACTCCCTCTTTTGTCGAGTTCGCTTGGCAACCATCAGTGTATCAACGGGTTGCGCAAACAGTGCTCTGGTTGTCGTGGCGACCTGGCTGGGTTTTCAGTGTTGCAGAACCCTCGATTCGTCGCAGTTACGCTACAGCAACACCCGGATGCCCCAGGAAGGCGTCAATCCGGTCCTTGTTGGCCTCCACGTCACCCTCTCCGAGTTCGACCAGCCGCCGCAGGTAGTCGATCTGGAACATCAGCAGGCTGAGGATGTCTGGACTCGTGGTGCGCCGCGTGCCAAGTCCGCGCGTGAGGTACCTGAATGCGCGTGGCAAGCGCGGCTCGAACTCACCGGCCAGCTTTCCCAGGTCACGCGAAGGGCGAAGCACAAGAATCTCGACCAGGCGCATCCCCTCGCGATTGGAGGGCGGCAGCTCGTCGAGCAGTCGGTTCATCCGCTCGAGGCGCATGATGTCTTCGTCGATCAAGTCGAGGAAGATCGCGTTATAGAGGACGCTGAGCACCTGCGCCGGTGGTGGGTAGCCATTCGTCAATGGACGGTCCGCCTCTTCACGCGAACGCTGGTACCTGGTCGCGATCGTGAGGATGCGCGTCGCGCCGAGATGAAGCGCAGGCGACAACGGCGCGGTCAGTCGCACACCGCCGTCGCCATACCACTCGGTGCCGATACGAACGGCGGGAAACAGCATCGGAAGCGCGGCTGACGCCATCACGTGTTCCACCGAGATCGACGCGAGTTCACTGCGGCGCTGTGGGCGCTGCCACAGCGACACGTCTCGCCCCTGGACCCACGTAACCGACTGGCCCGTGGTGTAGCTCGTCGCGCTCAGCGCTACGGCGTCGATTCGTCCGGTGCGGATGTTGTGCTGTATCCCCGGGAGTGCGCCGTCAGCGTCGTGCGGAAGCGCTCGCTGGAGGAATTGCCTCAGGGGGTTCGTGTCCAGCAGGCCGCGCGTGGGTTCACGCCCGTCCATGCCACCCGCAACCAGTCTCATCCCCCATCGGCCGATGTTGCCGAGGAGCGGGAGTGCATGGACATCGTAGACCTGATCCGGGGTCAGGCTGAGCCAGAGTCGAACCAGCTGCTCGGTTGCTTCCGGGAACGGCGCCGCCTGTGCGGCCAGGAACGTCGTGTTGACGGCGCCGGCCGAGATTCCCGTGAGGATGGGAAGGCGTAGTTGCGGATGGCGGCGCGCGATGGCGCGGAGCACACCGGCCTGGTAGGCGCCTCGGGCACCTCCACCGCCAAGCATGAGTGCCAGCGAGTCGTTAGGCGTCGCGGCGACGGGCGTGGTGGTCGCGGTCCATGGCATGTCGCCCGCAAGATGGAGGGGGGACGGCCCCGCACAAGGGCGACCCTGGGGTGAAAACCGCGCTTACCTCAGGCGACGTGGTGCCGTCCAGATGGCCAGCACCCCGCACGCGTGGTTCGACGCGAATTCCGCGGGAATGGCGACGCCGCGGTAATACGCCTCGATGCGCCGCACCGAAGAAGCATGGACGAGCGCGTCGAGGTCCGTCTTGTCGCTGACGAGCCGCGCGCCGTTGATATAGATCTCCGGAAGGCACGGCCGGCCCTGGCCGCTCATGAACTCCACGTGCTCGCGCGAGCTGTCATCGATGAAGTTGCCCCGGGTGAATCGAATGGCCGGGATGCTGCGCACGAGGTCCTTGAAGCTGAAGGCCTTCATGGTGTCGAGCACGGACTCGTCGAGGAAAACGCCTGTGCCTGACTTGCGCCGCCGCTCGAATCCCTCCCGCGCCGCCGCATCGAGGCGCCGAACGGCGGCCACCCGCACCGTGTCGAGCAGGAACGCGGAGACGTCCAGCAGCATTATCTGGGCGACCTCCTGGCGGAACTCAACGATGTCCACGATCGCCTGCCCCGGCACATAGCCGATCGCGCGTGCCTCGATGGTGTGCGTTCCCATCGGCAGGCCTCGCAGCACAAACTCGCCCTGCTCGTTGGTCCGTGTCTCGCCGAGTCCGCTCAGCAACGCAACGCGCGCGATGGCGACTGGCGTGCCGTCGAGTGCGCGCACGATTCCGCGCAGTTCGCCCTGGCCGCGTTCGATGATACGATCTTCGCTCACGCGACCGGTTGCCGAACTATCAGGGTTACGAACTTCCGCCTCCGCCGCGCCGACATAAATGTCACGCCTCAGGATGGCGTGCTGCGGCACCCCCAGCTCCACGTTGCCCGACAGGTCGGTGCCATGCGTTGCGCGTAACGTCACCTGCACATTGCCGGGGATGCAGGCGGTGAACCAACCCTCGTCGTTGGCCCAGGTATCGACGATCGGCGTCGTGCGTTGCATGGAGCCGCCGCGCCCGAGGAGCACTTCGCCCCAGCGCACGGAGACGAAAGCCCCGGGCAGCGCTGCGTCCGAACGGGAATGTCGCACGCTCCCCAGCAGCACCGACAGCGAGTCCTTCGGGCCGTCGCGGCCGCACACCGCCCGAATGACGGCGCGTGGGGATGGCACGGCCATGGGCGCCCGCACCGTCGACTCGGTTCGCACGTCGATGCGCTGCACCGGGCTGTGGAGGCCTAACGAGTCGACCGCGACGTGCTGGAAGCCGAGGAGGTACGTTCCCGGGCTGATCGCCCGGAACTCGTACCGACCGAGCGTGTCCGTCACGAACGAGCGCACGTCGGCGATCTTTCCGGGGGCGGGGACCAGCGCCAGCTGTACCACGGCGCCCGTCAGCGGGCGCATCGCCATCGAATCAAACACGACACCGGTTACGCGCGCACCGCGTGGTGCGGCGCTGAGGGCGTCCTGCACGGCGGACGCGCGCTGCGGGAGGGTCGCGAGCCCGAGGATTACGGCGAGGCTCGCACAGCTGCACCTCGCGTGCTGCTTCACCGGACCGATGAGAGAAAGTCCATGAGCGTCGACTTGGCTGTTCGAATCTCACCATGTTCGAGCCGGTCCAGGACCTGCTCAAGGGCCAATTGTCCACGGCCGACCTTGCGACGCTGAGCGCGTGCAATGGCCGCGGCGCCGAGACCGGATACGGCGGTCCAGATGCTTCCCACGACGGCGCCGATAACGAGCGCGCCGGGTTCCGCTGATAGCGACGCCAGTGCCACGACTCCCGCACCGGAGGAAATGCCCAGTCCTGATGTCACACCCGCCCATGCCACGTTGCGCCGACGACTCGGCGCGAAGTCCGCGTCGAGGCGCACGAGCACCCGGTTTGCGTCCACCGCTACGACCGTTGCCCCCACTTCGCTGGCAGGCGTCAGTGCATAAGGCCGACCGCCGAGGTTGAAGCTCGCCTGCATGCTGCCCATGAAGTCACGCCGAGCTTCCCACGTCAGCCTCTCGCCAATGCGCCGTCGTACGCGGAGCAGTTCCTGTTTCTGCATCCATGAGTCGATCAGGGCCAGGACTTCGTTTGGCGTGCCGGGCACCACGCGGGAAGCCGCCGCCATCGTCGAGCCGAACCACGAGCCCACGACACCTGTTTCCTCGGGCAGGACCACTCGCGTTCGCTCTTCCGCCATCGCCTGGCGAAGGTGCTCCGCCGAAATCCCGACTTCGTCGCCCAGTTCGAGAAGTTGCTTCTCGGTGAGCTGTTCCGGCGCGTCAGGCAGGTGAGCCTGTAATTCGGCGGCACGCGCGAACACTCGCTCGAGGGCCGCGCGATCGAGTGGGACGAGCGAACCACCCGGCGAATCTGCCGGAGCGGGAGGATCGGAAGGCATGTCGTCTGAAGCCGGCGGGTACTACGGGAATATGTGCGGTGCCCGCCTGCACCGCATCGCGCCCCCTGGCTACTCCGCCTGTCGCCCGCAGGTGATGCAGAACTGCCACTCCACTTCGAGTTCAGTGCTGCAGGCCGGGCACTGCTTTACGGCAAGGTTCTGGCCGCAGTGCGGACAGAACTGCGCGTCGCGCCCGTCCGGCAGTTCGCCACCACAGTAGCGGCATCCAGTCCCATGAGCGCTGACGGCAGCCGCCAGGGGAGCCGCGAGGGCGGGGGCAACGGGTTGCGCTGACGCGGGCTGGGGTGCTCGCGGCGTCTCCCGGCGAGCGGCGGTAAGGGTCGCGACAGCGGTCGCTACTTCGACCGTGGCCCGGCCGGCCATCTCTGCCTGACGAGTCGGCGAGGCAACGGGCGCCCGCACCGAAACGGGCGACGGACCGTCCAGCGTCCGGACCGCGCTCGACGCGATCGAGACCGCTGACGTTCCCCACGCCCGGAACAACGAGAGGTCCGGATTGGGAGACTCGAGCTCCGCCTGCATGGCGGCCTGCATATCCGGGTCGCCGTTGAGCAAGCCGCGCGTCCCGGCCAGCAGCCGCATGAGCGCGAGCTCGTACTCCTCCGCCGTGTCGAAGCCGAGTTCTGCGCGGTTGAGGCGATAGGGAATGATGTGCTGGTGCAGGGCCGACACTTCGAAGGAACGCGTGAGCAGGTCGGGAAACCCGGCGCGCACGTTTTGAACGAGCCGCCGGAACATCCGGTCCAGTTCATCCATCAGTCGTTGCCCTCACCCTTGGACATCAGTTCTTCCCCTCAACCTTGGACATCATCGCGTCAACGTCGTTACTGGGCATCGCACCAAACCCCGTACGCACCTTCTCGACGGCGCGCGTGAGGATGTGATCCGAGTGATTACGGGCATCGCGGTAGCCAAAGGCATACCCCACGGCGATAGCGATACCCAGAAGAAAGACCTTCCCCATGTGACCTCCTTGGGGGACTGCCTCAAGGACTGGCTGGGTGAGGGGTCGGTAACGTCCTGGAGGCGCGGAAAATCGCGCTGTCCGGGAACGGTTCCAGCACCGTCGGCCGGGCCTTTGCCACCCGCGCACTCATCCAGGCGTCGAACCCGGACTCCACCAGGCCACCGGAGGACGACTGGTCGGTCGCGGCGCGCACCGCGAGGTCGTTGGCGTATTCGTTCTGCGCGTGCCCGGCGTGGCCGCGTACCCAGCGCCAGTACACGGCGTGTTCTGACGCCGCCGCCACGGCATGTTTCCAGAGCTCCAGGTTTTCGATGGGCCCCGCTTTCCGCGCCCACCCGCGCCTGGCCCAGTCGTGTACCCACTGGGTCATCCCGTCGACGATGTACCGCGAGTCGGTCGTGAAGGTCACCCGGAACGTGCGCCCCTTCCGACTGATGGCGGTCATGGACTCGATGACCGATCGGAGCGCCATGCGGTTGTTGGTGGTCGCGTGTTCCGACACCCACAAGTCGCGCCTGACGAGTGGCTCGCTTTCGCGCAGGCGGAACTCGAGCAGCACGCCGGCGCCACCGGGGTTATCCCCGTCACGGCCGTTGCCGAGACACGACTCGTCGGCATAGATGGCGACCAGCGCGTCCGGCCTGGCGCTCACGGCATCACCTCGACCGCCTCGAGGTCGTCGATGACGGCGGTGATCAGGTCCCCCGTGGTGGGATGGCGCGCCTCGATGATGTCGCGCCCGGAACGCATGTACAGCCGTAGCGGCACCACGACCAGCTCGCGTCCCTGCCTGACGAGTGCGATCCGCCGGCCCTCCATCACCGCCCGTTCCAGGCGATCGTATTCATCCGGCGTCAGGTGGGCCACTCAGGTTGCTCCACACCAGTCGAGCGCCATGCGCTCGAGGACCGCGGTCGCGCGCGTGATTTCACGTTCCTCCACCCACTCGGTCGCCGAGTGCGCGAGGGAAATGTCGCCCGGTCCGTAGCAGATGGCCGGTATGCCCGCCGCGTTGAGGAGCGCTGCATCGGTCCACGCCGAGAGCCCTTCGATGGAAACACGCTCTCCCAGGCCCTCCATGGCGGCGGAGAGCGACCGGACCACTGGCGCGTCGACGGCCACGTCGCTGGGCCACTGGGAAAAGACATGACGCACGTCCCCGCGGACCGACTCGGTGGCCGCCGTAACGCGTTTCAACGCCTGCCTCACCTCGTGCACGGCGTCGTCAGGCGATTCTCCCGGAACGGTGCGACGTTCGACCGTCATCAGGCACTGGTCAGGGTACGTTGACCACCCGCTGCCACCCGAAATGGATGAGGCGTGCAGCGAGGCGTGACCGAGCAGCGGATGCGTGTGCAGCACCAGGTCTTCCCGGTCGACACGGTCCAGCTCCGCGAGCAGCAGTCCCGCGTGACGGATGGCGTCGATACCGACGTCATACCGGCTGCCGTGCGCGGCGCGACCGGTGAAGGCCACCTCGGTCCAGGTAAAGCCCTTGTGCGCCGGCGCGATCGCGAGGCGCGTGGGTTCGGTGACGATGCAGGCATCGGCGCGCACACCGCGATCGACGAGGCATTTCGTGCCTGCGCTCTGCCACTCTTCGTCGACGACGGCTGCCACCACCACTTCTCCCGCGAGCCCGGCCTGCGCGGCGCGCCACGCGGCGCAGCACATCGCTGCCACGCCGCCTTTCATGTCCGTTGCCCCGCGACCATAGAGCTTGCCGTCGGTGGTGAGGGCGTCGAATGGCGCGTGTGTCATGCCTTCCACGCCAACGACGTCGAGGTGCCCGTTGAACATCAGCGAGCGACGGCCAGGCGTGCCGATGCGCGCGACGACGTTAGGCCGGCCGGGCACCACTTCCTGGAGCGACACGCGAAATCCCCAGCCCTCGAGGACTGACGCGAGGGCGCGCGCGACCTCTCCCTCGGCGGGCGCGCCCGCCACCAGGTCCGGGTTCCGCGAGTCGACCTTCACCAGCAACCTGGTGAGTTCCACGGCGTTGCCGGCGTCGGGTCTCATGCGCCCGGAGCGGCGGCGGCGCCGGTGCGAACGGTCTCCGTGCGCCTGACGACGTGGAATCCTTCGCGTGCGACGCGGGCGGGGAGCACCTGGGCATGCCGCGCCATGGCGCGCCGGACGTCGTCCTCGCGCCCCTCGGCGGCGATGGCGAGCACGCAGCCCCCGCCGGATGCGCCTAACGCCTTGCTGCCGAGCGCGCCGGCGGCGGTCGCGTCGGCGATCATCGTGTCGATCAGCGGGGTCGGGATCGCCGGGTGCAACGTTCGCTGGTGGATCCAGTGTTCGCCCACGAGGAGGCCTAACGCATCGAGGTCCGGGCCTTCCATGGCCGTCACCATCTGGCTCGCGAGGTCGCGGAGCCGGTCCAGTGCGCCGAGCACCCGTGGATCCCGGGCGCGATAGGCCTCCATCACCGCGGTGATGGTGTTGCTGGAGATTCGCGATTGCCCGGTGTAGGCGACGATGCATCGCGTGTTCAGCGACTCCACCAGCTCGTCAGGCAGTGCGATGCGACGGGCCGTGACGTCGCCGCCGCCGAACCAGAGGCCGAGCGCGCCGCCCATCGCGGCGGCGTAATGATCCTGTCGGCCACCGGCGATCCCGAGGTCTTCGACCTCGAGGCGGCGGCTGTCTTCCGCGAGGCAGGAGGGCGTGATCTCTTCGCCGCGCCAGGCGGCGAGGGCGCCGAGGACAGCCACTCCCGCGGCTGACGAACCACCGAGGCCGGCGCCTAACGGGTATTCCGCGTCGACCGAGACATGGACATGGGGCATCGAGGCGCGTCGCGTGGCCGCAACCGCGAGCGTGTTGTCCGGGCTGCCGGAATCATCGCCTGGCGCCGCTGCGTTCCCGTCCACAACCGCGCGCACCGTGGCGATCGCGTGAAGCTCGATCGCCACGTTACACACGCATCCCCCGCGTTCTTCGCTGTACGGAGGGACGTCAGTCCAACCACCACCGAAGTCCAGGCGTGTGGGCGCGCGGGCAATGAGTGCAGCCATGGCCATAGGATACGCCTGCGGTCGCGCTCCGGACACGCCGCGCGACAACTGCGCCAGCTACTTCTTTGCGGCGGGTTTTTTCGGCGGAGCCGGCTTCTTGGCTACAGGAGCGGCGGCTTTCTTTGCGGGCGCGGCAGCGACCTTGGGTTTTGGAGGTGCCTTTGCCCTGGCTTCTTTCGCGACGTCGGTCTTCGGGTTCTTGCCGCGCTTTGAGTTCGCCTCTTCAGCTTCGCGTATCAGCTTGTCCGCTTCCTCTTGCGTCATCTGACCGCGACGGACCATGTACTGGACCAGGTCGCGTGCGCTTTCGATGGCGAAGGCGGTGAGTCCGGCGGCAGCACCGATGACGTCACGGAGCGCTCCGGACATCTTGCTTCCGGCCTCGAGGCTGATTTCATGGGCACGCTGGGCCAGCTCCGCCACCGTGTCGCGAACGTCCTGTCCGCGATGGCCAGGACTGCGCTTTGGTGGGGGAGGGGGACCCTGCGCCGGCTCTCCGGTCGCTGGGACGTTGTCGTTCGGGCCTGCCGATTCGGTCATTGTTGCGCGCGGGAGTCGGCCAAGCGCTGGCGTACGGCGGTCGTGCCGGTCAGTCTCCGAGGCCCGTTCAGGCGGGGTGGACTGGTAGCGTGGCTTTCGTGGTTTTGTGCGGCGCTAAGTATATGCTGACTTGAGAGATACGCAAGGACGTTCGAGCGGACTCTCCGACCAATAGCGTGACTGTGCGCCGTAGCCTTTCTGATACACAGTATTAGGTCATCAACAAGTCACTATCGTGCCAATTGAGCTTAAGAACGTCAGAATTCTTGATCTATCGCGCGTTCTCGCGGGCCCCCTCTGCTCCATGATCCTCGGCGATCTCGGTGCCGACGTCATCAAGGTGGAGAGACCGGGTCAAGGCGACGAATCAAGAGGATGGGGCCCACCCTTCGACGCCGATGGGGAAAGCGCCTACTACCTGTCCTGCAACCGAAACAAGCTCTCGGTCGCCCTCGACCTCGACAATTCGGGCGACCGTGATGTCCTCGCGACGCTGATGCAGGATGCGGACGTTGTCCTCGAGAACTTTCGCGCCGGCGCGCTTTCGAGTCGCGGCATCCATTCACGGGAATGGCTCGACCGGAATCCGCGACTCATCTGGTGCACCATCTCAGGATTCGGTCCGGACAGCGATCGGCCTGGGTATGACTTTGTGGTGCAGGCGGAAAGCGGATGGATGTCCATAACTGGCGAGCCGGACGGCGCTCCTATGAAGGCAGGGGTCGCCTTGGCCGACGTCATCGCCGGGAAGGACGCCACGATCGCGATCCTCGGGGCTCTCCTGACCCGCGACCGGTCGCCGACGCCGTTGCCCGCGGAAAATCGCCTGCTCCACGTCTCGCTCCGTGGCTCAGCGATGGCGTCACTCATCAATGTCGCGCAGAACACACTGGTGAGCGGGCGTGATCCGCAGCGGTGGGGGAACGCGCACCCGAACCTCGTTCCGTATCAACTGTTCAACGCGAGGGACGGCCAGCTCGTGATCGCGGTAGGCAATGACATGCAATGGAAGGCCGCATGTGTGGCCCTTGGCCTCGAGTCGCTCGGATCCGATGCTTCCCTCGCCACCAACGCCGGGCGACTCGCTCAACGGGAACGCGTTGTGACCACGATCACGAACCGCCTGACGACGGCCGATACGAGCCACTGGTTAGGTGCGCTCGAAAAGGCCGGCGTGCCGTGTGGAGTCGTTCGATCGGTGCGGGAGGCGCTCGCCGGCTATCCGGCCAGCGCGGTCACTGGTGTTGCGCCCTCGGTGCCGGGCACGGTGCGGCTACGGCCGCCGAAACTCGACGAGCATGGCGAGGAAATTCGCCGGAGGGGCTGGTCAGCCTTTGGTTGATGCTCGCTCGGCGGGGGTATCGCGGTTTGTGACATAGGTCCGCGCCCGCGAAAGGGCGTTCTTGTTACGCCACGGGTCACCGCTCGTCTTACTGGCGTGACGACATATGCGATGCAGCAGCCCGGAGTAACGGGGCTATCGAGAGGTGGGAGCAAAGATTATGCTGAGGCCGTGAAATCGACGGTGCCCGCCGAGCAGGTAGACCAGGTTGATGCGGATCAGGACATCATCGCGCGAGTCCTCGCGGGTGAGCGTGATGCCTTTTCCCTCCTCATCCATCGTTACTCCGACCCGCTTTTTCGTCATGCGCTCGGGATGACCGGGAGCCCCGACGTTGCGGAAGACATCCTGCAGATGTCCTTCATCAAGGCCTACAGTCACCTGGCCGAAGTGAGAGGACGGTTCGATGCCTGGGTGTTCCGCATCGTGGCAAACGGGTGCAAGGACTGGCTGAAAAACATTCGCCGTACTCACCTGAGTTACGACGAAGATGATCAGCCGACCGGTTATGCAAATCCCGAGGAAGAGCTGGACCTGAGCGAGTTGAGATCGGATCTCGATCGAGCGTTGCTGACTCTCCCCGTCTCGTTACGGGAAGCCTTCATCATGAAGCATGTCGAGGGTCGCTCGTACGAAGAGATGGCGGATCTACTGAGTACAACGGTGGGGGCACTCAAAATGCGTGTTCATCGCGCACGAGAGGCTCTGCAGGCACTACTAGAGGAGAAATACGCGTGAAGCTGGACGATAATTACGAGCCGAATCGGCGCGGTGAGGCGGCCCGAGAGGGCGGCAAGCAGTCGGGGGAAGGCAGTGCCCCGCTGGCTGACAGGGAAGTGCCACTGCCTCCGGTTGCAACGATGGACCAGATCCACCGCTGGCTGGACGGGGAGGCACCCGAACCAACGGGTCTTCTTGCGAACCAGGTCCGTGCGGTTGACCTGTGGCACAAGCTCGATGAGGAAACTGAGCGTCGTCGTCGCGTGGTGACGCCGCCCTACGTCGCGGCGCGCATCATGGCGTCGCTTCCAGAAACGGCTTCGCGCACGGTCGTCGCGCCGTGGTGGAAGAAGGACGTTCAGCTCTCTCCCGGCGCCGTGATCGCGCTGGCGGTCAGCGCCTTCGTGCTCGGCCTCCTGGCGATGCGACTGGTGACGGCCTGAGCAGGCCTGCCTAACAACTGAAGCGCCGCTCCGAAAGGGGCGGCGTTTTCATTTGGAGAGGGTCGAGGGTCGAGGGTCGAGGGTCGAGGGTCGAGGGAAG
>Ga0075430_100004531_pt1 | contig 11701 bp, 11 predicted proteins | sample RhiMetdeltSRZDD4_FD_75294 | JGI IMG/M metagenome (GOLD analysis project Ga0075430, IMG submission 75294) | Populus rhizosphere microbial communities from Tennessee, USA - Rhizosphere MetaG P. deltoides SRZDD4 | ecosystem: Host-associated > Plants > Roots > Rhizosphere > Soil | place: USA... | reverse complement strand
CGGAGCGCTCGACCCGACGGCCTACACCAAGGGCGTGGGCCGCTGGCAGGTGAGCTACTTCCGCAACGGTCGCGAGGTCGTGCAGGTGCAGGTGGACGACCGCAGCGGGGCGGTGATCGAGCAGTGGTCCGGGGACCAGGTGGCCTGGACGATGGCGCGCGGCTACCCCGGCGCGTTCGGGCGCAAGCTCAACGCACCGTACGTGTGGATTCCGCTCTGCGTGTTGTTCCTCGCGCCGTTCGTCGACGTGCGCCGCCCGCTGCGGCTGCTGCACCTCGACCTGCTCGTGCTGCTGGCGTTCGGCGTGTCGCACGTGTTCTTCAACCGCGGCGAGATCGGGGTCTCGGCGCCGCTCGTCTACCCCGTGTTGCTGTACCTGCTGGTGCGCGTGCTGCTCGCGGCGTTCCGTCCGCGGCGCTCCGCGGGTCCGCTTGTGCCGCACGCGCCGCTCACGCTGCTCTTGGTCGGGCTCGTGTTTCTCGCCGCGTTCCGGATCGGCCTCAACGTGGCGGACTCGAACGTGATCGACGTCGGCTACGCCGGCGTGGTGGGGGCGGATCGCATCGTGGACGGCGACTCCCTCTACGGCGAGGGCTTCTCGGACGACGTCGAGCGCGGCGACACGTACGGACCCGTCAACTACCTGCTGTACGTGCCGTTCGAGCAGGCGATGCCCTGGAGCGGGCGCTGGGACGACCTCCCCGCCGCCCACGGTGCGGCGATCGCGTTCGACCTGCTCGCGCTGGGCGGGCTGCTGCTGCTCGGCAGGCGGCTGCGCCCGGGCCGGGACGGCGTGGCGCTCGGTGTGGCGCTCGGATACGCCTGGGTGGCCTACCCGTACACGGCGTTCGCGCTCGAGTCGAACTCCAACGACTCGCTGGTCGCCCTCGGGTGCGTGGGTGCGCTGCTGGCCGCCAGCCTGGCCCGTGACTATGCGGCGGGGCTCTGGACGGGAGTTGCAATGGGCCTCTCGGCCGCGGCGAAGTTCGTGACGCTCGCGCTGGCGCCGCTGTTCGCCCGCCGAGCCCCGATCGTGTTCGCGGCCGCGCTGCTCCTGACGCTGGTCGCGACCGTCGCCCCGTTCGTGCCCGACGGCGGCCTGCGCGAGCTGTACGACCGCACGATCGGCTACCAGGCGAGCCGGCCCTCGCCGTTCAGCATCTGGGGTCAGGTGGACTCGCTCGACGGGCTCCAGACCGTCCTAAAGGTCGGAGCCGCGGCGCTCGCGCTGCTCGTGGCGTTCGTGCCGCGCCGGCCCGACCTGCGGCAGACGGCGGCGCTCGGCGCGGCAGTCCTGATCGCCGTTCAGCTCGCGGCGACGCACTGGTTCTACCTCTACGTCGTCTGGTTCGTGCCCTTCGTCTTCGTGGCCCTGTTCGCGGCGCACGGGCGCACGCTCCGCCAACCCTCGGTGGAGGCCGCTGCGGAGCGCGAGCCCGTGTACGCATGAGGAGGAGGGAAGCACTCGCCGCACTCGCGCTGCTCGCCGCCGGGTGGGCGCTCACGCTCTGGGTCGCTCCGTGGTCCGACGAGCGCGTGAACGACCTGTTCGTCTATCGCAGCTTCGCCGAGCCGGTGCTGGCCGGCGCGCTGCCCTACCGCGACGTCGCGTTCGAGTACCCGCCGCTCGCCGCGCCCGCGTTCGCTCTTCCCGGCCTGCTGGGCACCGGCGAGGAGAGCTTCCGCTGGGCGTTCGCGCTCTGGACGCTCGCCGGCGGAGCTGCCGTGGTGATCCTGTGCGGGCTCCTCGCGCAAGCCAGCGGCGGCAACTCCCGTCGCGCGATGTTCGCCGCGGCCCTCATGCCCGTCCTCTGCGGCGCCCTCGTGCGCACGCACTTCGATCTCTTCCCAGTCGCGCTTCTGCTCGGCGGCCTGCTCCTGATCTGCCGGGAGCGGTCGCGCGCCGGCATGATCGTGCTCGGCCTGGGCGCGATGACCAAGCTGTTCCCGCTCGTCGCGGTACCGGTGGCGCTCGCCTGGCTCGTGGCCAGGGGCCGTCGTCGCGAGGCGTGGCAGGGCGCGCTCGCGTGTGCGGCGACGATCGCGGTGGTGGCGGGGGCCGCTGTGGCGGTCTCACCTGACGGCGCGGCTGACGCCGTCCGCTACCACCTCGACCGCCCGGTTCAGATCGAGAGCTCGCCGGCGATGGTGCTGCTCGGCCTCGACGTGGCGGGCGCGGGTGACGCGCTGAGCGTGTCGAGCCATCGCTCGGACGGCCTGCTGCACGATGCCAGCGGTGCGGTGACCGCCCTTCTGGCGGGCCTCATGGTCGGGTTGGTCGTACTGCTGGCGAGCAGAGTCGGCCGCACCACCCGGGAGCTCGTGCTCGCGAGCCTCGCCGCGGTGCTCGCGTTCGCGCTGTTCGGCAAGGTGCTCTCGCCGCAGTTCGTCATATGGGCCCTGCCGCTCGCCGCGCTAGCGCTCGCCTGGCGCCGCCACGCGCTCGCGGCGGCCGTGGCGCTCGCCGCGATCCTCACGCAGGTGGAGTTCCCCGCGCACTACTTCGACGTGGTGGCTCGTGAGCCGCTCGCGCTGGTGCTGGTGGCGGTCCGCAACGCGGCCCTGCTGGCTGCGCTCGCGCTTGCGATCCGCGAGCTACAGCCGCGCCGGCAGGAGCAGCTGCTCGATGGCCGTCGCGCGGCCCTGGCCGTCCGCCTCGACTAGCACCGCGTTCAGCCACGGGTCCTCGTCCGCGGTCTCGAAGCGCACGTTGGTGAGCTTGATGAAGCGCTCGAGCGCCTGCTCGCGCTTCACGCCGATCACCCCGCCGATGGGACCGGTCATCCCGACGTCGGTGATGTAGGCCGTCCCCCCGGGGAGCACGCGGGCGTCCGCGGTCGGCACGTGCGTGTGGGTCCCCACGCAGGCCGTCACGCGACCGTTGAGGTGCCAGCCCATCGCCACCTTCTCGCTGGTGGCCTCGGCGTGCATGTCCACGAGGATCGCGTCGGTGCGGTCGCGCAGCTCGGCGAGCGCGGAGTCCGCCTCCGCGAAGGGCGAGCGCACGGCCTGGAGGAACACGAGCCCCGACAGGTTCACCACCCCGAGTCGCATCCCGTCGCGCTCGACGACCGTGTGCCCGCGGCCGGGGCTGCCCCTCGGGTAGTTGGCCGGTCGCACGATCCGCTCCTCCCGGTCGAGGTACTCGTAGACCTCCCGGTGGCGGTAGGCGTGGTTGCCGAGCGTGATCGCGTCGGCGCCGGTCTCGAGCAGCTCGCGCGCGGTCTTCTCGGTGACTCCGACCCCGCCGGCCGAGTTCTCGCCGTTCACGATCACGAAGTCGGGCTGGTGGGCGTCGCGGATTCCCGGCAGCAGCGCGGCGAGCGCTCGCCGGCCGATGCCGCCCACCACGTCGCCGACGAACAGGAGCTTCACCATGAGCGATTCTGCCAATCTGACCGCGGTGGAGACGATGACCGTCACCCTCGCGGCCGAGGGCCTGGTCAAGCGCTACGGCGATCGGGTCGCGCTGCGGGGCGTTTCGCTGGCGGCCAAACCGGGCGAGCTGGTGGCGATCATCGGCCCGAACGGCGCGGGCAAGACGACGCTGCTCTCAATCCTCGCCGGCATCCAGCGCGCCGACGAGGGCTCGATCACGGTGGCTCCCTCGGGTATCGGCTGGGTGCCGCAGCAGCCGGCGATTTACAACAAGCTCACGGTCGAGGAGAACCTCTCGCTGTTCGCACGGCTCGAGCGCTGCCCCGACCCCCGGGCGACGGTGGAGCGCATGCTCGCGCTCAGCGACCTGCGCGACCGCGCGGCCGACCAGGTCGGGACGCTCTCCGGCGGCAACAAGCAGCGCGTGAACATCGCCATCGGGCTGCTGGCGGAGCCCGAGGTGCTGCTCCTCGACGAGCCCAGCGCCGCGCTCGACCCGCGCCAGCGGGCGCGCCTGTGGGAGTTCATCCTGCGCCTCGCCGGCGAGGGCACGGCGGTCATCTACGCCACCCACAACATCCAGGAGGCAGACCGCTACGCGAACCAGCTGATAGTGCTGGCCGACGGAGAGCTGCTGTTCGACGGGCCGCCGCAGGCGCTCGAGCGCGAGGTGGGTACCACCGGCCTCGACTTCGAGGAGGCGTTCGTCGAGTTCCTCCACGGGCGCGGCCACTGATGCGCTGGCTGCTCCTCAAGGACCTCCGCATCCTGCGCCGCTCGCCGCTGCTGGTGGCGCTCCTGGTGCTGTACCCGGTCGTGATCGCCGTGCTGATCGGCTTCGCGCTCTCGCGCGGGCCCGACAAGCCGGAGGTGGCCTTCTACAACGGCCTCGAGGGCAAGTCGGCCGTGGTCGAGCTCGGCGGTGACCGGATCGATCTCGCCGCCGAGGGCCAGCGACTGTTCGACGCCATCGATCCGGTCCGCGTCGACAGCAGGAAGGAGGCAATCAAGAAGGTCGAGGACGGCGACGTGCTCGGAGCGCTGATCATCCCCGGCGACCTCGCCACGAACATCCAGTCGTCGCTCGAGCCGGGAACCGTCGAGGTCTACTACAACGCCGAGGACCCGGCCAAGCAGCAGTTCGTGGAGAACACGATCAAGGCCCAGGTGCAGTCGGCCAACGCGGCGCTCACCAAGCGGGTCGCCAAGGAGGCGCTCCAGCTGCTGGATCTGATCAGCACCGGGGGCGAGTACAGCTTCCTCGGCCAGAGCTTCGACGTGCTCGGGCTTCAGCGCGCCGAGCGGATCCTGGCGCAGGCCCGTGCCGAGCTGCCGGCGAACTCGCCCGAGCGCGCCGAGCTCGACCGCGTGATCGCGTTCGGCAAGCTCGCGCGCGAGAACCTGGCGTTCTCGGACGACGTGCTGGCCGTCGTCGGCGAGCCGATCCGCGTGAAGGCCACCGCCCTCGAGGGCGGCACGACCTCGCTGAGCTCGTTCGCGGTGGCCGTGGCGGTGGCGGTCTCGCTGATGTTCATCACGCTGCTGCTGGCGGCCGGCACGCTCGCCCTGGAGCGTGAGGAGAACGCCTTCTCACGCCTTGTGCGGGGGCTCGTCTCGCGCACCGGCCTGCTCGCGGAGAAGGCCGGCCTCGCCGCCGCGTGCTCGGTGGCGGTCTGCCTGCTGATGATGGCCGGGCTCGCGCTGTTCGTGGACCTGGACTGGGGGCGCTTCCCGCTCTGGTTCGCGGCGCTGGCTGTGGCCGCGCTCGCGTTCGCCGCCCTCGGTCTCGCGATCGGGGCGCTCACCCGCGACGTGCGGGCGGCCTCGCTGCTCGCGTTCATGCTCTGCCTGCCGCTCGCGTTCCTGGCGCTCGTGCCCTCGGGCGCGGTGGCCCCCGCGCTCTACGACGTGATCCGGGCGATCTCCGCGATCTTCCCGTTCAAGCCGGCCCTCGACGCGCTCGACGCGGCCCTCAACGACGCTGGGGACCTCGGCGGTCCGCTGCTGCACCTCGCCGGGCTCACCCTCGCCTTCGGTGCACTCGGGAGGCTCGCCCTGCAACGCTTCGCATGACGCTCGAGGAGACGATTCATGTGGCCTACGAGGCTTGGAGCCGCCGGGACGTCGATGCACTCCTGGGGGCGGTACACCCGGACGCGGAGGCCCGGCCGATCCTGGGCGCGAACATCGGGGCGAGCGTGTACCGCGGGCACGACGGCCTGCGGCAGTGGTTCAAGGACCTGCACCAGGAGTGGGAGACCTTTCAGACCCGCGTGACCGAGATCGACGAGCGCGGCGACCGGGCGCTCTGCACGATCGACGTCCATGCCCGCGGACGTGCGAGCGGTGCCGTCATCCAGGGCGAGATGTACCACGTGGTCGAGATGCGCGACGGGCTGATCCTCCGCCTCGTGGCATTCAGGGACCGCCCTGAGGCCATGCGGGAGTTCGAGGCCACCTAGACTGGTTGGCCGATGGCCTTCCCGGCGACACGATTGCGGCGCCTGCGCAAGACGGGCGTGCTGCGCGACCTCGTGCGCGAGACGCGCCTCTCGCCCGCGGACCTCGTCTACCCGATGTTCGTGCAGCTCGGCGAGGGGCGCACGCCGATCGAGGCGATGCCGGGGATCGAGCGGATGTCGATCTCGCACGCGGTCGAGGAGGCTGGCGAGGCCCACGCGCTCGGCATCCCGGCGGTGCTCCTGTTCGGAGTTCCGGCGGAGAAGGACGAGCAGGGCTCCGGCGCCTACGACGACGAGGGCGTCGTGCAGCTGGCGGTGCGCGCGCTCAAGGAGGCGCATCCGGAGCTCGTGGTGATCACCGACGTGTGCCTGTGCGCCTACACCTCCCACGGCCACTGCGGCGTGGTGCTCGAGGACGGCGGCGTGGACAACGACCTGAGCCTCGAGCTGCTGGCCAAGACCGCGATCTCGCACGCGCGCGCCGGCGCCGACGCGGTGGCGCCGAGCGACATGATGGACGGCCGCGTGGCCGCGCTGCGCTCACAGCTCGACGCCGAGGGTCACAAGGACCTGCCGATCGTGGCCTACTCGGCGAAGTTCGCCTCCGCCTTCTACGGGCCGTTCCGGGAGGCGGCCGACTCGGCGCCGTCCTTCGGCGACCGCCGCAGCTACCAGATGGATCCCGCCAACGTGGACGAGGCCGTGCGCGAGGCGCTGCTCGACGTCGAGGAGGGCGCCGACGTCGTGATGGTCAAGCCGGCGCTTCCCTACCTCGACGTGATCCGCCGCGTCAAGGACGCCACGCGCGTGCCGGTGGCCGCCTACAACGTGAGTGGCGAGTACGCGATGGTGAAGGCGGCCGCGGCCGCCGGCTACCTGGACGAGCAGGCGACCGTGCTGGAGGCGCTCACCGCGATCCGGCGCGCGGGCGCCGACGTCGTGATCACCTATCACGCGAAGGACGTGGCCCGATGGCTCAGCCGGTAGCGAAGGTTCGGAGCCGTAGGGGTGGGTCGGCGGTGCCGCTTGACGAGCTCGATCGTAGGCTTTTGAATCTGCTTCAGGGCAGTTTCGCGATCGCGGCGCGGCCCTATGCGCGGGTGGCGGGGCTGGCGGGGGTGTCGGAGCAGGAGGTTCTGGCCCGGACGAGGCGGCTGGTGGGCGAGCGCATCATTCGCGAGATCACGCCGATCTTCGATACGCGCGTGCTCGGCTACAGCTCGATGCTGGTGGCGGCGAGGGTCGATTCGGAGAACCCTTGGCGGGCGGCGAAGGTCATCAACTCGCACCCGGGCGTCTCGCACAACTACTTGCGCGACCACGATTTCAACCTCTGGTTCACGATCGCGACGGAGCCGGATTCGCGGCTCGGCCTCGAGGGCACGCTCGAGCTGCTCGCGCGCCTCACGGGCGCGGAGTCGGTGCGCCAGCTGCCGACGCTGCGCCTGTTCAAGATCCGCATGGACCTCGAGATGGAGAAGGGCACCGAGACGCTCGCGGCGGCCGCGGCCGAGGCGGTCGACTACCGGGAGCCCGAGGCGATCGAGCTGTCGGAGCTCGACTACGCCGTGATCCGCGCCGCCCAGGGGCCGATGGAGGTGATCGCGGAGCCGTTCGCGCGCGCCGCGGCCGAGCTCGGGATCTCGCAGCGGCGGCTCTTCGAGCAGCTCGAGTCGCTGCGCGAGCGGCGCGCGCTCCGCCGCGTGGCGGCGATCCTCTTCCACCGCCGCGCCGGGTTCTCGGCGAACGGGATGGGCGTGTGGCGGGTGCCGGAGGAGCGCGTCCTCGAGCTCGGGCCGCGGATGGCGTCGTTCCGGGGCATCTCGCACTGCTACCAGCGGCCCACCTACGCCGACTGGCCCTACTCGGTCTTCACGATGGCGCACGGGCGCTCCAAGCAGGAGTGCGACGCGATCCTCGACTCGATCGCCGCGGACACCGGCATCGAGCAGCGGCGCACGCTCTACTCCTCGACCGAGTTCAAAAAGGTCCGCCTGCGCTACTTCACAGACGAGCACAAACGGTGGGAAGCGGAGCACGCGTAGCCCGGCCCACCCCCCCAATCCCCCGCGCTCGCGGGGCAGGGGGCAAGCGCTCGGCCGCCGCCTACGCGCGAGCCGTTCAGCTCCTGCCCGGCGGCGTGAACTCTCCCGTGCGCGCGATGCGCTCGATCGGGCGCGATCCCATCTTCGTGGCTCGCGGCGAGGGCGCCGAGCTGATCGACGTGGACGGCAACCGCTACGTGGACTGGGTCATGTCGTGGGGCCCGCTGATCGCCGGGCACGCGCATCCGGAGGTTGTGGAGGCGGTGAGCGCGGCGGCGGCTGCGGGCACTAGCTTCGGCGCGCCGACGGAGGCCGAGCTGGAGCTGGCGGCCGAGGTCGTCGACCGTGTGCCCTCGGCGCAGATGGTGCGCATGACCTCCTCGGGCACCGAGGCGTCGATGAGCGCGGTCCGGCTGGCGCGCGCGGCCACCGGCCGGGACACGATCGTGAAGTTCGCGGGCGCCTACCACGGCCACGTGGACGGCCTGCTGGCTGACGCGGGCTCGGGGCTCGCAACGCAGGGGATTCCGGCCAGCCCGGGCGTCACGGCCGCTCAGGCGGCCGACACGGTGGTCCTTCCGTGGAACGGAGACCTGCCGCAGCTCTCGCCGGCCGCCGTCATCGCCGAGCCCTACCCGGCCAACATGGGCCTGGTGGCGCCCGCGGACGGCTATCTCGGGCGGCTGCGCGACTACGCGGACGCGACCGGGGCGCTGCTGATCTTCGACGAGGTGATCACGGGCTTCCGCGTCGGGCCCGGAGGCGTGCAGGAACGCGAGAACGTGACACCCGATCTGACCGTCCTCGGGAAGGTGATCGGCGGCGGCCTTCCCGCGGCGGCGTACGCGGGCCGGCGAGATCTCATGGAGCGGGTCGCGCCTGCGGGCGACGTGTACCAGGCGGGGACGCTGTCCGGGAACCCGCTGGCCACGGCGGCGGGGCTGGCCACGCTGCGCCTGCTGGACGCAGAGGCCTACGCCGAGCTCGACCGCCTCACACGGGCACTGGCGCACGGCCTCGAGGAGGCCGCGCGCGACGCCGACGTGGCGGCGAGCGCCGCCGCGACCACCGGGCTCCTCACCCTCTTCTTCGCCGAGCGGCCTCCGCGCAACTACGACGAGGCGCGCGCGTGCGACCTCGACGCGTACGCGGCATTCTGCCGCGGGATGCTCGACCGCGGCATCTACCTCCCGCCTTCCCAGTTCGAGGCGTGGTTCCCCTCGCTCGCACACACGGACGAGCACGTGGAACGCACGCTGGCGGCGGCCCGGGAGGTGCTGGCCGAGCTGTGAGCGGGCTCGCCGAGATCATCGCGGCGGCCGACCCCGCGCTCGCCCCCTACGCCGTCGACGAGCCGGGGCCCGGCCGCTTCGGCGGTCTCGACGGCGTGCGCGGCTTCGTGCTCGAGGCGGTCTACGAGGGCTACCTGATGCATTACGGCGAGCCGCGCGTCTTCACCGGCATGGACGAGGACCTGCGCCTGCTTGCAGGCGATGCCCTGTACGCACTCGGGCTCTCGCGGCTAGCCGAGGCGGGCGATCTGGAGGCTGTGGCGGCGCTCTCGGACCTGATCTCGCGCTCGGCCCAGGCGCACGCTGAGGGACGGCCCGAGGAGGCCGAGGCGCTCTGGGAGTCGAGTGCGCAGGCCCTGGCATCCACGCCGCGATAGGGTCCCCGCGCCGCTCGCGTCGCCGGGCGCGCGAGCGCGCCAGATCGTGCGCTCCGTAACCATGTTGGCAATACCCTTCGCAGAGCGGAAGAATCCCTAGCTCACCCGTGGCCGACTCACCCAAGAAGTTCGACAAGAAATCCCGCTACACCGAGGCTCGCGGGATCCCCGGCGCGTTCGAGGGCGAGACCGTCACGCGCCGGCGCCTCATGGAGGGGACGGCCCTCGCGGCCGGCGGCATCGCGACCATGGCGTTCACGCTGCCCGGACTCGGCTTCGCGCTCGGGCCGCTCTTCGAGGACACGCTGCCCACGCGCTGGCAGGACGTGGGGCCGGAGGGGGATTTCAACGACGAGACCTACACGCCGCGCGTGATGAACATCGATCCCGCGATCGGCGATGCCGGCAAGACGACCATCTACGTCCGCAGGTTCAACCAGGGCCAGGACAAGGTCATCGAGGGCCAGGACTCGCAGCCGTACGTCGTGATCTCGACCCGCTGCGCCCACCTCGGCTGCCCGGTGCGCTACATCCAGGCATCGCAGAAGTTCGTCTGCCCCTGTCACGGCGGCGTCTACGGCTTCCAGGGCCAGGTCGAGGGTGGCCCGCCGGTGCGCCCGCTCGACCGCTTCTACACGCGCGTCACGAACGGGCGGGTCGAGGTGGGCGACCGCTTCTCGCTGAACTCGGAGCTCGAACGCTTCGCGCCGCGTGACCCGTCGAACCACCTGGACGGGCTCTGGCAGTACCTCTACCCGTCGAGGCCGACGACATGACGCCGCCACTGCCGAAGGCCCTGCGTCGTCGCCCGCCACGGCCGGGTCAGAACGACCGCAACGGCAGGAACGGCCGTAACGGCGCCCCGGCCACGAAGCCGACGCCGAAGGAGCAGGCGGTCGAGGGCGTCGCGAGCGTCGTCGGCTGGCTCGATGAGCGCACCGGCGCCAGCCCGTTCCTGCGCGGCTTCCTGTACCGCAAGGTCCCGAAGGGGACGAACTGGTACTACACGCTCGGCTCGGCCACGATGTTCGCCTTCCTCTCGCAGGCGGTCACGGGCGTCTTCCTGGCCATGTACTACGAGCCGGACCCGACGCGCGCCTACGAGTCCGCGTCGCGCATCACGAACGAGGTCTTCCTCGGCGAGTTCGTCCGCGGCATGCACAAGTGGGGCTCGAGCGTGATGATCATCCTGATCTTCCTCCACATGGGGAGGACCTTCTTCTTCGGCGCGTACAAGTACCCGCGCGAGCTGAACTGGATCATCGGCGTGGTCCTGATCGTGCTGACGCTGATGATGGGCCTCACCGGGTACCTGCTGCCGTTCGACCAGCGCTCCTTCTGGGCCACCGTGGTCGCCGTGAACCTGAACGCGTCCGGGCCGATCGTCGGCCCCTACCTGGCCGACTTCCTGCGCGTGGGCTCCGAGTTCGGTCCCACCACGATCACGCGCTTCTACGCGCTCCACATGCTGGCGATTCCCGGCCTGATCGCCGCCCTGATCGGCGCGCACCTCTACCTGGTGGCCAAGCTCGGCACCACCGCGCCGCCGTGGCTGAAGGCCGAGAAGAAGGACCTCCTCAAGGAAGAGGTCTAGGCGTGGACGCCCGCGAGAAGGAGCAGTACCTCCGCGAATACTCGATCCTGAAGAACCAGGGCAAGCCGTTCTTCCCCTATGCGGTCGCGAAGGACTCGCTGATGGCCTGCCTCGTCCTGGCCGTGATCATCATGCTGTCGATCCTGTTCGGGGCCGAACTGGGCCCGAAGGCCGACCCGACCACCACCACCTACACGCCGCGGCCAGAGTGGTACTTCTTCTTCCTCTTCGAGCTGCTGCGCGTGGTCAAGCCGCCGGAGCTGGTCTTCCTCGCCACGATCGGCATCCCGACGATCTGCCTGGTGCTGCTGCTCGTACTGCCGTTCATAGACCGCAACCCGGAGCGCAACCCGCTGCGCCGGCCGATCGCCACGGTCGCCGGCATCGCGACCATCGCCGCGATGGCGTACCTCACGATCCTCGGCGCTCTGGCGGGCTCGCCGACGGAGATCGACCAGGCCGCGCCGCCCGGGCTCGAGAAGGGCCAGGAGGTCATGGCCTCCTCGGGCTGCCTCGGCTGCCACAAGGTGGGCGAGAACGGCAACACGCTCGG
>Ga0075430_100004527_pt1 | contig 11709 bp, 7 predicted proteins | sample RhiMetdeltSRZDD4_FD_75294 | JGI IMG/M metagenome (GOLD analysis project Ga0075430, IMG submission 75294) | Populus rhizosphere microbial communities from Tennessee, USA - Rhizosphere MetaG P. deltoides SRZDD4 | ecosystem: Host-associated > Plants > Roots > Rhizosphere > Soil | place: USA... | reverse complement strand
ACGACGCTCTTCTGATCGGGCGACAGGCGCGGCGTCGTGTACTGCGCCGGCGCGGTTGGAGGCGCCGTTGACGCTCCGCTGCGGTCGTGCCAGCGCAGGCTCGTGGTCAGCCGCACGCTGGGGCCGTGGGCCAGCACACCCGTCGGCGACACGGTCACTGCTGCGTAACCCAATCCAGCAGTCCAGTAGCCGATGTGCTCGCCAATGCGAACGGGGTCGCCGTTCGTCTGAAGCGTACGGTCATCAAACGCCTGCGCAAACAACGTCCCGTCCCGCACGAACACGAGGTGCCCGGAGGCATACACGGCCATCCCGTCGCTCTCGAGAATGCGTGAGGACGACGAAGATCCGAGCGCCGTCACGTGAACGCCCCGGTGTTCGGGCTTCGTACTGCGCTGGAAGTAGAGAAAATGCCGGCCGTCCGGCAGGAACTGCGGCCAGGCTTGCCCGAGGACCGACTGGCCCGGGTCGAACGTCGTTGCCGCCGTCACGACACCGCCCGACGCAGAAATTCGGGAAATCGGCCGGTTTCCCTGACCGACGAACAGGATGAAGCCATCAGGGTGCCAGGCGCCGCCGCGGCCGGCTCCTGCGGGACAGAGCACCTGCGGCACGCCGCCGGTCGTGTCAATCTTCTTCAGTTTCCCACCCGCGAAAAACGCAATGAACCGGCTGTCGGGCGACCAGAACGGATACGACGCGCCCTCGGTGCCGGGGAGAGGTTCTGCCTGTACGCCGTCAAGCGGCCGAATCCAGAGTTGCGACGTGGCACGCTTCGGTGTGGCGACGAACGCGAGACGACGCCCGTCCGGAGAGAGCGCAAGCTGGGCGGCGGAACCGATCGGCGCCGGCGTCAGCATCACGTTTGCCGGCGGCTGGACTTCAAACCGGACGGCGGCCGCAGGCGCCGCGACGTTCGACATGTAGCGCCCTGCCATCGCAATCCCGATCGCCACCGAGCCAAGAAGCGCCACCGCCGCGACGGCGGCGTTTGCAATTCGGCGCGCTCCGGTTCGCGGCGTTCCGGCGACTGAGGTTGCTCCAGACGTGGTGGCGTTCGCGCCTTCCGCGGCCCAGCGCAGGGCCGATCCCAGATCGGACGCGGTCTGCCAGCGGTCGTCCGGGTTTTTTGCCAGGCACTTGCGGACGATGGAGTCGACGAGTGGCGGCGCAAGCGGCTGCACTGTGGTGAGCGGCGGTGGGTCGCGCTCGAGAATTGCAGCAACGAGATTCGTCTGCGTCTTCCCCTCGAACGCCTTCTTCCCCGTGATCATCTCGTAGAGCACGCTGCCGAACGCGAAGATGTCGGTGCGCGCGTCTGCGTGGCCGCCCTCGACTTGCTCAGGCGCCATGTATTGGAACGTGCCGAGGATTGTGCCCGGCACCGTCATCGCCTGGGCCGGCGTCGTGGGCGCGCTGGTGGCGCCGCTGACGGTCAGGGCGGGTGCAGTTCGGGCAAGACCGAAGTCGAGCAGCTTGGCGATCGGCGGGGCGGAAGCCCCGCCGCTGCGGACGAGGAAGATGTTACCCGGCTTCAAGTCGCGATGGACGATCCCCTGCCGGTGGGCCGCGGCCAGTGCGTCGGCCAGCTGCATCCCGATCCGCATCGCTTCGTCCAGCGGCAGCCCCGATCCTTTCGCGCTCGCGCGTGCGCATCGGCTTTCCAGCGTTTCCCCCTCCAGGAGCTCCATGACGAGAAACGCGGTGCCCGCTTCCTCACCGACGTCGAAGAGCGTGCAGATGTTCGGATGGGCGAGCCGCGAGATGGTGCGCGCTTCGCGGTCAAAGCGTTCGCGGAACTGCGGGTCGGCGGCCAGCGCCTCGGGGAGTACTTTGATCGCGACGGTGCGATCGAGACGCGTGTCTCGGCCTTTGTACACCTCGCCCATGCCGCCGGCGCCGATCTGAGCGGTAACTTGGTAGACGCCGAGACGGGCACCGGGGATGATGGCCAAACGTGTGTCGTGGATTATACGGGCGGGTTCACAAAGCAGGCATGTCCCATCCCCTCTCGGTGGTCCGTCGCGCAAGGTGGATGGAAGCGCCGGAGGCGCTGACTATGCGTCAATCGGAACTGTGTACCGAGATTACCGCGTAGCTGACCCGCTCATAGCCACATCGGTGCACGCCGAGCAGCTACCGTTCCCGGATCGCTGCTTCGATGCGGCAATGGGCACCTTCACCGTACATCAGTGGGCAAATCTCATCGGCGGCCTCGCAGAGGTGCGGAGGGTACCCGTGGGCCGGTGGTGTTCCTCACCTGCGATCCGACGCTTCTGCGCACGTACTGGTTACATGAGTACTCGCCTGAGGTCATCGACATAGAGGCTGCGCGCTATCCGCCAGTGCCCGCGATCGCCGCTGGACTGGGTGGCGTGACGACGGTGACGCCCGTCCCAATCCCGCTCAACTGCACTGACGGCTTCAATGACGCCTACTCGCGTGTTCTGCATGGAGCTTCGTCGAACCTGCAGCGATCGCCAGTTTCGAGACCCGCTTGGCCCGGGATCTCGCGGACGGTACTTGGGATGCGAGGCATGGCCACTTGCGTAGCCGAGAGTACTTCGAGGGTTCACTCGTGCTTGTGGTGTCGCTCTCTGAAATCTAACTGCGGTGCCGTGGCTCGATGTGCTCCGGCGCATCGGGTCCCGCTAACCACATACGCTGCGCGTTGGAATTTGGGAGTTGCTCTCTACCGCCCGCTTCGCTTCTCGTTCTTGACCAGCGCGGCCAGTACGCGGCCCTGCTCGAAGTCGCCGAGGCGCTCGGCAGCCGCGACGTAGATATCGCGCGCTTCGCCGCTGACGTTGTATTTCGAGGCGACGGCCAGTAGCACCTGCGAGGCTTCGAAGCCGCTATCCATGGTGCTCGCGGATCGCAAGACGGCAAGGACGGTCTCCGGTGACGCATCGCCGCGTTGCACCACCGTCTGCAGGACGCGGCTCCGCTCGAACGACGAATCGATCGTATCGACGACCCGGAAGAACGATGCCCGCAGGCTCTCGTCGATGACCGGCGTCCGCTCGAGCAGGCTCATCAGCAGCGACGCCTTCTCGAAGTCAGACTCTATCGAGACGGCAGCGTCGAGCACAGCCTTGCGCACATCGGGGCTCGCGTCGGCGTTGGCCAGCGCCGACGTCAGCGCGCGACGCCGCTCGAAATCGCTCTCGACGGTGTCGAGGAGCTTGAAATACGCCGGTCGCGTCCGTGCGTCGAGCGCCTGAAGCTTGGCGACGTCGATCAGGAGCGACGCTGCCTCGAAATCGGACTCGATGGCGGTGCTCGCATCGAGGAGGCCGAACATCACGTCGGGGCTCATCGTGCCGCGCTTCATCGCGGAGGAGAACACCCGGCGCATCTCGAAGTCGGAATCGATCGTTCGCGCGGCCTCGAAGTACGCCTTGCGCGTGGCGTCGTCGACCAGGAGCCGATCGGCGGATCCGATCAGCATTGAAGCCATCTCGAAGTCGGAATCGATTTCCCTGGCGGCCTGATTGAGGGCGCGCTCGACGAGCTTCGGGTCGAGCTTCTCGGTCTTGAGCAGCTCGGTGAAGTAGATCCGTTTCGCCCAGCTGCCATCGATGAGCGCGATTTCTGCGAAGACGCCCTCAGGCCCCTTCTGCCTCATGATGCGTGCGACCCTGGCCGGAGCACCGATCCCGGTCTGCCGGATGAATCGTGGAAGCGCCTGCGCCAGCCATTCACGCCCCTCCGGCTCGAAGGGCCGTTCGGTCTTGCCGACCCAGAAGCGCCGCTCGATCGTGCCCGATGCGTCCGCGCGGAACTCGACCGTCCGGCTTGCGAGCAGCCCGCCGTCCTTGATCTTCAGGGTTCCGCCGGGCGACAGGCTCTTGATGTCCGTGTCGTCGTCGGTGAATTCAATCGCGCCGTCGTAGCTGACCGACAGCTTCTCGCCGTCGTTGGACCACGTGAAGGTGCCCTTGCTCTTCTGCTGGGCGATCAGCGCGATTGGCTCCATCAGCGCAGCGGCATCAGCGAGTGCCGCGTGAGCGCTGGCCAATGCCGATTCACTGGTGGCGTTCGCCGTCGCCTGAAGCGTGGCCGCAGCCAGATCCAGACTGGCCGAGTGCCGGTTCAGCGCATCCAGCGCAGCCGTGTCGAGGGTCACGGCCCGTTGCGCGATAGCGGCAGTCATTTCGGCCAGCTGCCGGGCGAGTTCCCTGGCCTGACGTCCAGCATCCTCGGCGGCCGCCGCCGCGGCCTGTGTGGTTGCGATCGCAGGTGCGACCGCGGCAGTTGCCTGGACCACCGGCGCAGTCGCCCGAGTCGCGGCTACGGCCGGCCTCGACGAGGAAGACGTGGCGGAAGAGGATGACGTGACGGCAGCGATCGACGGCTGGGCCGGTGCCTGTTCCTGCTGATCGGAACCGACGACGTCCGTGCCCAGTGCACCGGCAGCAATGGCCGAGATCACCAGGACAGAAACACTGGCGGCGAGCCAACCCGGGCCGCGGCCCGCATGCGTTGGAGCGCCGAGCAGCCGGCGCACGCGATCGAGCAGTGAGCCGCCGTTGGCCGCGAGCACGAACTGGCCGCCGCGGCTTCGAAGCTCCTCGAGTTCGGCAAGCGCACGCGCGTAGGAAACCGGATCACCACAGAGGCTGACCGCCAGGTCGTCGCAGCAGTGCTCTCGTTCGATGCGAATGCGGCGCGACAGCCACCACACGGCGGGGTGATAGAAAAGCAGCGTCTCGACCAGCGTCTGTAACAGGTTGACCAGATAGTCGTGACGGCGGATGTGTGCGAGCTCGTGCGCAAGAATCGCTTCCAGCTGGCTGGGGGACAGTCCGGCCAGCGCGCTTGCGGGAACGAGAACGACGGGCCGCAGCCATCCGATCACGGTGGGCACATCGACGAGTGCCGATTCGAGAAACGTGACCGTGCGCGTAATGTGCAGCCGGCGTGCAAGGCGCACCGCCATGTCGCCGACAGCGGCGGCCGCCGGCACAGTCGCATGCGACTTCAACCGCTGCACCCAGAGCCACCCGCTCAGGAGCCGCAGTGTCAGCAGCGCGACGCCCGCGAGCCACGCGAGGAACAACACGGGCATCCACGTCGAGACCGACGAGAAAGACGCAAGCCTCGTCTGTTGGGACGGAGGCCTGACGGCGCTCGGTTCGTTCGCGGTAGCGCGAGCTGACCCTGCCGTAAAGGCCCTCTGCCCTTCGACCGTCATCGCCGCAGCTGTTCGGCCGCGATCCTCGATCTGTGCCGTCTCGATGGGGGCCGGCGTGGCGGCACGCCAGGTCTGCACTGCGGTGACCACCGGCATGGTCAACATCAAGGAGAGACCAATGGAAGCCACGACATAGCGAATGTCCGCCGCGCTGCGGCGGAGCGCCGCGAGCGCCGCTGCCGTGATCAGCCCGATTAGCGCTCCCTGCCACACGAACTGAATCAGGGCCCAGCCGATCGCCTGAGTCACCGGTTCTCGCAACAGCATTTCAGTCGCGGTCATGTGAATCCTCCCGATCGTCCTGACGGGGCTCCTTATCGGCCTCGCGGCGCCCGCTTTCAACGGACTGAAGCAGGCGGCGAATCTCTCCGAGCTCCTCGGGTGATGCACGCCTGGCGGCGAGAGCCTGCATGACGAGCTTTGACGCCGAGCCGGCGAACGCGCGATCCAGCAGGTCCCGGATGAGTTGCCGTTGGGTCTGCTCTTCGGTCAGGCGCGCGTGGTAGACGTGCGTCCGGTCGGTCTCATCCCGGCTCACGAGCCCCTTCTCCGTCATGATCTGCAGGAGCTTGAGTGCGGTCGTGTAGGCGGCCGGCCGCTCGCGTGACAGCACGTCGTGGACCTGACGGACAGTGCTGGCACCGCGCTCCCACAGCACGCGCAGAATCGCGAGTTCGGCGTCGGTGGGCCTGGGCAATTCGAGCTTGGACATCGTGGCCATCATTTATCTACGAACGTCTTCGTAATGTCAACGAAGAACTTCGTAGAAGGCTCCTGCCGTGGTACCCGCCTTCGCGCGCGTGAGCCAGCGCGCTTCGCTGGCGACGAGCGGAGGCGGCCGTGGTTCGTAGCTCGACTCGTGGCTCGTAGAGCTAAAGAGCTCACAGCTGGTTTGCGAGCGACGAGCAACGAACCACGAACCACGGATCGCGGACCACGGAATTGGAGGGTTAGACGGAAACTCGCGGTATTTTGTTGGCTATAATGACGATCCGTCGCCGCTCGGGCGCTGTTCCGAGCTCAGCGTTTGCAATTCCACGTCATCCGAAAGGCTCGCATGGCTCGTCAGCCCGGCACTTACGCGCTCTTCGATACAAACCAGGGATCGTTCACGATCCGGCTGTTCGACAAAGAGGCTCCGCAGACCGTCGCCAACTTCGTCGGTCTCGCCGAAGGCACCAAGGAATGGAAAGACCCGGAGACCGGCGAACGCAAGACCGCCCCGTTCTATGACGGCGTCATCTTCCACCGCATCATCAACGGATTCATGATCCAGGGTGGCGATCGGCTGGGCCAGGGCACCGGCGGACCCGGCTACAAGTTCGGCGACGAGTTCAATCCGGCGCTCCGGCACGACAAAGCCGGCATGCTGTCGATGGCCAATGCCGGTCCGAACACCAACGGCAGTCAGTTCTTCATCACGCTGGGCCCCACGCCCCACCTCGACAACCGACACTCGGTGTTCGGGGAAGTCGTCGAAGGGCTGGATGTCGTCAAGAAGATCGGCGCGTTGCCGACCGGCCGCAACGATCGTCCTGTCAATCCGGTCATCATGAATACCGTCCGCATCGAGCGGGTCGGCTGATGAGCGAAGAGCGGCAGTCGCTCGATTCCCTTCTGCCGCTCGTTTATCAGGAGCTTCGGCGGCTGGCCGCCGGCTACATTCGCCGCGAGAAACCAGGGCAGACGCTGCAACCCACGGCGCTGGTCCACGAGGCCTATCTGCGCCTGATGAAGGATCGTCCCGATCGCTGGCAGAACCGCGCACACTTCTGCGCGATTGCCGCCCATTCGATGCGGCAGATCCTGATCGAGCGGGCGCGCGCGCGGCACGCGCAGAAGCGCTTCGGCGGTCAGGCGCGCGTCACGCTCGAGGATGCGCTCATTGCCGGGGGCGAGCAGTCGATCGACCTTCTCGCCCTGGACGAAGCGATCAATCGGCTCGCCGAGCTCGACACGGATCAGGCGCGCATCGTCGAATTGCGATTCTTCGGAGGCCTCACCGTCGAAGAAACCGCGGAAGCGATGGACACCTCCCCTGCCACCGTGAAGCGGCACTGGACGATCGCGCGTGCCTGGCTCGCGCGCGAGCTTGAGCGCAGGCCGGAGCCGTGACCGCCGAACGCTGGCAGCGCATCAACGAAATCTTCCACGCCGCGCTCGACGTCGACCCGGCCCAACGCGACGCCTTCACCCGCACCCAGGCTGGTACCGACGCGGACCTTCTGCGCGAGGTGCAGAGCCTGCTCGACAGCCATCGGCGATCGAATGGCTACCTCGACGTGCCTGCGTGGGCCGTCGGCGCGGATCTGATTCTCGACGACGACGCGTCGCTTGCCGGAAAGACGATTGGCAAGTACCGGGTCGTGCGTGAGATCGCGCGAGGCGGGATGGGCGTGGTTTACCTCGCGCGGGATCAGGTCCTCGATCGCGCGGTGGCCCTGAAGTCGCTGCCATCCGAGTACTCGGAAGACCCATCGCGTCGCGACCGGCTGGTGCGGGAAGCGAAGATGGCCGCGCAGCTGGAACACCGCGCCATCGCCACGGTGTACGAGCTTCAGGAAGAGGACGGGCGGTTCTTCATCGTTTCCGAGTTCGTCAACGGCGTCACGCTGCGGCGCGAGCTGGATGACGGCCCGCTTCCGTCAGGACATCTGCTGGGCACGCTGACCGAGATTGCCGCCGCCCTCGCCGCGGCGCACGCACGCAACATCGTTCACCGCGATTTGAAGCCGGAGAACATCGTCCGCCGCGAGGACGGACAGATCAAGGTGCTCGATTTCGGGCTGGCCAAACGTGTGAGCGCGGGCGAGCTCACCAGCACGCGGCTGACGCAGCCGGGAATCGTGGCAGGCACGCCAGGCTATATGGCTCCGGAGGTCCTCGCCAACACGGAAGCGGATGCGCGCTCGGACATCTTCGTCTTTGGAGTGATCGCCTGGGAGCTCGCGACCGGCAAGCACCCGTTCGGCAACAACCCGAATTCGCAGATGGCGCGCCTGCACGATCTCACGGCGGGAAACGAAGCCGAGCTCCACGGTCCGCTGACTACGCCCGGCCTCGAGTCGGTCATCCGGCGTTGCATGCGACGCCTTCCGCGGGATCGCTACGACACGGCAGACGCGCTGCTTCACGACCTCCGCAAGTTACAGACGCACGAGATCTCGATGGCGTCATCAGTCGCGCCACGGGCCGACGGGCTGTGGTGGTGGCAATTCCATCAGCGCGTGATGGCATTCCTGGTGGCAGCCACGCCAGTGCTCTCGTGGCTCGTGCGCGAGTGGATAGGGCGTCCGACAGGAACATGGACGTTCTTTCTCGTGCTCGCACTGGCTACGATGTCGGTCACGCTCCGGCTCAACCTGCTGTTCACATCCTTCGTGCATCGCCCGACAGTCGCACTGCACCGCCGCCGCCTCTTTCCGTGGATTGCTGCCTCGGAGGCTGTGCTGGCGCTCACCCTTCTCGGGTCTGCCGCAACGATGGCTGGGAACCACGAAGCGACCGCAGCAATGCTCATCTGCCTGGCGATCGTCATCAGTGCCTCACTGGCCGTCATCGAGCCAGCCACCACCCGCGGCGCAGACTTGACGACGCCTTAAAGCGATGGGCGATGGGCGATAGGCGACCCATTCCCTTGGTACCAGCCTTGCTCCAGCTGGAAAGCTTGTCACCAAGGGGCTGGCTAGTGTATCGAGGCCAGACATAGAACGTCCAACGGCTGAAGATTGCCGACACCACCAGGGGTGCGCATGGGTGAGGCGAGGGACCAGGTGCTGCCGGCCGCGGGTGTGGTGCCCGGGGCGGTGGAGCTTTCATACGACTCCGAGCTGATTCTCAGCGCGATGCCCGGAGGCGTGTTCTGCGTCGATCTCGAGGGGCGCGCCACGCTCATCAATGAAGCGGCCGCACGGCTTTTCGGATGGACGCAGGCAGAGCTTCTAGGCAGTCGGATCCACGATGTCATTCACAACCGCCGGCCCGACGGCAGCCCTTATCCGTCTGACGAGTGCCCGATCCATCGCGCCCTCATCGACGGCGAAGCCCGCCAGAAAGAATCCGACACCTTCTGGCGCAAGGACGGGACGAGCATGCCCGTGGAGTTCGATTGCCGGCCCATCGTCAGAGAGCAGGGCATTGTCGGTGTGCTCGTTGGCTTCCGCGATCTGTCGGAGAAGCAGCGCGTCGAGGAGCGCACCAGCCAGCTGATTCGCGAGCAGTTCGCGCGTGCGAAGGCTGAGTATCAGCACGCGCAGCTGCGCGATCTGCTCGTGCAGGCTCCAGCGCTCATCTGCGTCACGCGCGGGCCGCAGCACGTCATCGAAACGATCAACGAGCTGTACTCGCGCGCGATCGGCGACGCGGACGTGCTCGGGAAAGGCATTCGCGAGGCCTTTCCGCGTGCGTCGTCCGATCAGCTGGCCATGATCGAACGCGCGTACGAGACAGGCGAACCCTGCACGGGGAGCGAGGTGGCGGGGCCGATCCTTGGCAGTGTCGGATCGGTCGGTCAGTTCTTCAACTTCGTTTTCCAGCCGCTTCGTGACGACACCAATCTGGTCTACGGCCTGCTGATGCACGCGGTGGACGTCACGGATCTCGTGACCGCGCGGCGCCAGGTGCGCGCGCGCGCCGACGAGTTGGCGCGGCTCGCGCGGGCGCTCGAGATCAGCAATCGCGAGCTCGACTCGTTCGCGTACGCGGCGTCGCACGACCTGCGTGCGCCGTTGCGTGGGATTGCCAATCTCGCGCAGTGGATCGAGGAGGACCTTGCCAGCCAGGGCATGCGCGACGAGACGCGAGAGATGCTGCAGCTGATGCGCGTTCGGATGCACCGCATGGAATCGCTGATCGAAGGGTTGCTCGAGTACTCACGCGCCGGACGCACGCGTCAGCGCCCGGAGATGGTCGACACGGCGCGACTGGTCGCGGAGATCGTCGATCTCCTCTCGCCGCCGGACGGCGTCGTCATCTCGGTTGCGCCCGACCTGCCAGTGTTCCCGACGGAGAAGCTGCCGCTCCAGCAGGTGCTGCAGAACCTGATCTCCAACGCCATCAAGCACGCCTGTCGCGATGATACGGTGATCACGATCACGGTGCGCGACGCCGGCGACTTCTACGAGTTCTCGGTCGCCGACAACGGTGCCGGCATCGAGCGCCGCTATCACGACCGCATCTGGGGAATCTTCCAGACCCTCGAGGCGCGGGACAAGGTCGAGGGCACTGGTATCGGCTTGTCGCTCGTGAAGAAGCTTGTCGAGAGCCAGGGTGGACGGACCTGGGTGGAGTCCGAACGGGGTCGGGGCGCCACGTTCAAGTTCTTCTGGCGAAAGGCTCAGGGCTGAATGGAAAAAGTGCTGAACATCCTCCTGGTCGAAGACGACCAGGTGGACGTGATGAATGTCAGGCGCGCGTTCGACAGGAACCGGATTGCCAACCCGCTGTTCGTGGCGAGTGATGGCCTCGAAGCGCTACGAATGCTCCGCTCGGGAGAGTTGCCGGCCGAGCGCCGCATCATCCTGCTCGATCTGAACATGCCGAAGATGAGCGGCATCGAGTTCCTGCGGGAGCTGCGCGCGGATCCGGCGCTGCAACAGACGCCGGTCGTCGTGCTGACCACGTCCAACGACGAGCGCGACAAAATCGACGCCTACAACTTCAACGTCGCCGGCTATCTGCTCAAGCCGGTCACCTTCATCAACTTCGTCGAATTGATGGCGGCGCTGAACAAGTACTGGACCCTCGTCGAGCTTCCCTGAACGACGGCCATGAATCCCCTGCGCATTCTCCTGGTTGACGACGACGAAGTCGATCGGCTATCGGTGAAGCGCCTCTTTCGGCAGGCGGGCATCGATGCGGAGATCCGCGAGTGCGCCGAGCGCTCGGCTGCGCTGGCTGCGGCGCGCAGCGAGGCATTCGACTGCATCCTGCTCGACTACCATCTGCCGGGCACGGACGGGGTCGAGCTGTTGCGCGAGCTGCACAACTCGGGAGTGTCGCTGCCTGTGGTCGCGCTGACGGGGCAGGGTGACGAAGAAGTGGCGGTGGCGCTCATGAAGGCCGGCGCCGCCGACTACATGAACAAGAACGCGTTGTCGGCGGAACGGCTGGAGCGGAGCCTCCGCTACGCCGTCGCGCTCCACCGGGCGGAAGAGGAGCGTCGTCAGCTCCTGGAACGCGAGCACCAGGCACGCCTCGAGGCGCAGGCGGCGAACCGGGCGAAAGACGAGTTCCTCGCGACTCTCTCGCACGAGCTGCGCACGCCGCTCAACGCCATCATGGGATGGTCCAAGCTGCTGGCGAGCGGCCATCTCGACGAGGCCACGACGAAACGCGCGATTGCGATCATCGATCGCAACACCAGGCTTCAGGCACAGCTCATCGAAGACCTGCTCGACATCTCACGCATCGTCACCGGCAAGCTGCGGCTCGAATTCCGCGCCGTGGCGCTCAGGAACATCCTCGAAGCCGTCCTGGACGCGGTCAGGCCGACGGCAGACGCCCGGCACGTC
>Ga0075430_100004526_pt1 | contig 11712 bp, 10 predicted proteins | sample RhiMetdeltSRZDD4_FD_75294 | JGI IMG/M metagenome (GOLD analysis project Ga0075430, IMG submission 75294) | Populus rhizosphere microbial communities from Tennessee, USA - Rhizosphere MetaG P. deltoides SRZDD4 | ecosystem: Host-associated > Plants > Roots > Rhizosphere > Soil | place: USA... | reverse complement strand
GGGACCGCGGTCGGAGAGATCTCCACCAGGTCCAGTCCCTTCTGCTTCGCGATGGCAAGCGCCTGAGGAGGAGCCATGATCCCGAGCTGCTGTCCGGTTTCATCGATGACGCGAATCTCGCGCACCCGAATGCGGTCGTTGATCCGTGTGCGATCGTCACGGCGGGGCGAACGGTCGAAAGCGATAACTCCTCCTCGCAGGCTTCCGCGCCTGAACCTCAGGCCTCCGTGGCCTGAGCAGTCTCTATCTGCACAGTCGGCTTGACGCCGGAATCCTTGCGCGCGATTTCGTCCAGCGCGGCGCGCATGAATTCGTCGACGCTGCGGGGCCCCAAGTCGCCCGATGACCGGCTGCGCACGGACACAGTACCCTCCGCCGCCTCCCGATCTCCCGTGACCAGCATGTAAGGGACCTTCTGCAGCTGCGCTTCCCGGATCTTATAGCCAATCTTCTCCTGCCGATCATCGAGCTCGACCCGCAGCCCGGCGGAAGCAAGCCGGTCGGTGACCGAGCGAGCATATGCAAGGTGGCGGTCGGAAATCGGCAGCACGACCGCTTGCACGGGCGCCAGCCACAACGGCCATGCACCGGCGAAATGCTCGATAAGGAGCGCAATGAATCGCTCGAAGCTGCCGAAGATCGCGCGGTGGATGATCACCGGGCGATGCTCCGCGTTGTCGGCGCCGACATAGGTGAGGTCGAAACGCTCAGCCTGCATGTAGTCGAGCTGAATCGTCGCGCACTGCCACTTCCGGCCGATGGCATCGGTTACGTCGAAGTCGATCTTCGGCCCGTAAAAAGCCCCGTCGCCCTCATTGACGGTGTATGGCGCGCCGGCCGCTTCGAGCGCGCGGCTCAGCTCGGCTTCCGCGTGATTCCACGTTTCGACGGTGCCCAGGAACTCGGGAGGCCGAGTCGAGAGCTTCATCTCGGGTGTCAGCCCGAAATCCGCATACACACGCTGCACCAAACGTAGCAGCCGCTCGACTTCTTCTCCGATTTGCGACTCCATGACGAAGCAGTGTGCATCGTCCTGGCTGAATTGACGGACGCGCGTCAGGCCCGACAGCACGCCGGACGCCTCGTTCCGATGTAGCGGCGTCTGTTCATGGAAACGGATCGGCAGATCGCGATAGCTCCGCACTTCGCTCGCATACATCAGGAAGTGGCCGGGGCAGTTCATCGCCTTGAGCCCCATCTGCTCGCCTTCGCTCTCGACGAGAAACATGTTCTGCCGGTAATGCTGCCAGTGTCCGGAGGTTTCCCAGAGCGCCTTGTTGAACACGATAGGCGCCTTCACTTCCACGTAACCGGCCGGGGCCAGCACCCCGCGCATGTAGTCAGCCAGCGTGTTGTAGACGATGGTTCCTTTTCCGAGCCAGAACGTGGCGCCCGGCGCCCAGGGATGAAACATGAACAGCTTCTGATCCCGGCCAATCTTGCGGTGGTCGCGCTTCTTCGCTTCCTCGAGACGGTGCACGTACGCCTGGAGATCCTTGTCGGAGAAGAACGCGGTCCCGTAGATGCGCTGCATCGGCTGGTTGCGTGCGTCGCCTTTCCAGTAGGCGTTCGACGTGCTGAGCAGCTTGAAGGCCTTGAGCCGACCGGTCGAGGGCACGTGCGGACCGATGCAGAAATCGACGAAGGTCTCGCGGTCCTTGATTGTGTAGCAAGAGATTTCCGCCTGTCCTTCGGTCTTCTCGTCGATCAGCTGAACCTTGAGCGGCTCGCCGCGGCTGCCGAAAAACTTGCGGGCTTCCTCGCGCGGCCACATCTGCCGCTCGTACGGCAGATCCTGTTGGGCCATTTCCCGCATCTTCTTCTCGATAGCCTCGAGATCCTCCGGCACGAACGGACGCGGCACAACAAAGTCGTAGAAAAACCCTTCGTCGATCGCCGGGCCGATGCCGCATTGCACGCCCGGGAACAGGTTGGTGACCGCCGCGGCCAGCAGGTGAGCCGTACTGTGGCGATAGACCGTTAATCCTTCCGGACTGTCCGACGTGATCAACCGGACTGTCGCGTCCTTGTCCAGGCGGAACGCCAGGTCCACGAGACGATCGTCCACCGCAGCCGCCAGTGCGGCCTTGGCCAGACGCGGAGAAATTGCGGTGGCGAGGTCCCGAACGGACGTGCCCGCCGCGACTGAACGGGTGGATCCGTCTGGAAGGGTGATGGTGACGTCGCTCATTGCGTGGAATCGGGACTTCGCATCGGGCGTGACAGCTTGACGTCAGGGCGCCGGTCCGCCTCCGCTAAGGCTACGGCGAGACAGCCTTCGCATGCCGGCCTGCCTAGCCGGAGCTTGCTGGCGAATCCATCAAGCGAAGGCTGGTAGGCGCGGGTGGACTCGAACCACTGACCTCCTCCGTGTCAGGGAGGCGCTCTAACCAACTGAGCTACGCGCCTATCTGTTGCGGATTCAGGCGTTGACCCGAACCGCCAGTATAACAAAAGCGCAGCTACTTCTTGTCCGCGAGATGCTCGATTGCCCGCTGCAACGTCGCATCCGGACCGGCCGGCTGACTTCCGAAGTCGATTTCCGGCAGGTCGACTTCGACGTCGGGTTCAAGTCCCGCCTCGTGGATGGGATCGTTGTCTGGCGTGAGGTATCGCACGTAGGTGAGCCAGAGACCGCTCTGGTCGGGCAGCTTGATCAGGCGCTGGCGCGCGGCACGTCCCAGTGTGTGGATTCCAACGAGATCGGCGCGGTCGTTTTCTGCGAGCGCTGCGGCGAATACCTCGGCTGGACCCGCAGTGCCCTGATCGACCAGCAACACGAGAGGCGCTGCTACCGCGCCGTCACCAGCGCCGCTCGAAATCGGTTCCCGCATGTCTCCCCGCGTGAGCCGAACGGTGAGCGTGCCACTCTTCACGAACAGGCGAGCGGCCGCGATGCCGTCGTCGAGATCTCCGCGCGCGGTGCTGCGCAGGTCGATGATGAAGCGCGTGGCGCCGGTTTTTGTCAGGCTGTCGATCGCCTGTTTCAACTTCGTCGAAGAGTCTTTGGCAAATTCGGCCACGCGAACGTATCCCGTGTTCGCGTTGGCCATCCTGGATGAAACGTCTGGCGCCGCGACGCGGTCGCGGACGATCGCGAGCTCATGCGGATCGGCGGCGTTGCCGCGAATTACAAGAAGCGCAACTTTCGATCCGGGTGCACCACGCAGCCGCCGCGCGCCCTCGTACGCCGACATGTCGCGCGTGGGTCGATTGTCGATCGCTCGGATGAAATCTGCGGGGCGCAGACCAGCCTTTGCCGCGGGAGAACCGTCGCGGACAGCGACGACGCGGAGGTAGTACTGTCTGGTCAAATCAACGCCAACTTCGGCTGCGCCTCCCGGGTCGTTCGATTCCATACTGCGCACTAAATCAGGGCTGAGGTAGGCACTCTCGGGGTCGAGGCTGTCGGCCAGTCCCTTCATCGCACCTTTCATAGCCTGACTGACGTCGACCGGCTCGACGTAGTTGTTGAGCACCAGTGAAACGACATCTTCAAAGACGCGCAGGTGCTGGTATGTATCGTCCTTCGCGACAGCCTGCCCAAGATAGCCGCCCACGAAGGCGAACACCATAATCACCGTCGAGAGGGCAAGCACGAATACGCGACTGCGGGATGCCATTTCTGCTCCCAGTCCTGTTGGCGGTTGGTGGTCGGTGGTTGGAGGTTACGACCCGCAACCTATTAGCGGCCCAGCCGTCATTATCGGGGCCGCAACCATTGTACGGGATCGACGGAACGGCCGTCGATGCGCAGTTCGAAGTACAGCGCAGGGGCGCCTGCTGGAGCGGACCCGACGCGGCCCAGCTCGGTCCCGCCTTCGACGAACGCGCCGGCGGTCACCCCCATAGAGGCGAGGTATCCGTAAAGCGAATACGCATTGCGCCCGTGATCGACGATGACGAGGTTGCCGAACGCCGTAAACGAGCTGGCGTACGAAATGGTGCCCGGGTGGATGGCGTGGACCGGTGTGTCGTCGGGAGCCGCGATTTCGACCCCGTTCCTCGTGGTCGTGTCGCCGGGACGTCCGGACGGTTGCCCGTAACGAACGGCGAGACGACCCGGCACGGGCCAGTCAAGTGCCCCACGGAATGGGGCCAGCGGGAGGACGACCGGCTCGACCGCCGAGCCGGGAGCGACGTTTGCTACCTGCTGCTGCAGTCGCTCGTATGCGAGTTGGAGCTCTCCTGCGAATTGTGCATTCAAGTCACGGCGGCTATCGATTTGAGCAACAAGCGCCGCGCGCTCGGCGACTGCGCGGCCTGCGGCCGCCTGGGCGTCCAATGCTGTTGCTTCCGCCGCGATGAGCCCACGGAGGTCCTCCTCGAGCTGTGCTCGCTCACGCCGCGAAGCGTCCAACGTACCTCGGTGTTCGGCCACGCGCTGTTCGTTGATGCGTATGATCGCGGCGACGGCGCGTGCCGCGCGCCGGAAGTCGCGAATGGTGCTGCCGCCGAATAGCAGCTTCGCGTAGCCGCTGCGGCCGCGTTTGTAGATATCGACGAGTTGCGCCCTCAGATCTGGAAGCTGCGCCAATCGCTGCTGTTCGAGCCATTCGAGTCGAGCCGTCGACTGCTGGATTGCCGCCTGGCCGCGCGCGACCGCTGCGCGCGCCTCGTTGACGCGCTCGACCTGCAGCTGCTGTTCGACCTCGAGCTTGCGAAGATCGCCTAATAACGTGCGCGACTCTCCCGCGAGGCGATCAGCTTCGGTCTGCAGCGCGCGGATACGCTGGCTGACGCGGTCGGCTTGCGTAGTCTGCGGACGCTCGGCCGATTGACCGGACACCAGCACGTCAAGCGCGAACAGGACGATACCGCAGACAGCTGCGCGCCCGATCATCTTGGAAGGATGAGAGAATTATAGCGTGCGTGTCGTGGCATTTGACGTGGGAGAACGGCGTATCGGTGTGGCTGTCAGCGACGCGACGCTCACGCTCGCACGACCGGAAAACGTACTGCGGCCGACTTCGCTCGCGAGCGATGGCTTGCAGCTTGCGGTCGACGAAATCACGCGTCTGAAGGGTGAGGAGGACGGCGTCGCGACAATCGTCGTTGGATTGCCGCGGCGTCTCGACGGATCCAACACTGAGTTGACTGCACGAGTCAGTGCATTCGCCAGCGAGCTTGGCAGAATCACGCGACTGCCGATCGTGTTGCAGGACGAGCGGCTGACGAGCCGCGAGGCGGAAAGCCGCCTCGCCGTCACGGAAAAGGACTGGCGAGTTCGAAAACGTCGTCTCGATGCGGCTGCGGCTGCCATCATTCTTCAGGACTATCTAGACGCTCGTCACCAGAGTGCAGTGCCGGCAGCGCCTGACATGTGATGCGAAGGTTCGCGAAGTCGGTCATCATCGTCCTCGCTCTGTTGCTCGTCGCTGGCGGCACCGGCGCTGCGGTCATATGGCAGCGCGTCCACGATCCGTACAAGGGTTTCACCGACGCCGAACAGTTCATCGAGGTCACACCCGGCACGGGTACGTCGGCTATTGGACGCATGCTGGTGGATGAAGGCATCGTCCGTGACGAGTTCACCTTTCGCGCCGCTCTCTGGTGGACAGGACGGTCGCGGACGCTTCAGGCCGGAGAGTATCGTTTCGATCGTGCCGCGAGCGCCGTCGACATCATCGGACGGTTGGCCCGCGGCGACGTATACGCGAGGCCGCTGACCTTCCCCGAGGGGCTCACGATCGTCGAGATGAGCCGATTGTTCGAGATGCGCGGATTCGGAAGCGGGTCGAGTTTTGTGGCAGCCGCGCGAGAAAGCTCGCTCATCAAGGATCTCGACCCCGCCGCCGCCGATCTCGAGGGTTATCTTTTCCCGGAGACGTACGCGCTCACGCGAGGCACATCTGCGCAGCGTCTCGTCAGGTTGATGATCGATCGCTTTCGAGCGACATACACGGACGATCTGCGGCGACGCGCTCAGGCCCAGGGAATGACCACGCGCCAGGTCGTCTCGCTCGCATCGCTGATCGAAAAGGAAACCGGCAAGCCCGAGGAGCGGCCGCTCGTTGCGGCGGTCTACCGGAATCGATTGAAGATCGGCATGGGACTGCAGGCCGATCCCACAGTCGTGTACGCCTTGCAAAGGGCTGGACGATACGACGGCAATATCCGCCGGACCGATCTCACGTTCGATTCGCCTTACAACACGTACCGATACCCGGGCCTGCCTCCAGGGCCGATTGCGGCGCCGGGCAAGGCGTCGCTCGAGGCGGCGTTGATGCCGGCGAGCGTCGCTTACTTGTACTTCGTAAGTCGCAACGACGGATCGCATGTCTTTTCGGAGACGCTTGCCGAGCACAATCGGAACGTGCGTGAGTTCCAGGTTCTCTTTTTTCGCCGATGAGACCGCATTTACTACGGGCGGCGCACCGTTGCCGCTGGCGTGGATTCAACGTCGTCAATCACCCAGGTGTCGCCGTGCTTGCCGAGCGTGTAGACGTCGTGGTGGACGGTGGACTTCTGCGGCCCCGTTGACTGCGGAGTACAGGTATGAGTGCTTCGAACGTCGGCCTGAGCGACGGCTGAATCGGCCGACGTAAGCACGAGGCTCACCTCGTCAAAGATCACCTCGTACACCAGGCAATCGGCGAAGGTTCGCGCTATAGCGCGCTCCGCATCGGGCCGCAGACCGGGGAATGCCATCCGCACTGCCTCCAGGTCCCGATTTCTGTAGCCGATCCGGAAGCGTTCCATCGCCGCAGCGACTCCACCCCGTTCTCGCTCGATCCTGTTCGATGGTGCGGCCGTCAGCCACGGGATTGTCAGTGCCACGCCAGCGACAAGCGCGATCGCGCCGGAGGCCAGAACAATCCATCTTCGCGAGGACGGCTGCGTGCGGGCGGTCGCCTCTGATAATCGCGAGCGCCCTGTCGGCGGTCGGTGTGACTTTGTCGTGCTAGACGACCGCGACGTACCGGTGGAGGGCGTGTTCGACGCCGCGGCAACTCGCCTCGTCGTATCCGGCGACTTCCTCACCTGCCAGGTCTGCGGCGGCGGGAATGGTTCGGGCGGCGGCAACGCAGCAGGGGGTTCCTGCGGCGGAATATCCGATGCGACGTGCGGCGAAAATTCCGACTCGACGTACGGCGGGAAATCAGGTTCGCCGTACGGCGAAACATCCGGCGGTTCGCCGTACGGTGAGAAGTTAGGTTCGACGTACGGCGGCGGCACCTCCTGCACCGGCGCAGCATCGGGGGCCGTCGGCATCGTCGGTCCTGGTTCACTCATATTGAAGGACGCCTGGAGCGCCTCCCTGAGAATCATGATGGTGTCGTCGGCGCCTGACGACTCCAAGCGGCGCTGGATTTCCACGATCGCGGCCCTCATCTCCGCGAGATCCTGGAATCGATCGTCCGGCGCCTTTTGCAGCGCGCGGCCAATCACGCCTTCGAGACCGGCAGGAAGGCCCGGGCAGATCTCGCTCATGGGCGTTGGGTGCTCGAAGGGGAGCCGCTGCAGGATCCCGTCGCTGAGTCCTCCTTTGAACGCCTGACGATAGGTGATGAGCTCGTAGGCAAGCAGGCCGGCGGCAAAAACGTCGCTGCGATGGTCGATCGATCGTCCCAGCATCTGCTCGGGCGACATGTAATTCACCGAACCCAGGAGCGCTCCACCCTGGGTCAGTGCGGATCCTTCGATGCGGGCGATGCCGAAGTCGAGAATGCGCACCGTCCCTTCCCTGTCCACCATCACGTTGGCGGGCTTGACGTCGCGGTGGATGATTCCGGCGCGATGCGCGAAGTGAAGACCTGAACAGAGCTGCTCGAGGTAGGACAGCTTCTTCAGGACAGGGACCTCGCGCCCATCCCGGATGATGTCCGCGAGCGATTCGCCGTCGACGAATTCCATCACCATGTACGGCTGGTGTTCGTGCTGACCGCTCGCGTACATCGTGATGATGTTTGGATGTCGAAGTGCCGCCGCCGCGCGCGCCTCTTGAAAGAAGCGGTCAAGCGTTTCCAGCTCGTGGATCTCCTCGCGAATGACCTTGATGGCGACCGGCCGATTGAGGTCAACGTCCCGCCCGAGATAGACGGCGCCCATGCCGCCGGACCCAATCTGGCGGATAAGTTCGAAGTTGGCTATTCGGGAGGAAGAAATTTCCACTAGCCCCCGCGCTGTCAGCGACTTAACGCCGGTCGGGTTCAGCCAGCCTCAACGACCACCGCTGTGCAGTTGTCCGGTCCGCCACGGCTGTTTACCCGCTCGATCGCGACGCGGCATACCTCGTCGAGCGGCGTTTCCCGGTTTCCGACGATGTCCGCTATCTCTTTATCGGTCAGAACACCGTGGATTCCATCGGAGCACAGCAGGAGCCGGTCGCCGGCCTGGATTTTCAGCTCCAGGGTATCGACCGCCATTCCGGCCTGACCAGACACGGCGCGTGTCACCACGTGCCGCAGGGGATGAGTACGCGCAGTCTGCGCGTCAATGAGACCAAGTGCGATCTGTTCTGCCACGATCGAATGGTCCCGGGTAATCTGCGACAGACTCCCGTTTCGCAGCAGATAGGCTCGGCAGTCGCCAACGTGGGCGATTGCCACCTCATGATCGCCGAATAGTGCAGCCGCGAGCGTGGCGCCGCTCCCATCGAGCGCCGCGTTCGTCCGTGCGCGCGCCGCCAGCGTCCGGTTGGCGCGTCGGATGGCGATCTGAAGGCGGTTTGCCAGCGCGGAGAGGTTGGCGTCGAGGCTGTCAGGCCAGGTGTCGTCCGAATCGACGGCGGTCTCGCGGATGAAGTCTGTGACGGCTTCGGCGATCGTGACCGACGCAATGTCGCCGCCGGTATGGCCGCCCATTCCGTCAACGACGACGAACAGCCGATGCTCGCCGTCGGCGACGAACCGGTCCTCGTTTCGTGGCCTGACACGGCCTGGATCTGTTGCGCCCGCAAATCTGAGTTTCACTAGAGATCGCCCAATGCCAGCCGACGGGTTCACGACATCCCCGACGTCGCGCGCTGCCTGAATGGCTGCCGCTCGCGCTCGGTGCGGTGCTGAAAGATATGGTTGATGCGGGTCGGGAGTGGGGCAGAGGCGTGCGTTGAGCTCGTCATCGCTCGCCCCATTTTAGTTTCTCTCGGAGCACCTCGAAATAGCCGCGCGTAGACGCCTTGACGAGCCGCAGCACCCGTTCTGATTTGCGCACGCGGACGACGTCGCCTTCGTGAAGCGTGTAGCCCGATTGTCCGTCGTATGTCACGAACACATCGTCTGCGCCGTCTCCGATGTGCGGCCGGACTTCGACGTCTGCGTGTCCGGGAATCACCACCGGTCGATTTGTCAGCGTGTGAGGGGCAATTGGGGTCAGCACGAGCGCATCCACACCCGGATGCACGATGGGGCCGCCCGCAGCGAGGTTATAAGCGGTTGATCCGGTGGCGCTGGCCACGATCAATCCGTCGGCTTTAACGCGCGTGACGAAACCCCCGCTTACCGACACGGAAAGCTCGATCATCCGCGAGAGAGCTCCCTTCGTGAACACGACGTCATTCAACACCACTCGCGAGTCGACACGCGCCTCGTTGCGATACGCCTCGGCCTCGAGCATGGCACGTTCCTCGAACGCCGCCGAGCCGCTGAGGGTGCTCTCGAGCGATGGCATCAGCTCGTCAATCCGAATCTCGGTAAGGAATCCGAGACTACCGAAGTTGACGCCGAGGATTGGGATGTCTCGGTCCGCCTTGGCGATCCGCGCGGCCATCGCGAGAAGGGTGCCGTCCCCACCCAGTACGACGATCAGATCGGCTTCGCAGGGCAACGCGTCGCGAGTCGCCGTCCGGACGTGTTCTCCGATGGCCCCGGTAAGGGCTAGCGTCTCCCGTTCGTACACGACGTCGATGCCGCGTTCCGAGAGCCACGGGCCCAGTCGCGCGACATGCTCTGACGCGGCGACGAGGCCGTGCTTCGCGACGATACCGACGCGTCGAATCATGATGAACGCAGATGCAGCAGGAATTCGACGTTCCCCTTTTGGCCGGTGATGGGCGAACGCGTGGCCCCAGCTGTCGTCAATCCTACCGCAGCGCCTTCGGCGCGAATCTCGTCCAGCACGCGGGCGCGAATGTGCTCGTCGCGGATGACGCCGCTCCGTACTTCGGTACGACCCGCCTCGAACTGTGGCTTGACGAGCGCAATGACGTCGCCGCCCGGCCGCAGCACTGGCGGGACGACCGGAAGGATCCGACGCAAAGAGATGAACGACACGTCGATACAGACGATATCGACGGGACCCGGCAGATCCGACAGCGTCAAATGGCGAGCGTTGAAGTGCTCAATCACGACCACGCGCGGATCGTGTCGAAGCGTCCAGTCAAGCTGCCCATGCCCGACGTCGAGCGCAACCACTCGTGCCGCGCCCCGCTTCAGGAGTACATCGGTGAATCCGCCAGTTGATGCACCAATGTCGAGCGCGTCGCGGCCTGTCACGATGATCCCGAATGCGTCAAGAGCGTGTGCCAGCTTCAGGCCACCGCGTCCGACGTAGGGGTGGTCGGGTGCGACCAGCGCGAGCTGCGCTCGAGACTCGACTCGAGTGCCCGCCTTCGTCACCACCTGTCCGTTGACACTGACCTGCGCTGCGAGGATTAAGGCACGCGCTCGCTCGCGCGAGGGCGCCAAGCCGCGATCTACGACCAGCTGATCCAGCCGAACCTTGGAGATGGGTGGGTTCACGCGTCAATTCGATCGATCCACGATCCATCGCCCGATATCCATCAGTCGCGACTCCGTCAGACGGGCCGAGCGAAGGCTGCGTTCCGCTTTTTCGAGACACTCGCCGGCCATGCGCCGCGCCGCATCCAAGCCGTATATTGCAGGATACGTAGGCTTACCAGCGGCGGCGTCCTTGCCGATGGTCTTGCCAAGCGTTGACGCAACACCCTCGACGTCGAGAATGTCGTCGATGATTTGAAAGGCGAGGCCGAACTGTACGGCCGCGTCGTCGATCAACGCTACGTCGTGATCGCTCGCGCCCCCCATGATCGCGCCCGCAACCGCAGACGCACGGATCAACGCGCCCGTTTTCTTGGCAGAGATTACGGCCAGTTGCTCGGCGCTCGCTGCCGAGGCCACGTCGCCCCGGCCTCTGTCGTTGCCGATTAGATCGAGGGCCTGGCCGCCGACCATGCCGCTTGCGCCGGCCGCTCGGGCGACGATGCCGATCACGTGAAGCTGCCGCACGTGCACAGTCGTGTCGGCTCCCGCGGGCGAGGCCGCCATGACGGCGAATGCTTCGGTCAGCAAGCCATCACCCGCGAGGATAGCCATACCTTCGCCAGCGACGACGTGCAGCGTCGGCCGTCCGCGTCGCATGGTGTCGTTGTCCATCGCGGGTAGATCGTCGTGAATCAGTGAGTAGGTGTGGATCAGCTCGATCGCGCACGCGACCGGCATGGCGATCGAGCGGTCGCCCCCTACGGCCTCGGCACTGGCCAGGCAGAGGATGGGACGAAGCCGCTTGCCGCCTGCCGTGACCGAATACCGCATCGCATCGGCCACTACGGCCGGACACTCGGGTGGACGCGGGAGGATGGCTGCCAGCGCGGCGTCGACTTCGGTGCGTCGCAACCGAATGTATTCGTCGAATGAGGGATCCATGGCCGGTTACACGGCGAGGGGAAACGTCAAGTGTCGGCCTTCAGCCCTTGACCTTCGACTTTGTCTCATCGTCCTCGCCGAATGCTTCGGGCGCGGGCCTGAGCTG
>Ga0075430_100004525_pt1 | contig 11713 bp, 17 predicted proteins | sample RhiMetdeltSRZDD4_FD_75294 | JGI IMG/M metagenome (GOLD analysis project Ga0075430, IMG submission 75294) | Populus rhizosphere microbial communities from Tennessee, USA - Rhizosphere MetaG P. deltoides SRZDD4 | ecosystem: Host-associated > Plants > Roots > Rhizosphere > Soil | place: USA... | reverse complement strand
TGCTCAAGATCAAGATCGAAGAACCGAAGCAGTAACACACGTAGTATCCGGCTTCAGCCGGACAAACGTAAGGGCCACCTTTAGGTGGCCCTTCGTGCGTACATCGAGCCACGTCAACCGCGTGGAAACTGCGTACTTCAGACGACGCACGAGCCTTTTTCTCCGAAATGCCGAACCTTCCCGCCAGGCGGCCATCGTGCATCCCTTCGCGTCGCGACGCGCGTCGCGGAAGGAGAGAAGACGATGATCGATGGACTGAAGCTGACGTTTTCGGGAGAGGAGCTTCGCACGCTGCTCGAGGATCGCATCGCTGACCACAACGGTGCTGCCGATCACTGGCGGCGGGAGCAGGCGCGGACACCAGAGAGCCAGACCGAGGACGCGCCACTGTTACCGGAGCATATGTGTGAGTACGAGGAGGAGCGACACGTCTGGCGCGCGGAGGTCCTCGAGTTCATTCGGAATCACGTCGATCCCCAGGAGACATATCGCTTGAGCGCCGCTGACCTGGAGTTTGGTGAGCTGCTGCCGTCAAAGCCGGGGTCGATCGAGCAGGAGGAGTACCAAGAGCGCACCGCTGTTGGCTTCCAACTCGAACGACTCACGAAGCGCCTTGGCGAACTCGGGTGCCGTGCCGCAGCGACAGAAGAGTGGGAGCCGCCGTTTGGCTACAAAATGACGCGCATCAACGTCGAGGATGGACCAGAAATCGTTCAGATCGAACGGCCGGACCCATCCGAATAATCGCCGTCTCGCAGCAGAATTCAGAGGCCGCCTGCAGGCGGCCTTTCTCACAGCTTGGGGCAGGGCTCGCCGAGCGGGCGGAATCCTTCGACATCCAGGATCGGGTTGCCCGACTGCGGCGCCTGGGTCGGGCTTCCACCATTCGACACTGGAGGTCCGCCGCCGATGCGCACGCGTCCGCCGCCCAGCGCAATGCCACCGGGACCCTGGAGGTCGTTCTTGCGGATGATTCCGGTGATCTCGATCGTGTAGCCTTCGCGCGCCTTGATCTCGTCGAGGACCGGTTTCTTGCCGGTCAGCCGGAAGCGGCGGCCGGGTTTGATCTCGACGCTGGTGCGCTCGCCCTCTGGGCTTTCGGTGACGACGAAGGCGCTGCCCTTCGAGCAGCCGGGGATCGAGACGCGGACCGAGTCCTTGGGAACAGGACGCTCCTCTTGCGCGGCGAGGGAGATGCCGATAGCGAGGCCGAGAACCGGAATTCCGTATTTCATAGCCACAGTCTAGATCCTCGGGGCAGGCGCGTTCCTTCAGACGCCGCAGTTGCCTCGAGTGGCGGCTTTTCGCTACGATCGGAAGGTTCGACGTACGTAGTGTCCGCCTTCAGGCGGACCGCCGTGGCTGTCGCGGCTTCCGCCATATTCCTCGGTAGCTCAATGGCAGAGCATCCGGCTGTTAACCGGAGGGTTGCTGGTTCGAGTCCAGCCCGAGGAGCCAATTTTTCAATGAGTTAGCTCCACGGCGTTTTCCGATTTGTGAACAATAGTGAACAATTCGGATCCGACGGTGTCGGCGGCTCGCCGAAGTGAACCGTCGACGACCTGCGTGTACACGTTGAGCGTCGTGTCGATCTTCGCGTGTCCCATCAGTTGTGCGATGACTTTTCCCGGCACGCCCTTCTCGTGTGCCCAGGAGGAGTAGGTCCGGCGCAACGTCAGCCAGGTCACGCGCGTGATGCCTAGGGCCTCGCACGCGGGAACGATCGAGCGACGCACGATATTGTTCGGCGAGATCGGCTTGCCCGACCACGTCGAGAACATCAGCGCTTCCGGCTCGCGTCGTTTGACCTGCTCACGCCAGTCCACAATCAGCTTCATTGCGGCCTCGGAAAGAGGAATCTGTCGCACGCCCGCCGCCGTCTTTGGTGTCCCAAACTTGCCCTCGTAAACGGCTTCCCGTACGACCAAACACTGACGCTCTTCGTCCAGGTCTCTCCATCGAAGCGCGAACAGCTCGCCTCGTCGAAGGCCTGACAGCAAGGCCACACCAACCATCGTCTTCGGTAACGGTGGTAGGGCCTCGAGCAGTGTCGATGCCTGGACGATCGTCAGCGCCCATTTCGGCCTCACACTGGTCAACGCCGGTAGATCCACGTTGCGCGCAGGATTCTCCGGCAGGTGGCCCCACTTGACGGCCGTACGAAGTACCGCTCAAGACGTCGTGAATATGGTCAGTTGTCCTGGGTGTATCCGTTGTTGACCAAGTGAGCCACGTATGCCTGCACCTCCTGACGTGTGACGTCTACGATCGGCATGTCTCCAAAGCGCGGAAGCAGGTGTTTCTCGAGGATGTGCCGATGGTTCTTCTGAGTCGAATGCTTGTACATCGGCAACACGTGAGCCTGCCATTCTGCCGCCAACCTTCGGAACGCCACACGCGACCGTGCCGGTTTACTGGGGTTGCTTCCGGCCGCGACGCGCCGTGCCAATTCGTCTGACGCCTGTTTGCGTGTCATATCGCCCAATGCTTCGTAGCGTTGAGCCTTTCGTTGTGTGCCGTCAGGAGCGATCTCCAACTCCCGCCAGCGAATCGCCCACCCCCTTCCTCGTTTGAGCAGACACCCGCTGCCGTACTGTCTCCGTTTCTGTCGAGCCATGCGAGAGAACTCCTTCCTTCTCGTTGGCTCTTCGTGCTGTAGCTCGCGCGTCATTGTAGCTGCGATGCGCGCGGGCGTCAGCGGGCAGTCTGATGATCCAGAAACGCGCGAATGCAGTGCGGGTCGAAGCGCACGTACTTGCCAATCTTGACGTGAGGGAGTCGATCCGTATGTGGCTTCGCGCGCAAACGCGTGTGCTCGTACACCCAGCTCTTACTGACCTTCAAGAGTTCAGCGACATCGGCCACTGTCATAAGCTCGACGAGATCAGGAGAGGCTCCATTGTGCTCATCGATGCGAGCCGCGATTGGTGATGTGCCGAGCGACATGTAACCCTCCTTGACGTTGGCCACGCTGCCAGGACCTAGCAGAGTACTGAAAGAGCGCGACGCAAACCGCAGCCGGAATCACACTGCGATGCACCTGACAATGGCGCGAAAGTGGCAGATGTCCGGCGGGTCGGAGTTTGGCTTGCTCCGACCGTTGCCAATCCTTGGGCGCGCGTAGATCACGTCAAGGTCGCGTAGCGGCGCGCGAAGCGCGCGAAACCTTGGTGTGATCGAGCACGCCCATATGCTTTGAGGTCGGAGCGAGCGCAGTCACATATGGAGCTGTGATGTGAGCAAGTCGATGACGCGCGCCGATCGCCATTTGGGCCATCGAACGTTCAGCACTCGGGCTGGCACGCGAGGGGGAGCGACGCCACCGCAGGGGCCGACGCAGGCACTGCGTTGGGTCCCGATTCTTCAATCGGAGGAGGCGTCGCCCCTCCTCGCACACTGACCTTCTGGGACACCCGCAATGCCACGAGCGCAGCGCGAAACGTGGTGAGTATTCGCGGTTTTTCGAGGCTCCCTGACATGGAGCCGGGGCGGACTGAGGGGCCATCGTGGGGGTTGCCGTGATGATGGGAGTCGTTGGCCCTTCGTTCGTCGCCAGGCAGCGACCCAGCCTGACCGATCTGAAGCCGAGGCCGACGCCTTGGGCCAACCCATAAGCGCAATCACCTTGCCGTCACGACGGGCTCACCCGACGTCCGCCTGACCAGTATTCGATCCAGCCGCGGCGTTTGAGTTCACCGGCGGCCATCTCAAAGCGCTGAATCTCCCGCTCGACGCCTTGCCACAGCCTGCGGCGCACGCGTCGCAGAACGACGGTGCCGCGTTGCTCGATCACATTCCAGCCGCCGGCATCGTGCGTGACGAGAAGACGGCGCTCATCGGTGTCATTGACGAGGTGACGGGTCATGGGGCTCCTTCCTGACGTGTCCTCGCATCTCTCAAAGCAAGAAGCCTCGCGTTTACACAGACGTTGCATCCATCGAATTTGTGCGAGAAACGGCCATGTCCATCGCAGCACGTCAGTACGCCGCCGAAGGTTTTTCAGACACCGTGGCGATGTGCGCGCACTCTGCCGATCCGTGGTATCGCGATGTCGGCGCCGCCATCCGATCAAGCGACGCGGCGCGCTCGTAACTGGCATGTAAAGTGCTCCTCGCCGTCGCGTGCCGCAGATATACGACGGGACGAGTTGGCGAGAGGAGGATGGCAATGAAGATGGTGAACCGGAAGACTCGCAAGGTGATTCGTAAGAGCGTCAAGAAGGTCGTCAAAAAGCACGGCCCGAAAATCGTCGCGGGACTGGCCGGTGGCATTGCGTCAACGCTGGCGACGCTCGCCAGCACCGACGCGCCAGGCACCAAGGGCAAGCAGTCGAACCTTCGGAAGGCGGTGAACCAGGTGTCAGACGCGTTGACAACCGATGGGGACAAAAAGTCGCGGCGGCGCCGTGCCCGCGGGGAGGAGCCCGGTAAGCTGGGAAAGCGCGCGCGGTCGTCGGCGGCCCGCTCCGAGCGGACTCTGTAGCGCCGCTCAATCTGAGCGCAATGAATCTGCACGGCCTGTTGCGCGGGTCGAAGGATGCCGCGCTCGCGCTTGGCGTTCGAAGTTATGTCAATGCGAAGTTCAGCAGGATCGGCCAGATGACGGAGCTGTCGGTCGATACAAAGAAACGCACGGTTCACCTTCGTCTGGAACTCGCTGGTGAGGACGAGCCGATTGACATCCACGTGAAAAAGTACAGCCTCGAGCAACGAAGCACGGGCGCGTCGCTGACCATCGCAGACGCGGTGGCCTCGCGCGAATGGCTCACCGAGGTGCTGCGTGAGTTTGTGATCGGTCGCCAGTTCGCTATTCCGGACCGGGCCGCGACGATCTTGAAACTGCTGACATAGCGCCGCGCACTGGACCTCGCAGCGCTCGTTGTACATTAAGCACCCACTGTCACAAAAGTGGCGCGTCAGTCGATCAGCTGGAGTGTCAGTCACCATGCCGAACGCCGGGCGCACCACGCGCGGACTTCTTCTAGCGGGTGGCCACGGCGTCCACCCGCGCGCTACCGAAGGTCGTTGCGCTATAGCCGGTGGGCCTGGCGATGCCAACGACATCGAGCTGGCCATCACGATTCCGCACCGTGACGATGACCGGACTCGTCCAGTGGGCGAACTGCGAGTTTCGTGTCGAGATGGAGGCCATGGCGTAGCGAATGCCAGCCTCATCTGGTGGACCCCAAATCCCCGGAGGATTGGGGTTGGACAGCTGCCGTTCATCCCGACGATGTAAGCGGTTTGGCAGCGACCAGGCAGCGCATCATGGCTTCCCAATTGCCCGGATCAGCCGCGGCCGCGGCGGGGCTGGAGGGCATCCGCACTCTCTCCGACGGCACAATCACGCCGGGCGACGTCATCCTCGCCGTTGACGGCCGTTCCGTTGACAGTGTCGCGCGGCTTCTGAGCAGGCTCGATGATTACGCGGTCGGCGAGACGGTCCGTCTCCGGGTCATGCGCGGCAATCGGGAGCGGGAGGTCGCAGTCAGATTGCAGGCCGAAACCCAGCGAGCACACACCGTCGAATTGAATTTGTTCACCGCTTACCGCGCGTCTTGCGCGCGGTTGCGCCTTTTCGTTTGCTCGGCCGGCCGCCCACATGCCTGATATAGGCTGCCGCACGTTGATTCTCGTACGTGATCGTGTTGACGAAGAGTGCCTCCTGCAAGTATCTCCGGAGGTCGGCGGCCGTCATTTGAGCAATGAGAGCGGCGATCTCCCTGTTCATATCGTCAAACGACCGCTCGAGTTCGTGCCTCGCGGTCACTTCGTGGTACAGAACCTCCATGATTGGGAGCAGGTCGCCGTCGAGTGATACGGCAACCCCAGTACTCGTCTTAATCGTCCGCATCTGACGCCTCCTGACGTCGTGACCGTCTTCCGTTATGGGAGATCTCATTCGGGCCTTTCAGCAGAATCTGCAGATGTCGCGCCAGCTCCCTGCGTCCTCGATTGATCCTGGACTTCACCGTCCCCTCCGGCAGCTGCAGGCGTAGAGCGATCTCTTCATAGCTCAGCTCGTGAATGTCTCGAAGCGCCACCGCTTCCCTGTACGTGGGCGGGAGCTTGGCCAGCGCCTGCCTAACTATCGCGACTTCGGCGCGTTGCTCGAGCGCCGCATCCGGGCGTGAAAGCAGCTCGTCGATCGGGATGGTATCCGCATCGATGTCGTCGGTGACCTTTTCCTCTGCCCGACGCCGACGGCGATAGTGGTCGATGCAGAGGTTGCGGCTGACCCTCGTGAGCCAGGTATCGAATTGTGCGCGCCGGTCATACGTCGGTAACGCTTTGAACAACTTGACGAAAATCTCCTGGGTCAGATCCTCTGCCTCGTCGTACTGCGCAACGAACTTGTACGCGATGTTGAAGACCCGCTTCCAATACGTTCGAACGAGCGCGTCCCACGCCGCCGTGTCTCCTTCGAGACAACGTTGAACCGGATCTCCTTCTGAGTTGTTGCCGGCCCCAGGCCCGGGCTCGTTCGCGCGCGGAGAACGCATGTACTTCAGATTACCGTTTCAAATGCATTGACGCTGACCGCCGATCGAGAGGCTGAGCTTGCGGACTCGACCGTCCACGGCGCGGCGGCTCGACTGGACGCCGAAGTTTTGACGCGCCTGGAGTCATCGAAAGCCGAACGCCTGGCCATGGAAGAAGTGCGCTGCGGTTTGGTCTACTACGATCTACCGGAATGGTCACCGCGCCAGGTGGAAGAAGTCATCGTTGAACCACCGAGGAGACCTCGCGCTGGCCGATAGTCGCCGCGAAGGAATGCGGGTCCGGCGTAGGCGTTGTGCGCCGGTCGCTGAGCATGGCCGGTTGCTCGCGTCATCACATTGCCACCCGCCGGGGACGTGCTTCGAGTCCGTCAAACCCCGCGAGGACTCGCCCACGCTCGTCAATGTCTCGTCGCAGCTTTCTGAGCTGCGCGCGCATCACGCCGTAGCATGGACACGCGGCCGCCTCGAGCGCATTGCGATCTCGCACAGTGACGCGGCCATGCGAGTAGCTGGTGACACCCGCTCGCTGAAGTGCCGCAGCAGCCACGCTAATCGTAGGTCGACGGGCGCCCAGCATAGTGCTGAGGAACTCGTGGCTGACTCTCAGCTCCGGCCCCTGATCGGCCCTTTCTTGTGCCATCAAGAGCCAGCGCGCCACGCGTTGCTGAATGTGATGCAGGGCGTTGCAGGCGGCCACGTGCATCGTCTGTGCGAGAAAAAACGGCACATACATCCCGACGAGTCCTTGTAGCGCACCTCCCGCTTGCATCTCTCGCTGAAAGACCCCGACGTCGAGCCGGGTCATCGTTCCGTCGGGTACTTCGATAATGGTGTGACCGGGCGCGATGCCTGCATTGCCGAAGAAGGCTTCGATACCGAGCATCCCCTCGTCTCCGACGGACGCCGCTTCGACCGTTGCGCCGTCGGGCAGTACGGCGGTCACTGAAAACACACCACCGTTCGGAAAATACACATGCCGTATCGGCTCACCGCCGTACTGAACGACTTGTTTCCGTTCAACGCTCGACGTTCGAAGATCAGATAGCAGCCGACGATAGTCGGTGTCGGGCAGGCCGGCCAGGAGCCGGTTTCCAGGCCGGCCATTCGCACCCAGGTGGGCACAGAACGCCTGCCTCGTCATTGCTCACAAACACCTCCATGATTCGTGGCTCAGCTCCCGCCTTCACTGGACGGAAACCTTGGCCTCACCTCCATGGACGCACGAGGGCGAAGGTGAGTTTCCGCTTGTCAATCGAAACAGCCCTGGACTTACGGCTGGGCCATCTGGCCCAGCCGTGGTGGGTGCTACTGCCTCTGTCCGTTCGCCGACGCATCTTGGATTTCCAGCCTCCGACCGCGACGTGTCTCTGAGGGTGCCGCCTGCATAGTCACCTCGAGGACTCCGTCCCGGAAGGTTGCCTTTGCACTCTCCCCGATCGCACCCTCAGGAAGCGGGACGGCGCGGTAGAACTCGCCGTATTGGCGCTCGCTGTGGAAGTACCCTTCGCGTTCTTCCTCGTGCTCCTCACGCCTCTGGCCACGAATCGTGAGCGCATCGTCGAGCAGCTCGATCTCAACGTTGTCCTTCTCGATGCCAGGTAGCTCCGCGCGGACAATAAACTTGTCGCCGCGGGCCACGCCATCAAGCAGGAACTGCGACGCAATCGTGGTCTTGCCCGTGCCCGGATCGCCTTCGAGCAGATACACGCGTTGTGCGGGCAAGCCCCCCCGAAGGATTTCATCAAGGCCGCGAATGCCTGTCGGCACGCGTTCGTCGATGGCTATCTTGTCGTCATCGAGCGGTACGTTTACCGGAGATGTTCTCCCTGGCTTCATCACGACCCTCCGCGGACAGCAGAGACGCGCGCCGGTTATGCCCTCCTCTTGACCCGCCGCGATGCCGGTAGTGCCTTTGCTGATCGTAGGGACGTTGAAGGCGCGACGAATGCGCCAGCCGGCGTCCGGGTCAAGAACCCTGCCTCGACGAGGGCGCCGAGTACGCCGTCACAGGTGAGTTCGTCCATCTGCCAGAGACGGCAGGCCTGTTGCTGCGTCAGACACAACCCTGGCATTTCCAGGAATTCCCCGCGAATGCGAATCAGCAGATCCTCAATCGATCCCACGCTACCTCGCGCGAATCGCGTCTCCGTTGCAGCGAACTCCAACATCCGCACCCGCTCACTCCTGGTGCCTAGCGAATCGCCAGTCTGTCGGTTCGACGCACGCGCCAGTCGCTCGGTCGGAACGACCTGCGACGAACCTGACGAGGTAGGCGAGCGGCCTCGCCGATGGTCGGAGCGATCAGGCTATTCAGCGATGTAATCAGGAACCGTCCGGTTCCTGACAGTCGGCTCTCGTCGCCCCGATGGCTGAACAGTCGATCAGAATCGGAACGGACGGCGAGGCCGAAAGAACAGCTGATCGAGCATCTCGAATAGATCCTCTGCGAACAGCTGCCCGAAGATGTCGTCGCGCATCACAACGGGCCCGCGTAGCGTCACAGTTCGTCGCGGCGATTCCGGTATGAGTGGTTCCGGAGCGAACCGCACGCTGGCGCGCTGTGGAGACATCGGCTGCAATCGGGAGCCAGGAAGTGAGTGATCGTAGGCTCTTCGACGCGCTGGATCGCTGAGCGTTTCGTACGCATCGACGACCTGCCGAAATGTTTCAACGGATGACCCAGTACCGGCGTCCGGATGGTACTGTCGCGCAAGCGCACGAAACGCCTGCCGGATTGCCTCGAAACTAGCGTCCCTCGGCACGCCGAGAACGACGTAGTAATTCATCGACGCGTCTCCGTTCTATCGACTCAAGGGTAGCGCTCCTCGCCGAATTTTTGAAGCTCAGTGTTTTGATAAAAACTCATCAGTAGAAGCTGTTCTTAGTGTGATGTGCTCAAGGATCTTCATTGGGAACAAATCACATTCTGGATCGTCAGTGAAGGCGAGCAGCAGTTTTAGGCAACACCAGGAGGTAACGAACGATGTTTGGCTTCACTCGTTGGAATCCAGTTGACGACATGTTCAGCTTCCAGCGCGAACTCGATCGGGTGTTCAACCAGTTCTGGAACGACCTCCCGACGCGTACGGCGGCGGGCCAGTCCCCCTCCTTCCAGGCGAACGCCACCGACGACGGCTGGCGCATTGAGGTCCCGCTGCCGGGCATCGATCCTCAGCACGTCAATCTCGAAGTGGCTGGCAACACTCTGACCATCCGCGCCGAGGAACCGGTCGAAAAAGGTGAGCGGGCGCTCCGGTACGAGCAATCGTTCACGATCCCGCAGTTCCTGGATCTCGAGAAGATCTCGGCTTCTCACAAGCACGGGATGCTGCGTCTGACGGTACCGCTCAAGGAGAGCGTCAAGCCGCGCCGCATCCAGATCGAGACGCAGGTGGAGGACCAGAAGCAGCTCGCGGGAGCAGCACGGTAAATCACGCGGCCAGAGGTGGGCTTCAACCTCTTCGCGCGACTGTAACTGCCTGACGCGTCGTGCCAACCTCCTTGCTCCTTGCGGCACACTCGACGGGCTCAGCAGCTCCTGAGCCCGTCGAGGCGCGTCGGCCCGGCGAAGAACGAACTCGCCACCCGCGGTCAGTGATGCTTTTGTAAGCATCGACACACAGATATGGAGGACCAATCATGTTGAGCACACGAGTCTTCGGCTTGGCTTGCGCGGTCGCCGTGTTTGTCTGCCTGATGGCGGCGCCGGTATCCGCGCAGCCTCTCGACAAGCGCACGCTCTTCACGTTTAGTGGGCCTGTGACACTGCCGGGTGTCACGCTCCCCGCGGGACAGTACCTCTTCAGACTGGCCGATCCGAACAGCAGCTCCAAGGTCGTCCAGGTGTTGAATGCGGAGGGCACGAAACCGTTCGGACTCTTCTTCACCATCCCGGCGGAGCGACTCGAACCTGCCTCAACCCCTGAAGTGCGATTCATGGAAACTGCGTCAGGAACGCCGGCGGCCATCAAGACGTGGTGGTACCCCGGAGAGCGCCGGGGCTACGAGTTCATCTTCCCCAAAGAACAGGCGCGACGCCTGGCCATGGCTGCGAGTCAGCCCGTCCTGACGACCGACGCCCAGACGACAACAACCGAACAGACGAACACAGCGGAACTTTCGCGAGTGGGCTCGAGCGGAAACGAGACTGACGTGACCGCGAGCGCTGCGCCAACCGCGGCGACGCCGATCGGGACCACACAAGAGGGTCAGATCGCATCGTCGTCCATTTCCATACCGACGCCGTCGATTCCCGCGGTCAGTAGTGCGCCTGTGACTCAAACAGCGTCGTCACAAACTTCTGCGACTCAGACTGGCTCGCCCAAGACGAACTCCACGCAGAGTGGACCGGCGCAAGCAACGCGGACGCAGCTGCCTCGGACGGCCAGTCAGCTTCCCCTCATCGCGATGGTCGGCACGGTCACTCTCTTAAGTGCGGCGTCGCTCAGGTACTGGCAGATGCGCCGACGGTAAGTGCTTCTTCAGGGCGAGCGACGACCACGCTTCAGTAGCCGCTCGCCCTCAGCTTTTTGCCATGTCGCGGCATCTGATCATTCCTTTTCTCGTGCTGACGGCAGTTGCGACGAGTGTGTCTGCCCAAGAACCCGTGCGCACAGTGCAGCGGCAGGACACGCAAACTCCGGTCTTCTCCTCGCGGGCCGAGCTCGTGGTCGTGCACGTCACTGTAAAGGATCGGAGGGGAGCGTATGCGACGGGTCTGCCCAGGGAGGCCTTTCGGATGATCGAGGACGGCACGCCTCAACGAATCGACTTCTTCAGTGGAGACGATTCGCCGGTGACCGTCGGCCTTCTTGTGGATAGCAGTGGCAGCATGCGCGAAGGCCGGGAGCGGGTGATCGCGGCGGCAACCGCATTTGCCGAAGCCAGCACCGCGAACGACGAGATCTTCGCGCTGGCGTTCAACGAACACGTCCGTGCTGCTTTCCCGCCCTCGATGCCATTCACGAGCGACGCAAATGTGTTCCGAGTTGCACTTGCAGGAGCGATGGGTGCGCAGGGTCGGACGGCGATGTATGACGCAATCTCGAACGGTCTCTCATACGTTGCCAAGGGTCATCATCCGCGACGTGTGCTCGTGGTCGTCGGCGATGGTGGAGACAACGCCAGCACGACGACGTTTGAACAGGTGTTGAGGGAAGCACAAGCGTCGAACGCGGCGATTTACACCGTCGGAATCATCGATCCGCTGGA
>Ga0075430_100004524_pt1 | contig 11714 bp, 8 predicted proteins | sample RhiMetdeltSRZDD4_FD_75294 | JGI IMG/M metagenome (GOLD analysis project Ga0075430, IMG submission 75294) | Populus rhizosphere microbial communities from Tennessee, USA - Rhizosphere MetaG P. deltoides SRZDD4 | ecosystem: Host-associated > Plants > Roots > Rhizosphere > Soil | place: USA... | reverse complement strand
CCGAGGGCAAGGACATCCAGCTCGAACTGCCCGAGGGCGTCGACGGCGACGACGTCAGCCGGATCGCCGAGGGCGTGTTCCTCGCCCGCGACCTGATCAACACGCCGGCCAACGACCTGGGCCCGGCCGAGCTCGAATACGCCGCGCGGTCGCTCGCCACCAAGCATCGCGCCAGCGTCAACGTCATCGTCGGCGAGGATCTGCTGCGCGACAACTTCCCGCTCATCCACGCGGTCGGCCGCGCCGCCGCCAAGGACCGCCCTCCCCGCCTGATCGACATCACCTGGGGCGATCCCGCGCATCCCAAGGTGACGCTGATCGGCAAGGGCGTCTGCTTCGACACCGGTGGCCTCGACATCAAGTCCGACGCCGGCATGCTGAACATGAAGAAGGACATGGGCGGCGCCGCCACCATGCTGGCGCTCGGCCACATGCTGATGTCGCGCGGCATCAAGCTGCGGCTGCGCATCCTGATTCCGGCGGTCGAGAATTCGATCGCCGGTTCGGCGTTTCGTCCGCGCGATATCTATCGGTCGCGCAAAGGCATCACGGTCGAGATCGGCAACACCGACGCCGAAGGCCGGCTGATCCTGGCGGACGCCATGGCGCTCGCCGAGGAGGAGAAGCCGGAGCTGATCGCCGACATGGCGACGCTGACCGGCGCCGCGCGTGTTGCGCTCGGAACCGAAGTGGTGCCGTTCTATACCGACGACGAGACGCTCGCGTCCGATCTCAGCGCCCACGCCAAGGCCGAGAACGATCCGCTCTGGCGGCTGCCGCTGTGGCGCCCCTACGACCAGCTGCTCGACTCCAAGGTCGCCGACACCAACAACGTGTCGCAGGGCGGATTCGCCGGATCGATCACCGCCGCGCTGTTCCTGCGCCGCTTCACCACCGAGGCCAAGGCCTGGCTGCATTGCGACATCTACGCCTGGAACCAGGCCACGCGGCCGGGCCGGCCGGAGGGCGCCGAATGCCAGGCCGCGCGCGCGCTCTACGCGCTGCTGGTCGAGCGCTATGGCTGACCGCGATGGCTGACCGTCATGGCTGATCGTTCTTGGCAAGCCCACGCCCGCATGGTGGCGAACCGCGGCGACATCGCCGCCAAGTCGCTTGAAGGCAAGGTCGCCGCCAAACGCTTCGTCGAGGGTGCGCTGTACGAAGTCGCCGCGCCGCTGGCGCCGCTTCGCGGCGAGCCGCGGCTCGATGCGCTGCTCGATACCGAAGCGCTCCGGGGCGAGCGCGTCATGGTGTACGATAGCAACGAAGAAGGCTGGTCGTGGGGCCAGCTGGTCGATGACGACTATGTCGGCTGGCTGCCGAGCGACGCCCTGCGTCCGGCCGGCGCGCCGCCGACCCATACTGTGTCTGCGGTGCGGACGCTGGTGTTGCCGGGCCCGGACTTCAAACTGACACCGGTCGAGACGCTTTCATTTGGCTGCAAGCTCCAGGTCGCGCGCACCCACCAGGATTTCGCGGTGACGGCGGACCACGGCTTCGTGCCGCTGCGGCATCTCCGCGACCAGAGCTACCGGGAGACGGATTTCGTCGCCGTTGCCGAGCGCTTCGTGGGCACGCCGTATGTCTGGGGCGGCAAGACCAGCCTCGGGATCGATTGCTCCGGGCTCACGCAGCTGGCGCTGGGTTCGGTCGGCATCGCCTGGCCGCGCGACACGCTCATGCAGGAGCCGCTCGGCGCGCGGATCGAACCGACGACTGATTTGTCAGACCTCATGCGCGGCGACCTGATCTTCTGGAACGGCCATGTGGCGATCGTGCGCGACGGCGCCACGCTCATTCACGCCAACGCGCACCACATGGCGACGGCGATAGAACCGATCGCGGACGCGGTGGCGCGCAACCGCGCGGCGGGCTCGGAGATTTCGAGCGTGCGGCGGCTCGAAGGCGTGGTTCAATAGCCGCGGCGGCGGTCGACGATATGTTCCAGCGGCATGCCGACCTCGAACCGGTCGATCTGGCGCAGGATGTTGGACACGATCGCGCGCGGCGACGACTGCGCGGCGTTGTGCGGCGTGATCGTCACCTTCGGATGCGTCCACAGCGGGCTGGTGATCGGCAGCGGCTCGGTCGGGAACACGTCGAGCGTGGCGCCGGCGAGCGTGCCGTCCTCCAGCGCAACGATGATGTCGGCGTCGACCTGCAAATCGCCGCGCGATGCGTTGATCACATAGGCGCCGTGCATCGCGCCGTTGAATTTGAGCCGGCGGAAGGTGTCGAGGCTGAGGATGTGGCGCGTCGCCGGGGTCGACGGCAGCAGGCAGACCAGGATCTCGGTGCGGCGCAGGAACGGCTCGATCCCGACCGCGCCGTAGAAGGTCTCGATGCCGGGCAGATTCTTCTGCGTGCGGCTCCAGCCGTAGACGCGGAAGCCGAGCCGCTGCAACGCGACGGCGGAAGCGAGGCCGAGCTCGCCGAGGCCCATGACGCCGACCGCGACCTCGCTCGCGGCCGCCTGCTCATGCTCGTGCCACATGCGCACGCGCTGCTGGGTGTCATAGAGCCGCTGGTGGCGATGATAGGTCAGAACATGCAGCACGACGTATTCGGTCATGCGCATGGTGAGATCGTTGTCGACGACACGGATGATCGGCACGTTCGGCAACTGGATGTCGGCCAGGATGTCGTCGACGCCGGCGCCGAGCGAGAACACCGCCTTGAGGTTGCGGTACTCGGAAAGCATGCCGTGCGGCGGCTTCCAGACACAGGCGTAGTGGACGCTGTCCGGATTGCCGGCGGTCTCCGGCCACAGCCGGATGTCGCGCTGCGGCGCAAGCGTCCTGAAAATCTGGTCCCAGCCCTTGGGGTCCCAGCCGATGATGGCAAGCAGGATGGCGGACATGACAATGGTGTAGAGGCTCAGCCGCGCCGCGACAACCTATTGCGCGGTCGCGCCTGTGGGTGCGGCTTCGATGTTGAAGGCGGCGGCGAACAGCGCGCGGGTGTAGTCGGACTTGGGGTTCGCGAACAACTCGCGGGCGGGGCCTTCCTCGACCACCTTGCCGTTGCGCATCACCATCAGCCGGCTGGCCAGCGCCGCGACCACGCGCAGGTCGTGCGAGATGAACAGATAAGTGAGATTGAGCCGCTTCTGCAGGTCGCGCAGCAGATCGACCATCTGCGCCTGGATCAGCATGTCGAGCGCGCTGGTCGGCTCGTCGAGCACGACGAAGGTCGGCTCGAGCACGACCGCGCGCGCGATCGCGATGCGCTGGCGCTGGCCGCCGGAAAATTCGTGCGGATAGCGGAAGCGCGTCTCCGGATCGAGGCCGACATCGCGCAGCGCGCGGACGACACGCTTCTGGCGCTCTTCTTCGGTCATTTTCGGGTGATGCACCCACAAGCCTTCCTCGACGATGTCGGACACCGACATGCGCGGACTGAGCGAGCCATAGGGATCCTGGAACACGATCTGCATGTCCTCGCGGATCGGCAGCATCTCCTTGAACTTGAGGCCGGCGATGGTCTTGCCGAGGAAGATGATCGGCCCTTGCGACGAGATCAGCCGCAGGATCGCGAGGCCGAGCGTGGTCTTGCCGGAACCGGATTCGCCGACAATGCCGAGCGTCTCGCCCTTGCGTATCGCGACATCGACGCCGTCGACCGCCTTGATGTGGCCGACGACCTTGCGCAGCACACCGCGCTTGATCGGGAACCAGACCTTGAGGTCCTTGGCCTCGAGCACCATCGGCTCGTCCGGACGCAGCGGCGCCGGATCGGGCTTCGGCTCGGCCGCCAGCAGCGCCTTGGTGTAGGGATGCTGCGGCTTGGTGAATACCTCTTCCACCGGACCCTGCTCGACGATCTTGCCGTCCTTCATCACGCACACGGTGTCGGCGAGCCGCCGCACGATGCCGAGGTCGTGGGTGATGAACAGCATGGCCATGCCGAGACGCCGCTGCAGATCCTTGAGCAGCGCCAGGATTTGCGCCTGCACGGTGACGTCGAGTGCGGTGGTGGGCTCGTCGGCGATCAGCAGGTCGGGCTCGTTGGCGAGCGCCATCGCGATCATCACGCGCTGGCGCTGGCCGCCCGAGAGCTGGTGCGGATAGCTCGCCAGCCGCGACGCCGGATCGGGAATGCCGACCTGGGTCAGGAGCTCGAGCGTGCGCGCCCGCGCCGGCGCGCCGGTGACGCCTTGATGCAGCAGCAACGCCTCACCGATCTGCTTCTCGATCGTGTGCAGCGGGTTGAGCGACGTCATCGGCTCCTGGAAGATGATCGAAACCCGGTTGCCGCGAATCTGCCGGATGTCGCGCTCCGAAAGCTTGAGCACGTCGCGGCCTTCGAAGTTGATGCTGCCGGATGGATGGCTGGCGGCCGGATACGGCAGGAGTTTCATCACCGACAGCGCGGTCACCGACTTGCCGGAACCAGACTCGCCGACCAGCGCGACCGTTTCGCCTTTCTTCACGCCGAACGAGATGCGATCGACCGCGAGCGTCGTGCGACCGGCCTGATGAAAGGCGATCGAGAGATCCTTGACGTCGAGCAGGTTGGCGGTGGTGACGGCGTCCATCTCTTACCGGAACGTCTTGCGTGGATCGAAGGCATCGCGCACCGCCTCGCCGATGAAGATCAGCAGCGACAGCATCAACGCGACGGTCATGAAGGCGGTGATGCCGAGCCACGGCGCCTGAATGTTGGCTTTGCCCTGCTTGAGCATTTCACCGAGCGACGCCGAGCCGGGCGGCAATCCGAGGCTGAGGAAGTCGAGCGCGGTAAGCGTCATCACCGACGATGAGAGGATGAACGGCAGGAACGTCAGTGTGGCCACCATCGCGTTCGGCAACAGATGCCGGTACATGATCTTGGCGTTCGATACGCCGAGCGCGCGGGCCGCCTGAACGTACTCGAAATTGCGGCCGCGCAGGAATTCGGCGCGCACCAGCCCGACCAGGGAGACCCACGAGAACAACAGCAGGATGCCGATCAGCACAAAGAATCCGGGCACAAACATCGAGGAGACGATCAACAGCAGGTATAGTTGGGGCACCGATGTCCAGATTTCGATGAAGCGCTGGAACAACAGGTCGGTCCAACCGCCGAAATAGCCTTGCACGGCTCCGGCCATGACCCCGATCACCGAAGAGATCAACGACAGGGTCAGCCCGAACAGGACCGATATGCGGAATCCATAGATGAGCCGCGCGACGACATCGAAGCCCTGGTCGTCGGTGCCAAGCCAATTGTATTCAAGCCCGCTGCAGCCGCTGACGCCCTTCTTCTGCGCCACCGTCTTGCACTGCGCCTCGGTCAGCATCCAAGTCGGTGGCGATGGCGCGGGCGTCGGAAGATCGAGATTATGCGTGTTGTAGGAATAGCGGATCGGCGGCCAGATCATGGTGCCGCCCTTTTCCTCGATGAGCTTGCGCAGATACGGATCGCGATAGTCGGCGGCAGTTTCGAATTCACCGCCGAACGCGGTCTCCGGATAGCTCACGAACACGGGGAAGTAGGTGCGGCCTTCCATCCTGATCATGAACGGCTTGTCGTTGGCGATGAATTCCGCACCGAGCGACATCACGAACAAGAACAGGAAAATCCACAACGAGATGAAACCGCGCCGGTTGGCCTTGAAGGCCTGCCAGCGGCGCTGATTGATCGGCGACAGCCAACTCCGCTTCGGCAGCGGAGCATCAACCGGCGGCGGCACCGATGCCGTTGTGCGTGGCGGCTGGACTTGGATGGCCGTGCGGTCGTCCACTCAGACCTCCCGGCTCTCGAAGTCGATGCGCGGATCGACCCAGGTATAGGTCAGGTCCGAGATCAGCGTGACGACCAGCGCCATCAGGCCGAAGATATAGACTGTCGCAAACACCACCGGATAGTCGCGATTGATGATGCTCTCGAAGCCGAGCAGCCCGATCCCATCAAGCGAGAAGATCACTTCGATCAGCAGCGCACCGGTGAAGAACGCATGCACGAATGCGCCGGGGAATCCCGAAATGACGATCAGCATCGCGTTGCGGAACACATGTCCATAGAGGACTTGGCGCTCGCCGCATCCCTTGGCGCGCGCGGTGAGGACGTATTGCTTGCGGACCTCATCGAGGAACGAGTTCTTGGTCAACAAAGTCATGGTGGCGAAGGCGGCGAGCCCGAGCGACGTGATCGGCAGCACGAGGTGCCACAAGTAGTCGAGGATCTGCTGCCACCATGGCATGAACGCGAAGTTCTCGGAGGTCAGTCCGCGCAACGGGAACCATGCGAAAAACGAACCGCCGGCGAACAGCACCACCAGAAGCACGGCGACCAGAAATCCCGGCAATGCATAGGCAATGATGATGACGCCCGAGGTCCATACGTCAAAGGCGGAGCCGTCGCTCACCGCCTTGCGAACCCCGAGCGGAATCGAAATCAGGTAGCTGAGCAACGTCAGCCAGACACCGAGCGAGATCGAGACCGGCAATTTTTCCTTGATCAATTCCAGAACGGTGACGTCGCGGAAATAGCTGCGGCCAAAATCGAAGCGCAGATAATTCCAGACCATCTGGAAAAACCGCTCGTGCGCCGGCTTGTCGAAGCCGAACTGCCGCTCGAGGTTTTCGATGAATTTCGGATCGAGCCCCTGCGCGCCGCGGTATTTAGCAGAACCGCCCTCGGATTGCGGACCAACCTGGGACCCGCGTGCACCGAAGTCGCCGCCCTGCCCGCCGCCGGGAACGCGCGAGCCGGCGCCAGTATCGGCACCGGACAAGACCGCGAGCACGCGCTCGACCGGCCCGCCCGGTGCAAACTGCACGACGACAAACGTCACCAGCAACATCCCGAGAATGGTGGGGATGACGAACAAGAGGCGGCGGATGATGTAGGACGTCATTCGACCGGTCCCGTGATGTTCCGAATCATCGTTCTAGAGCCCCGGTTTCCGAAGTTCGTGATACACCACAGCACACTCTTTCACGTACTTCTGCACGAACTTCGGAAATCGGCGGCATCAGGTTTTTCGACCCCAGCCCGGAAGAGGATACCTTGCGGGAGGCTGACGCCAAAGCGAAATGCCGCCGCGACGGCATTTCATTACAATTGTTTCATCCCGTTCGCTGCGTCTTCGCCGCCCGCTCGCGGTCGAACCACCAGGTTTCGGGCACGCCGCGCGCGTAGCGCGGCTTGGTTGGCGGCCGCCCGAAGACGTCCCAATAGGCGATCCAGTGCGACGCCTTGTACCAATGTGGAACCCAGTAGCGGCCGGCGCGGATCACGCGGTCGAGCGCCTTGCAGGCGGTCACCAGCGCCGGCCGACTTTCAGCGGCGATGATCTTGTCGACCAGGGCATCGATCACGGGATCGGACATGCCGGCGAGATTGAGCGAACCCGGAATCTTCGCCGCCTGCGACGTGAAGTAGTTCCGCAGCGAGTCGCCCGGAAGGGTCGAGAAGCTGAAGCGGCTCACCGTGACGTCGAAGTCAAACTCGTCTACGCGCCGGCGATACTGCGCGGGATCGACGACGCGCAGACTGGCGTCGATGCCGAGCGTGCCGAGATTCTTGATGTAGGGCATATGATGCGGCTGGAACGACGGTTCATCGATCAGGAATTCGATCGAGATGCGCTCGCCATTTGGCAGCACGCGCCTTCCGTCCTTGATCGGGAAGCCGGCCTTCTGCAGGACGGCGCTCGCCTGACGCAGAAGGTTGCGATCCTGCCCTGAGCCGTCGGTCACCGGTGGCACGAACGGCTCACCGAACACTTCGTCCGGGACTTTGCCGCGGAACGGCTCGAGCAGCGCAAGCTCGTCGGCACCCGGCTTGCCCGCTGCCATCATGTTTGAATTCTGGAACACCGAGTGGGTGCGGTCGTACGACCCATACATGATCGACTTGTTGGTCCACTCGAAATCGAACGCGAGGATCAACGCTTCACGCAACATTCGGTTCTTGAATTTCTCGCGGCGAGTGTTGAAGAACCAGCCTTGCGCGCCGGACGGCGTATCGTCGGGAAGGACGTCCTGCTTGACGCGGCCGTCCTTGATAGCCGGAAAATTGTAGCGCGTCGCCCAGATGCGCGAGGTGAATTCCTCGCGGAACAGATAATTGCGGCCCGAAAATCCTTCGAACGCCACGTCGCGGTCGCGATAGAATTCGTAGCGGAGCGTGTCGAAGTTATCGTGCCCGACCGACACCGGCAGGTTGCCGCCCCACCAATCCTGAACGCGATCGTATTCGATGAAGCGGCCGGCTTCGAGCTTGCCGACCTTGTAGGCACCCGACCCGAGCGGGATGTCCATGGTACTCTCGTCGAACGGGCGCTTTGAATAGTAGGCGCGGGAGAAGATCGGCAGAGTCGCCACGAACAGCGGCACGTCGCGGCCACGTCCCTGCGCGAACTTGACGACGACGGTCGCGTCATCGGTGGCCTCGGCGCCGGTCATGTCGCGCGTCAGCTGGACGATGATCGGATGCCCCTTCTCCTTGAGAATGTTCAGGGAGAAGGCAACATCGTGCGCCGTCATCCGGCTGCCGTCGTGGAATTTCGCCTCCGGCCGCATCGAGAAGCGATAGGTCAGACCGTCGCTCGAAATCCGCACGGCCCGCGCTGCAAGCCCGTACATCGCATCGGGCTCGTCACCGGCCGACTTCATCAACGTCGCGAACGTGTACTGCATGCCGAGCGCGGCGTCGCCGCGGAAGATGTAACTGTTGAGCGAGTTGAAGGTGAGGAAGTTCTGATTGTACTGACGGGTCGAGCCGATCTGCGAAAACAGCCCACCTTTCGGCGCGTCCGGGTTGACGTATTCGAACTGCTTGAAGTCAACCGGATACTTGAGGTCGCCGAAGCCGGACATGCCGTGGCGTTCGCCGTTCTGCGCGAGCGCCTCGGTCGTGAAGGTTTGCGGCACAACGAGTGTCGCTGCCGCACCGGCGCCGAGCGCCAGGGCGTTGCGGCGCGTGAGACCGGAACGGCGGGCGCTCACTGGCGCGATCCTGTCTTGGCCGCCCTCTGCGCGTCCCACCACCAGACGGTCGGGAACGCCGCTGCGCCGTAGCGCGGCATGTTGTCGGGATGGCCGAAGCGATCCCAGCGCGCCGTGCGGACTTTGCCATAGGTCCATTGCGGCACGACGAAATGGTGCCAGAGCAGCACGCGGTCGAGCGCCTTGGTGGCGGCGACCAGATCGGCGCGGTTCTTGGCGAAGATCACCCGCTCGATCAGCACGTCGATCGCCGGATCCTTGACGCCGATGAGATTGCGCGAGCCCGGCTGGTCGGCCGCGGCCGAGCCCCAGTAGCCGCGCTGCTCGTTGCCCGGCGACAGCGATTGGCCCCACGAGCCGATCACCGCGTCGTAGTCCCACGAGCGCAGACGGTTCTCGTATTGCGCATCGTCGACGGTGCGCGCGCTTACGGTCACGCCGAGGCGCTCCAGCGCCGGCTTGTAGAACAGGACGATGCGTTCATAGGTCGGGTTGTCGATCAGGAACTCGATCGTCATCGGCTCCTTGGTCTTCACCGAAACCAGCCGACGATCGCGGATCTCCCAGCCTGCATCCTTCAACAGCCGCACACCTTCACGAAGATTGTTGCGGACCGCCTCGGGATTGCCGCCGATTGGGTTGGTGTAGGGTGTCGTGAACACCTCCGGCGGCACCTTGTCCTTCACGGTCTCGAGGATCGCGAGTTCCTCGCCTTCCGGCAATCCTTGCGACGCGAGCTCGGTACCCTCGAAAAAGCTGCCGACGCGTGAGTACTGCCCGAAGAACAGCTGCTTGTTCATCTCTTCGAAATCGAACGCATAGTTGAACGCGCGCCGCACGCGCGGATCGCTGAACTTGGCGCGCCGGGTGTTGAACACGAACGCCTGCATTCCGCCCTGGTTGCGGACCGGGAATTCTTCCAGGATCACCCGCTTCTCGGTGCGCGCCGGAAAATCGTAACGCGTCGCCCAGTTGAGCGCCGCGTTCTCGGTGCGCCAGTCGATGCTGTCGCCCTTGAATGCTTCCAGCGCAATCGTTGAATCGCGGAAGTACTCGAACCGGAGTTCCTCGAAGTTGTCTCGGCCGATATTGAGGTTGAGGTCCTTGCCCCAATAGTCCGCCACGCGCTCGTAGGTCACGGTGCGGCCGGCGGCGAAACTCTTGACGCGATAGGGGCCGCAGCCCAGCGGCGCCTCAAGGCGCGTCTGACCGATGTCGCGCTTGTTGCCGTTGGCGTCGGTGCCTTCCCACCAATGCTTGGGAAGCACGTAGAGCTGGCCGACGATCAGCGGCAGTTCACGATTGCCAGGCCCGTCGAAGGTGAAGGTCACATCGCGGTCGCCGGTCTTTTCCACCTTGGTGACGCTGCGGTAGTAGGCGGCGTATTGCGGATGATGCTTCTTGAACGCTTCGATCGAGAAGATCACGTCGTCGACGGTAACCGGCTTGCCGTCGTGCCAGCGCGCTTCGGCGCGCAGGCGATAGGTCGCGCTGGAGAAGTCTTCCGGATGTTTCACCGATTCAGCCAGCAGGCCGTATTCGGTGGACACCTCGTCCAGCGCCTCGGCCATCAGCGTATTGTAGGTGAGGTTCAACCCCGCCGCGATCTGACCGCGGACGCCGGACACCGCCATGTTGAAATTGTCGAACGTACCGATGGCAATCATCCGCACGGTGCCGGCCTTCGGCGCCTGCGGATTGACGTAGTCGAAATGCTTGAAGCCGGCGGGATACTTGACCTCGCCGAACAGCGACAGGGCATGCCGCCACTCGTCGGCGCCTGATTGAGCGGCAGATGGCACCGCCGAAGATGCGAGACCAAGCGTCCCGAGCGCGGGCGCGGCAAATGCGGCTGCGCTGCCGCGGAGGATCGATCGGCGGGAAAGCTTCATGAATGCTCCAACAATACCTGCAAGCGAAACGGGAGATACCGTTCGCACGGATTATGTCCGAAATCCGGTGGCACGCCCACCAAGAGCAGGCGAAGCCGCGCGGTCGCAGGATCACAAATATGTGGGCAGGAACCGTGTAGCCAGTACCGATCCGCCATGACCGCAATTGGTCGCAGCCGGCGTCGCGCAACCTTACGAAACCGTTATTTAGCCTGCGCGGCCTTCAGGTTCTGCGGCGTGTCCGACTTGCTGTTCAGATACAGGATCAGGTCGGCGCGCTCGCTCGCCCGCGGGATGCCGGCGAAGGTCATGCTGGTGCCGGGCGCCATCAGCTTCGGGTTCTTGACGAAGTCGCTGAGTTCCTGAGCGGTCCACGGACCCTTCATCGCCTTCTTGAACCCGGCCGAGTAGTTGAAGCCTACGACGGAGCCTTTCTCACGGCCGATAACGCCGTAGAGATTGGGGCCGACCAGATTGCGGCCGCCCTTGTCGAAGGTGTGACAGGCGATGCACTTCTGGTGGGAGGTCTCGCCCCGGGCCAGATCGGCGCTCGCCAGCAGTTCCGCGACCGGCGGATCCTGCGGCGCCGGAGCACCCTTCTGGTCGCGCGCGGGCTGCTCGGAGAGGACGATCTCATATCCGGGCTTGGCCGGCTTCACCGGATGGAAGATCGCATTGGCCGCGATGTTCAGCGACAGAAGTCCCAGGCAGGTCCCCAGGATCGCGCCCATGATCTTGTTGAGTTCAAACGAGTCCATCGCGTCGAAGCTCCAAACGCGGCAAGGGAATGTCGCAGCGAGTGTGCGGCGCGGGATGGATAACCCGGTTGCCTGGCTTCTGGCAACCCGTATAACCGGCCAATAATCGGCCATCCCACGCCGTTTTT
>Ga0075430_100004522_pt1 | contig 11719 bp, 9 predicted proteins | sample RhiMetdeltSRZDD4_FD_75294 | JGI IMG/M metagenome (GOLD analysis project Ga0075430, IMG submission 75294) | Populus rhizosphere microbial communities from Tennessee, USA - Rhizosphere MetaG P. deltoides SRZDD4 | ecosystem: Host-associated > Plants > Roots > Rhizosphere > Soil | place: USA... | reverse complement strand
GGCAGCAGCTCCGGCGCGATCCCGCTGCCGGTGTCCGAGACCTGGACGATCGCCCGCTGCCCCGCCGTCCCGAGCCGCAGTGCGACCTCGCCGCCGGCCGGCGTGAAGCGCAGCGCGTTCGCCGTCAGGTTCAAGAGCACCTGCTTCAAGCGGTCCGGATCGGCGACCACTGACGCCGGGCGGTCGATCCGCACCACGATCGCCTGCCCGTTCGCCAGCAGGCGGGTCTGGGCCGCGATCTCCTCCAGCAGCGCCCCGAGGTCGACCGGGACCGGGTGGAGCGGCTGCTCGGCGTCCAGCCGCGAGAGCGTCAGCAGGTCCGCCACCAGCCGGCCGAGCCGGTCGATCTCCCGGCTCATCGTGTTCAGCATCCGCCGGACGGTGGATGGGTCGCCCCGATCCGCCCCCATCTGGAGCACCTCGACCATCCCGCCGAGCGCCGTCAGCGGCGTCCGCAGCTCGTGGGCGGCGTCCGCCACGAACCGGCGCTGCGCCGCCACCATCCCCGCCAACCGATCGAGCATCGTGTCGAAGGCGATCCCCAACTCACCGATCTCGTCGCGCTTGGTGGGTCGGAGGCGCTCGTCGAGCTTGCCGCTCTCGATCGCCCGCGCCGCCTGGATCACCCGGTCGAGCGGGCGCAACGCCTCGCGCGTCGCCCGCAGCCCGAGCGTCCCGCCGATCACCACCGCGATGGCGACCCCGACCGCCAGCAGCCACCACAGGCGTCCCTGGACGGCGTCGATCAGCTCCAGCGAGCGCGCCAGCACCAACGCCCCGGCGATCGTGCCGTCGGGGGCGGCGATCGGTACCGCCAGCAGTAGCGTCCGGTGCTCCGCCTGCCGCACGAGCGATGATCGCTCGCCGCCGGCCAGTGCCTGGGCCACCTGTTCCGGCGGCGGCTGTGGCCACGGCTCCTGGTCCTCGTAGGTCTGCGTCGCATCGACCAGGGTGCCGTTGGTGTCGAAGACCAGCACCCCGCTGTCCGGGCCGCTCAAGCGGTTGATGGCGAACGACGCGAAGCGCGGCAGGCTGAACGGCTGCCCCGGCCGGCCGCCCTCGGGGCCACCCGGCAGCCGGCCCCCCTCGGCGCCACCCGGCAGACGACCTCCCTCGGGTGGCCCCGCCCCGCGCTTGCCAACCGGCCCGCCCGACGGCCGGCCGGCATCGTCGGGCGGCGGGCGTCGGTCCTCGGCCAGCAGGCGCACCTTGTCGCGGACGTTCTCGGCCGTGAGCCCGACCAGCGCCCCGTCGAGCTGGGCCAGGAAGATCGCGCTCAGCACCACCAGCGTCGCTGCGTGGACCCCGACGTTCAGCGCCGTGAGCTGCCAGCGGATCGGCCAGGTGCGCGGGTCGAGGCGGGCGACCATGCTCATCCCCGGGGCCGTGGTCTAGCCGAGTCCGGTGCCGGAGAGCGCGTAGCCGACCCCCCGCACGGTCCGGATCAACCGCCGCTCCTGGTCGCCCAGCTTCTCTCGGAGCGCGCTGATGTGGACCTCGATCAGGTTGCCGTCGCCCAGGTAGTCCGTGCCCCAGACGCGGTCCAGGAGGATGTCGCGAGTCATCACCTGGCGCGGGTGGAGCATGAACACTTCCAGCAGGTCCAGCTCGCGCGGGGTCAGGTGGATCGGGCGGCCGTCCAGGAACACCTCGCGGGTGTCCCGGTTCAGTTCCAGGGTGCCGAACTTCAAAACCCGCTCGGCCGCCGAGGTCCGGCGTCGGAGCACCGCCCGGACCCGCGCCAACAGCTCCTTGAACTTGAACGGCTTGGGCAGGTAGTCGTCCGCGCCCGCTTCAAGCCCCTCGACACGCTCGTCCACATCGCCGCGTGCCGTCAGCATGATGATCGGGACGTCGCTGACCTGGCGGACTCTCCGGCAGACGTCCAGGCCGTCCAGGCCCGGCAGGTTCAAGTCGAGCAGGATCAGGTCGGGCCGGCGCGCGGAGACCGCCGCGAGCGCCCCCGGGCCATCCCTGGCAAGCTCGACCTCGAACCCTTCGTAGCGCAGCCCCAATTCGACGAAGTCGAGGATCGCGTCCTCGTCGTCGACCACCAGGACGCGCGGTCCGGGAGTTGCGCCGGCCGAGCTGCTCATCACGTCGTCACCGGCTCCAGGATAGCCTGCCGGGCGGCTCTCGGTGGTGCTTTTGGGCCAGAGAAAGGTCGGTGTCTGGAACATGGTCTCGCACTCGTCTGTGCGGGGCGCCGGGGGCGCGCCTCGTCTTTTCGAGGATCGCGCACCGGCCTGAAGACCATGGTCCGGAAAACTGGGGGAATGCTGAAGATGCTGAGCCGAAATGGGGGTCAGGCGGCGGTCGCCTCGGCGCACTCCTCGGCGGCGTCCCGCGCGATCGTGGTGATCCGCGTCGCCAGCAGGAGATCCTGGACCATCGCGTACTGCTGGGGCGTCAGGCTCAGCCGGAGGCGCCGGTCGATGCGGTTCGCCATCTCGGTCACGTCCTGCACGAAGTCGCCGGTCGATCCAGGGACAGAAACCGTCGGGGCCGAGGAGATCGTCGTCGTGGTACCCACCGTAATCGCTCCCTCAACACGTCGTTCCGAGCGCTCGTGGCGCTCGCCTTGTGGTCTAGAAGACCGACCGCCGTGGCGGCCTGCCGCGTCCTAAAGCACGTGCCGTGCCAGCCTCGTTCCGGCGAGCTCTCCGGGTCCCGTCCTTCCTCGTTAGGTCGACATCCCCGTCCGGCCCGGCGCTCTCCCCGCCTGACTCCTGGCTCCTGCCCCCTGTCTCCTCGCCCGGGGTACACTTTCGGCAGCCACGACCGCGACGAGTCGCCCGGCGGGCGTCGCGGTTCAGGAGACGACCCGATATGGACGCGCTCAAGATCCAGGAGCTCCCCAGTCTCCGCAGCCCGATCCTGGTCGCCGCGTTCGCCGGCTGGCCGGATGCCGCCGAGGTCGCCTCCGGCACGGCGCGGTTTCTCTCGCGAAAGCTGCGCGCGCGGCGGTTCGCCGAGATCGACCCGGAAGAGTTCTACGTCTTCACCGAGAGCCGCCCGAACACCCTGATCCTGGCGCCGGGCCAGCGCGCCCTCGAATGGCCGGCCAACGAGTTCTTCAGCTGGCACAACTCGAACGGCGAGCGCGACCTCGTCATCCTCCAGGGCCGCGAGCCGAACCTGAACTGGCGCGAGTACGTGGACATCATCCTCGACCTGGCCGGCCGCCTCGGCGTCTCGCAGATGATCGCGCTGGGCGGCACCTACGACGCCGTCTCGCACCGTGGTCAGGTCAGCCTCAGCGGCCATGCCACCTCGCCGGAGCTCAAGGACGCGCTGGCCGAGTTCGGGATCACCGCCTCGTCGTACGAGGGGCCGAGCAGCGTCCAGTCCGCGCTGCTGGAAGCGTGCCGAGAGAAGAACATCCTGGCGGCGAGCCTCTGGGGCCACGCCCCGCACTACGTCCGGGCCGCGCCGAACCCGAAGGTCTCCCACGCGATGCTGCGGGTGCTCAAGACGCTGCTCGGCGTCGAGATCGACCTCAGCGAGCTGGAGGTTGCCGGCGAGGCGCTCGAAGCGAAGGTCGACGCCGCGATGCTCGAGAACCCCGAGCTGCGCGATTACGTCGAGCAGCTCGACATCGTCGAGGAGCCGGTGCGGGAGCCGACTGTCGAGGAGCTGATGGCCGACCTGCCGCTCAGCCGCCCGGACCCGGCCGAGATCATGCGCGAGCTGGAAGAGATCCTGAAGCAGCGCCAGCCGGACGGGGAGTCCGACCGCCCGCCCGACTCGCCGAATTGACCGACGCGCCGGTGGCCCCCTCCCCAACCCCTCCCCCATGCGTGGTGGAGGGGCTTTCAAATCAAGGTCTCCCCCTCTCCATCGCGATGGAGAGGGGGCCGGGGGTGGGGGATTCCCCGGATCCCAGTGGAGGAGCGTTCCGTGAGCCTGGACGACCTGAAGGCACGCGTCTGTGCCGCCATCGACGCGCGGCGTGACACCGTCATCGGCATCGCCAAGGAGATCGCGACCCATCCCGAGACCGGCTACCGCGAGTTCAAGACGGCGAAGCTGGTCGCCAACGCGTTCCGCGAGTTCGGCCTCGAACCCCGCGAAGGCCTGGCGGTCACCGGCGTCCGCGCCGACCTCCCGCGCAACGGGGACGGCCCGACCGTCGCGATCCTCGGCGAGCTGGATGCGCTCGGCGTGCCGGACAACCCGCAGGCCGATCCGATCACGGGGGCGGTCCACGCCTGCGGCCACAACGCCCAGATCGGCAGCATGCTCGGCGCGGGCCTCGGCCTGCTCGAATCGGGCGTCCTCTCGGAGCTGGCCGGCCGGGTCGTCCTCTTCGCCGTGCCGGCCGAGGAGTATGTCGAGATCGAGTACCGCATCGACCTGATGAAGCAGGGGAAGATCGAGTTCCTCGGCGGCAAGGCCGAGCTGATCAAGCTCGGCGAGTTCGACGACGTCGACATGGCGATGATGGTCCACGTCACGGCGAACGCCAGCGACCGGCGGGTCGCCCTCACGAGCACCAACAACGGGCTGGTGGCGAAGTTCATCCGCTTCCTGGGCAAGGCGGCCCACGCCGGCGGCGCGCCGGAGCGGGGGATCAACGCGCTGAACGCGGCCTCGCTGGCGCTCTCGGCGATCCACTACCAGCGCGAGACGTTCCGCGACCAGGACCACATCCGGGTCCACCCGATCCTGACCCGCGGCGGCGAGACGGTGAACATCGTGCCGCGGATCGCGACGATGGAGACGTTCGTGCGCGGCGCGACCATCGAGCCGATCCAGGAGGCGAACAAGAAGGTGGACCGGGCGTTGCGCGGCGCCGCCCTGGCGGTGGGCGCGGGCGTCGAGATCACGACCCTGCCCGGCTACCTGCCGCTCCAGCCGAACGAGGCGATGGTGAAGCTGTACGGCGCCAACGCCGAGACGCTGGTCGACCCGAGCGAGATCAACCCGGACCTCGGGCACCGCAGCGGCTCGACGGACATGGGCGACCTGAGCCAGATCATGCCGTGCCTCCACCCGTACGCCGGCGGGGCGCAGGGGAACGGCCATGGCTCCGACTACGAGATCGTGGACTACGAGTCGGCAGCGGTCCTCCCGGCCAAGCTGATGGCGATGACGGTGGTGGACCTGCTGGCGAACGGCGCCTCGACAGGCAAGAAGATCGTCGCCGAGACGACGCCGAACATGACGAAGCAGCAGTACCTCGACTTGCTGCGCAGCCTGGGATCGGAGCGCACCTACCGCGAGGAGTAACGCGACCCGGCCGGGGCTCGGCGCCCCGGCCGCGTTACCGTCACCGGCCCTGATCGGAGCCCCGCCGCGTCGTCCTGGCCGCCATCCGGCCCGGCGGCCGGATCACGCCGAACAGTCGCGCGCGATTCACGTCGACGCCGAGCAGCCTGAGCACGTCGACGCGGATGCGGTAGATGGCAGCATCAGACCAGGAGACCGGCTGGAGGAAGCCGTAGGAGCCGAACAGGTCCGTGGACGGCCAGTCGTCCTCCGGGATCGCCCGGATCGCCTGCACGAGGCCGTCGCCGATGGCGCTCGCCACCTCCGGGAGGCCCGGCAGCTTGTCCCAGCCGTTGATCGCCCAGTGGACTATCGAGCCGTCCGCCAGGATGCGTAGCCGAGACAATGCGCTGCCCGGCAGGACGCCGCCGTGCTCCAGATCGTAGGAGCCGTCCGGGTTGGCGTCCGTCGCGAAGCCGAGCCCGTACGGCTGGCCGAGCCCGTCGGTACCGCCGCTCGAATACAGGGCGAAGCTGTCATCGGTAAGCAGCCGAGCCCCGGCCCGGCTCCCGTCGATGGCGCAGAAGAGCCGCACCAGGTCGACCGCGGAGGCCGCGAAGCCGCCGCAAGCGTGGCACACCGCGTCGGACACCCAGCCGCCGGAGTCGGAGCCGTTTCGACCTTCGCGGTAGCTCGGGCTGATGTTGTCGTAGTACCGGACCTCGACCTGTCCGGGCGGCGGCGCGAGCGTGATGGCGATCCGCTTGCTGGCGATTGGCTCCAGGAAATACTTCTTCACCCAGTCGAGATAGGACAGGCCGGTGATCCGCTCCAGGATGACGCCGAGCAGCTCGAAGTTGCTGTTCTGGTACCGATCCAAGGCTGCATCACCCGGCTCGCACGGATTGCCGAGCCCGTCCTCGGTGAGGATCGGCTTTGGATGGGTGACGAAGCCGTCCACCGACTTGTTCGACGGCATCCAGGCCAACCCCGGAATGCCGGCCGCCGCATCGCCGGGGTTGAAGCCGGACCGCATCTCCAGCAGGTTGCGGATCATCACCTTGGGGAGGTCGGTCTTGGCCGGCTCCTGAGCGGCGGCCATCTCGGCCGTGAAGATCTCGGAGAACGGCCGGGTGTCCAGCGTGAGGGGCGTGTTGGTGCCGGGGAGCGTGGCCCCATCTTCGATCAGCTTGAGGATGGCGGCGGCCGTGATCGGCTTCGAGACGCTGGCGATCCGGAACAGCATCGTCGGCGTCGCCGGGACGTTCTTCTCGACGTCGGCGTAGCCGAAGGCGCGGGCGTAGACGAGCCGCCCCTGCCGAACGACGGCCACCGTCGCGCCGGCGATCCCGTGGACCTTGAGCGCTCGGCGCATCACGTCGTCCAACGGCTTGGCGAGCGTGCCCGACGCCGACTTCCCGGACATCGGCGACGGACCGTTGTCCGTGAGCAGCGCCACGTGACGCACGGTGCCGTCCAGCTCGTCGGCGTAGCGTTCGATCTGGATGTAGCGCGCCCCGAGGCGGCGTGACACGTGCGAGAAGTCGTCGACTCGGCCGGGCTCCGGGCCGTCGGCCGGCGGCACTCCGGCGAACTCGGCAGTCAGCCCGCTGTAGCACCAGCCGTACGCCCCGTGCGGCCGGGTCTCGGCCACGTAGAAGAAGGTGCCGCCAAAGAGCAGGTCGCGGCCGTCCGGCGCGATGGCGACCACTCGCGACGGCTTGCCGTGAAGCGTCTCCTGCTCGGCGACGAGCCGGTTGATCTCCTGGATGGTCTCCCGCCCCATCCACTGCTCGCGAGCGTCCAGTCCGACGTTCTTGACGACGACGGCAGCGAGGTGATGGGTCTGCTGGAGCACGTGTGCGACCGGCCCGTCTCCGGTCGCCTGTGGGCTCATCGTCACGCTCCCGAGCTGGACGACGCGTCCACCAAACGCCTGGGCCTGCTGGCGCACCTCGTCGATCGACCCGGCGTCCAGGATGACCGTGTACGTCTTGTGCTGGGCTCCCGTGTTCGAGACGGTCGCGACGACGTACCGAATCTCGCCACTCACGCGATACGGGCTCACGCAGACCAGGCGAACCTTCGGATCGGCCGCCTTCGCCTCGACCCCCGCTTTGTCCAGCCCGTACTCCCACCCGTGACCGGCGCGGGCATACGATCCGACGTTGCGCACGAAGACGGCGGAGAAGCGCAGCGGATTGGATCGGGCAACGGAGACGCGGAACAGGCGATCCCCGGCCGTCCGTTTCGCTTCGATCTGGGCCGGGGTCGCTTCGTGAAGCCAGGTGTGCTTCACGTTCTTGGTGAGGTCAAGCTCGGGGTGGGCGCGCGGCCCCACGTACTCGGCGTAGCCGGGCAGCTCGAGGGCGATGTCGGCGTCGGACGGCAGAGCGGCGGGGGAGAGGTCGCCAATCTGGGATGGTTGCATGCGAACCTCCGAGTGGCCAGCGAACACGGGCGACACGCGGCGCGAAGCTGATCGACGGTGATCCGCTGAGGAGGCACCCCGGATCGCCCCAACGGCAGGCCCGCGGCTCCGTTGACCAGGGTGTCCGGCTGACCAGCGACGTGCCGCCTTCATGGCGAAGGAGAGTCCAGCTTACGACCACGTCGTGGAATGATCAACGCCAGCAGCCGCCGGTCGCATCGCTGTCATGCTTTTGGCATAGGCCGGCTCGCGTTCTCCCTTGCTACGGTCTGGTGTGTGCGCGCCTATCACCGTGGCATGGGGAGAGATCGTGAAGGTACTCGTGACCGGGGCGACCGGCAACGTCGGGCGCCTCGTCGTCGATCAACTGCTCGGGACGGGCGTCCAGATCCGCGCGCTGACCAACAACCCGACGAAGGCCAACCTGCCGGAAGGCGTCGAGGTCGCCGAGGGGTTCATCGGCAAGCCCGAGACCGTGAAAGGCACGCTCCCGGGCATCGACCGGCTCTACCTCGCGCCGTACCCGAAGACCGCCCAGGCCGTCGTCGACCTGGCGGTCGAGGCCGGCGTCACGAGGATCGTCGACCTCTCCAGCAGCGGCGCCGACGACGAGGCGAATGCCGACCCGGCGTCCTGGTGGTTCTACGCCGTCGAGCGGGCCGTCGAGGGCGCCCCCGGCCTGGAGTGGACCCACCTCCGGCCCGGCGAGTTCATGCTCAACGCGCTCACCTGGGCCGACTCGATCCGTGCCGAGGGTGTCGTCCGCGCGGCGTACGGCGCGGCAGCGTACGCCCCGCTCGACCTCCAGGACGTCGCGGCCGTCGCGGCGAAGGCGCTGCTCGAAGACGGTCACCACGGCCGGAAGTACGCGATGACCGGCCCGGAGTCGCTCTCGAAGATCGAGAAGGTCCGGATCATCGGCGAGGTGCTCGGCCGCGAGATCCGGTTCGTCGAGATCGGCCACGCCGAGGCCCGCGACGAGATGCTCGCGCTCGGCTACGGCGAGGCCGCCGACTGGCTGCTCGACGGCGACGCCCGGATGATCGGCCACCCGCAGCCGGTCCTCTCGACCGTCCCGGACCTGCTCGGCCGCCCGGCCCGGACGTTGGCCCAGTGGGTCCGGGACCACGCCGACGCCTTCCGCTGAACGGTACGATGAAGCCATGACGCCGAATTGGGGAGCACGGTCGCTTTGAAGATCCAGAAGGTCACCACCGAGCTGGTCCGTCTCCAGCCAGAGCGCCCCCTCGCGTCGGCCGGCGCGCGGGTGACGTCGCTCGACTACGTCATCGTCAACCTGGAGACGGCGGACGGGCTGGCCGGGCTCGGCTACGCCTGCATCTACGCCGGGCCGGAGGCCGGAGCGCTGCGCGTCCTCCTCGACGACCTGGCGCCGCTGGTCCGGGGCGAGGACGCCCGGTTCCGAGGCCGGATCTGGCAGAAGCTCCGGCGGGCGATGGCGTCGCTGGGCCAGGCCGGCATGTCGACCTCGGCGCTCTCGGCGTACGACCTCGCCATCTGGGACCTCGCCGGCAAGGCGGCCGGGCTGCCCGTCTATCAGATGATCGGGGCCGTCCGAGACCGGCTGCCCGTCTACTATTCGAGCCTGTTCCTCAACCTCGACGAGGCGGAGCTGGTCGCCGAGGCGAAGCAGGCCCGTTCGCAGGGTTTCCGCTACGTCAAGATGCGTTGCGGCCGGCCGACCGTCGCTGAGGACGTCCGGCGGGTCCGGGCCGTCCTGGAGGCGCTGGGCGACGACGCCCGCCTGATGGTCGACTGCTCGCGCGGGTTCGACGCCAAGCGGGCCATCCAGCTCGGCCGCCAGCTCGATCCGCTCGGCCTGGTCTGGATCGAGGAGCCGACACCTCCCGACGACCTCGCCGGCTCGGCCCAGGTCGCCGCGGCGCTTGAAACCACCGTCGCCAGCGGCGAGAGCTGCTATACCGCCAGCGGCGTGCGCGCCCTGATCCAGCACCGTGCGGCCGACCTCGTCCAGCTCGACCTCCAGCGGATGGGCGGTCTGACCGGCTGGCTCGAAGCGGCGGCGCTCTGCAGCGCGAACAGCCTTCCGGTCTCCAACCACTTCTTCCTGGACGTCATCGCGCCCGCGCTCTGCTCCCTCTCGCGCGAGCCGCTCGGCGAATACATCCCCTGGCCGTCGCCGTTCGAGACGGACGCGCGGGTGGTCGCCGGGGAGTGGCTGATGGGCGACGCGCCCGGCCTGGGGCTGACCCGCGCGCCAGGATGAGGGCTCCGTGAAGCGCCTGACGGAATTCTCCGGTCTGCGTCGGGGCGTCTGGTACGATTCGCGGGCCGCGTGCCTCCCGTCCGTTATGACTCTGTCATACGGTCGCTCCGGTCGCGCGAGCCCGGGCGGCGAGGCCGCGTGTGAGCTCAGCAGTGGTCCCAGCGCCCGACTCTGGGGCAGTCGCCTCGCCGTGGTCGCGCGTCCAGCGTCTGCTCCCCCTCGGCTTCAGCATCGGCATCACCGTCGCCGCCGCCCCGCTCGCCATCTTCATCATCCAGCAGACTGGCGAGCTTGGCACGTACGGCCTCCTGGCCTACCCGATCCTCTTCGTCGTCCAGGCGCTCGTCAGCGCGACGATCTTCCTGCCGGCCCCCGGCGTGGCGTTCGCGGCCGCCGCCGGGACGTTCCTCGATCCGTTCTGGGCCGGCATCATCGCCGGGCTCGGCAGCGCCACCGGCGAGCTGAGCGGCTACCTGCTCGGCTACTACGGTCGCCGGGCCGCCCCGACCGATACCTCGCGACTCTGGCGCCTCGCCGAGCGCGGCTTCCGACGCTGGGGGTTCATCGCGCTGATCGTGATCGCGGGCATTCCCAACCCTCTCTTCGACGCGCTCGGCATCCTCGCGGGGAGCCTCCGGTACCCGCTCGGGCGGTTCTGGCTGGCGACGGCGGCCGGGAAGATCCTCAAGTTCCTCAGCATCACCTACCTGGGCTGGTTCTTCAGCATCTGGATGCTGGTCAAGTAGCCGAGCGCCGACCGGAAGCGTCACCATTCTGGTCAGGAGCGGGCCCGGCGCCGGGCTCTGATCCCCGTTGCGTACGCTTTTTGCACAGCGTCTGTGACGATTTAGGGGGCGTGGTTCGGGAGGCGGCATGCGTGTTCTAGTCGCGGGCGGCACCGGCTTCATCGGCTCGCGGGTCGTCGACGCGCTGCTCGCGAAGGGCGAGCACCAGGTCCTGGTCATGACCCGCGACCCGGCCCGCGCCCGGCCGAAGCCGGGCGTCGAGTACGTCCGGGGCGACGTCACGGACCCGGCCTCGCTGGAGGCGGCGACGCGTGACGTCGACGCCGTCGTCCACGCCGTCCAATTCCCGAACCACCCGGTCGAGAACCCGAGACGGGGCTGGACGTACGAGCGGATCGACGGCGCCGGCACCGAGCGGATGGCCGCTGCTGCCGCGAAGAATGGCGTCAAGCGGTTCGTCTACCTGAGCGGGGCCGGCACCCGGCCGGACCGGACCGAGCCCTGGTTCCGCGCCAAGGAGCGCGCCGAGCGGGCCGTCACGTCCAGCGGCATGGAGTACGTCATCCTGCGCCCGTCCTGGATCTACGGCCCGGACGATCGCAGCATGAACAAGTTCGTGGCCTTCGTGAAGTACCTGCCGGTCGTGCCGGTGATCGGGAGCGGGCAGGAGCGGGTCCAGGCGGCCCACGTGGAGGACGTCGCGAAGGTCGCGGCGGCGGCCGTGGACGCGCCCGACGCCGCGAACCGGGCCTTCGAGCTTGGCAGCCAGCCGCCGCTTCCGATGGACGAGGTCATCCGCACGATCATGCGCGTGCTGGGCAAGCGGAAGCCGCTCGTCCACCAGCCGGCCTGGCTCGTCAAGATCCCGGCCAGTGTGATCCAATACGTGCCGAAGGCGCCGCTCTCGCCGGGCGCCGTCGACTTCATCACGATGGACGAGCGGGTCGACCCGACCGAGGCCGAGCGGGTCTTCGGGATCACGTTCCGCTCGCTCGAAGAGGGCCTCCGAGCGTATCTCCGGTAGGATCTCGCCACAACGGGTCCGCTCGCCCACGCCCTCGGTGCGGGCCTGGCGCGCGGTGC
>Ga0075430_100004520_pt1 | contig 11724 bp, 8 predicted proteins | sample RhiMetdeltSRZDD4_FD_75294 | JGI IMG/M metagenome (GOLD analysis project Ga0075430, IMG submission 75294) | Populus rhizosphere microbial communities from Tennessee, USA - Rhizosphere MetaG P. deltoides SRZDD4 | ecosystem: Host-associated > Plants > Roots > Rhizosphere > Soil | place: USA... | reverse complement strand
GACGGCCGCGTCTACGCGGTCGATGCGGCGAGCGGCCGGGAAAAGTGGAGCGCCCAGACGGGGGGACGGGTGCGCGGCTCACCAGCGGTGGACGCATCGCGCCTGTACGTCGGTGCCGCCGACGGCCGCGTCTACGCGTTCGACCGCGCGTCGGGGGCCGTGCGGTGGAAGTTCGACACCGAAGGCGTGAAGCTGAACTCCGGAGACTTCGGGTACGATCGCCGCACGGTGCAGTCCTCGCCGAGCGTGAGCAACGGGACCGTGTTCGTCGGCGCCCGCGATGGGTGGATCTATGCGCTCGACGCGTCGACCGGCGCCGAGCGCTGGCGCTTCGACCACAAGATCTCGTGGATCAACACGTCACCGGCAGTGGTCGATGGCATCGTGTACGCCGGGAGCTCCGACGCGCAGTTCGTTCAGGCACTCGATGCCGCGTCAGGCAGGGAGCTGTGGCGGACCACGACGGGGACGACGTGGTCATCCCCATCGGTCGCTGGCGACGTAGTCTATTCGGGCGACGGCCAGGGACGCCTGCACGCGCTGGACCGGAAGTCGGGCAAGCTCCTGTGGAGCTTCCGCACGGGCAGCACGGTCCATTCGTCGCCGACGCCGGCGGGCGACCTCGTGATCGTCGGCAGCACCGACGGCGGCGTCTATGCGCTGCGCACGGGAACGGCGGCTGTTCACCGCGCCGTCTTCTTCGACTCGGCCTACATCAAATCGGCGTCGACGCCGGACGCGACGATGCTGTCGCGCTACTTCGCGAACCGCGGCTATCAGGTGCTCGACGAGAAGACGCTCGGCGAGTTCCTGCAAGCGCGCGTAACAGATCGAGCGCCGAGCGTGCTGGTGTTCGCGATCGATCACCTGCCGCCTAACGTCGTCGACACGACGGCCTTCGATCGCTCGGCCCTTCGCCGCTACCTGGATGCGGGCGGGAAGGTCGTGTGGCCGGGCATCCCGCCTGCCCTCTTCCCGCGCGATCCGAAGACCGGCAGCCCGGGTGGCCTCGCCGCGCTCCGGTGGGGGAACGCGTCGAAGTTGTTAGGCGTCCCGCACGAAGCCGCGATGTTCGATCAACGCGGCGTCCGCGCGACGGCGGCCGGCCGGCAGTGGGGACTGCCGGCGCGCTGGCGCGGTGCCTGGGGGATCGACCCGGACGAGTCGATCACCGTGCTCGGCCTCGACGAGTTCGGCCTCGCGACGGCGTGGGTGCGACGCTACTCGGGTCCGCCGGGAACCGGCTTCGTTCGAGTTCCGGCCGACGACCCAATGACCGTCTACCTCGCCGCCGAATACAGGCCACGATCATAACAGCGGCGCAAACAGCACGGTTGACTGTGAGCTGGAACTGGAAGGGCAATAACGACGCTGTTTACTGTGAACTGGAACTGGTACGGCCTCAAAAAGCGCTGTTTACTGTGAACTGGAACTGGTTGCTGCAGGGTAAACGGCAACGGCCTCGGGAGCCCATGACCCGCCAAGGGGTCGGAGTCGTATTGCGCACGAATCTTTCGCGAGCCCCGACGTCGCGCGACGCAATTCGACTCCGACCCCGATCGAGATCACCCTGCAGCAACCAGTTCCAGCTCACAGTAAACGGCGCAGTTTTTCGGTTCAGCTAACAGCTATAGAGCCAGCCCTAACGCCTTGGCCAGCGCCTCGCGTCTGCTGCGGGCGACGCGCAGAACCTTCCCATTCCGCAGGACGACAGCGTGATCGCCGTGCGTGAGCGGCTGCACCTCGCGGATCTTCGCGATGTGCACGATCGTCGATCGGTGAATGCGCACGAACCGGCGGGCATCGAGCTGCGATTCGAGGTCGCTGATGCGATCGCGGCCCTTGTACGTCCGCGACGACGCGTGCACGACCACGTAGTTGTCCTCGGCCTCCACGAAGTCGATGTCCTCGACTCGTACCAGGTGGACCCGATTCCACTGGCGCACGGCGATGTGCCCATCGATCGCGGCGATCGCAGACGGCGTGGCCGAACGGTCGTCTGTACCGTCGTCCGTGGCGATCGGCGTCACTGAGGACGGCACCGGTGGCGGCGCGGGCGCCGGTGCGCCATCGGTTCCGACGTTAGGCCGGTACACGAAATGCCCGATCGCGACGATCACGCCGTACACCACCATCGCCGGCGGATAGTACTCCGCGACGCCCACCATCGTCGAACGCACGAGCGAGGAGATTCCACCGTCGGGAGACAACGCGGTGGGAAGGCGTACCACCACGTTCGTCAGCACGATGAAGAGCGACCCGAGCGCGAGGTGCACAGCGACCGCAACCGGCGAAACGGTGCGCTGGTCGCCGACGACCGGGAACCGGCGCGCCGACCGCAGAATGAGCGGCGTTCCCAGCGCCCAGAGCGGGATGATCGACAGCCGGCTGAGTATCGCGTCGGCCATGTCGATCCTGCCGTCGAGACGCACGAACGCGATCGCCTGCACGGCCGCGACCATGGCCACGAGCGTCCACACGCCGAGGATCAGCGCAGGACCAATCAGCCGGCGATCGACGCCAGGTAGACGGAACGGGTCTCTGACGGGGAGCACGTCAGCAGCCTAGCGGCTGGGTCGCGCCAGGGAAAGGCTGTCGCTACCGTTCGTCCCAAGGGATGGCGACCGCGTGGTTGGTCGCGCCCCGAATCCGGTTTGCATAGACTTTGGCGCGTTCGGGCGGCCCCCCGCCGTCTCGGCTCCCTCCACCGCGGACATCGATGCTCGCTACCGCCACTTTCGAGCTCAAACGTTGGGATGAGAAACCGTTCGACGAGATCGACGGCGGCCCGAAGCTCACGCGCGCCAGCGTTCTCTACGCCTTCGACGGTGAGCTCGTAGGCGAAGGTCGCCTCGAGTACCTGATGACCTACCTCCCCGACGCCAGCGCCGTCTTCGCCGGCTACCAGCGATTCGTCGGTCGCATCGCCGGTCGTGAAGGCAGCTTCATCTTCCAGCACGGCGGGCGCTTCGCCGCCGGAGTAGCGACAGACACCTGGCGCGTCGTTCCCGGCTCAGGCACAAATGACCTCGCGGGCATTCAGGGCCAGGTCGAGTTCTCGGCGTCTCATCAGGACAAGTACGAGATCATCTTCGAGTACGACTTGCCCTAGCCGTTAAACGCCCGCCTCGTCGCCGGCATCCCACTCCCAATCGGGGTCAGCTGGGCGAGCGTTCTTGAGCGCTACGTCAGGCCCCGTTCATTGCGGCGAGACCCGCGGAGGTAGGTGCAATGATGGCGAGCAACACGCTGCGCATCCTGGTGCCCGGTCTGCTCCTTCCGGTCTTCATGAGCCACGCGGGGGGGTGGGCCGTCGTGACGGTCGACACGCTTCCCGAATACACCGAGGCCGGGAAGTCGACGCAACTGACGTACGTGGTTCGACAGCACGGCGTCGAACCGCATCCAAACCTCAAGGGCACCATCGAGGCGACATCGGGCCGACTCACGGCGCGTGGGTTGGTCGTCCCCGGAGAGCGCCCCGGACAGTACACCGCGTCGATCACGCTGCCGAGCGCAGGCGATTGGTCGATCACCATCAGAAGCGGGTTTCCGCGGGCCGACGTGACGCTGCTGCCGTTGACCGCGGTAACCCACGGGACGAGCCTGACGCGGGCCGCGACCGACATCGAGCGCGGCGAGGCCCTCTTCACAGCGAAGGGTTGCGTCACCTGCCACGTGCAGATGGACGTCGGTCCACGACTGGAGGGCAGGCGGTTCGAGGCGGCGTACATCTCGACGTTCCTGGCGAATCCGCCCCGCACGCCGACGCAGCCCTCGCGATCGCCCATGCCGAACCTCGGTCTCGAGCAGCGCGAGATCGCATCGCTCGTCGCGTACCTGAACAGCCCGCGTCAGCTCGGCGCACGCTGACGCACCCCATCGCCGCGCGCCCGGAGCGGCGCGTCAGGCGATGGTCGTCGACCGCCCCACGCTCGCTCCGAGCGGGCGTGAGGACGGTGCGCGGGCCGCCCCGCTGCGCGGCAGGTGCAGCGTGAACGTCGAGCCGACACCCATCTGCGTGGTGACGCTCACGTCGCCGCCCATGCCGCGCGCGAGGTCGCGGCTGATCGCGAGTCCGAGCCCGACGCCCTCGTTAGGCCTGTTCAGCGCGCGGTGGCCCTGCACGAACGGCTCGAAGATCACCGGAAGCTGCTCGGTATCGATGCCGGGCCCCGTGTCGCGCACGTGCACGCGGACGGTATTCCCGTCGGCCTCGCACGAGAGACTCACCGTCCCGCCCTCGGGGGTGAACTTCACCGCGTTCGCGAGCAGGTTGAGCACCACCTGACGCACCTTGTCACGGTCCGCCGCGGCGACGATGGCGCCGTCGCACGAGTCGCACTGGAACGTGAGCCTCCGGTTCGCGACCTGCGGGGCAACGAGCGGCTCGATCTCGGCGAGCGCGTCGGTCATGCGCACGTCGTGGACGGCGTACTGGATCTGCCCCGCGTCGATGCGCGCGAAGTTCAACACGTCGTTGATAAGCGTGAGCAGATGCGCCTGACTGCGCGCGATCCGATTCAGCGCGTCGCGCTGCGCGTCGGTCACCGGTCCGTGGATCCCGAGCTCGATCAGCTCGGCGTAGCCCGCGATCGCGTTGAGCGGCGTGCGGAGCTCGTGGCTCATCATCGCCAGAAAGTCGCCCTTCGCGCGGTTCGCGGCTTCGGCTTCGGTACGCGCGGCCTGCGCTTCGACGATCACCGAGTGCATCCGCCGGTTCACGCCGGCGAGCTCGTCGGCGATACGCTCCGAGTCATCCGCACGCTGCTCCAGCTCGCGGCGCGCCTCCGCCACCTGCGCCGCCATCTCGTGGAAGCGCGCGGCCAGTCGGCCGATCTCATCACGACCGGCGATCAGGCTTGGCTGCTCGTACGTCCCCGTCGCGACCTGGTCGGCGGCCGCCGCCAGCGCGATGAGCGGCCGGGTGATCCGCCGGCCGATCGCCCACGACAACGCCGCGCCCGCTGCCAGCAGGACGAGTGACCACCACGCGAGCCGCTCGATGGTCGATCGGAGACGAGCGAGCAACGTCCGCAGTGGCGACTCGATGACGACCAGCCACGGTGTACCCGCGATGGGCGCTTCTTCGGCGATGAGGCGACCGGTCTCGGGACGCTCGTACCACACGCCGCTCCTGGTCGAATCGCGCGCCGTCGGCGCGGACGCCGCGCTGTCCGGTGCGCGGGTCCAGCCGGTGCCGTCGATGTTACGGAGGAAGAGCGTGAGGTCTTCGCGCGTGAGATCACGCAGAGTCTTGAGGGCGTCGGGCGGTCCGACGACCCAGCGCGCATGCATGATGTATCCCTCGCGCTGCCCATCCACGACGACGGGCGCAACGATCCAGAACGCGCTGCGCGCACCCACCGCGGTGAGCGGCCCGACCCGTACGGCATCCGCCGCGTCATCGCTGCTCGTCGGTGCGACTGTCGCCGGGTCGATAATCGGAAGGCCCTCCGGCACCGCTTTGCCCGCAGACAGGACCGGGCGGCCATTCCGGTCGGCCATCACGACGGGCAGCGAGTCGCGGCGCACGACCAGACTCGCCAACACCGTTGTCGCTTCCCGAGCCTCCCCGGCGCTCGGCGCGGTCCCGGCGTTGAACGCGGCGAGCGCACGCGTCACGGTCGCTTGTCTCGCAGCGTTGCCCGTGAGGGTACGCCGCTGCTCGATGCCATCCACCACGCTGCGGGCGATGATGCGCGACGCCGAGGCGAACCGGTCGCGAACGACCTGCTCCGACCGGCGAGCGAGCGTGACGTATGTGAAGACCAGGAACGCCGCCAGTCCCGCGGCGAGGACCGCGGTAATGAGAAGCGGCAGCTTCCAGTCGATCGAGAGCGTTCCGCCGAGCCGGCGCGGGCGAGAGCTCAGCGCAGGCGGGGCATCGGGTGATCTCATCAAACCTCGTATCGCCACACGCTCGCGGCGACGGCCAACGGACTCCGGCATAGCCGTGCCCCTGAACTTAGTCATCGAACCAAGCGAGCGCGCCACCACGACATCGATACTCGTCTGGCGCGCGCACGGCACGTATGATGTGGCGCACCAGCTTCACGTAGGCTCAACCATGAGCGCGTCCTGCCAACTTCGCCGACTGTTGATCGGTCTCGTGCTGGGTCCGGCCGCGGTGCCCGCCCAATCTCCGAGCCAGTCACGAGACGAGATGATTCCGCGCGAGCTCGTGCTCGCGCTGCTCAACTTCGGCCCCGGAATGGGTGGGGCGTCGGAGATCAGGGTCGGTAGACTCCCCGACGACACGCCCGCGGACCTCATCCCGCCCGGCCTTGAGGTGTTAGGGAGCACGAGTCAGTTCGAGAACCGGCTGATCGTGCTCGCGGCGCCGCAACAGCCGGACTCCGCGATTGCGCACATCGAGGCGCACATGCTCGCGACTGGCTGGACCAAGGCGCCCATGCCGACGGTCCGCGCGCAGCGTGGCTTCGTGTCAGCCGACTTCAACACCTCGGTTTATGAGCAGCCCGACATCGTGTGTCGTGGCGAGTCTTTCATGACGTACTCCGCGGCCTACCGGCGATCGGGTGGAAGTATCGTTCGGCTCGCCTACAACCGCGGTCAGCGGTTCTCTGCCTGCCGGTCGCGTGAAGAGACCACTGTGTATCGAAGTCCGTTCGATGACGCGCCCGTCCCTACCCTCCGTGCTCCACTCGGGTCGGTCACCAAGGAGGGGAACAACATGGGATCGAGCGGCCCGAGCTCGATTTCGATGGGCACGCGTCTCGGAACCCGGCTCAAGCCGGCTGAAGTGATGACACATTACGACAAGCAGATGCGGGAACAGGGCTGGACGCCCGGCTCGGAAGGGAGCGTTCCGTTCCTCTCGGCCCGCACCTACAGGAAGAGCGATGACAAGTCGCGCAGCTGGACCGCCATACTCCTATCGATGACGTTGGCGGACACGACGGAACAGGACGTCACCCTTCGATTGAACCGTCGCTAGGTCGCGGCAGGACGAGGACCACCAACCAGCGGTCGCTTAACGAGTTGTCCGTTCGCAGTGCAGCGCATGGTACCGTCCGGCGGCATGAAACGGGCGTGTGATGTGCGCCGTACGGCCTGAGCACCACCGAAGCTGCCCGTTCCGGGCGTTTTCTCGAGGAATGTGCCGATGCAGATACCCACCCCAGCCGGCGCGCCGGCTGCACCAGCTGCGCCCGCCGTACCTGGCCAGATTGGTGAAGCGCCGCTCCCTGGCACGCCCGGGGCAACGGCGTCAGCGATCTACGAGGCGCTCAAGGCGCAGCGGCGTGAGCTTGGCAACCAGCTCGAGAACCTCGAGGATCGCCGGCGCGATCTCACGCAGCGGCTCGAAGAGCCGACGATCGCCGGTGCCGACCGCAAAGGCGTCGAGCAGCGGATCGTAGAGATCGACGAGCGCATTTCGTCCATCGGCAAGCAGATCGCCGAGAGCGACGGCATGATTGCCCGTCAGGCTGGAGTTCCTGGCGCCGTGCAGCCGCCGCGCGAGATCCGTCGCGAGGGCCCGCCCGAAGAGGTCTTCGTCCTCGCCGGGATGTTCATCGTGATCGTGCTGCTGCCGCTCAGCATCGCGCTCGCCCGCCGCATCTGGCGCCGTGGGGTCGCGACGATCACGAAGCTTCCGGCTGAGCTCACCGACCGCCTCACGCGACTCGAGCAGGGAATGGACGCAGTCGCCGTCGAGGTGGAGCGCATCGGCGAGGGACAGCGATACATGGCTCGACTGATGGGTGAGGATGGATCGCTGCGCGCGATCGGCGCGGGTGCGGCCGAGCCCATCGAAGTCAAGGCACGCGAGGGCGAAGCGCGCTATCGGTGACCGAGGGGGGAACGTCTTGCCCGGCCTGATCCCTGCCTTACGCGAGGCAGGGATTCTCTTTTCGGCGGAGGGCAGGATGGCGACGCGCGGAAGCGGCAAGGGAACACTGTGGCGACCACGACCGGCGGGCCGCCATTCGATTCGACAGCGGTCAACCGTTCCCGCATCGGTGCTTCGATGTCGTCGAAAGTTCCTCCGGTTCTTCCCGGGCGGCTTCGAGGACGAGACGTACGTGGACTGGGAGCGCGGCTACAAGTGGCAGGCGCACGAGCGGTGGGAGGCGACGCTCGGTGCTTCCGCGTTTCGCGCGCTGCTCAAGGCGGAGCGCTACGCGGACATCGCGGCGTCGGCGGTATCGATCGAATCGCGAACCAACCTCCTGTTCTCGTTCGAGAAGATGGCGCTGCGCGATGCGGTGAAGTCCCCCGCGGGCGCACAGGCGTTCGCCGAGGGTCTCTACGAGCTGCTGCACGGTCGTGGCGGAGATGAGCGGCGGTTCGAGCAGTGGTGCGAGGTCGTCGGCCAGTTGCCGCGCAGGCAAACGCGGGTGCTGACGTGGCCGGTGGTGACGGTGTTCGGCTTCATCGCCCAGCCCGACCGTCACATGTTCCTCAAGCCTAACGTGACACGCTTGGCGGCCGGCGAGTACGGCTTCGACTTCACGTATGCGTCACGTCCGAGCTGGACGACCTACTCGAGCCTCCTCGCCTTCGCCGCCCGGGTCATGCGCGACCAGCGCGATCTGAAACCGCGCGACCTCATCGATGCCCAATCGTTCATCTGGGTCCAGGGATCGGACGAGTATGACTGAGGACTGATCCTGTTTGGGTTCTTTGGGCCCCGGGGACCGTCCTCATCGGCGAGGCCAGAGCGGTTGTGCGGGCGGCTGAAACCTCTAGCCCAAAGACGCGAACGAAGAACAGAGGTGCCACTCCCCCCCGGGTGCGATTGCAGTCGCGACACACGGAGTCCAACTGCGAGATCTGCGAGCGCGCGGAGCGCGCCTGCGCGATCTGCGTCGGCTTTTGGAACCGCGGACGATCTGCTAGACGAGTCCGGAGTCGAGCCGCCGCCTCGTCCGATCCCATCGCCATGCGACATCCCCGCCTAACGGCGCCCGGAGATGGACTCCGCCGAGCCACCGGTCGAATCCCGCCAGTCGTACCCAGTCCGCCCGCCCGGCGAGGACATCCCTACCCGCATCGGTGATGTGAACCATGCCTCGCGGGAGGTCGGGCCCCGCCATCGAGTCGACGTCGAGCCGCACGAGCGGCGTTGGGCCGGCGGCCAGAGACCGAAGGCGATGATGGAACGTCGAGTCGCCCATGAAAACACGCTCCTCGCACCCCTGCTGATCGCGAAAGAGATCGCGCGGCGACCGCTCCCGGTGCGCGAGCAGCTCGAGAATGTGGCGCTCCGTCCTGGGCAGCCCTGTGCCAACGGCAGGATACTCCTCGAGGAACCGCTCGAGCGCCCCCGGGAGAAACGGCAGCTCTGCCGCTGCTTCGCTGGCCATCGCCGCGAGCTCCGATGGATCGCTGGCCGTAAACGCCTGCCAGCCACGGCCGCCTAACGCGAGCTGTCCGGCCGACACGCGCTGCCGCGTACCCAGAAGCGACGCGAGCTGGTCGGCGTCGAGCTCGCCGAGCCCGTGGAAGTCGTCGAACCCGGGAAACTCCCCGATGCAGATGAGACTGAGGGTCGTCGTTCCAAGATCTCGATGCGAGAACCAGTCGAGGTGCCTCAGGAGCAGCAGCTGATCGAACAGATCATGCTCGAACCAGAGCACCACCTCGTCGTAGTCGGCAAACGCGGCGAGCGACGCATCCCACTGCTCGTACGTGCGCAGCGCCTCTGCGTAGGTTCCGTAGCCGCCCTCGACCAGGAATCGAGCGCGCGTCTCGCGCCACGCCGCGCTACCCGACGCGCGCGGTACCGGCCCTTCGTGCAGGATGTCCGCATACGGCGCGAACGCTCCCGGGACGTCGGAGTGCTCGAGCGTCATGCGAACGCTGTCGCCATTCAGAACGTGGAGGAGACGCGGCGTTGTGGACGGCTCGTCGTCGAGCACATCCATCGCGTCGCGAATAGCACGGGATGCGTCCGCCATGTCGCGAACCTCGGGAGCGTTGGAGAGCACGCGCGATAGCTTCCGCCGTGCACGGGCGACGAGCGACCGGACCGTCCCCTCGGGGACGCCAAGCGTCCGGGCCACCTTGGCGTGACTCAGCCCGTCGATGTGATAGAGCGCGAGCGGGACTCGGTACCGCGCTGGCAGCCGATCCATCGCAGCCATGACGCGTTGCGCGACCTCGACTCGCTCCAGCCGCTCGAGTGGCGACGGATCGTCGGTCACCGGCTCCGGAACCATACCGCGCGGGTTGTCGCGCGACGCCTGATGCGGGTCGAGATCTCGGTCGCCGCGGGACCGTTCGGCCCGCACGTGGTCGATAGCTGCGCCAAACGCGATGCGCCGAAGCCACACCCCGAACTTTGCCGGATCGGCGAGCATGTCCAGATTGCGGAAGGCTCGCAGGAACGCGTTCTGAACCACATCATCGACGTCGGCAGGCTGAACGAGCGAGGCGGCGAGCGCGTACACCATGCGCTGATGACGTCGAACGAGCTGACCGAGCGCACGGCTTGCTCCCTCACCGCCATGACGGGCGGCAGTCACGAGGTCAGCGTCGGTCGGCGTCGGTTCAGCGCTTGTAGCCATGGTATGTGGTTGTTGCTTGAATTCGACGACAGAACCGGCTGCTGATCAATAGTCGGATGAAGATGGGATTCTGTTGCACGCTCCAGAGACTCGCGTCGTCAACAACCCAGGAGACTGGACCAATGATGCTCCGGATCACCCGCGTCGTCACCGCTCGTCGCATCGGCATCCTGCTCGCGCTCGGCGCCCTGCCGTCGGCCGCGATCGGACAGGATCGGCTCAAGACGATGCCCGGCTACGAGCAGTATGCGCGGGTCGCGCCGCAGATCGCGGGGTCCGTCAAGCTCGGCACATTGCAGACCTTCTGGATCGACAGTGGCAGGGCGCTCGAGTATCAGCGCGACAACACGTGGTACCGCTTCGACGTCGCGACGCGGAAGGCGACCGAGGTGAGCGCGCCAACGACGCCGGACTCGCTGCGACGAGGCAGGCTCGGTGGGCGCGGCGGTGTCGAGCGCGGCAGGCAGGCTGCGTCGGCCGACGCGCCCAACGGTAAGCACAAGGCGTACTATCGCGATCGCAACCTGTGGGTGAGCAACGCCGACGGGAGCGACGCCGTCGCCGTCACGACAGATGGCAGCGAGAAGGATCGCATCAAGTACGGTACCGCGAGCTGGGTATACGGCGAAGAGCTCGGGCAGACGACCGCCATGTGGTGGTCCCCCGATGGCTCGAAGCTCGCCTACTATCGATTCGACGAGAGCAAGGTTCCCGACTATTTCCTGCAGCTCGACCAGACGAAGATCCAGAGCACGGTCGACAGCGAGGCGTACCCGAAGGCCGGCGCCCCGAACCCGATCGTCGACCTGTTCGTCTACGACGTCCTGGCCAGGAAGTCGGTGAAGATCGACGTTCGCGACGGGAAGCCGTTCGACAACGCGGTGGTCGGCCACTACGTGTACCGCGTCGGCTGGTCGCCTGACGGACGCGAGATCACGTTCAACCGCACGAACCGCCGCCAGAACGTCATGGAGCTCACGGCGTGCGCACCGTCGACCGGGACGTGCCGAGTGGTGGTCCACGAGGAGTGGACGCCGAGCTGGGTGAGCAACCGCCCCACGATCCAGTTCCTGTCCGACAACAGGCGCTTCATCTGGGAGTCGGAGCGAACGGGGTGGCGCAACTACTACCTCTACGACTTCGCGACCGGGAAGCTCGTCGCGACGATCACGAACCATCCGTTCGA
>Ga0075430_100004519_pt1 | contig 11727 bp, 11 predicted proteins | sample RhiMetdeltSRZDD4_FD_75294 | JGI IMG/M metagenome (GOLD analysis project Ga0075430, IMG submission 75294) | Populus rhizosphere microbial communities from Tennessee, USA - Rhizosphere MetaG P. deltoides SRZDD4 | ecosystem: Host-associated > Plants > Roots > Rhizosphere > Soil | place: USA... | reverse complement strand
AGAAAATCCAGCGTTGTAAAGACATTGCTTGAACAAAACAATCATCATTGGGAAGAAACATTCTGGTGGTTACTGGCAAGAAACTTTGGAATCAGGTTGAATGCCGATGCTTTTGAGGCGATGGCGCGCAGCATTCCAATAGGTATTTTAGCGAAACATAAAAACCAGATCCATCAATTGGAGGCTTTACTGATGGGCCAGGCCAATTTACTTGAGAAAAAGTTTACGGAAGATTATCCGGTGATGTTAAGACAAGAGTATGGCTTCTATAAAACTAAATATAATCTCAAACAGCCCAGCTATAATCCTTTCTTTCTAAGAATGCGGCCTGGTAATTTTCCTACGATCAGGCTGGCGCAGCTGGCTATGCTCATTCATCAGTCAGAACATTTGTTCTCTAAAATTAAAGAAACCGATTCCTTAAAAGACGTTAAGAAATGGCTGGATGTAACTGCCAACGACTACTGGCATTATCATTACCGTTTCGACGTGCTCTCATCGTTCAAACGGAAAAATTTAGGCGCAGCCATGATCGACAATATCCTGATCAATACGGTTAGTATAGTGCTGTTTGCTTACGGCCATTTTCAAAATGAGCAGAAGTATAAAGACAAGGCGATACGCTGGCTGGAAGAAATAACAGCGGAGTCAAACTCCATAACAAAGGGATTTCAGCAGCTGGGTTTGGAAATCAAAAATGCCCATGATTCACAGGCATTAATTGAATTAAATAATGAATACTGCGGTAAAAAGAAATGTCTTGAATGTGCTATTGGTAATGCATTACTCAAAAACCAGCTTACCTCATCGGGTGACATCTCTTATAACTTCCATTAGCAGCCTGGTCAGGCGTAAGTGCTCTTGCACACGACGTAAACAATACCACGATCAGCACATACAGGATGATTTTCGTTTTCATAAGTTACGATTTGTGATCAAAAATAGGCTGAAGGCGGGTCAATTAAAAAGAAGTTCCACCTGCTATATTTCAACGGATTTATACCCCTAACAGTAGTTTGTTAAATGCTTACTACACAGGGGATATTACGACTCAATTTAAGGTTAAGGCTAAGGTTAAGGTTGAGAAAGTTTCTGTACTCAAGCTCAGCCTCAATCTCAGCCTTTTTTGATGAGGTTTAGGGTAAGGTTAAGGTTAAGGTTGAGAAACTTTCTGTACTCAACCTTAACCTTAATCTCAACCATTCTTCAACTCCACGCTCCCCAATCGATCTTTACCTCGATATCGGGATGGATGCTAAGCTGGACGGGGCAGGTAATACCTGTATTTTTTAAAATGGTTTTTGTTTTTTCATCTACATCCTGAAGGTTATCGGGGATATGAAAAGTGAGTTCAATGCCACCAACGCGACGCGGATCGGCTTTCATTATTTTCAATACTTCGATCTTCACTCCATTCAGGTCAAAACCCATTGTTCTGGCTTTTATACCCATTACTGTTATCATACATGTGGCAAGTGACGTTGACATCAGGTCGGTGGGTGAGAATCTTTCACCCATGCCATTGTTGTCGACGGGTGCATCTGTCTCGAAACTGTTGCCACTGCGCAAGTGAGTACAAATGGTTCTTAACTCTCCATTATAAACTACTGTCGAGGTCATTATATTTTTTTGCCCTAAATTTACGGTCATTAAACAAATTACTACTAAGGGTATAGAAAGTGAGTTGAAAAGATATTTTGAATCAGACTATCTCTTTATCTCTTTTCTCCCGTTTAACCTCTTAGCCAATAAAACATCTTTCCCGTGAAGAAACTAGTCATACTTGCAGTGTTGTTTGCCGTCAGCGTTTCCATATTTGCACAAACAGAAGAAAAGCAAAGCAAGAGGGATGCACGCAAAGAAGCAAAAAAGAAGAAAATAAATGACCTTATACGTCAGGACGAAGAAGGGGTGCTGGTGTATTCCAAGCAAAGCATTTTCGGCGTGCAGCTTCGTACCAATGGTTATGGCATTTTTTATGAAAGAGGCAAAATGAAATCGCAGCGGAATACCATGCTTTATAGTATTGAGTTCAACGAGATCAAACATCCTAAAGAAGACAAATTGCCAAATGGTACCGGTGGATTTTCTTTTGGCAATCCTTTCGTATACGGTAAGATCAATAATTTTTACCAGCTCCAGCTTGGTTTTGGAATGCAACGAATACTTGGACAGAAAGGAAACAAAAATGGGGTAGCGGTAAGTGCTATTTACAAAGGCGGTCTCTCCCTTGGCCTGCTACGTCCTTATTATATTGATGTAGATATCAATGGGGAAAGCCACGTTATTAAATATTCTGCTGAAACAGACTCTTTGTGGAAGTTCGGGTTTATTAATGGCGGCGGTGGTCTTGGCAAGGGTTGGAATGAGATCAAAATGAAGCCCGGTGTGTTTGCTAAGACGGCGCTTCGGTTTGATTTTGGCCGCTTCAATGAAGTTGTCTCCGGTATCGAAGTTGGCGTTAGTGCTGAGTTCTATTCTTCTAAAATACCCATCATGCTTCTGCAAAAAGAGAAGCAATTCTATTACCAGGGGCATATCGCCATCATGTTTGGGCACAGAAGGTAAATCCATGTAAATTTGCGGGATAATTGTGTTACCAGCAGAAGTAATTCTATTTAGCTTTCGTTGCGTCGCACTCTTGTACGTTTTTATCACAATTCAACATTTCAAATATTCAAAGCTCAATGTTCAATGTCCTTTCATGCAGGAGTCCGAAATTGAAAATTCAGTATTGATCGTTGAGCATTGAACATTTATATCGATAATGAAGGAACTTCCTGTAATATCAGAGCAAAGGCAAAAGAAACCAGATTGGCTTCGTGTAAAGCTTCCTATCGGTGAAGAATATAAGCATGTAAGAAGCCTTGTAGATACGCATAAGCTTCATACCATTTGTGAAAGCGGCAATTGTCCAAACATGGGTGAATGCTGGGGTGCCGGCACCGCTACTTTCATGATCCTCGGAAATATTTGTACAAGAAGCTGTGGGTTTTGTGCAGTGGCAACCGGTCGTCCTGAGCCATTAGATTGGGACGAGCCACAACGGGTAGCCGAAGCCATTCACTTGATGAAAGTGAAACACGCGGTCATTACTTCGGTCGATCGTGATGAGATCAGGGATGGTGGTTCCATCATTTGGTATAATACCATCAAGGCCGTTAAAGCGCTAAATCCTGACACTACGCTTGAGACGCTGATCCCCGATTTTAAAGGAGAAAAAGAAAATATACAACGCATCATCGATGCGGCTCCCGAAGTGGTATCTCACAATATTGAAACAGTAGAAAGATTGACCAAGCAGGTACGTATCCAGGCAAAATACTGGCGCAGTATGGAAGTCATCAAAATATTGAAACAAGGCGGCATGAGAACCAAGAGTGGTATCATGCTCGGTCTTGGAGAAGCAAGAGAAGAAGTGATACAAACCATGACCGATCTGCGTGACAATGGATGCGATGTAATAACACTAGGTCAGTATTTGCAGCCTACAAAAAAACATTTGGCTGTTTATCGTTTTGTACATCCTGATGAATTTGCCGAATACCGGGAGATCGGTTACCAGCTCGGATTAGATTATGTTGAAAGCGGCCCGCTTGTCCGTTCGTCTTATCACAGCGAAAGACATGTGTTTGCCGGGTTAGGAAGAAAAGAGTGGGAGAAAGGAAAGGCATGAGTCAATAGTCGATAGTTATTGGTCCTGCTACGGCGGGATTTTTTATTTGTTGTCGGGGAAGTATTTTTTGATCAATCGATGAAAAGGTTCTTTATCCCTGATATAAGCAAGATATGGATCAGAATAAAGTTGTTTATAGTTTCTCATTCCTTTTGCCAATGTCTTTTCCAAAAACTCAATCGCCTTATCTAAATTCTCCTGGTTTGAATAATAACAGGTAATGTTATAATATGCTCTCCAGCCACCAGGCACTTTACTTTGCAAAACTTTTAAAAAGTAATGCAGTACCATTGTATCGCTCTTGTTTTTTTGCATTGTCAGGTATCCAAGTCTTTCATATGTCCAGTCAAGAATGTAGTCTGTGTTGATCGATCTTTCATAATAAAGAATAGCTGAATCTGCGACGTTTTTATCGTCATAGTACTTTGCCACCTGGAATAATGCTACAGGGTTTTCCGGATCAAAGCCAAGCAGCTGTTTGCTATAATAAAAAACGGAATCAGGTTTTTTCTGCAAGTACGAATAAGCCCTTATCAACCAGTAATACGGATTCGGATCTTTAGGCATAGCTGATCTTGCCTGGCGGTAAATAAATAACACGGAGTCGATCTTGTTTTCTCTTTCATAAAGGCTTGACAGATTTTTATAGGCATTGATATTGGTTTTATCCAGTGAAAGAGCTTTATGAGAGTACCATAGCACAGAATCTTTCACCAGCGTTATCCGATATGATTTTCCTTGCTGTAGTCTTGAGAAGGCTCTTCCTATTTTACTATAAATATCCGGGTATGCGGATTGGGGAGATAAGGCCAGGGCCGTTTTGTAATAATATAATACGGAATCATAACCTCGTCTGAACGGATGGAGGAAATCAGCCGTAATAAGATAAGTTGATGGATTGCGTGGATTGATGGTTATCGCTTTTTGCAAATACAATAATGCACTGTCCACCGAATACCATCCGTACACCTTTAATGCAATGCTTCTGTATGGGCTTATCCAATTAGGTGCCAGTCGTGTCGCTTTACGAAAAAAATACAAGGAAGTGTCCGCTGGTTTTGAACTTCCAAAATCAAATTCTATGTCGTTATTTTTATAACGATACTGAAAACTTAACCTGTATGCATATAACAGTCCCAAACATTCTGCTGTATAAGCAGCAGAGCTGTCGGCTTTGTACGCATCATTTGCGATCTTTAATGCCTCGTCATAGTTCAGCAAATTCTCTTTTTCATAACTTAAATAGCCCCTGGCAAGCAAAAAATTGATTTTGGGTCTCATCTGCAATAAGATCGACGAATCCTGTTTTGTAGAGAGTAGCTTGCCAGCCTTTTGAAGCATCATTCCCGCTATCGTCCATTTTTCTGAAACCGTCTTTTTGATACGTTCATATTCTTCTGAAATAAATTCATCCCGGTTGATCGAATCACTTTTTTCCCGTAATATCTCGACCGACAATACATCTACGCCTTCAAGATATAAGTTGATCTTTTGCTGTGCAAAATTGATAAAGCTTGACGCCAATGCATAACGGGCATCTTCCGTTAGTTTTTCCTCAGGGTATTTTGTTTTCATCTGGTCATAATAATCATCGGCTGATCCATTGCCCCATAAATTGTTTTTATTACGGGCGGAGTTAAACTTATTATAAAGGGAAAGTAACGTTGAATCAGCAGGAATGCTGCTGCTTCTTTGCGTGTTATCTGCGATTGCAGATGTATTGTTGAGAAGTTTTAATTGATTCCACACCAGGTTAAAGCTGCTGTCAACAAGACCGATGGTTGTATTGCCCTGGTCATCACAACAAAAAACAGGATCCTGTTTGACGTTAAATTTTGCCGACATCTGGTTCACATTTTTGCTTACCCAATTCTGTATTTCGCCTAATGTGATCTTTTTGTCTTTATTCCCATTTCCTTCGTTGTCGGCACGACCGCTCAGTGCATCCACAAGATTGTAGGTAAACAAACCGTGTCCCTGCCCGAATGACGCATCTTCAATTGAGATTTGTCCGGGACTTGTTGCCAACATTGCAATCTCGCCAACTTTTGTTTGAATAATGCTTGAACTAAAAACCTGCGACGCATAACCACCGGCAAGCTCGTTGGTACGACAGGCATCCAAAACAAGGATCACTTCGGCGCCTTTGTTTATTAGTACGCCGATCCTGTTTTTAAGATGATACATATTAATGACGCCAAAGCTTAGCAGGTAATTATTGCCATCATTACTGGCCTGGCAATCCGACAGCAAAAGATAGTATTCATTCAATCCCTTTACACCATCACCATGTCCGGCAAAAAATATATAGACGCGGTCACCCTTTTTCAGATTTTTATTACTTACACGTAAAAGAGTTGACCAGAAATTCCCGGCATTTGCAGAATCATTCTTTAACAAAAAAAGATTCTCTTCTTTGATACGCCCACCGGCTGCAGAACGTAGTAAAGAAGCAAACAGGTCGGCATCCCTGTCGGCATAATGCAGTGGCTTGATATAATTGTATTTCGAAATGCCAACAACGATGGCATACATTTCTCCATCACTTTCCGATTGCTGGGAAAACAACATACCTGGAATGATCAGCAGTATGGTAAGTAAAGCAAAGGATCTTGTCATAAAAGGAATGAAAAATAACCTGGTGAAATGGTAAAAAGTTTTTGTTTGATCCATTCTAAGTTACGAATTCATGTAATGCAATGAGGTGTTTATTAAACCGGACCAACCCACCAGGAATCAACAGATGGTAATAATCCGGATGCAGAGTGACTTTTGTCTGTTCAAGTTTGCATCGGAGATTGAATTAAATTTGATATGAGAATTTGTGTGAAGGGAATTGTTAGCACCGGTTTTTACGATATTAAATTCACGTATGAAATCCTTCTCTGCAAAAATTCAGATCATTGGTGTCAATCCTTATGTTTTACTTCCAGATGCTGTATTAAATGATATCTTTCAAAAAGCGGGGAAGGAAAAGGGTGCCATACCTGTAAAGTTGACGATTGCCGGAAAAGTTTTCATTCAAAACCTGGTTAAATACAGCGGCAAATGGAGACTGTATTTGAATACACCTATGCGCAAAGCTGCACAAAAAGATGTTGGTGATACAATAGTAATCAATATTGATTTTGATCCGCAAGAAAGAATAACACCGGTACATCCTAAATTGAAAGCAGCGTTAAGTAAGAATAAAGAAGCAAAAAAGGCATTTGATGAACTTAGCCCATCAAGACAGAAAGAAATATTGCGTTATATAAATTTTCTGAAGTCGGAAGAAAGCGTTGATAAGAACATTCAAAGGGCAATTGCTTATTTAACCAACAATGGATCATTTGTTGGCAGGCCAAATAAATAAACCGATTCAACTAAAGAAAAAATTTAATACTATGCGGAAAATCATTCTTCAACTTGCTGTGAGCCTCGATAGTTATATTGAAGATGCAAAGGGTCAATTCGATTGGTGTTTCATGGACCAGGATTATGGCATGTCGGATTTTTTCAAGCGGATCGATTCGACGTTCATGGGTCGCAAAACTTATGAGTTGGCACAGGCCATGGCAGGTGAAGTGCCGGCAGGTTTTCCTAAATTAAAGGAGTACCTTTTTTCAAATACACTCGATAAAACAAAGGAAGGAGTAATACTTGTAAGAGGAGATATAAAAAAAGAAGTAGAGAAAATAAAAAATGAAAAAGGAAAAGATATCTGGTTATTTGGTGGCGCTGATCTTATTTCATCATTAATGAATTTGCAGCTTGTTGATGAAATTATTGTGGCTGTCCATCCGGTGATCCTCGGCGGAGGAAAACCCTTATTTAAAGAAATCAAGGAAAGAACATGGCTGACACTTACTGACCACAAAGTTTATGCAAACGGATTAATAATGCTTACGTACTCGACAAAAACGTAAATCTTATCTGTTTTCCTTTATCTTCACTTTATGCGTCGTGTTTTTATTATTTTTCATTTGCTTATTATTTCTATAGTAGCTAATTCGCAAACCAGGACTGATAGGTTACTCCGTGAGATCTTTGATGAGAATAAGGACAGTTTTTTCCAGTCCGTTATTCAGCATCCGGAAATCTATCGTTACCAAATTATCTACACCCGAATCGATCGGGATAAGCATAACAATCCTGCTTTTACCAATTATTACTATCATTACGATTCGCTCACGTATTTTAACCCGGCATCAACCGTTAAGATGCCGCTTGCGTTTCTCTCATTAGAAAAATTGCACCAGCTTAAGCAATTCGGTGTCGATATGTTTACCCCGATGCAATTTGACAGCGCTTATTCACGGCAAGCAGTTTTATATATAGACAGCACGGCTGAGAACAGGTTACCATCAATAGCACAATTTATCCGGAAAGCTTTTTTGGTAAGCGATAATGATGCTTATAACCGCATGTATGAGTTCGTTGGCCAGCAAACAATAAACCGGAGACTTCATGAAATGGGTTATCCGGACCTGCGCATCACACGGCGGTTTATGCGAATGAATGCTGATGAGAACCGGCATACTAACCCGATACGTTTTATTAAACCCGGCGGTTCCCTTATTTACCTGCAGCCGATGGCTTATAACAAAGACTCATTTGATTTCAGCCATATCAACAAGATGGGCATTTCCTACATGAATGCCCAGGATAGCCTGATTCATGAGCCTATTGATTTTACTACAGCGAATAATGTAACCGTTTATCATTTGCAACAAATGCTTCAATCGGTCATGTTCCCGAATTCAGTTGCAGCAACCCGTCGTTTTAACCTGGATAAACGCGACTACGATTTTTTATATCGCTATCTTTCACAATACCCGTCCGAAACTGATTATCCTAAGTATGATACCGGTTTATATTACGACAGTTATGTAAAATTCTTTTTCAAAGATGGGGGTCATGACATACCACCCTATATCCGTGTATTCAATAAGGTGGGTTGGGCCTACGGCTGTCTTACCGATGTTTCTTATGTAGCTGATTTTAAAAATAAGATTGAATACATGCTGACGGCAACTATTTATGTGAACAGCGACGGGGTGATGAATGATAATAAATATGATTATGATAGCATCGGGTATCCTTTTTTGTACAAGTTAGGTCAATGTATCTATGATCATGAATTGAAGCGAAACAGGAAATACAGACCGGATCTTTCGGCATTTAGGATCTTTTACCAAAAGAGGAAGGAAGATGGCAGAATGGCAATAAAGGAAATTGATAACTAAAGCAAATGAAACAGAGATTAGCACAGATCGCTATCGTTGTAGATGATTATGACGAGGCGATAGAATTCTATACAAAAAAATTACATTTTGAACTTATTGAAGACACCAAACTCAGTGAAACAAAGCGTTGGGTGCTCGTGAGACCAAAAGGAACATTTGAATGCTGTTTGTTGCTGGCGAAAGCGGCAAACGAGGAACAAAAAAGCAGGGTAGGTAATCAAACAGGGGGCAGAGTATTTTTATTTCTTCACACGGATAATTTTGAAAGGGACTTTCAGAATTTATTGGCTAATAGAATAGAGATTGTAAGGCAACCCCAGAAAGAAGACTATGGAACAGTAGCTGTGTTTAAAGATCTTTATGGAAATCTCTGGGACATGATCGAGCCTTCAGATCTAAATGAAGAATCATGAGTTTCTATCAACAGGAAGTTAAAAGATTACAGAAGAAGCTTTATCCTCATGATGATCTTACAAAGCAGATCATTGCTGCAAAACTTTATATTGATAAACATTTTCCTGATAAGCTCAGCCTGGATCAAATTGCCGCTGAGGCTCATGTTTCCAAATTTCATTTTATTCGTTTGTTTAAAAAGTATTACGGAGTCACTCCTAATCGTTACCTGCAGGAAGTGAGGATTGAAAATGCAAAGAAACTTTTGAAAAAAGGTAGAACGATAGATAATGTTTGTTCTGCAGTGGGATTTACAAGTAAGACAACCTTTATCGGGTTGTTTAAAAAAATGACGGGAAATACGCCTTTGGCTTTCCAGAAAAATGCGGTTAAAAAATAAAGGCCTGTAAGTATTTTTACCTCTCTGTGTCTTTCGTGTATCATAGTGTTTGAAATGATAATCAAATAGTCACCGGAATGAGAGATAGCAAACTTCGTGGCCGTTGCGTCCCTTTGTGTTCTTTGTGGTCCTTAACTTTTTAAAAAAGCAATTTTGAAGAACGCCTGATCGATTTCATTCCTCATTTTTGCACCCGAACATTTAAATTTTTTAAGATGAGAATAAGAGTAACCAGCGTTCCTGTTTTCGACCAGGACAAGGCATTGAAATTTTATACGGAAGTTCTTGGCTTTGTGAAAAAGACAGAAGTCCCATTAGGCGAACACAAATGGCTCACCGTGGTTTCTAAAGAAGAGCCGGATGGAGTTGAACTTTTACTCGAACCAATGGGCTTTGCGCCTGCAAAACTTTATCAGAAACAATTAAAAGATGCCGGCATTCCCTGGATGCTTTTTCACGTCGATAACATTCAAGGTGAATATGAGCGATTAGAAAAGGCAGGGGTTGCCTTTACCATGAAGCCCACGCAAATGGGAGCGGTTACCATTGCTGTGTTTGACGACACCTGCGGAAACAATATCCAGTTAGTTCAGCTGTAAAGATTCCTTATTGTACTTGCTGCGGTAATCAAGCGGCGACATACCGGTTACTTTCTTAAATACATCCCGGAAAGCTTTTGTATCTGCATAGCCAACGTCATACATCACTTCTGAAACAGTTTTTCTTCCGGTTTCAAATTGTTTTTTAGCCGATTCAATTTTTACTCTTTGAATATATTCAATGACGGTATTGTTTGTCGCTCTCTTAAATCTTCTTTCAAACGTACGGCGACCGATGGCAAATTTTGAGCACAGCTCATCGACGGTGATCTTTTCAGCAAAATTATTTTCAATGAACTCCTGCGCTTTTTTTATGTCATCATCGTCATGGATCTTTTGCCCCTTGAACATAGTGAATGGCGATTGACTTTTACGATCGATATCGAGCACAAAGAACTTAGATGCAAGGATTGCCAATTCACGATTTGTATATTTTTCTACAAGATGCAGAAGGAGATTCCAATATGAATTGGCACCACCACTCGTATACAACCCATTCTGGTCAGTCACAATTTTATTATCAACAAGATCGACTTCAGGGAACAGGTTCCTGAATTCATTTGCAAACAGCCAATGTGTTGAGCAGGTTTTTCCATGAAGCAAACCAGTTGATGCAAGTATAAATGCGCCCAGGCAAAGACTTGCAACCTCTGAACCATTTTTATATTGCATCACGATCCAGGGAATAAAATCATTGTTGAGTTTGATGGCATGTTCAAGATTGCCACTAACTGCGGGAATGATGATAAGGTCCGGTTTCATTGCGTTCTTCAGCGTAGCATCTGTATGAATTGAAAAGATACCATCGGCAAGTTTTACTTCTTTGCTAAGCCCAACCAATTGTACATTAAACAACGGCGGATTACCCTGGCTTTTTATAAACTCATTTACGGCAGTAAACATATAACGCGGATCGGCTACCGCTTCTACAACCGCTGTTTCAGGAACAAGAATCGCTATATTCTTCATAAAGATCGTTTTCGTTTCGGTAAAGTTAAATCGATTCACTGTCGCAAACAACCCCTTGGATTGACGTATTTGCACAGCTGTGCTCACGAAAACTGCCAATAGCTTTGAGGTCAGGTTGCTGGTTCCTGATTATCGGTTACTGTACAAGACGACAAAGACATCACGACCGACTACCAGCAACCAGTAACAAGTAACTAGCGACGAGAAACAAAAAAACTGAAATTATGACACACATTAACGCATACTTAAATTTCAACGGTCAAACCCGTGAAGCAATGAGCTTTTATCAACAATGTCTCGGAGGTGAATTGGTAATGCAGAAAATTTCGGAATCGCCAATGGCAGCAAGAGTGCCTTCAGAAATGGGAGCAAAGATCCTTCACAGCAGCCTTACAAAAGATAACCTGGTATTGATGGCATCCGATATGATGGGCAATAACGTAAAGAAGGGAAATTCAATTG
>Ga0075430_100004515_pt1 | contig 11731 bp, 11 predicted proteins | sample RhiMetdeltSRZDD4_FD_75294 | JGI IMG/M metagenome (GOLD analysis project Ga0075430, IMG submission 75294) | Populus rhizosphere microbial communities from Tennessee, USA - Rhizosphere MetaG P. deltoides SRZDD4 | ecosystem: Host-associated > Plants > Roots > Rhizosphere > Soil | place: USA... | reverse complement strand
TCGAACACGCCGGCCCGCTCCAGAAAGAACTGGCGCTTCTCCGGGAAGAAGAGGCCGAAGCGCGTGAGGTTGACCTGCTGGTCGTCGACCTCCGCCTGGGCGAAGTCGGTGTTGAGCGTGAGGTCGAGGGTCAGATTGCTCGTCAGGCCGACCTTGAGGTCGGCACCGGCTTCGCGCGTGTCGTTGCGTCGGTAGCCGTACGTTCCGGCGGTGGCGTCGAGCGCCGCGGTGCGCGTGCCGCCGTTCAGCACGTAGGGCGTGAAGATGAGCATTCGCTGACTCGACACGCCCTCGATGGTGATCTTCTGCGCGAGCGACACGCGGCTCGAGCTGTTTGCATAACGCGGTGGTGCGGCCGGGTACGTCACCGTTTCATTCGTGGCCGACGAACTGCGCATTGCCAGGATGCCCATCGTGACGGCGCCATCGTTCGTCTGGAACCGCAAGCTCGAGAGCGGGATGCGCATCTCGGCAAACCAGCCGGAGTCGGTGCGGGCGGTCGCGACGTCCCAGATGGTGTTCCAGTCGTAGTTCGTCGCCTGGCCGTCGGCCGCAATGGAGAAGTCGGCACGCACGCCCGTCGGGGTCGTCGCGAACCCGACGCCGTTCTCGTTGTCGTTGAACGTGTCGAGGATGATGCGAAACACGTCATCGCTGCCGAGTCGGTCGCGCTGAAGCGAGTTGCCGCGGATGTCGTCGGGTTTCGCGACGTACATGCGCGCGGAGGCGTAGAAATACGACGCGTCGTACGCGAAGCGGAACTCGGTGCGTTGACTCGGACGTCCCTCGAACGTGGGAAGGAGCATGACCGGTTCGACCGGCGCGATCGCCGTCCATGCCGGCTCATCGCTGCGCCCGTCGAGCGTGATGGCGGATGACAGGCGCGTCAACGGAACCCCCTCGCGCGCCAGCGCAGGTACGCCGGACGACCCGGCAGCTCGGCGCGAGCCCTGGGAGCCGGCGGCCGTGGCGAGGCTAAGCAGGAGCAGGGGAATGGCGAACGCAGATACGGTGACGCGCATCGGCCGGTAACCGGTCGGAGTGTACGCAGTGCCAGCTGCCCGCGGCCCGGGGTGGCCACGTCGCGCGACACCTTAGGACCGGGGTCCTCAGTCGCTCTACCAAGGAGGGACGGACTTCCCGCTTCAGGGACGAGTTCCCACCCAATGCGGCGTTATGTCGGGTCGGCGGGTTGGCGCGTCGGGGGCGTTTGTGCGAGCTTGGTCGCCCATGAGACCGACCTCGTTTCTCGTCATGGCGCTCGTCGGGGTGTCGGCCTTCACCCTCGACTCGACGCACCCGCTCAGCGCGCAGAACTCGCGGCGACCCACGGCGGGTCCCCCATTCACGGTCGTCGAAGCCAGTATCGACGACCTTCGTAAAGCGCTCGAGCAGCGACGCACGACGTCGCGCGAGATCGTGACGCAGTATCTCACCCGCATCGCGCTCTATGAGGATCGGCTGAACGCGACGATCACGGTGAACCCGAACGCGCTCGCCGAAGCCGACGCGCGGGATCGCGAGCGCGCACAGGGGCGCGTTCGCGGGCCGCTGCATGGCATCCCGATCGCGCTCAAGGACAACATCCACGCGAACGGGATGCCGACGACCGGCGGCGCGCTCGCGTTCGCCGATCTCGTGCCGCCATACGAGGCGACGCTCACGAAGAACCTCGTCGACGCCGGCGCGATCATCCTCGCGAAGACGCAGCTTACCGAGCTCGCGAACTGGGTCGCGAGCGGGATGCCGGGCAACTACAACGGGCTCACGGGCTACGGGATGAACCCGTGGGATCCGCGGCGCGACCCGCGCGACAACAACTTCGATGGGCGTCCCGTGCTCGGCACGGGCGGCTCGAGCTCGGGGGTCGGTACGAGCGTCAGCTTCTGGGCGGGCAACGTCGGTACGGAGACAGCGGGTTCGATCCTGAGCCCGTCGCAGCAGAACTTCCTCGTCGGGATCAAGCCGACGGTCGGCCGCGTGAGCCGGTACGGTGTCATTCCGATCACGGCCGATCAGGACACGCCCGGGCCCATGACCCGCACCGTCGCGGATGCCGCCATCATGCTCGGCGCGATGGAGGGGGCTCGCCCGGACCCTAACGATTCGGCGACGACGCGGTGCCCGCCGCCCGCGGGGCGTGACTACACGAAGTTCCTGAACCCACGCGGGTTGCAGGGAGCCCGGATCGGCATCCCGCGCGCGTTCTTCTACGACCGCACGAGCGCGGGCGGTCCGAACCCGCGCGGGGGGCTGAGTGACGCGCAGCGAAAGGTGATGGACGACGCCATCGGCGTCCTGAAGGCGCAGGGGGCGGTGATCGTCGATCCGGCTGACATCCCGAGCGTTGTCGACACGAGCGCGGCGACCAACTTCCTCAACTGGAGCCCGTGCAGCGGGCTCGACGCCGCGAAGGGGCGCGATGAAGCGTGCTCCGTCGCGTTCAAGTATGGAATGAAGCGCGACTTCAACGCCTGGCTTCGGACGTTAGGCGACAGGGCGCCGGTGAAGACGCTGACCGCGCTCCGGCAGTGGAACATCGCGCATCAGCGCGCGGGGGCCATCAAGTACGGGCAAGCGAACCTCGACGTGTCGGACGAGATGGACGTGCAGGCGGACCGGCAGCGCTACGAAGCCGACCGTCGAAAGGACATCCGGCTCTCGGCGACGAACGGGATCGATGCCGCGCTCGCGGCGCATCGACTGGATGCGCTGCTCTTCCCTGGCGTGAGCAGCGCGAACATCGGCGCTCGGCCCGGCTACCCGACGGTGACGGTGCCGTATGCGTTCGTGCCGGTGGGCCCGGGGCAGGGCCCGAACGTGTTTCCGACGGGGTTCGACCCGAAGCCGGCGCCGTATAACGTGAGCTTCACCGGGACGGCCTGTAGCGAGCCGAAGCTCATCGAGCTCGCCTACGCATTCGAGCAGGCGACGAAGAAGCGGACCGCCCCGCCGCTGTTCCCGTAGCCACTGTCTGCAGGGTCGGGCGCGGGTCCTCGCGGCAGCAGGGAGCGCTGGCGCGCCGCGCGAGATCCGGTAAGTTGCCGCGGTCACTCGTGGCGGTCGACGGACGCCTCCGGATCGTACCTAACGAGTGACGCTCGGTGTCGATTCTCGTTCGCAGTAGCATGAAACCGTCCCCATCCGTGCCCCAGAAGGAGATTCCGGTGCTATTTCACATCACCCAGGTGCACACCCCCGAAACCTGCCCTCGCGATGAGGGCGGCTCGAACTCGCTGTTCAACCCTAACGTCCCCGGTGTTCGGATGGTCGGCCGTTACGGCGCGAACGGACAGCACACGCTCTTCTTCATTGTGGAAGCCGACGACGTCAATGCGATCCACAAGTTTCTCTGGCCCGGGTTCAAGCGCTGCACGGCGACGATCACCCCCGTGAGTGAGGTACCGGTACCGAAGGACTGACGTAGCCTACCGAGCGATCCGGCGGTAACGTAGCGCAGCCGCGGCGGTCGTTGGACGCCGCGGCTGCCAGCGCGATGGAGCGTTAGGCATGGCCCCGTGCGGGTCGGCCGCACGGCGCTGACGATGAGTCGACGTCCCGTGGTCAGCCAATGCGAACGCGTTCCCTGCTCAGCGTCGCCGTTCTTTCTGCCCTCGCCGCGACCGATTTCCTGGCGGCCCAGACGCCTGCCAGGCCGTGTGAACAATACGAGAACGCCCTGCGTGCGGACCCGAACGACGTCGACGCCGCAGTCAACCTCGGGCGGTGCACCGTCCGCTCTTCCGAATGCTCTTCTCCGAAACTCGCGATGGGTGCTCGCGCGTCACCAGTCAGTGCCTCCATGTCGCCCCCGTCCTCCGGCGTGGCGATAGCCTGCTCACGCCGCCGCGGCTCGTGGCGCGGATATCGCCGACCAACTCGACCGACACCTACCGCGAGGTCACCGCGGAGACACGAGCAACCGACCGCGCCAGCCTCCTCGAAGCGCGCTCGCTTGCTGAGCGGTGGCTGTCCGTCGCGCCGAATGACCGCCGCCCCCGCGAGTATCTCGGACGTGCGTTGCTGCTGCTTGGCGACTCCATGGCGGCGTCGATCGCCTTCGAGCGCGCCGCCGAGCTCGGGACGCCGGAAAGCCGACGTGCGCTGTTCTCGTCCGTGGATGGGCCACGCCTGGGCGCTGTCCGGTGATGTCGCCGCCGCCCGCGGGCGAACCGACGACGCCGCACGGATGTACCGCCGCGTCATCGGCCTCTGGGAGGGCGGAGATCCGGACACGCGACCGGTCGTCGATCACGCCCGAACCCGCCTCGCCGCGCTCCTCCGGCGCTGACCGCGCAGACACTTCGGCGGGCTGTCCCACGTAGTGCCCGGTAGTCTCCAACACGAGGATCGTGAATGGCTGGCCAGGGTTCTGCCGGGAACGTCATCGCCGCGCTCTGCAGCTTCTTCATCCCGGGTCTCGGACAGCTGTTGCAGGGGCGCCTCATCAAGGCGGTCATCCAGTTCGTTCTCGCCGCCCTTCTCTGGATCATTCTGATGGGGTGGATCATCCACCTCTGGTCCATTCTGGACGCCGCGACCTGGAAGGGTCGCGGCTGAGCGAACGTTAGGCGGCCGTCGGCGCGCCGGCGGCCGCCGTCGCTCGTCGCTGGCGCGCCGACCGCAGCCGCATGACCAGCACGATCGTCGAGAGCGTGAGTGGCACGACCTCGCTCGTCATGTGCCGGCCGCCCTCTTTCACGAGATGGGTGCCCATGCCGCCCAGCATGACGCTGGCGAGCAGCGCGGCGCCAACGATCGCCGTGCGGCCCCAGAGCAGCATGAGCGCTCCGGCGAGTTCGACCACGCCAATCGTCACGCGGAACCAGTCGGGATACCCCCAGACGCGGAACGCGACGGCCCAGCCGCTCGTGTCAGAGAACTTGTTCCACCCCTGCGGGAGAAAGATCAGCAGGAGCAGGATGGTCGGAATCCACGTGGCGGCGAGGCGTGCCGCCGTCCCGAGTTTCGCCCTGTTCATGAAACCCTCGGCCAAGGTGACGCCGCGCCGACTGCCGGCGACGGCGGCTCACCGTAGCCCGCGCACGCGCGCCGCGCATCGTACGAAGGTTCTAGTCCTCCCGTCGCCCTGCTGATCGGGGTTGCCCGACGCATGACAGGCCACCAGTTTCGCCGTATGGTCGCGCACGGGTTCGGGAGATCGCTCGCCGTTGGCATCGGAGCCCTTGGCGCGTTCTACACGCTGTCGAACCTGTCGATGCCGGTGGCCGATCGTCGTCAACCGATCGCCGTCACAGCGCTGGTGGGCGCGCTTTTCGTCGGTCATACCGTGTTGTACTGGTACGGGGACCGCGTCCGCGCGCGGCTGGGACTCGCGCGCTATGTGGCCGCCCAGGCGGCGATCGTATTCGGCGTCGGTCTTACTGGTGCGTTCGTCCCGGTGGTGCTCGCGCTGTACGTCGCGCTGACGGTCGAGACGGTGATCACCGCCGGACCGCGTTGGGGCACCATGCCCATCACGGTCGGGGCGATCGTCCTCTACGGCACGAGCGCCGTCGTCACGTTGGATCTGTACCGAGGGGCGACGGCGGGCCTGGTCCTGGCCGCGACCGGGGTGCTCGCGCACGCGATCGCCGCGCTCGTGCGGCGCATGGATCGCGACGCCGGTAGCGCCGACACGCCGGGGGCGCCTGACGCGATGGTAGCGGCGCCCGCCGTGTCGGTGAACGAACCGGACTTCGATCGTCGCGAGCTCGCCAGGCTCACCGCGCGTGAACGCGAGGTGCTCCGCGCGTTGACGCGCGGGACGCGAACGACCGACATCGCGGAACAGCTCGGCATCACGGAGCGAACGGTGAAGGCACACCTCGCGAGCATCTACCAGAAGCTCGGGGTCGAGTCGCGCACGGCCGCAGTCGCGTTCGCGCTGCGCAACGTCGCGCAAGGGCGCTGAGCGCGACAGCGATCACGGCATCGGCGCGTGCTCTACCGTGGACTCGCCGACCTCGTCCTGGTCATTCACCTGGCCTTCGTCCTGTTCGTCGTCTTCGGTGGCCTGTTCACCCTGCGGTGGCCGCGAGTCGCGTGGCTGCACGTACCCGTCGCGCTCTACGGGGCGACGATCGAGTTCATCGGCTTCATCTGCCCGCTCACGCCGCTCGAGATCTCCCTCCGCCGTCGCGGCGGGGAGGCCGGCTACGCGGGCGGGTTCATCGAGCATTACATCACGGCTGCGCTCTATCCGACGGGCCTAACGCGGGACATTCAGCTCGCGCTCGGGATCGGCGTCCTGCTTTTCAATGCGATCGTCTACGCGATCGTCGTGAAGAGGTACAAGGCTCGGGCGGCTCGGATCAGTCGGATCTGATCGCCACGAGCGGGTCCGTTCGCGCTGCGCGGCGCGCCGGCAGATAACTCGCCACGAGCGCGACTGCCGCGAGGACGATCGGCACCGCGACGAACGTCGTCGGATCCGCGGCGTTCGTCTGAAACAGCATCGATCGAAGCAACCGCGTCGCGGCGAAGGCGCCGAGGAGGCCGAGGAGCACCCCGCCGACCGCGTAGCGGACGCCTTCCCGAAGCACGAGCGACTCGATGTTTCGGGGCGACGCGCCGAGCGCGATGCGAACGCCAACCTCCCGCGTGCGCTGGACGACTCCGTACGCGATGATCCCGTAGAGCCCCGTCGCCGCCAGGAGCAACGCCGCGACGGCGAATCCCGTCAGCACCAGTGTCACGAACCGCCGAACGGCGGGCAGCCCCGCCTGGATGACGCTCGGCTTTCCACGCAACGCGAGCGAGGGGTCGACGGCGCGCACCGCGTCCTCCACCGCCCGCAGCACGCCGGCGGCGTTAGGCGAGCGCGCAGCGAAGTTCATCCACGGCCAGACCTCGAGCGTGTACGGGAGGAACAGCTCGGGGTTCGGTTCGCTCTCGCGGCCGAATTGACGCATGTCGCCCACGACACCGATCACGGGCAGCGTGATCGGCTGGCCGAAGTCAGCCCGGGCCTGGGATGCGCGATACGTCGTGAGCTGTTTCCCGATCGCGCTCTCCCCGGGCCACAGCCGCTTCGCCAGCGTCGCGTTGACGACGAACCCGTTCGGGTTACGCATGTCGTCGTCGGTGAACCATCGGCCCTCGAGCAGCGGGAACCGCAGGACGCGACGATACTCGGCGGAGACCGGATGGTAGAGCGCGAGCACGGGATCGTCGGTGTTCATCGGTCGGCCGGTCGGCTCCGCCTTCGTCGGGATGAGCGCACCACCGGCCGCCGCCGCGACCTCGACTCCCGGCACGGCCTGGACGGCGTCGATGATCCTCCGGTACAGCAGCGCTGCGTCAGCAGGCGCCGCGTACTTGGTGCCCTCGGGCGCGAGGCTGAACGAGAGCACGTTCGTCGCATCGTAGCCTAACGGTGCTGAGAGAACCCGCCGCACGCTCTGCAGCAGCAGGCCGGCGCCGACGAGGAGGGTGAACGCGAGAGCGAACTGCAGCGACACGAGCACGTTGCGCGCGCGACGCTCCTTGCCGCTGCCGACGGCCGCGGTCGCGCCCGCCCGCAGCCGCTCCATCAAGCGGCCGGACGTGCCGCTCGCGTAGAGCGCCGGCAACGCGCCGACCAGGAGCGCCGACAACGTCGCGGCACCTAACGCGAACAGCAATGTGCGCGCATCCACCGCGATCTCCGTCGCAAACGGCAGGCGGTTCGCCGCGAACTGCTTGACGAATCCGACGAGCACTCGCGCGACGACCGCGCCGAGCACGCCCGCCACTCCCGCGATCACGAGCGTCTCGGTCGCGAGCTGTCGCGCGATGCGCCATCGGCCGGCGCCGAGCACCGACCGCACGGCCAGCTCGCGCGCTCGGGAGCCGGCGCGCACGAGGAACAGGTTCGCCACGTTCGCACACGCGAGCAGAAGCACCAGCCCGATCGCGGCGAAGATGAGGATGAGCGTCGAGCGCAGCTGACCGAACAGCTCCTGTCCCATCGACCGGAACGACAGCGACGTCCACGCCGCCTGCTCGGCCGGATACTCCTGCGCGAGCCGAGTCTGGATCGTGCGCATCGCGGCAACGGCGCGCGTCGAGTCGACGCCTTCGCGCAGTCGCATGACGGCGCGGCTGTCGACGTGCAGCCCGCGCAGCGACAGCGTGTTGTACTGCGCTTCGTAGAGGGCGATGGGCTGCCAGACGGAGGTCGCGATCCACTGGGGCGCGCCGGCGAAGTTCGGGTAGGCGAATCCCCGTGGCATCACGCCGATGATGGTCGTCGGCATACTGTCGACCGGTACGACCTTGCCGATCGTCGCCGGGTCGCCGCCGAACTTGCTCATGTACAGTTCGTACGAGATGACGGCGACCGCCGGCGCGCCGGGAGCCTCCTCGTCAGGCGCAAACGTGCGGCCCAGCATCGGCCGCGTGCCGAGCAGCTTGAAGAACCCCGGCGTCACGTATGCGGCGATGCGTGGCTGGTCCTCGTCGTTCCCTTCCTTTCGCCCGATCGTGACGGCGTCGCCGCGGATGAAGGCCATGCCTTCGATCGCATCGGACACCGAGCTGGCGCCAGCCTGCCAGTCGCGGAACGTCGGGTAGGACACGAGCCGCAGCTGACCCGTGTTGTTCTGCTCGTAGACGGTCAGCAGCGTCGACGGCGAGTCGTAGGGGAGTCCGCGGACGAGGACGGCGTCGACGACGCTGAAGGCGGCGGTGACGCACGCGACGCCGAGCGCGAGCGTGAGTATCGCGACGGTGGTGAACGCGGGCGAGCGCCGCAGTGACCGCATGGCGTACTTCACGTCGCGACCAAACGGCTCGAAGCGAGCTGAGGGCGACGACGATTCGACATACGCGGGGCCTCGAGCGGCCATGGGGTTCGCCCTGGAAGCTGGGTTGGCGTGCCTGGCGCCCCGTCGGACTCGTGTCGACGGTGCAGCCTCATCATCGAGATAACTGCGGCAAGCCCCGTTCGGTCACGCCTGACGCGTGGTCTCCCTTGCGACGCGCTCCCGGGCGTTCAGATTCAGCTGCCCATCGCGTACCCGAGGCGGAGGCACACATGCGCGCGGCGAGCGTCCAGTTCTGCGAGACGTGGTTCGAGGAAGTCTGGAGAAAGGGCAGACCCGAGGCCATCGACGAGATGGTGGCCGATGATGCGGTGATGCACGGGCTGGGTGAGCCGGACGCCGTCGTTCGCGGTGGTGCGGGGTTCAAGCCGTTCGTGGCGCAAATGCGCGGCGCATTCCCGGATGTCGACATCCAGCCGATGCAGATGATCGAGGAGGACGATCTCATCGCCACGCGATGGGTCGCCACGATGACGCATCTCGGCGACCAGCTCGGTGTACCGGCGACGGGCCGGCGCGTCACGGTCACGGGGATGACGATCGTGCGGCTGCGCGACGGCAAGATCGTCGAGGCGTGGAACAATTACGATCAGCTGTCGCTGCTGAAGCAGATCGGCGCGCTGTAGGCAAAGCATCTCAGCGTGGATTCGATCGGATCGCTCGTTAGGCGCGGCGGGCGGATGCGAAGGCGATGGCCGGGAGGCGGCGGCTGCGCCGGCGTCACGCACTGATCGTCCGTGGTCGAGTGTCCTCTCAGTCGGCATTGTGGCAATTCTGGCAACTCGGCTGGCAGAAGCCGACTTACCCGTCGATCGAGACCATCAAGGCATTGCACCGAAGACGGATTGCCAGAATTGCCACAATCGCCCTCAGACGAGCGCCTACGTTCCGCTCGACCCGTCGGCGCCGCCGGCTCGGCAGGCGTTCGTCGTGCGCGACTGCGCCAGACCGCAGCCGCGGACCCCCGCGACTCTGGAGTTGGCATCGGTTTGCACCGAGGAGCGTGTTCTCGATGCCGCGCCGAAGCCGCCGCAGCAGCATTGTCCGTCGTGCACCCGCAGCCGCGACCCGATCCCATTCCCGCGCTGAAACAGCACGTCGCGCAGGCCGTCGTCGAGCACCTCCACGGCTGGACCGGGGAGATGGCGGCCGAGCGCATTCGCACCGACCACCCGCGCGTGTCCGACCTGCGGCGCGGTCGGCTCGAGCGGTTCTCACTCGAACGGCTCGTTCTGTTTGCCATGCGTCTCGGCGCCGACGTCACGATCGACGTACGCTGGGACCCGCGCCGCCCGCTGGCGCCACGCCCCTGAACCGTGCATGTTCGGGCTCGGCGTACAGGACGCCTCCAGTCCGCGGGAAGGACCGAGTCCACCTGGTCGTGCACATGCAGCGCTCCGGTTCCACGCGAACCTCCTTCGCCCAGCGCCGCGGACCCCGGGCTACGATAAGGAGGTCCGTCATGCCCGCCCGTCACATGCCCGTTCGGCCTGACCTGCTTCAACTGAAGCACCAGGCCAAGGACCTGCTCCGCGCCATCCGGCGGGGCGACCCGGCCGCGATCGCCGACCTCGAGCAGTACCATCCCACGCCCGTCGATCCCGCCGCCGCGCGGCTTTCCGACGCCCAGGTCACGCTCGCCCGCAGCTACGGCCTAACGAGTTGGCCGCGCGTCGTGCTCGCCTGCAACCTGATCGACGCCATCTGGCGGGATGACGCGGCCGCCATACGCAAGCTCGTGCTGCGCCACCCGACGCTCCTCGAGGAGGACGCGCGCGGCGTCAAAGGCAATTGGGGGCCGCCCATGTCGTACGCCGCGAACCTCGGCCGCGACCGCATCATCGCGATGCTGCGCGAGCTGGGCGCCGACGACGTGCAGTTCGCATTCGAGCGCGCGGTGCTCCAGGGACGCATCGAGACCGCGAACCTGCTCGCCACCATGGGCGCGCGCCCGCAGCGCGATTCCATCATGGGTCCCGCCGAGACCCTGAGCGGCCGAGGCATGGCGCACCTGCTTGCGCTCGGTGCGGAGATCAGCGACGAGCACGGCGATCGCTTCGGGCCCGTGGCGATGGTCCTCGAGACGTACGGGCGCAACCCCGCCGGCAAGCACGAGTGCCTCGAGCTGCTCGCGACGCACGGAATCGACCTCCCCGATACGGCACCGATGGCCGTACACCGCGGACGCCTCGATCTCCTCGAACGGCTCCGGCGGGCCGACCCGTCGGTCGTGTCGCGCACCTACACGCACCAGGACATCTTTCCGCCGTCGTTAGGCTGCCACGCCGACGAGTCGCTCGCGCTCCACGGCACGCCACTCGGCGGCGCCACGCTACTGCACATGGCGATCGACTTCGACGAGATGGAGATCGCGCGCTGGCTGCTCGACCACGGCGCGAGCGCTGACGGACGCGCGGACGTCGACGCCGACGGCTTTGGTGGTCACACGCCGCTCTTCTCGGCGGTCGTGTCGCAGGTGCATCGCGCGCGCCGGCCGAACGACGACAGCTTCGCTCGCCTCCTGCTCGACCGCGGGGCGAACCCGAATGTGCGCGCGTCGCTCCGAAAGCGGCTCCCGTTCACCGACGACGAGTCGATGCACGAGTACCGCGACGTCACGCCGATTGCCTGGGGGCGGCAATTCCACGATCAGCTGTGGGTGAGCGACGCGGCCATGCGACTCATCGCCGAGCACGGCGGCTCCGAATGACTACCGACAGGCTGGATCGCGGGTCGCGTCGGTGACGCCGCGCGCACGCTGCGGCGCCTTCTCGACGAGGCGTCGCAGCTCCGCGATCGGCTCGGGATTGTCGTCCACCTGCAGTCGCAGGACGACGTCGTTATGCAGCCACACACCGCCGCACTTCTTCACGATGAGTAGCGCGGCACTTTGCTTCCCGCGCGTATCGCCACCCGCCGCCTGC
>Ga0075430_100004508_pt1 | contig 11742 bp, 11 predicted proteins | sample RhiMetdeltSRZDD4_FD_75294 | JGI IMG/M metagenome (GOLD analysis project Ga0075430, IMG submission 75294) | Populus rhizosphere microbial communities from Tennessee, USA - Rhizosphere MetaG P. deltoides SRZDD4 | ecosystem: Host-associated > Plants > Roots > Rhizosphere > Soil | place: USA... | reverse complement strand
ACGCGAGGGCGATCGCCAGCGCCAAGACCATCCTCTGGAACGGCCCGATGGGCGTCTTCGAGGTTCCGGCCTTCGCGGAGGGCACCCGGGCCGTCGCCCAGGCGCTCGCCGAGTCGGACGCCACCACGGTGATTGGCGGCGGCGAGTCGGTCGCGGCCGTCGAGCAGCTTGGCCTTGCCGACAAGATGACGCACATCTCGACCGGCGGCGGCGCGTCGCTGGAGTTGTTGGAGGGGCGCGAGCTGCCGGGCGTTGCGGCCCTGGACGACGCGTGAACGCGTCGACGGCCTGTCCTGGCGATGCCGATGCCAGGCGCTGCTATCGCGTACTACGACGTGCGAGTGCCAATGGCTAACCTGGGATCGCCTCGCCGGCCGGTCGTGGCCGGCAACTGGAAGATGAATACCACGATCGACGAGGGGCTGGCCCTCGTCGATGCGCTACGCCCGTTGATCGACGACATCGGTACCGTAGACCGGGTCGTCTGCCCGCCGTTCATCTCGCTCCATGCCATCGCCGATCGGCTGCGCGGCTCGGAGGTCGAGGTCGGGGCGCAGAACGTCTACCTTGAGCCGAAGGGCGCCTTCACCGGCGAGGTCAGCGTCGCCATGCTCACCGGGCTGGTGCGCTATGTCATCGTCGGGCACTCCGAGCGGCGCACCGTCTTCGGCGAGGACGACGACATCGTGGCCCAGAAGATCCGCGCCGTCCAGGCGGCCGGGCTCCTGCCGATCCTCTGCGTCGGCGAGACCCTGGCCGAGCGCCACTGGGGCGCTACCGAGTCGGTCCTACGCCGTCACGTCCACACCGCCCTGGACGGTCTCCAGAGCATCGAGGGGCTGGTCGTCGCCTACGAGCCCGTCTGGGCGATCGGGACGGGCCGCGCCGCGACGGCCGACGATGCGAACGAGGGGTGCCGATTCATCCGCGTCGAGCTGGAGTCGCTGTTCGGCGAGGAGGTCGCTCAGGCGACGCGCATCCAGTACGGCGGCAGCGTCACCCCAGACAACGCCGCCGAGTTTTTCGCTCAGCCAGACATCGACGGTGCGCTGGTCGGCGGCGCGAGCCTGGTGGCCGAGTCGTTCGTCGGCATCGTCAAGGCCGCCGCCGAGTCCGTGGCCTGAACGAGGCGAGGCCCGCGGGACGTCACCCGGCGGACCTCGCCTCTTTGATCGTGGCGTCGACGGCGTGCGAGCCTACGAGTCGACCGCCACGAAGTCGAGGTGCAGCGCCACCTGGTCGGCGACGCCGGCCACGCTCGGCACCTGCGGGATGCTCACGCCCCAGTCGGCGTACCGGATCGAGCTGGAGGCCGTGCCCTCCAGCCGGTTTTCGGCGGTCGGCGTCACGACTACGTCGAACGTGGCATCGCGTGTCACGTCCTTGATCGTCAGGTCGCCCGCCATCTGGAAGGTGAAGCTCTGACCGACCGTGACCGTCTCCGGCAGACCGACCATCTGCCTCGGCGTGAAGGTGATGTACTCGTGCTGGTCGGTTTGGAGGATCTGGTTCTTGAGCATCCGGTTACGCCCGTCGGCGTCCGTGGTGAGCGTCCGGGCGTTGATCCGGATCGTGCCGACCTGCGCCGTGTCGAGGTCGTCGAGGTCGGCTGCGATCTGGCCGGCCACCTGGTTGGTCGTGCCGACGACCGTGTACGGCGAGCCCCGCAGGATCTCGTCGATCACGAACCGCGCCGACGAGGCGTTCGGGTCGATCTCGAACACCTGGGCGTTGCTGGCGGCGCTGGCCGGGCCCTCCGCGACCGGGCCGGCCGTGATCGGCGCGGTTGCCTGGGCCGGCGGCTTGAACATCCCGTACCCGACGACCGCCACCACGGCGACCACGGCCAGCAGCACGACGCTCAGCATCATCTTCATGGGCATGCACTCCATCCCTGGCGATAGATCTGGGCTCGGCGGTCGGGCAAAGGTGCCCATGCCGCCGGCCGGTTGTGAGCGTTCCGGCGACCGGGCGGCCGCCTCGGTTTCTGAGAAGGAACGTTGCAAGTGGCGGGCCGCTTACGTCCGCTCATGCCGATCACGGGCGGTCCGGCTGAAGGTGAGCAGCGCCGAACTTGACCGTTTCCTGAAGAACGCTTCCTGATATACGAGCCTGGCCACCGGGACGGTTTGGATTTCGTGTTTCGGGACTGCGCCGGTCGCCGTCAGTGGAGCGTCAGGCCGCCATCCACGAAGAAATGTGCGCCCGTCGCGAACGCCGCCTCATCCGAGGCCAGGAAGATCGCGATCCCGACCAGGTCGTCGGGCCGCCCCAGCCGCCCGAGGGCCGTTGCCGAGGTCAGCGCTCGTCGGACTTCCTGATCCGCGAAGATCTCGTCGGTCAGCGGGGTCTCGGTCGCCCCGGGCACGATCGCGTTGCAGCGGATGCCGTACCGGGCGTAATCCTTCGCCACGACCCGGGTCAGGGTGACGATGCCGCCCTTGCTGGTGGCGTACGCAGTGTAGGCGGCACCGAGTCCGGCGAACGCCGTCGGCGACGCAAGGTTGATAACCACGCCGCCCCCCGCTGCCATCATCGCCGGCAGCGCGTGCTTGGTCCCGAGGAACGGCCCCTTGAGGTTCACGGCGTGGGTCTGCTCCCAGACCTCCAGCGCGACCTCGTGGCACGGCCCGTCCTTGCCGTGCCACTGGATCGCGGCGTTGTTCACCATGACGTCGAGCCGCCCCAGGTGCCTGACGGCTTCCTCGACCATCTCCTTCACGGATGCCTCGTCGGTGACGTCGGCGCGGTGCGCGAGGATCTGGCCGGCAGAGGCCTGCGCAGCCGTCTGCTGGGCGCCTTCGAGGTTGAGGTCGGCGGCCAGGATGCGCGCGCCCTCGCGCGCATATCCTAGTGCAATCGCCCGCCCGATCCCTGAGCCGGCCCCCGTCACGATCGCACACTTGCCCTCAAGCCGCCCCATGCCTGCGCCCTCCCGAGCCGTCCGGTCTCGCCGCTACGGTACCACGCCCGGATGGCAAGTCGCGGGGTGAGCGATCGTCAGATCAGCGGCGGCGTCCCCCGGCTGGCGTGCCAGAACGCCAGAATCTCGACTGTGTCAGACGTCACTCGGTAGTAGATATGGTAATGAATGTGGCGCAGATAAGATCGCCGGAGGCCTTCGATCCTGGAGTGCGGCAACGGCGTCCCTATCAGTGGAAACTCGGAAAGCCGCCTGAGCGTTTGCTCCATCTCACGTTCAATAGCGAGCGGTGCGTCGCTACGGTTGGCCGCCCACCAACCTCTGGCTTCCCGGATCTGGAGCTGCGCGCGTCGTCTGACGCGGATGCGCATCACTGATCAGGAATTGGGCGCCGAAGGTCCGCGAGCAGTTCCTCGCCCGTGATGTATTCGCCACGTTCAATTTCGGCCACGGCCTCTTGCAGCTCAGTCCAGTCTTCGTCCGTGAGCTCTACGGGCTCGTCGTCCAACGGGAGGATTACTCTGACGGCCGAACCTTCTGGAAGCGCGTCGCCCTCGACGACGACCTTGCCGTCAACGACCGTGCCGGGGATCTCGATCACGTTAGTGCACCTCATCGGGGCTAGCGATATCTGTCTACGGTACCACGGTTAGCGACCAGGGCAGCGCGACCGACGTCCGTCCGGAGACGTGTCTCGACATACGCGCAAGCGTGCGCTCGCCTCAATCTATGTTGCGGCGCTTTCCGCCAGGGATGCATGCGTGCTCTCTCGCAACTCCTCAGGGATCGGCGCCGCCGAGATGCCCTCGCCTCGATCTGCCTATGCGATCGACCTCTCAAGCTCCGCCAGCATATCTGGCGTCAAGTCGAACGGCTCGTCCTCATCGTCGACCAGGATCATCACCCTCGTGCCTTCAGGGAGCAGGACACCCTTGAGGTGAACTACGCCGTTCACGCCTCTTCCTGAATAGACGGACACGCTGCGTTCACCCCGGGACGTGTCTACCCTCGATTCTACGGTACCACGCTCAGCGACAGATTCGGGGCGCCGACGCCGCGCAATGTCAGTTCCTCGGCGCGATGGCAGCTCACGAAGTGCTGACCGCCGTCCTTCGCGCCGAGATCCCGGAACTCGGGCCGCTCGACCTTGCAGCGATCGACGGCGTACGGGCAGCGCGGATGGAAGTAGCAGCCGGGCGGCGGGTTGGCCGGGTCCGCGACCTCGCCCTCCAGGACGATCCGGACCTTCTGGATCCGCGGGTCCGGCTTCGGGACCGCCGACATCAGCGCCTCGGTGTACGGGTGGAGCGGCCGGCTGAAGAGCTCCTTCGTCTCGGCCAGCTCCACGAGCTGCCCCACGTACATCACCCCCACCCGGTGGGCGATGTACTCGACGACGCTCAGGTTGTGGCTGATGAACAGGTACGCCAGCCCGAGCTGCGACTGGAGCTGCTTGAGCAGGTTGAGCACCTGCGCCTGGATCGAGACGTCGAGCGCCGAGACCGGCTCGTCGGCCACGATCAGCTTCGGCTGGAGCGCCAGCGCCCGCGCGATCCCGATCCGCTGCCGCTGGCCGCCACTGAACGCGTGGGGGTACCGCCGCATGTACTGCGGGCGCAGCCCGACCAGCTCCAGGAGCTGCGCGACCCGCTCCTCCAGCTCGCGGCCCTTCACCCCGAACGCTGCGAGCGGCTCCCCGACGATCTGCAAGAGCGTCATTCTTGGGTCCAGCGACGAGTACGGGTCCTGGAAGATCATCTGGACCTGTCGTCGCAGGCGCCTCAGATCCTCACCCTTCTGGGCAAGCACGTCCACCCACTGCCCGTTCTGGGTATTGAAGCTCACCTCGCCACTCGTCGGCTCGATCGCGCGGATCACGCAGCGGCCGGTCGTCGTCTTGCCGCAGCCGGACTCGCCCACCAGCGCCAGCGTCTCGCGCTCGTTGATCGTAAAGCTGACCCCGTCGACCGCCTTGACCTCGCCGATTCGGGTCCGGAGGATGCCCTTCGTGATCGGGAAGTACTTCTTCAGGTCGTCGACCTTCAGCAGCATCGTCTCGCCGGGAACCGTCGTCAGACCGCCGGCCGCCGCGACCGCCGTTCCGTTGGTCGGAGCGCCGGCCGCGCCGTTGGTCGGCTGGTGGCTGGCGCCGTTCTCTGAGGCGTTACTCATGCTGCTATCCATACAGGTGGCACCGCACGTGATGCGTCGGGGTGATCGCGATCCACTCCGGCTCCTCCACGTCGCACGTGCCGGGGATGAAGCTCGGGCAGCGCGGGTTGAAGGCGCAGCCGCGCGGGATGTTGTACGGGTCCGGGACCGAGCCCTCGATCGGCTGGAGTAGCCCGGACGTCACACCTAGGCGTGGCACCGAGTTGATCAACGCCTTGGTGTACGGGTGGTGCGGATCGTGGAACAGCGTGTCGACGTCCGCCGACTCCACCACCTTGCCCAGGTACATCACGACGACTCGCTTCGTCATCTCGGCGATCACGCCCAGGTCGTGCGTGATGAACATGATCGCCATGCCCAGGTCGTCCTGGAGGTGCCGCAGCAGGTCCAGGATCTGCGCCTGGGTCGTCACGTCCAGCGCCGTCGTCGGCTCGTCGGCGATCAGCAGGCTCGGATTGCACGAGAGCGCCATCGCGATCATCGCCCGCTGCCGCTGCCCGCCGCTCAACTGGTGCGGGTAGGCGTCGACGGTCTGATTCGGCCGCGGCATCCCCACGCGCGCCAGGATCTCGACGGCTCGCTCGCGCGCCTCCTGCTTGTTGGCCCGCTGATGTAGCTTGATCGCCTCCATGATCTGGTAGCCAACGGTGTGGACCGGGCTGAACGACGTCATCGGCTCCTGGAAGATCATCGCGATCTCGGCACCGCGAATCGCCCGGATCGCCGGGCCGCGCGGGTCGAGATCGGTCAGTTTCACCTCCTCGGTGCTGGCTGGCCGGCTGTTCTCCGGGTGGTGACGAAAGAGCGTGATCTCGCCATCCACGATCCGGCCCGGCTCCGGCACGATCCGCAGGATCGCCTGGGCCGTGACACTCTTGCCGCAGCCGCTCTCGCCGACCACGCCCAACGCCTCGCCCCGCTCGATCTCGAAGCTGACGCCGTCGAGCGCCCGGACCGTCCCCTCCCGCAGGAAGAAGTGGGTCTTGACGTCCTTGACCTCGATCAGTCGATTGTCTGCGGCCATCGGCTCAGACCTTGTACGGGTCGGCGGCATCGCGCAGGCCGTCGCCCATGAAGTTGAACGCCATGATCGCGACGACCACGAACGCGGCCGGCCACATCAGCCACGGGTACGAGTTGACGGCGCCGACGTTCTGCGCCGACTGCAACATCGTGCCCCAGCTCACGACCGGCGCCCGCAGGCCGAGCCCGAGGAAGCTCAACGACGTCTCGGCCAGGATCATCCCGGGGACCGCTAGCGTCATGTGGACGATCAGGTAGCTCAGCGAGGCCGGCAGCATATGCTGCGCGATGATCGCGCGGTCCTTCAGTCCCCCGAGGCGTGCCGCGATCACGAAGTCCTCGCCTCGCACCTCCAGGAGCTTGCTCCGGACAATTCGCGCCAGGCCCGGCCAGCTCGTGAGGGCCAGGATCAGCGTGATCGCGAAATACGTCTTGACCGGGTCCCAGCCGGTCGGGACCGCTGCGCTCAAGCCCATCCAGAGCGGGATCGTCGGGATCGAGATCAAGAACTCGACGACCCGCTGGATCAGGGTGTCGACAGCGCCGCCGTAGTACCCCGAGATGCCGCCGAGGATCACGCCGAGCAGGAAGCTCAGAATCACCCCCACCAGCCCGACCGAGAGCGAGATCGCGCCGCCGTACATGATCCGCGAGAAGACGTCCCGTCCCAGGTCGTCGGTCCCCATCAGGTAAAGCGTGCCGCCGGACTCCACGCCAAACAGATGGACGTCCATCGGCACGAACCCGAGGAACATGTACGGATCACCCTGGACTAAGAACTGGACGTAATAGCGCGTGCTCGGGTCATCCACGAATGTGCGCGACATCGTTGCCAAGTCGCGCTGGATCGCCGTCCCGTAGACGAACGGCCGCAACGAGAACTGCTCGCCGTCCGTGAAGTGGAGCGTCTGCGGCGGTCGATAGATGAACGGCGAGCGCGTCCCCTTCTCGTACGGCGCCACGATCGGGTGGAGGATCGTCATCGTGTACAGCACGATGATGACGCCGAGGCCGACCATGGCGAGGCGGTGCCGCGTGAAGTGGAGCCACATCAGCTTCCACTGCGAGGCGACGTAGATCTTCTCTTCAGCTTTCAGCGCGCGCCGACCGAGGATCTCCGGCGCCGCCTGCGCGGCTGTCGCTTCCACGGTGCCTTACTGCCTCCGTGCAGGTGTTGGCAGTCAGTCGGATCGTCCTCCTCCTGACTGCTGGTTACTGACTACTCACGTGTAGTGAATCCGCGGATCGAGGATCGCCAGCAAGATGTCCGAGATGAACGTCCCGACCAGCGTGAGCGCCATCGAGATCATCACGGTGCTGGCGGCCAGGAACATGTCCTCCGTCGTCAGCGCGCTGTAAAGCAGCGGCCCGATCGTCGGCAGATTCAGCACAATCCCGACGATCACCGAGCCGGAGAAGATCGCCGGCAGCGCCCACCCGACGGTCGCCGCGATCGGCACCAGCGCCACCCGCACCGGGTACGTCCGCAGCAGCTCCCACTCCTCGACGCCCTTCGCCCGGGCCGTCTGGACGTACGGCTTGCGCAGCTCGTCCAGGAGCTGCGCGCGCATCGTGCGGATCAGGTACGCCGTCCCGCCCAGCCCGATGACCAGCAGCGGGACCGGCAGGTGGGCCAGCAGGTCCAGAAACTTCGCCACGCTCCAGGGCGCCTGCTCCATCCCCGGCGAGTACAGCCCGCCGACCGAGAGGCCGAACGTGCTGTTGAAGTACATCATCACGACCAGCGCCAGCAGGAACGGCGGCACCGAGAGCCCGATGAACCCGAAGAACGTCACGATGTAGTCCGCGATCGAATACTGCTTGACCGCCGAATAGATGCCGATCGGGATCGCTAGCGCGTAGGTCACCAGCAGCGACCCGAACGCCACTACGATCGTCATCACCAGCCGCTCGCCGATCAGCTCGGCGACGGGCCGGTTGTTCCAGCTAAACGATCGCCCGAGATCGCCCTGAACCACACGCCACATCCACTTCAGGTACTGGATGTAGATCGGCTGGTCCAGGCCGTAGAACGCACGCAGCCCGGCTAGGTCCTCCTCGCTGACGCTCGCGCCGCTCATCGAGACCCGGTCGACGTAATACGACAGGTAGTCGCCGGGCGGCAGCGTGATGATCAGGAACGAGACCATCGACCCGAAGAAGAGCAGCAGCAGCATGTACAGGAACCGACGCGCGATGTAACCCTTCATCTCGGGTCGTCCACTCCCTGCGGCCACGTCCTGGGCCAACGCATGATGTGCGGGCGGGGCGGATGATCGGCTGCCCCGTCCGCGAGCTGCCAGCTACCGATCGAAATACCAGGCCTCGGGGTAGTTCGCCGAACCGCTCAGGCCGTCCCAGACCCAGTAGTCGCTCTCCGGAACGTTCTTCATGTCCTTGTTGAACAGCAGCGGAACCGGCGCGTCGGCGACGGTACCGATCGTCCAGACATTCTCGGCCTGCGACTTGAGCAGGTTGTCGACGTACTGGACATCGTCGGTCTCGGCGTACTTGTCGAACCATTCGTACAGCTGCTTGACCTCCGGAATCGGCTCCTCGCCTTCCTTCCCCTTGGTGACGTACCACCTGGCCCAGAGCGGGGCCCAGGTGCTCTCGTCGCCGTAAATGGGCGCGAACCACTTCGGCCGGCGCATCAACAGCGTGTCGATCACCTCGTCGCCGCCCCAGGCCGACATCATGAGCTGGTTGGCGTAGACTTTCGGCCGAATCACCGGACGCAACACTGGCTTGGCGTCGACCTGGACACCGATCTTGCGCCAGGATTCGCTCACCATCTCCATCAGCGCGACGGACTGGGTGTTGTTCCAGTCGAACGCGATCTGCATCGGCCGACCGTCCGGCAGCGTGCGAAGCTTGGTCGCCGGGTCCATCTTCAGGCCGATCTCGTCCAGCAGCTTGTTCGCCAGCTCCGGGTCGTGCTGCGCCCAGGCCTTCGCGTATTCCGGCTTGTACGCCCGCGATGTCGGGTGGGCCGTCAACTGGGCCGGGGTGCCCAGGCCAAAGAACACAACCTCGTTGATCTCGTCGCGATTGATCGCCACCGACATCGCCCGCCTGAAGCGGACGTCCCTGAACACCTTCTGCCACGCCTCGTCGGGGTAGTTCATGTTGAAGTTGAAAAGCATCTCGGCGCCCTTGCCGCTCTTCCAGGTGTACGTCTTGAACCCGCCCCGCGCCTCGGCGTCCTTGTACGTCTTGAAGTTCTTGACCGACAGTCCGAGGCAGACGAAGTCGTAATTGCCGGCCACGCCCTTCGCCTCAATCGCCACGAGGTCGTCAACCCGCTCCATCGTCATGCCGTCCAGGTACGGCAGCTGCTTGCCGTCGGCGTCGACCATCCAGAAGTACGGGTTGCGTTTGTAGGTGACAGCGTTGGGGGCCACGGACTCGATGATGTACGCCCCGAGGCGCGGCACCTCCGGATTCTGGTCCGGCTCTTTCTTCGAAACGAACCAGGTCGCCCACGACTCGAAGCCGGCCGCCTTCGCCTGATCGGCCGCCTTGTCGTTGTACTTCGCGTGGAACTGCTTGAGATAGTGGGCCGGCACCGCGTTGTCGTGCGAAAACCCGAATACGTGCGCGAAGTTCACCAGGGGGAACGACGGGATCGGCCCGGCGAAGATGAACTTGAAGGTGAAGTCGTCCACCTTCTCGAACTTCATCATCTCGCCGCCGACCGTGAAGTACTGGCGGATCGGGCCGAGCAGCGCCGAGTGGACGTCGTTGTCGGTTAGGACGTGGTCGTACCAGAACTTCCAGTCCTCGGCCGTATGCGGCTGCCCATCCGACCAGCGGATCCCCTTGCGGATGGTGGCGGTCAGCGTCTTGAAGTCCTTGGACATCTCGAGGTGCTTCAGGACGTTCGGCACCCAGTTCGCCAGGTCCGGCGCCAGCCGGAGCGGCGTCCCGTGCATGCCGCCGCCGTACTTGACCGGCGTCCAGATGAACAGGTCCTTCGAGTTGCCGACCGTCCGCATCGTGCCGCCGAACTTCCCTTTCCGGTCGAGCACGACCGGCTCCTCGGGCAGGCGATCCTTGAGCGGCGGCAGCTTCCCAGCCTTGACCTGCTCGGCCAGGATCGGGGCCTCGCTCAGGTTGGCCGGGATCTTGTCCAGCAGGTGCGACTTCGGCACCGCGGCGGCCGGCTTGGTGGATGCGGCCGGGGCCGCGGCGGCTGGCTTAGCAGCCTCGGCCGGCTTTGCGGCAGCGGCCGGCGCGGTCGTGGCGGCAGCAGCCGGAGCCGGGGCAGCCGGCTTGGCAGCGTCCACGGTCCGAGGCGTGTCGACCGGTTTCGGCGCGGTCGGTGGCGCCGGCTGGCCGCAGGCAGCCAGCAGCGCCACGCCCACCGAGCTGAAACCAGCGGTGGCGAGGAACGAACGACGGGTCAGACGCCGGACGACGCTCATGGTCAATTCCTCCTCGGCTTCGAGGCCCGAATCGGCCCGATCAGGTGGTTCTGCCTTCGACGGCCCGGGCGACCGTCGACACGTGGCCGAGATGAACGGCGAGGTCCGGGCGCCGCGCCAGCGCCTCAGACTCGACGCGCAAGTTGGCGGCGTCGCCGCCGAGCCGCTTCACCAGGTCTCGCTCGCCTTTCGCCAGGTGCCGAATCACGGCGGCCTCGGCGAGGTCAGGCTGGCGGGCGCGCAACGCGGCGACGACCGGCGCGTGCCAGCGGGCGTACGGCCCCGCGCCGTTGCTGGACGTATCGGACTCGCGCAGCACGCCAGTCGCCACCAGCAACACCCGCACGCGGGCCCGAAGGTTCCCCCAGGCCTCCTGGAGCTGCCGGTGGCCGCTCAGCCGGTAGATCTCATCGTGGAACGCCAGGTCAAGCTCGGCCCGGCGGATCAGATGGTCCACGTTGTGAGTCGGCACGGCCTCGTTCTGTGCGATCATCGCATCCAGCGAGTCCAGGTCACGGATGCTGTGCCGGTCGACGGCGAGCCGGGCCGCGTACGACTCGATCACGGCTCGCAGGCTGTACGTCTCGCTCGCGACGGTTGGCGTCAGCTCGGCCACGAACGTGCCCCGGCGGGGGTAGCTGACCACCAGGCCGAGCCGTTCCAGTTCGCGCAGGGCCTCGCGCACCGGCGCCTTGCTGATCCCCATCTGGCGCGCGATCTCGGACTCGACCAGCCGCTGGCCGGGCTCAACCGAGCCGACGAGGACGGCCTTCTCAATGGCGACGACGACCTCATCGCGCAGGCCAGGCGCGCGGGCGAGGTCGAAGGCGGACGGTAGGTCGAGGATGGCGGAGCTGGACGCCAATGTCCCCTCTTCGGATCCGAGCTGGTCCCGCTGCGGCGGCAAGAGTCGACCGTCGACTCTACCTGGCTAGCGTACGGCGGTGGTCGCGGCTTGTCAAGCCTCTCCGCCCGGGCGCCCGGACGCCATCCGACCCGTGTCGAGTCGGCACGGCGTGCCGTTCGCCCGGTGGGCCGCTGGCCATCGCAGTCACGACGGGCCGCGCCAGAACAGTGGGCGCGCGCCAGCGAAGTCGGTCAACGCTTAGCTTGCGATTTAGCCCACAGCAGGGCCAACCGACCGAACCTCTTGGGCGGGATTTGTGATGGGCAGAGAGCCCGTGCTGAAATCAGGCA
>Ga0075430_100004505_pt1 | contig 11744 bp, 8 predicted proteins | sample RhiMetdeltSRZDD4_FD_75294 | JGI IMG/M metagenome (GOLD analysis project Ga0075430, IMG submission 75294) | Populus rhizosphere microbial communities from Tennessee, USA - Rhizosphere MetaG P. deltoides SRZDD4 | ecosystem: Host-associated > Plants > Roots > Rhizosphere > Soil | place: USA... | reverse complement strand
TACCGGTCCATGTAGGACCAATGCTCTTCCAGCAGCGCGTCGCGCAGATCCACCGAGCCGGGCCGGTCGCGGTGGTAGCAGAAGAACTCCATGCTCCAAGTCTGACCGCCACGGCAGCGTGAAGATCACAAGCACCTGCGGCGATCCTCACCTGATACGCCAGAGCTCCTCCGTGCCCAGGCTGGCCCCGCACGAGCACCACACGCCGGGCGACACGCCAACCGCGACGACATGCGGATCCCAGTTGTACGTCGCGGCCGACAGCGGATGGTAGCTCGTCGTACCGGGCGTGCAGTTCATGAAGTACTCGGTTTTGATCGACAGCAGGTAGCCGTAGTCCGCGTAGTAGTTCACCCGGGCCCAGGCGCAGAGGCCGTCGTTCCGCGCGTCGTTCACGGCGAGCGTGCCGCCGATCCTGGTGTACGGGTAGTCGGAGTAGTCGTACGCCTCGCCCCAGGTCTTGGAGCGCAGCAAACCGTTGATGTAGAACGACTGCTGGCCGATCACGACGTGGCCGTTGTCGGCGTGGGCGGGAGCAGCGAACACGATGGTCGCCAAGCCGGCGATCAGCAACGTAAACAGGATGGACAGCGAGCGCTTCACGAGACCCCCCATGGTTGACCGCAACGCCCATGAATATAGTTGTCCGTCACAAGTCCTTGTCATTGCCGAACGCGGATGACCGGCTCGACGGCGTGGTCTATCACTCGCTGCGCCGACGGCCTGCGCCGACTGTCTCCCGGATACATCTATACATGGACATTGGTCGAGCATTAGCGTCGGGGCACCTTCCCTGTCTGAGGAGGAAGTCCCGTGAGACGACTCCACCGTGTGATTCTCGCCGCAACTATCGGGATCGTTACCGCCGTCGCCACTGCGGCGGTCGGCAGCGTCGGTGCGCAGGGGCGTGACAACCTGCGCACGTTGACCCTCGACGGCGAGTCCGAGCAGGTCCGGCTCAACAACACCGACCAGTCCTTCCAAATCAGCCCCGATGGGGGGCGCAGCTGGAGCCGCTCGATGCCGCAGGCCCGACAGATCCACCTGCGCTCGGGCAGTGTCGATCCATTGCAGACAGTGCGGGCCGCGGGTGACGGCGGCGCCTACATCGTGCAGTTCTTCGCGGCGCCGTTGGACAGCCAGCGTCGTGACCTGCGCCGGCTCGGGGTAAGACTCGGCGCCTACCTGCCGGACTTCGCCTACGTGGCACGGATGGATGCGGCATCGGCGAAGGCCGTGGCGAGCCGTCCGTACGTCCGCTGGGTCGGCGGGTATCTCGCGAGCGAAAAGATTGCGCCCGAGGTGACCGCCGGACGGGTGCGCATCGCTTTGGTGAACCGGGATCTGGTCGACCAGGGCGGGCTCATCAACCGCATCGAGGCGCTGGGCGGCACGGTTCACCTGGCATCCGCCAGTCGGGCCGTAGTCGAGGCCACTGTGGACGATGCTCAGCTGCGGGCGATCGCCGGCGATGCCGCCGTGCTGGCGATCGACGCCTGGGCGGCGCCGGCGCCCGACATGAACAACGCCCGCGAGGACGGCGGCGCGAATCTCATCGAAGCCGCCCGCGGGTACCGTGGCCAGGGCGTGCGGGCCGAGGTCATGGACGGCGGCCTCCGCACGACGCACCAGGAGTTCGCCGCGCGGCCGCCGATCCTTCACGGCCCCAACACCACCGACACCAGCCACGGTACGTCGACCTACGGGCAGATCTTCGCCCAGGGCGTCTCGGCCCAGCACCGTGGGATGCTGCCCGAGGCCCAGGGCATCATCGCCGCCTACACCCAGGTCAGTGACCGTTATGCGCACACCGCGCAGCTGGTCAACCCGTCAGGCGCCTACCGTGCGGTGTTCCAGAGCAACAGCTGGGGTGACGGGCTGACCACGAGCTACACCACGATCTCGGCGGACATGGACGACATCGTGTTCGACCACGACATTCTGATCTGCCAGTCACAAAGCAACGCCGGCACGCGCAGCTCGCGACCGCAGGCGTGGGCCAAGAATCTCGTGTCCGTGGGCGGGCAGTTCCACTTCAACACGCTGTCGCGGACCGACGATCGATGGAACGGCGGCGCGAGCATCGGCCCGGCCGCGGATGGCCGGATCAAGCCAGACCTGTCCAACTACTACGACCAGATCAACACCACGTCGAGTACCAGCAACACCTCCTACACGTCGTCGTTCGGCGGCACGAGCGGAGCCACGCCGATCACGTGTGGCAACTTCGGCCTGCTGTTCCAGATGTGGGCCGACGGCGTGTTCGCCGGTGGGCCCGGCCTCGGCCGCGACGTGTTCGGCTCACGGCCGCACGCGGCCACGGCCAAGGCAATGATGATCAACCAGGCCAACCAGTACTCCTTCAGCGGGACGGCCGCCGACCTGACTCGAGTCCACCAGGGCTGGGGTACCGCAAGCGTTGGCAACCTCTACAACCAGGCCCAGGCCAACGGGTGGAGGCTGCCGGTACTCGTCAACGAGACCGATCTGTTGACCGTCGGGCAGCGCCGGACATATACCGTAGCCACCGACGGCACCCAGCCGTTGAAGGCGACCCTCGTCTGGACGGACCCAGCCGGTTCGCCGTCGGCATCCAAAGCGCAGGTAAACGACCTGACCCTGCGGGTCATCGCACCCGGCGGCACCGTCTACTGGGGAAACAACGGCCTGGCCGCTGGGAACTGGTCAACGGCCGGCGGGGTCGCGAACACCGTCGACACCGTGGAGAACGTCTTCGTCCAGAACCCGGCCGCCGGGACCTGGACCATCGAGGTCTCCGCAGACGCGGTCAACAGCGACGGCCACGTCGAGACCCCGGCCACGGACGTCGACTACGCCCTCGTCGTGACCGCCAAGGCTGGGACTCCACCAACCACGGTCTACTCCGACACGTTCGAGACGGCCACCGGCTGGACCACCAACCCCAATGGCACCGACACCGCCACCACTGGCCAGTGGGAGCGCGGCGACCCCGAGGCCACCACCTCCAGTGGCCCCAAGCAGCTCGGCACCACCGTCAGCGGAGTCAACGACCTGGTGACCGGCCGGTTGGCCGGCGCGAGCGCCGGCGAGTTCGACATCGACGCCGGTACGACCAGCATTCGGTCACCCGCGATCACACTACCGCCGGGTGGCACGCTGAACCTGTCCATGTCCTGGTATCTCGCCCACGGCTCGAACTCCTCGAGCGCCGACTTCTTCAGCATCTCAATTGTCCATAGTGGAGGTACGACGTCGGTGTTCACCCAGGCCGGCGCGGCCACGAACCGCGATGGCTCCTGGGTGGCCGGCAGCTGGAACATCAGCGCCTTCGCGGGCCAGTCCATTCAGATCCTCGTCCAAGCAGCCGACGCATCAGGCGCGAGCCTGGTCGAGGCCGGAGTGGACGACGTGAGGATCACCCGGCAGACCTAGTGGTGACACGGGCGCTGACCGTCCTACCTGGACGGTCAGCGCCGCTCCCGACTGGCATCACGGTAGCCCGGCCAGCAGACTGGAGGCCATGCCGCCGTTGACTCGAGGAGTTCGCCTGCAAGACCGGTTCGAACTTACGGAACGTATCGGCCTGGGCGGAATGTCCGAAGTGTGGCGTGCTACCGATACCATCCTCGGCCGGACCGTGGCGGTCAAGGTGCTCTCCTCTCCGGTCGCCGCCGACCCGGTACTGCACGCGGCCACCTGGCGCGAGGCACGGGCCGCAGCGCGACTGGCTCACCCCAACGTCACGCAGGTGTACGACTACGGCGAAGCGTCACTGCCCGGCGGCACGGTGCCGTACCTCGTCATGGAGCTTGTCGAGGGCCGCAGCCTGGCTGAGCGGCTGACCGCCGGGCCGCTGCTGTGGCCCGAGGCGGCCGCGATCGGAGCCCAGGTCGCCGCCGCACTCGCCGCCGCACACCGGCTCGGGGTCGTACACCGTGACATCAAGCCCGGCAACGTGATGCTCGGTCGCGGCGGTGCGAAAGTACTCGACTTCGGGGTCGCCGCGCTCGCCGGCGCCGGTGGGGACACCGGCTGGCTGGTCGGTACACCCGCCTACGCCGCACCGGAAGCGCTGTACCCCGGCCCCGTTTCTCCGGCCGGTGACGTGTATGCCTTGGGTGCGCTGCTGTACGAGATGCTGACCGGACGCCCACCCGTTGTTGCCCGCACGTGGGCCGACGCCGAGGCGGTTCACCGGGCCGGCGCGCCGGTACCGGCCCTCGACGTGCCGGGCCTGCCGCGGGCGGTCGACCGGCTCGTGCAGCGCTGCCTGTCCATGGATCCCGCCGAGCGCCCCACCGCGGAGGTAGCCGCGGTCGCGCTCGCGTCGGCCTCCGGGCTACCCGATCCGACCGAGACACTGCCCCCGGTCGACCCGGACGACCGACCGGCCGAGGCGAACTACGCGGTCGGATCCGCGGCCCTCCCCCACCCACCGACCATGGTCGAGCCCGCACCGGCGTACGAGCCGGCCGAGCCCGCCCGGCTCAACCCGCTGCTGCTGCTCGGCGTGGTAGCCGCGACGGCGACACTGGTGATCGCGGCGATGCTCGTCGTCGCGGCGTTGCGCCCGGCGGGTGACCGCGACGGTACGGGTGCGGCCCCCGGGCCAACAACGGCGGCGACCTCCGGCGCGCCGACGACCACCGGAGCAGCGCCGCAGAGCCGGGAGGAGATCGTCACAGCGTTCGAGGCGCTGCTGGACACGGCCGACATCGACGGCGACGACGACGAGGAGCTGCGGCACAAACTCGACGACCTGCGCGACGCCCGCGGTCAGGGCAACAAGGTACGGGACGCGGCCCGTGAGCTGGTCGACAAGCTCGAGGAGTTTATGGAGGAGGGCCGTATCGACACCGCCACCGGCGAACAGCTCATTGCCCTGCTCCAGCCGCTGACCGGCGGCAGAGACGGCAACGGGTAGCCGGCTCCGGGCTGCGGAGACGGCTCCGTCGTACGATCGTCGACCATGAAGGTTGTCGTGTTCGGCGCCACTGGCATGATCGGTCAGGGTGTGCTGCGCGAGTGCCTGCTCGACCCGCGGGTGAGCGAGGTGCTCACGGTTGGGCGCAAGGCGACCGGGCGGGCGCACGAGAAGCTGCGAGAGATCGTGCCGGTCGACCTCTATGATCTGTCCACGGTGGAGGATCAGCTCACCGGTGTGAACGCGTGTTTCTTCTGCCTGGGCGTGTCATCGGCGGGAATGAGCGAGGCCGACTACCGCCGCATCACCCACGACCTGACGATCTCGGCGGCCACGACGCTGGCCCGGCTCAATCCCGGTATGACATTCACCTATGTGTCAGGCGTGGGCACGGACGCCAACGGACGCAGTATGTGGTCGCAGGTCAAGGGACAGACCGAGAACGACCTGCTGGCCATGGACCTGGACGCGTACATGTTCCGACCCGGCTACATCCAGCCGAGCCACGGTGAGAAGTCGCGCACCCGTTTGTACGCCATGCTGTACGTGGTGGCCAGGCCGCTCTATCCGGTGCTGAGGCGGCTTGCGCCCAACGCGGTGACCACCACCGAGGACATCGCCCGCGCGATGGTCAACCTGGCCGCAGACGCCGGTACCCAGAAACGAGTCCTGGAGCCTGCGGACATCAACCGGGAATCCTCCCGATAGTCGGGCTACACCAGCTCCGGTACGCGCAGGTGCGCGACCGCCAGCTCGAACTCTGCCACCTCGAGCACCTGGGCGCCGGCCTGTCCGGCTACCTGGCTGCGCAGCTCGTTGGCGCGGGCCCGGGTCTGCGCGAGGGTTTGGGCGCCATCGTAGATCACTGTCGATACAGCGCGACCGGCCTCCCGGTTGACCAGCAGACTGGCGCTGCAGAAACCGGGTAGCTCATCCAGCACCGGTACGATCGCGCGGAAGGACTGGACCGAGTCGTCGATCGATGCTGGGTCACCCTGCAGCCACGACGCTCGCGCCATGGCACCCTCCATCGAGTGGTGGTCCCGGTGCATGAGCGCGATCTCCCACTCGTCTACGGTGAGTGCCGACCCGCCGACCTCGGCGACGAAACGTTCCCGAAGCGGCCGTACCGTTTCGGTCGTGGCCCGCATGGCCTCCTCGTTCTGCCATGAGGACGTGGTGATGCAGCGACCGGTCGCACGATCTACGAGTAGGGACAGGCCCGCACAGCCCGGCAGGCGCATGAGCTGGGGCATCACTTCGTCTTTGACGAACCTGATGCCACGCTCGATCGCTGCGGGCGGCGTGGTGATAGCGGTAGAACGGGCATACATAGTCCACCCCCGTATGACTGGTCCGTGGCGGCACCACCAGCGCTGCCACCGTTGAGACCAACTCTTCTCGCGTTACGGAACGCCCGCAGGCGGTCGGCGAAGTGCCCGATTCATGGCTTAGGGTCATCTTTGCGCAGTAGCTGTCGGCGAGGCCGCGAACTAGGCGAGCGTCGGGGTGATCCCTGATCCCAATGTCGACTTCCGATGTCAGTCGTCCACGATCCCCAAGCTGTCGTACCACTGGTTGAGCTCGACCGTGCCCCAGATGTACGCGGCGACACCCAGCGCCCAGCTGACCACCAGCGTGATGATCTGCACCCGGTGTCCACCCTTGGCTCTCCAGATGATGAAGAACGACAGACAGAGGGCGAACAGCAGCGCCTCCACGCAACCGCCCAGGTACCAGCCCGCCGCGGCCATACCCACACCGGCATTGTTGATTGCCTTCGTGGTGGACCAGAACCACCAGAAGATCGCCCCGCTCACGATGTGCCCGGCGACGACCGGCAAAGCAGTCAGCACCACCCGCAATGTGGCGGGCAGATCGTCACCGCGATCCGGTCGGCGGGCCAGAATCGCATCCTCCCACCGTTCATTGACCGCCATCGGCCTACTCTACGGGTCAACGGCGCACGATGGCGCGGTGATGGTGTGTGACTGTGAACCCCGTCAATTCGTCCGCCGACCGGTCGTGGCCGCCACCTCGCGGTCGAGCTGGGCCGGCGTCGCCGGCCTCCTCCGCCGACGCAGACATTGCCCATCCCCGACATCGTGACGCCAACAAGTCGATGTCGGCCTGGTCGCGGTCACTCCGTAGCGGGGTCGTGCCAGCTATCGCGGCCGGGCAGTACCCGGTCGGCTTCTTTGGGGCCCCAGGTGCCGCGGGCGTACGGGTGAACCGGTGTGGCGTCACCCAGCACCGGGTCGACGACCTTCCAGGCGGCCTCGACGGTTTCCTGCTTGGCGAACTGACTCCTGTCCCCATCCAGTGCGGCGCCGATCAGCCGGTCGTAGGCGCGCATGTCGCTACCAGGCCGCTGGGCGAACGTCAGGTCATCCATCTGCGGTTCCCAGCCGGCGCCGGGCTTCTTGCCCGCCAGCAGCAGGGAGACAGCGGCTTCGGGCCAGACCCGGAACCGCAGCTCGTTGTTGTGCGGCAGCGGGGCGAGCCCGAAGATGTCGCGGGGCGGATGGCGGAACCGGATGGTGACATCGGTGGCGGTGACCGGCATGGTCTTGCCAGCCCGGATAACGATCGGCACATCTGCCCATCGCCAAGAGTCCGACATCAGCTGGACGGCGACGAAGGTCTCCACTGTGGAGTCCGGGTCGACGCCCTCGACGTCGTGATAGCCCTCGTACTGGCCGCGGACCGTGTGCTCAGGGGTGAGTGGTGTAAGTGAGTTCACAAACCGCGCTTTGGCGTCTCGCCAGTTGGCGAGGCCCTCCCCCTCCGGCGGGTCGGCCATGACCGTAGCCAGTACCTGCAGAAGGTGATTCTGCAGTACGTCGCGGATCGCTCCGGTGTGGTCGTAGAAGCTACCGCGGTCGGAGACGTCGAACGCCTCGGCCATGGTGATCTGAATCGACTCCACGTGGGTGCGGTTCAAGAGCGGCTCGAGGATCGCATTGGCGAACCGACCGAAAAGCACGTTCTCCACTGGCTCGAACGCCAGCCAGTCATCGACCCGGAAGATCGTGTCCTCGGCGAAGTACTGATGCATGGTGGCGTTGAGTTGCTTGCAGGAGGCCAGGTCGGAGCCGAACGGCTTCTCCACCATCACCCGGGCTCCCGCCGCCCGGCCGGCCTTGGCGATGCCCTCGGCGATCCGCCCGAACAGGAACGCCGGCACCTCCATGTAGTACAGCACTTCCTGACCCGGGCCCGCGGCCTCGGACATGGCCCGGTAGGTAGCGTCGTCGTCCAGGTCGCCGTCCACGTACCGCAGCAGGCTGAGCATCTTGGTGGCCGCGGGGGTGGTGGGGTCCATGTGGTTGAGCTTCAGCGAGGCGGTGGCGTAGTCGCGGAACTGCGCCAGCTTCCAGCCGCTCTTGGCCACCCCGACCACGGGGAAGTCGAGCACGCCCCGCTCGACCAGCCCGACCAGAGCCGGGAACGTCTCGAGCTTGGCCAGGTCTCCGGTTGCCCCGAAGATCACCAACGCGTCGCAGCGCTTTCCTGCCATGTCGGTTCCTCCGCAACGATGTGGGCTTTCCGTCCCGTCAGGTTCTACGGTGGCTGGCGGGAAAGAAGCATCGGTTGTTGCTGTCGGGCGGTATGGGCACGGTGATGTCCTCGGCATCACCCGGTGATCGCGACTAGCCGGCAGTCGTTCAACCGAGCAGCCTTGATGAGATCGGCCCGCCCACGCCAGGTCGCTGATACCGGAACTCGAGCATGGAAATCACCCCGGACTGACCACCGGCCCGACGCGTCCAGCGCCGTGGTCGAGTTGGTAATCGAGGTTCATTGCCGCGCTGATGAGCGCGAGATGGCTGAACGCCTGTGGGAAGTTGCCGATCTGCTCGCCGGTGGGTCCGATCTCCTCGGAGAAAAGGCCGACGTGGTTGCTGTAGGTCAGCATCTTCTCGAACGCCAGTCGCGCGTCATCGAGCCGACCGGATCGGGCCAGCGCGTCGACGTACCAGAAGGAGCACATCGAGAACGTACCCTCGGAGCCGCGGAGTCCGTCGGGTGAGGCGCTGGGGTTGTACCGGTAGACGAGGCTGTCGGAGACGAGCTCCTCGTCCATCGCACGCAAGGTGGATTGCCACATCGGATCGTCCGGCGAGATGAATCCGACCAGCGGCATGTACAACAACGAGGCGTCCAGGACCTCGGTGTCGTAGTGCTGCACGAAGGCTTCGCGTTTGGGGTCGAACCCGCGTTCCATCACCTGGCGGTAGACCATGTCCCGCATGGTGGTCCATTTGGTGGTGTCGGCGGGGCGGCCTCGGCGCCGGGCCAGACGTATCGCGCGGTCGAAAGCGACCCACGCCATAACCTTGCCGTACACGAAGTTCTGCCGACCGCCGCGCGTCTCCCAGATCCCGTCCTCGGGCTGATCCCAGTGCCCACACAACCAGTCCACAATGGACGCCACGTTGGTCCAGCCGTCATGGCCCATCGTCAACTCATTGATGTCGGCAAGGTGGATCGAGTCCAACGCCTCGCCGTAGATGTCCAGTTGCAACTGCGTCGCGGCGCCATTGCCGATCCGCACCGGACTGGATCCCTTGTACCCTTCGAAATGCTCCAGAATCTCCTCGTTCAGATCGGCCGAGCCATCGACCCGGTACATGATCTGCAGCGGCTGTTGTTGGACGCCGGCCTCGTGAACGCGGCCGTTGAGCCAACGCAGAAATGCCTGAGCCTCCTCGGTGAACCCGAGCCCGAGCAGGGCGTAGACGGAAAATGACGCATCGCGGACCCACGTGAACCGGTAGTCCCAGTTGCGTTCGCCGCCGACCTGCTCGGGCAGGCCAGCGGTCGGCGCGGCAACCAGTGCACCCGTCGGGGCATACGTCATCAGCTTCAGCGTCATCGCCGACCGTTCTATCTGCTCCCGCCACCGGCCGGTGTAGCGAGAGCGGCCGATCCAGGCGCGCCAGAAGTCGCGGGTCTGCTCGAACATCCGCTGGATCGCCTCTGGCGTGACCGCCTGGGGTGGTCCACTCGGGCTGGTCTCCAGCACCATCCCGCCGATCTCACCGACGGATAGGACAGGCCGGACCTGAATCCCATTGCCGGCCTGCTCCACATCGCCCACCTGCGCCATTGCGCCATGGCGTGCGGTCGAAACGTTCACTGTCATGCCGCTGCTGCGGAAGACGACGCCGTCGTCGTTCAGTTCGGTTTCGTGCTGGTCGCGGCCAAAGTTGAATCGCGGCTGGCAGTCCAGCTCGAAGCGCATCTGACCGCGCACCACCCGAATCATCCGTACCAGGCGATGCCGATCGGTAACCCTGTCCCCCGCGATCGGCATGAAGTCGATGACCTCACCTACACCATCAGCGCTCAGGAACCGGGTGATCAAGATCGGCGTCCCCGGCAGGTACAACTGCCGGGACACGTAGTCGGTGTCGATCGGCCTGATCCGGAAATGACCGCCCTTCCGCGCATCCAGCAACGACGCGAAGATGGCTGGCGAGTCGAACCGCGGTGCGCAGAACCAGTCGATCGTGCCGTCGTTAGCCACCAGAGCAGCGGTTTGCAGATCGCCGATCAGCCCATGATCCTCGATAGCCGGGTACGCGGTCATGACAACGGTTCCCCCTCGGACGCAGTGGCTGTAGTCGTGACTTCCCCCGTGCCACGGCCGTGCTGCGGCCGCCACACCCCATCCACCCACCATCGTGTAACACTCTTGTCGCCGACGGGCCGAATCGCCGGCATTGGTCCAGCACCCTAGTAAAATCAACCTTCGAGTTCGATACCACAGCCTGGGGCTGGATCCACTTGATCAGCGGCGGATCCGTCGAAACCGCTGCGAGGGCGGCCGCGGTTGCGCAGCATGTCAGGGTGAGGGCTGTCGACCCACGGCTGCACCGATACTCCCGGGCTACCCGCACCTATCTCGCGGTGTGCGTCGTGCTGGGGATGGGCTGGGCCGTACTGGCGTTGACGCAGGCGACCCTGCTCGCCGACGGCTTGACCGGCGGCGGCGGCCTGGCCGGGCTGCGTCCGGTACTGGTTCCGCTGGCGCTGGTGGTGGCGGCTCGCGCCGCGATCGCCTGGGCGCAGGACGTCACCGCACACCGCGCAGCCGCCTCGGCCAAGTCCGAGTTGCGCGAGCGGTTGCTCACCCACGTTGTCCGGCTCGGGCCGGGGTGGCTGACCGGCGAGCGTAGCGGAGCACTGGCAACTCTGGCCACCAAGGGAATAGACGCGCTCGAGGGGTACTTCGCCCGATACCTGCCGCAACTCGTCCTGGCCATCATCGTGCCGGTGGTGGTGCTCGCCCGGGTGCTCCCGGCCGACTTGATAGCCGGCGTGACGATTCTGGTGACCCTGCCACTCATCCCTCTGTTCATGGTGCTCATCGGTCTCGGTACAGCAGAGGCGAGCCGCCGGCAGTTCCGCTACCTGGAAAAGCTGTCGCACCATTTTCTCGACGTGGTGGTCGGCCTGGCCACGCTGCGGGTCTTCGGCCGCGCCAGAGCGCAGACGCAGACCATCGCCGCCGTCACCGACCAGTACCGGCGGCTGACCATGCGCACGCTGCGGCTCGCCTTCGTCTCCGGGCTGGTGCTGGAGTTGCTCGCCACGCTGTCCGTCGCGTTGGTCGCCGTCGGCATCGGTTTGCGTCTCGTCGACGGGTCGCTCGATCTGCGTACCGCGTTTCTTGTGCTCATCCTCGCCCCGGAGGCATATCTGCCGCTGCGAACGCTGGGAAGTCACTATCACGCGAGCGCCGAGGGGTTGGCGGCCGCCGCCGAGGTCTTCGCGGTGGTGGAGCGGCCACCGCCGCGCCGCGGAGTCGAGACCGCGATCCCGGCTAGCG
>Ga0075430_100004504_pt1 | contig 11744 bp, 7 predicted proteins | sample RhiMetdeltSRZDD4_FD_75294 | JGI IMG/M metagenome (GOLD analysis project Ga0075430, IMG submission 75294) | Populus rhizosphere microbial communities from Tennessee, USA - Rhizosphere MetaG P. deltoides SRZDD4 | ecosystem: Host-associated > Plants > Roots > Rhizosphere > Soil | place: USA... | reverse complement strand
TTGGCGACCATATACAGCGCCAGATCTCCAACGACCTTGCTGGACGGCGTCACTTTGACGATATCGCCGAGCAACGCATTCGCCGTCGCGTACGCTTCGCAGATCTCGCTCCAGCGACCCTCGAGCCCGAGACTCTTCGCCTGCTGCCGCAGGTTTGTGTACTGCCCCCCCGGCATCTCGTGTTTGTACACGTCGGGGGCCGGAGCGCGCAGCCCCTCCTCGAACGGGTAATACAGGTCGCGAACGTCCGCCCAGTAGCGGCTGGCTCCGTCCAGGGCTTCCTGCGACAACTCCGTGTCCCGCTCCGAGCCGCGCAGGGTCCAGGCGATGGCATCGAGACAGGGCTGGCTGGTCGATCCGCTCATCGGCGCGATCGCGAGGTCAACGATGTCCACGCCCGCATCGGCGGCCATCAGCACGCTGCCCGCATTGATTCCGCTCGTGTCGTGCGTATGAAAATGGAGGGGCACGTCCACCTCGTCGCGCAGGGCGGCCACGAGGAGGCGGGCGGCCGTCGGATGGCACAGGCCCGCCATGTCTTTGATGCCGAGGATGTGCGTTCCCATCCGCACCAGCTCCTTGGCGAGCTCGACATAATAACGGAGCGCGTACTTGGTGCGACTCGGGTCCGTAATGTTGCCCGTGTAGCAGATGGCCGCCTCGCAGAGCCCACCGGTGGCCTGCGCTGCCTCCATTGCAACCTTCATGTTCTTCGTCGAGTTCAGTGAATCGAAGATGCGGAACAGGTCGATGCCGTCCGCAGCGCTCTGCCTGATGAAACGCCGCACCACATCGTCTGGATAGTTCGTGTAGCCGACTGCGTTGCTGGCGCGCAGCAACATCTGGAAAAGCACGTTGGGGACACGGCGCCGCAACTCGATGAGGCGTTCCCACGGATCTTCCTGCAGGAAGCGCATGCTCGTGTCAAACGTTGCGCCTCCCCACATCTCGATGCTGAAGAGTTCAGGGAGCCGGGCGGCGATCCAGTCTGCGGCAGGCAGCAGATCGTACGTGCGCACTCTGGTGGCGAGCAGCGACTGGTGCGCGTCGCGCATCGTCGTATCGGTCACAAGCAGCCGTCGCTGTGACCTCACCCAGCGACAGAACGCCTCGGGTCCCTGGCTTCGCAGCAGATCGCGTGTGCCGGTCGGAAAAGCCGCGCGCTGTACCGCGTTCGGCAACGCCGGTGTGGGCAGAACGTGCGCCGCGTTGGTGCGTCCCTTGACGTCCGGACGGCCATTGACAATCACGTCTGCCACGTACGACAGCAGACGGGTCGCGCGATCCTGCGGAGCCGAAGCGCGTATCAGCTCAGGGGTGGAGTCGATGAAGGTCGTGGTGCAATTGCCGGCGGCGAACGTCTCGTGCGTCAGCAGTCGTTCGAGGAACGAAATATTGGTCTTGACGCCCCTGATCCGAAATTCGCGGAGCGCGCGAACGCTGCGCACTATCGCTTCGTCGAGCGTCGCACCCCACGTGATCAACTTCACGAGGAGTGAGTCGAAGTGAGGGCTGACAACGGCGCCGGTGAAACCGTTCCCGCCGTCCAGGCGGACGGCGAATCCGCCCGGGGAACGGTACGTCGTGATCCGTCCGAAGTCCGGCGCGAAATCGTTCGCGGGATCCTCGGTGGTGATGCGGCATTGAATCGCAACGCCACGGACCTCGATATCCTCCTGCGGTGGCACGCTCAAGGGGGGCGCGTGCAATGCGTGTCCCTGCGCGACCAAAATCTGGCTGCGTACCAAGTCGATGCCGGTCACGACCTCGGTGACCGTGTGCTCCACCTGGATGCGAGGGTTCACCTCGATGAAGTAGAACGTGCCGGCATCCACATCCACCAGGAACTCAACGGTTGCTGCGCCCCGGTAGCCAATGGGTTTCACCAGATCAATGGCCGCACGGCAGATGCGCGTCCGCAATGCCATGGGCAGAGACACCGCAGGCGCAATCTCCACCATCTTCTGATGACGCCGCTGCACGGAGCAGTCGCGCTCCCAGAGGTGGACCAGATTGCCGTGCGTGTCGCCGAGGACTTGGACTTCGACGTGTTTCGCCCGGGCGATGTACCGTTCGAGGAACACCTCTGTGCGACCGAAGGCGGCATTCGCCTCCCGCTGTGCCTCCTCGATCTTGTCCCCGAGTTCGGCGCCGGATTGCACGACGCGCATGCCTCGTCCACCGCCGCCAAAGCTCGCCTTGATGATCAGGGGATAGCCGATTGCCGCAGCCGCCTCGGCGATCTCGCCGTGATCGGACAAGGCTTCTGCGGTACCCGGGACGGTCTCGACGCCGACGCTCTCTGCGAGCTGACGCGCCTTGGTCTTGTCGCCGAACAGCTCGAGGTGCTCGGCGGTTGGACCGATGAACGTGATCCCGGACTCGGCACAGGCACGCGCCAGCGCGGCGTTCTCGGCAAGAAATCCGTAACCGGGATGTATCGCATCCGCGCCCGTGTTGTGCGCGACGTCAACGATTGCCTTCACATCCAGATATGCGCCAACAGGCTGGCCCCCATGAGCGGGCCCAATCCGGTACGCTTCGTCCGCCTTGAACCGATGCAGAGAGAATCGGTCTTCGTGGCTGTACACGGCGACTGTTCGAAGACCGAGTTCGGTCGCCGCTCGAAAGCAGCGGACCGCGATTTCCGAACGATTCGCAACGAGGAGTTTGTTCATGGCAGACCTGCCCCGCCACGGCGGAGCATCACGGGACGGCGCAGGGGCAGGAAGAATGTAACGAGGACCCGGCAGGCGAGCGAGCGAGTCGCGCCATCAGAACTCCGACGCGCTTTGCTGATCCTTCACCTCGGGCGTGCCCCGAGGGCGGCGTATGCCGTCGCCGACAGATCGGCGACGGCATACAGGACCAACGAAAAGACACGGATCATCTATACGGCCACTGCCACTTCGGCCGGCCGCATCGTGATGTCGAAATTCAACGTCGGCATCCCAGGGATCGGTGACTTCGGATCCTTCTCGACGATGTCGCGGATGAGGGAGCCTGTGACACCAAAAGCCGCGTCGTCATCGATGTGCCCGTCTTTCCCCAAATACAGCGCCGTGATCACTTCGTGATAACCAGGTGCCGTCACGCGGAAGTGAATGTGGGCGGGGCGCATTCCCGGACGATGCTGCAGGTCGTGCACAAGAACCCAACACGGGCCATCCTTCGGAATGGAATACCCCAGGGGAGGAGTCGTCTTCAGGTAGTAGTTCCCTTGTGCATCCGTTTTGAAGGTGCCTCGCAGGTCGGTCGTTCCGTCGCCGTGCTGCACGTCATACAAACCGGTTTCGTCCGTCTGCCAGATCTCAACTGAGGCATTCGGGACGGGCTTTCCTGACGAATCCTTGACGGATCCATACAGCGCCACTATTGGCCCCTTCGCGTCAGCGGCCAGCGAGTCCCCCAGCTTCATCGCCGGCGAACCGCCAACATAGAACGGTCCAAAGATGCTGGTCGGCGTGCCGCGCTCCTTCGTCCGCACATCCTCGAGCGCGTTCACCACCGTTTCCCATCCCATCACCGCAGACAGGACCATGAACTCCTGACGTTTCGGCGTGCACTTCTGACCGACGTCCTTCAAGAACTCCATCGCCATGAAGAGCTCGGGTGGCGTCAGATTGCATTCGCGGATGATCTCGTGCGTGTGGCGCACGACCGACTCCATGATCTGCTTGAGGCGTGGGTCCGGCGTCGAGGACATCTGTTCGATCACCGCATCGGTGACCGAGAACTGATCAAGTTCTTGCATTATCGTTTCCCTCTACAGGTTGAAGGCCATGATTCGGCCGGCCGCGATAATCCCAAACCACAATACCAGGGAGAGCCCTCCGGCTACACGCGCACGAAGCGGCGGTATCTCGGACGTATCCCAGTGACTTCTGGCTCGGTCGATCGTGGAGTGGAAGAGCAGTACGTTCAGGGCTCCGAGAACGAGCAGACCGACTTTGACGCGGAAGTAGGTACTCTCGTACGCATCCACCGCGTGGGCAGAAAACAGCATGGCTCCGGTAATGAACATCAGCGTAAAACCGAGGATCATCCACGGACGAACCTGCTCAAAGACATTCGAGACCGAATCCTTGCGCATCGCCACGCCCAGGAGACGCAAATCAAACCACATGATCATTCCGACGGAGAGGGCCAGGGACAGGACGTGGCTCCCCTCGACGATGGGATACATGTATGAGGATTCACGAAACGCCAACGCGAGGGGCGACTCCTGCAGCAACCGGCAAAGCTCGTGCAACCACTCCATCCCTGCTCCCTACCCGCGTTCCTCGTGGATCATACTAAAAGAAGGCGATCGCCCGACCTGCCCAGCCAACAGAGAACCATAACAGCAGCATCACGACTGCCGTGACGCGGTGCACAACCGGGAATCCCTGGCGATTTAATCTCACGACGCGGTGATACACGGTCACGTGAAATATCAGCGCAGCCGCCAGCAATTCCAGTTTCAGGCGGAACCACGAGCCATCCCAGTACGACAGTGCCCCACCGGTGAATACCAGGCTGCCCGCAAGGAGCGCCAGCGTCAGCCCGATGCGGCGGACCGGCTGCAGCTCCCGATCGAGCTGTGCGATCGGTTTCTGTCGCTGGAACCAGCCCAATAACCTCAGGCTCGCCATGAGGACGGTGCCCAGAAGCATCGTGATTCCAAACAGGTGAATCGTCAAGAGAATCGCAACGCGAAGGGGGGTCCCGCCGAGCCACATGGCGAGGGGCGTCTCGCCCCACCAGGCGACGACTGGCAGTAGCAGATCCCAGAGCATCAGTTTGTTCCGGCGTGCATGCGAACACCAGGCATTGAAAGGGTTGCAAAGCGCCGTGCGGGTTCAACCCGCACGGCCACCATGGCGGGGACGTCTTGAGAGGGTCAGAATACTTGGTCTATTTCGGACGACCCACAGGCTCGATTCGGTAGAGGCCTCCGGGTGCCGTCAATGGGTTGTTGGTGACCAAGATGTACAACAGGCCATCGGGACCCTGCCGGATATCGCGGACCGGGCCACCGATCTGCGTGAACAGCGTCTCTCTGGTCTGAGTGAAGAGGGGCTGATCTGGATTCAGTGTCGTCGACGGCAAGGCCAGGCGATGCACCTGCTGCATCGCGAGCCCTCCGAGGAAGATGTTGCCCTTCCACCGCGCAAACCGGTCACCGGTGTAGAAGGTCAGGCCAGAGAGGTTGATGGGTGGGTTCCATGACACGTACGGGGCGATGACTTGAACACCCATGGGAACAGGAGGCGTCGGCGTTCCGCCTCCCGGAACACCCGCAATACCCTGGAACGGCCAACCATAGTTTCCGCCGGCCTTGACGACGTTGAGTTCATCTCCGTGTTCAGCGACCCATACCTGGCCGCTTTCAGGGTGCACGGCAAGACCGTGGATTCCCCTGTGGCCGTAGCTGAAGATCTCGGGACGTCTACCCGCCTGGCCGATGTAGGGATTACCAGGCGCGGGCTTGCCATCGTCGGTCAGCCGCAATACTTTACCGCCGTGATTACTCAGGTCCTGTGAGTTCTTATCGTCGCCGTGATAGGAAACCGCGAAATAAAGCGTCGCATCCGGCGCGAACGCGATCCGCGTGATGATATTGGCCCCCAACCCCCCGGTCGCGTCTGCAGCAAAAATGTCGGTGTAGTCCTTCAGCACCGAGCCATCAAGGGTCGCCCGTCCAACCGTCATCGTCCCGTTACGGTCGGGTTTCATGTACGTGTAGTACACCCAATGGTTCTGCGCGAACCTGGGATGAATCGCAATATCCATCAATCCCGAGGCGGTCGGGATAGGGCCAGCCTCATTGACCTGGACGCCAGGTACTTGACCCACTGGTTGCGGCTCCAACTTACCGCCGCGGAACATGCGGATGTCGCCATTCATCTGCGTCACCAGCATGTCGCCGCCGGGCAGGAACGCGAGGCCGTAAGGATTGCGGAGTTCCGCAACTCGGGTAACCCGGATCCGATAGTCGACTGTGTTGAATTCTCTGACCGCGGGTGGCGTTGGCGGCGGCTGCGCGGGCGGCTGCACCGGCCCGCGCCCCTGCATGGCGGCCGCGCCGACGCTGACAGGCGCCAACCCGGAGAACGTCCAAGCGGCCACGCCAGACAGGAACAAAGCAACGACGGTAACCAGGCGAGACCGTCGCGGTCGCAGATCTGCAGATTGAGAATTAGTCGTCGGTGACATGCCTTGATCTTCCTTGTGGAGGGTCAGGATTCCTGGTTAGGCGGGGAGGCGCAGCCGACGGCCGCGCGCTCCCGCCACTTCGATAGCGTGCTACCGCTTGACGCCGCCGGCGTCGTCTCTGACCCTTCGATTGAACTCCTGCTCGTCGATCGGCGCGCAGATTCCTTCGAGGAAGCCATACCATCCGTTGATGGTCAACTCAGATCGCGGCACGAGGAAGAAACTGTGCGTCTGGGACACCCAGGGAGTCTTGTAGACGGTCGGATCATTGATGGTGATGTTCAGTTCCATTTTATTGGCCGCGACACGATGGAACCGCTCCTGCATCCGCATGTTCTCGCTGTGGGGATAACCAAAGTGGTCGAGCCAGGAGCGCCCGTCGTATCCAAGCGAGTCCACTACCAACTCCTCGCCTTCCCAGTGGCCGATGTTATAGCCGTACCAAGTCGGCTGCAGGATGCTCGGGTCGTCGGGGAACTTGCGTCCGTCAGTCCAGATCTCCCGGATGGCGCGAGTCCAGGAGAAGAACTGCAGTATGCGGCCGGGAGTCACGATGAACTCCATGGGCTCAGGCTCGTAATAAGCGCGCGGAACTCCCAGCGGATTACAGTCACCCACCAGTGAATTACCCAGTGCGGGTGGCACGGCGCGAACCCGGCCGATGTGGTCGCCGTTGAGTGGACTGCCGAGCGGACGTCCATATGACGGCTTGTTCGCGCTGAACAGCTTTTCGCCGAGGGGCGTCATTTCAGCGACCTTCGGATTGATTCCGCGGTCACCCTGAAATTGCCAGATCTCGGCAATGTCATACGGATTGAACTCGGCCGGCGCACGGCCATTACCCCGTCCCGCAGGAGCGGCTGGCGCTCCGCCAGGAGCGCCCTGCCCTCGCCCGCCGGCGGCAGGTGCCTGCGCAGACGGCATCGAGGAAAGCTGCGCGATAAATACCAGCGACGTGACGGCAATCAACTTGATTCGCATGGACTTATTCTCCGGCTAGTTCACGCCGTTGCCGTTGGCGGCAGGCTGATCGCGCTGAAAGCGCAGAACCTCTTTCCCATCGGGCAGGATCGCCTTCGCGATAACGCCAGCCTTCGCGTCCTTTACCTTCGACTTGTAGAAGACGATCGTAATTTCGTCGCCCGCTTTCAACGTCTGCCGATTAAAGCCAAGTCGAGCCCAGTTGTAAGGACTGTTGCCCTCGATCGCCCAGTGCTCGACCGCGCCCTTGTCGTTCTTGATGTCGATGAAGATGGAGGCATGGGGATTCCACCAACGGAACTCCGTCACCGTGCCCTTGGCGGTAACTGGTGCAACCGTCAAATCGTACGAAATGCCGGTGCCGTGATGCGCGCTGATCGAGAGAGGCACGCTCAGAAGCGCGCCGATCACGACATATCTTGCTAAGTGTCTCACCATGCGAGTTCTCCTATTGCGTGTCGGCATGCCAGCCGAGCGACTTCGAGTTCCTTACCCCCGCGATTCGTGACGACCGCGAAACTCCTGACCCCAAAGGCAGCGAACACAATTTGCGCGCGTCCTCCAGGGTCAGGAATTCAGTCATCTGCTGCTTAGAACATGTACTTGAGCGCGAGCTGCAGGACTCGCGGATCGAACGAATCGCGAAGCTGACCGAACGTCGGTGCGTTCAGGTTCTGCTGGAACGCACCCGAGCTACCCCCGGCCGGTGGGAAAAACGGCCTGAAGCTATTGGTCACGTTGTAGGCCTCGAGCCGTGCCTCGATCTTGTTCGAGTTGGGAAGTCCGAACACGCGCGACAACCCCATGTCGAAAGACCATGTGGGTGGAGCGAGGACAGAATTGCGGCCGGCGTTCCCGTAGGTGCCCAGCGCGGGCACCGCGAAGGCGGCAGGATTCAGCCATTGGCTGCCTGCCTTGCCGGACTTGTCCTTATAGGGATCATCCAGTACCTGATTTGGCCGCTGCAGCAGGGTGCCGCTCAGGGCCGCGTCTTGACCATTTCCCAGGATAACGTTTACCGGTGCTCCTGACGCCCAACGGTAGATGCCCGAGAGCCTCCACCCCGACAGCAGCATGTGCGCTGTTGTGTTGGAGAAATCCGGCGTCGATGCCACCGCCGTCAAGTTGAGCGCGTGCCGCCGGTCCGTGTTGCAGGGCCCGCGGTCCGCATCACGGTTGGCCGGGTTGGTGTACGTCTCGTCGGCTGGAGGACCCGCCGACACACTGTCCCAGTAGTCGCCAAAGCACTTCGACAGCGTGTAGTTCGCCGACACTGTGAGCCCGTTGGCAACACGACGCTGACCGCTCAGTAGCAAGCCGTCATAGTCCTGGGTTGCGTCGTCCTCGAGGATCGAGAGTGCTCCGATATAGAGACCCTCGGATGGCTTCTCGAGACCAAGTGCCCGGCGCTGGTTGGTGTTCGCAACGGTCGAACACAGACCAGCAACCGTCAGTCCGTACTGCCCGGCCAGGCAGTTACCGGGAATATACACGGCGGGGTTGCCGGCCCGCTGCGCCCAGAGGTGCTTCGCCCGCGTGCCGATGTAGCTCGCCGACACGGACCAGTCCGTACCGAACTGCCGCTGGAAGGTGAGGTTGAACGATGACACGGTGGGCGTGTCTACGTCCGACGGCATCGACTGGAAGTTGGTGTAGGGGACGAACTTCACGTCCGGACCAATGGTTGCCGGGAAGGGATTCCCGCCCGGGAAGTTTGCCCAGGGATTGTCGAGCCCCACACCATTGACCGTCATGAAGTTGCCGAACGGCGCCGCCGTGGAGTAATCCTCGCGCCAGAGCCCTGTCACGTAGTCGTACTGATACGCCCAGGCCGCGCGCATCGAGGTACGCCCGTCACCGGTGACATCCCACGCGACACCGACGCGGGGACTGACATTCTTCCACTGCTTGTTGATCCCCGCCGTGCCGTTCGCGAACCCCTCATCGCCGTAGTACAGCAGGCCCGCGGGAGCATTCTTGAACACCGTGCTCTTGACGCCCGCCCGGAATCGGTCGAGGTCGAACTGGTAGTTATTCCCGGTGGGGACTTGCTGCGGCAGATAGGGTTCCCAACGGAGACCGTAGTTGAGCGTGACCCGGGGAGCCACCTGCCAGATGTCTCTGGCGTTCAGCGCAACCTGGTAACTCTTCACCTGATGGTTGATGGCGCCAGCGGCGGTCGTCATATTGGCGCCCTGGCCGGTCAGGAAGTCCGCCAAGGCGAGCCCTGTCACCTGGCCGCCAAAGGCCATGTTGCCAATCCCCCACCAACGGCTGAAGGTGAGGTGCTCACCCTGCATGAAGCTGCCGCCAAATCCGAGCTGGTGGCTGCCGCGAACGAGGGTCATGTCGTTGCTCAGCAGGAAGCTCGTGCTCTTCCAGCGGTCGCCGCCGAGTGGGTGCGAGGTCGCCGGGAACCGCGAACCGAGATTCAACGCCCCAGCGGTAGCCTGCCCAGTCGACACCATGAGGCTGGTCGGCCAGTCCCCGCAGTACATCTTGACACCGGCGTCACACAGCGAAAACAGCTCGGGACCAAGCACCACCGCGTTCAAGCGGTTGTAGGACACCCGGAACTCGTTCACCGTGTTCGCACCGAACACGGACGTGTAGCCAAGGGCCAGCGAGTGCGACGGATTGTCCTGCCCGGCGGCCGTCGAGTTCAGCAGGTTATTGGGCGAGTAGTCCAACGGAAGGTCAATACCGAACTTGGTGCTCATGTAGCGACCAAAGATCGAGTGGTTGTTGTTCAACTGGTAGTCAACCCGGCCGACAACCTGGGTCTCGTCCTGGTTGTTCTGGCGGCCAAAGGTCACTTCACCGCACGGCTCTGGTCCTACCTGGTTCAAGCGACGGAGGATCTCCAATGCCGCAGGGCTGTACCGGCTCGGATCGATGGTATTGCCGTTGAACCCGCCCCGCAGTTGCAGCTGTCGCCCGGCGTTGCAGGTCGGCGACGCGAAGGTGGTCCAGTTGCCCTGGAGGACCGAGGCGGTCGGGAGGAATACTCGGTTATCGCCAGAAAACTCGCGAAGACGGGTGGACTGGACGCCGGCAAAGAAGAACGCTTTGCTCTGCACGATCGGCCCGCCGAGAGTGCCACCGAACTGATTTCGCTGATACTCGTTCTTCACCTTCGAGAAGTACGGCCGCGCGTTGAAGCGAGCGTCTCGAAGGAACTCGAACGCATCGCCGTGGAACGCGTTCGTGCCCGACTTGGTCACGGCATTCACCGCCGTCTCCTTGCCGTGCTGGGCGCTCAGGCCGCTCGTCTCAACCTTGAACTCCTGGAGCGCATCCGGGAACGGGATCGCCATCGTCGTCCCATTGGTGAAGTTCACGTGATTGGCGCCGTCGAGGGTATAACCCACGCCGAACTGCAATCCGCCACCAACGGCGATGAAGGGGGACCCGCCCATCTGCGCGCTGTTATTCGCCCGGGAGGCTCCCTGCTGCACTGCACCACCGGCAAGGGTGATCAGATCGGTCACCTGCCGGCCATTGAGCGGCAGCTCGAGAATGCGCTGGTTCTCCATCACCTGACCGACACCCGTACTCCGGGTTTCTACCAGAGCGGTGTTGGCTTGAACCGTCACGGTTTCGGCGACGTCACCAAGACCGAGGGCCACATCAATCACCGGACTGCTGTTGACCTGCAACACGATACCTGTCTGTGAATACGACCGGAATCCGGAGAGTGTTGCGTCGAGGCGATACGGACCAATGGGCAGATTCGGGAGGACGTAAGCCCCGTTTTCATTCGTAACCGTGTTGCGCGTGATGCCGGTATCCGTCTGGGTCACCGTAACATCAACGCCGGGTAGCACCGCTCCGCTCTGGTCCTTGACGGAACCAGTTATTTGGGCTGTAGCCTGGGCCGCCACTTCCGCGGACCATAGTAGGGATAAGAGCAATCCGACGACGACAAAACCGAGATTTCTGGCCATCTTCTCCTTCAGCATCTGGGATTCTTCAAAATAGACGTACACCTTGCCGACCCCAATGGTCGGACTGAGAATCTTGATTAGGCGCGACAATCCTGTAAAACGAATATTAATAGTGACGTCATGAATTATTGGAATGTATACGGGGGTGTGGCCTAGCGAGGGGACTTGCGAGGAGAGGCCCCGAGGTGGCCCACGCGTTTCCGCGCGGGCCACCTCGGGGTCGTAAACGATGCGGTCGGGTGCTAGAACACGTACTTGAGCGCGAACTGCAGGATGCGTGGGTCCAGTGCCGTACGAATCTGGCCGAAGGTCGACTGTGCCAGATTCACGCCTGGATTCCCTGGCCTGAAGCTATTCGTTACGTTGTAGGCCTCCACCCGCGCTTCCAGGCGATGAGGACCTACCGGGAAGAGCCGCGACAATCCCATATCGAAGGACCAGGTCGCCGGGCCGTTCACCGAGTTCCGGGTGGTGTTTCCGAGCGTTCCCAATGCGGGCAACGCGAAGGCAGCAGGATTCAGGTATTGGGTGAGCGCTTCGCCCGACTTGTCTTTGTAGGGATCGTCGAGCACCTGATTCGGCCGCTGAAGAGCCACGCCGCTCCGCGCCTGGTCTACA
>Ga0075430_100004503_pt1 | contig 11745 bp, 10 predicted proteins | sample RhiMetdeltSRZDD4_FD_75294 | JGI IMG/M metagenome (GOLD analysis project Ga0075430, IMG submission 75294) | Populus rhizosphere microbial communities from Tennessee, USA - Rhizosphere MetaG P. deltoides SRZDD4 | ecosystem: Host-associated > Plants > Roots > Rhizosphere > Soil | place: USA... | reverse complement strand
TCCAGACGGGAGTTGGCCCGCGAAAAGCGGCGGCGATCAGCCGGGACCTGCTACGAGCTGAATCGTTATCCTGCATGGTCTCCAGTGGATTCGCGTGCGCACTGAATGCAGCCGGGATCGGGCACCTGCTGGTAGGAACGGAAGTCATCGAACATCCGGCAGGGGAACATACGCGCCCGCTTCCCTGTTCCATCAGCCTGGCGACACACGCGATGAAAGTAGCTGATGACGTGAAGCTTGCGACTACGGCAGGACGTTTTGTGTCCATGGGACGCGTGGTGTGCCGTGGAGAGGAGAAGCGTGACATCGCTCGCATGACACAGGGACTGGGGCTCGATATGGAAAGCGCCGCGCTGGCAGCGGCCGCGCACGAAGCGGGGATCTCGTTTGCGATCATCCGTACGGTGTCGGACGTGAGGGATGAGGATCTCCCGCTTGACTTCAACCTCTTTCTCAGGCCCACTGGGTGGATATCCGGTGTTCTCTCGTGTCTGCGAGACCCTTCCAGTGTCATCGGGTTATCCCGGCTTCGGAGACAGAGCCACAGGGCCGGGATGCACCTGACGCAATTCTACGAGAAATTCTTGAGCGCGGAGACGTTGGCGACGTTCACGTGAGGTTGGAGGGACTGCTGTGCATGTGATCGCAAGAATCGGACGAATCACGTTAGGGATCATCGAAGACATGGGACGCATGTTGATGTTCATGCTGTCTTCATTCGTCTGGCTGGTGCGCCCTCCGCTCCGCCTGTACCAGATCATCCGGCAGCTGCACTTCATCGGTTACAAGTCCAGCTTCGTCGTGGTGCTGACCGCTGTCTTCACCGGCATGGTGTTGAGCCTGCAGGGCTATTACACGTTGAGGAAATTCGGTTCGGAAGCCGTGCTAGGGTCTGCCGTCGCCTTGAGCATCATTCGCGAACTCGGCCCCGTGCTGGCTGCCCTGATGGTGACGGCGCGAGCGGGTTCGGCGATGACAGCCGAAATCGGGATCATGCGCATCACCGAACAGATCGATGCGCTCGAGACGATGGCCATCAATCCCCTGCAATATTTGATTGCGCCAAAACTAGTGGCCAGCTTGATCGGCGTGCCCCTGCTGGTGGCGCTCTTCGATGTCGTGGGGATCTATGGCGGATATCTGGTGGGCGTGAATCTGCTCGGAGGTAATGAGGGCGCCTATTGGAGTTCGATCGAGTCGGCCGTGGAGTGGAAGGACGTCTACGGAGGAATTTGGAAATCCATCAGCTTTGGGCTCATTATCAGCTGGATCTGTTGCTATAAAGGTTTTTATACCAAACATAGCTCGGAAGGGTTGGGGATGGCGACCACCGAGGCGGTCGTGCTCTCGTCGGTCATGATTCTCGTCTGGGACTATTTCCTGACGTCTGTTCTTCTGTAAGGCCGTGAGGGGTGAGGTGTGAAGTGTCAGAGGAGCGTAAGGTGTGAAGCGTCAGTGGTGAGGCGAATGACCCGCATGGATCAGGAACCCCTCACGCCTGGCCCCTTCCTCACGGAGCGAATGTGATCAAACTCGTGGGCCTCCATAAGACACTGGGCGGCCAACAGGTCTTGCGGGGCCTGGATCTGACCATTCCGGCAGGGAAGCTGACCACTATAATCGGGCAGAGCGGGAGCGGGAAGAGCGTCCTGCTCAAGCACATGATCGGCTTGATGCAGCCTGACCGAGGGGAAGTGTGGATTGACGGCGCAGAAATCGCGCATTTGAAAGGACGGGCCCTCAACGAGGTGCGCAAGCGATTCGCCATGCTGTTTCAAAGCGCGGCGCTGTTCGATTCATTCACGGTCGCCGAAAACGTGGCGTTTCCGCTGCGGGAGAAGCTGAATTTGAAAGGTCCGGAGGTCACCAGACGAGTAGAGGAAAAACTGGAACAGGTCGGGTTGGTTGGGATGGGGCACAAGTTTCCCGCCGAGTTAAGCGGCGGCATGAAAAAACGCGCCGGGCTCGCACGGGCCTTGGTTATGGATCCGGAAATCATCCTGTTCGATGAACCGACAACCGGCCTGGATCCGCTGTTGGCGAAGTCGATTCACGACCTCATCGTGACCACACAAAAGAAGTTTGGCTTCACCGCCGTGATGGTCAGTCACGAGATCCCAGAAGTCTTCGGGATTTCCCACTGGGTGGCGATGCTGCTGAACGGTAAGATTGCGGAGATGTCTCCGGCGGAGCAATTCGTGCGGACGACGAACGAGGAAATCCGCGAATTCGTGACGGCCGGCGGGACCATCAGTCTGGATAACGTGATGACACACATCCGCGAGAGGAGCTGACATGGAACGGGCAAAGCTGGAACTGGTCGTCGGCGCGTTTGTCTTGGTCGGTCTGGCCTGTCTGGCATATTTATCCATCAAACTGGGCAAGCTGGAGGTCATCGGAGGCGATCACTACCAGGTTCAAGCGGAATTTACCTCGGCCTCCGGCCTGAAACCCGGGGCGTCGGTCGAAATCGCCGGCGTGGAAGTCGGCCGCGTAAAGGGGATCGGACTCAAGAGCGACCGGGCCATCGTGACCCTGGCGATTGAGGATCAGGTGAAATTGTTTACGGACAGCATCGCGTCCATCAAGACGCGGGGCATCATCGGCGATAAGTACCTGGCCTTATCGCTTGGCGGAGGCGGTGATCCGCTCAAGGAAGGGGACAAGATTCGCGATACGGAATCAGGACTTGATCTAGAGGAACTGGTCAGCCAGTATGTGCACGGCAAGGTCAACTAGCCTGAAAGGGGGGAGGCGGATGGACCGACGATGGATGGATGCTTTGAGGGCCTGGAGGCTTGAGCGTGGTTGCAACGCACCGGCGGTGGTCGGTGTCTACGTCGTCTTGTTCGCCTCGCTCTGGTTCGCTCAGCCGGTTCTGGCGACGACAACGGCGACGGATGCGCTAAAGTCCACGATCGACGAAGTCTTGCGCGTGCTCGCCGACAAAGACTTGAAACAGCCGGCCCGTTCGGAAGAACGACGGCAGCTCTTGGAAAAGGTGGTCGGCGGCCGGTTTGATTACCTGGAAATGTCCCGGCGCTCTTTAGGCGCACCGTGGAATCAGCTCAGCGATAAGGACAAGCAGGAATTCGTCGATCTCTTTCGCACGCTCTTGACCAATACCTATGCCGACCGCGTGGAGACCTATTCCGGTGACGGCGTGAAATATTTGAACGAGCGAACGGAAAAGGAATATGCGGAGGTGCGAACGAAGGTGCTCTCGGGAAAGACAGAAATACCGATGGACTATCGGCTGTTGAACAAGAGCAACGATTGGCGTGTGTACGATGTGGTGGTAGACGGCGTCAGTCTGGTCAATAATTATCGGGGACAGTTCTCAAAAATCCTCCGCACGTCCTCTTATCCAGAGCTTGTCGATCAGCTTCGCAAGAAATCCGATAAGCTCAAGTCGCCGTAACACATCGAGTCCTTTGTTTCGTATGCGCCATGCAGCGTAAACACGTGTTTATTTTCCGTGTGCTGGTGGCGTGCGCCTGCCTGGTCGAGTTCTGCCCACCTGACCGCGCGCGGGCGGATACGCAGATATTCCCCATCCCGTCGGTCTCAACCAGCAAGAACGACGGCAGCGACGCCGGGCTGATCGTGCCGATCTTGATCAGCGATCCTGACGGTGAACTCAAATACCTCATGGCGCCCATGCTCATTCAGAATTCGATCGTGGGCACCAGGGGGGCCTTCAATCTCTTTCGCTATGAGCCGGGCGGGCGGGAGTTGCGATTTATCGCGTCGTTGGCCGAACGGATCGAGCGGAAGCTGCTTTTTAGTTACGCCGATCCGGCATTCAGCAACGGCAGATATTCGCTGAACATCGGCGCCACGTTCTTCAAGAACGCCACGTCACGCTTTTTCGGCATCGGCCAGACCACGCAAGGAGCAGACGAGACCAACTACACGGCGCGAGAGGCCCGTGCGAACTGGAGATTCGGGGTTCATGCCAACGAGGTGACGCAGATCTCGGTCGGACAGCGAGTGCGGCAGTTCTCAATGCAGCGGGGAGCGACCGACCTTCCGTTTACCGGGGAGGTATTTCCCGACGTCACCGGTGTCCAGGGGGAATCCATCATCATCGGTCACCGGGCCTCCTTCTATTACGACACCCGGGATAGTCTCGTGACGCCCACCGACGGCGTCGCCATCAGCGCATATGCCGAATTGAACCAGAATGTCAGGAACAGCGATCATCCCGTCTATTCTCGCTATGAAATCGAGGTAAAAAAACTATTTCCGAGCGAATCCAAGCGGGCGATCCTGGTGGTCCGTGCCGATCTTCAGGCCACGCTGGGGAGTGAAGTCCCGTTTTTCGAGCAATCGTCGTTGGGGGGTCAGAACAACCTGCGCGGATTCGGGCAGGATCGGTATATCGACAAGCATCTTGTCGCATTCAGCGTCGAGGAGCGCATTCATGTGATACGTACCAGGATTGCGGGGGTCACCGCCGACTTTGAGCTGGCACCGTTTCTCGATACCGGCCAAGTATTTAACTCCTACAACGACTTGAGCTTTAAAGATTATCGCATGACGCCGGGCCTGGGATTTCGAGGCATCGTGCGGCCTAATGTCGTCGGGCGGGTCGATTATGGATACAGCCGCGAAGGCGGGGCTGTTTTTGCCGGCCTGGACTTTCCTTATTAGATTTAGCCGGGAGCGGGTCAAAACCTCGGCGGTCCTGTAAGCCAACGTAATACTTGACAAAGAATCTACCGTATGTGAAACTGGCATCGATTTGAGCAAGCTTCAATCGCTGCTACGCCACGTCCTACGCCGAACCGCTACTTCCCATTGAGTGAACCGTTAGGTTTACCTGAGCAAGGAGATTGCCTATGTCGTTGTTGAAGACCATACACAGCCCGGCTGATTTGAAGCGACTCTCTCCGGAGCGGTTTCCCCAGCTCTGCCAGGAGATTCGCGAGCAAATCATCTCGGTGGTCTCAAACGTGGGTGGCCACCTTGCGTCCAACCTAGGGGTGGTAGAGCTCACGGTGGCATTACACTATTTGCTGGAGACACCAAAAGACCGCATTGTCTGGGATACGAGCAACCAGGCCTATACCCACAAGCTCCTCACGGGCAGGCGAGAGCAGTTTCACTCCCTACGTCAGTACGGAGGGTTGAGCGGATTTTGCAAACGGGAAGAAAGCGCCTACGATACGTTCAATGCCGGGCATGCGGGGACCGGAGTATCGGCAGCGTTCGGCATGGTGGCAGCGCGCGAGCAGATGAAAGACAGACACAAGGTTGTGTGTGTGGTCGGTGACGGGGCCATGACTGCCGGAATGACCCTTGAAGCCCTGCATCATGCCGGTGGATCCAATAAGGATTTTCTGGTGATCCTCAACGACAACCAGATGTCCATTTCGAAAAACGTCGGCGCCATCTCCGCGTATCTCAACCGGACCTTCACGGGTGAGTTCTATGGCCGGGTTCGTGAAGAAACCGGGCAGTTTCTACGGAAAATCCCTCACATCGGACCGGAAATGGAGAAGATAGCTAGACGAGCGGAGGAACTGGCCAAGGGCGCTATCCTCCCGGGATTGCTCTTCGAGGAGCTCGGGTTTCAGTATGTCGGACCGATCGACGGCCATAATTTTGAGCACCTGCTCCCCACGCTGGAAAACGTGGTGAAAATGAAAGGGCCAGTACTCCTGCACGTGATTACGAAAAAAGGCCTGGGGTATGAGCCGGCCATAGAGAATCCGGTCTGGTTTCATGCATGCCCGCCGTTTGTGCGGGAGACCGGCGTCCCTGCGAAGAAATCACCGAGGCCGAGCTACACGGCAATCGCCGTCGATACCCTGGTCAAATTGGCGAAACAAGACAAACGTATCGTGGCGATTACCGCCGCCATGTGTGAAGGAACGGGATTGAATGCCTTTGAGAAGGTCTTTCCTGACCGGATCTATGACGTGGGGATTGCCGAACAGCATGCGATTACATTCGCGGCTGGCATGGCGGCTCAGGGCATGAGACCGGTCTGCGCCATCTATTCGACCTTCCTCCAGCGCTCCTACGATCAAATCGTCCACGACGTGGCGACCCAGAACCTCCCGGTGATGTTGTGTATCGACCGGGGCGGGCTCGTGGCCGAGGATGGGACTACGCACCACGGCGCATTCGATTATGCGTTTCTGCGGCATGTCCCCAATATGATCGTCATGGCCCCGAAGGACGAGAATGAACTGCAACACTTGATGAAGACCGGCCTGAGCTGCGATGCGCCGGCGTCGGTCCGGTATCCGCGCGGCGTCAGTCTCGGAGTGCCCATGGATCCGGAACCGGTGGCCTTGCCGGTCGGCAAGGGAGAATTGTTGCGTGACGGCAGCGAGGTCGCGATCATCTCCATCGGTGTCGCGACATGGCAGGCGCATAAGGCGGCCGAACGTCTTGAGCAAGAGGGGATCTCGACTGCCGTGGTCAATGCGCGGTTTGTGAAGCCCCTGGACAAGGAGCTGATCGTGGACGTGGCGAAGCGCGTCCGGTATCTCGTCACAGTGGAGGAAGGAGCGAAAATGGGCGGCTTCGGTTCGGCGGTACTTGAAGTACTTTCCGACGAAGGCATCACGCATCTCCGCACCCAGCTCATCGGTCTTCCCGACTGGTTCATCGAACAGGGACCGCAGGATCTCCTGAGGGAGCGGTATGGACTCACCGCCGAGGGCATCTACGAGAGCATCAAGCAGTTGATGGGCAAGGCGGGGACGTCGGAGGATCGAGTCGGGTCGCTCACCGGCGGACATCTGCACGGTGACGAGCAGGGGAGCTAGGAAAGTAAAAAGGTAAAGGTAAAAAAGGCAAAAGTGAAGACGCAAAATTTAGAGCCGAGAAGGTAACGCCAGGATTTCAGAGGACCATGCACATCACGCGTAGAAAAACGAGACAGATCAAGGTCGGCCATACCCAGATCGGAGGCGGCGCGCCGGTCTCCGTGCAGTCGATGTGTTCGACGGATACGCGTGATGTCACGGCGACGGTCGAACAAATCAAACAGCTCGAAGCGGTCGGATGCGAAATCATTCGGGTGGCTGTTCCGGATATGGAAGCCGCCGATGCGCTGCCGAAGATTAAATCGCAGATGACCGTCCCCTTGATCGCCGATATCCACTTCGATCATCGGTTGGCGTTGAAAGCCGCCGAAGTCGTCGATTGCGTGCGAATCAATCCCGGCAACATCGGCGCCTGGTGGAAAGTGCAAGAGGTCATCAAGGCCGTGAACGAACGCAAGATTCCGTTACGAGTCGGAGTCAACGGCGGATCGCTCGAGCGCCCGTTGCTCGACAAATACGGGTGGCCTTCACCGGAGGCCTTGTCGGAGTCCGCATTGAACGCCGTGCATGCGCTCGAAGACGAAGGGTTCACGAATCTGAAGGTGTCGCTCAAAGCGTCGGACGTCCATCATGCCATCGACGCCTATTGGTTGTTCGCGCACCAGGCGGATTATCCGTTGCATATCGGCATTACGGAAGCAGGCACGGCGATGACGGGTGCCGTGAAGTCGGCCATCGGTCTGGGTTGGCTCCTCTCACAGGGCATCGGGGATACGTTGCGGGTGTCGCTGGCGGCGGACCCGGTCGAAGAGGTCAAGGTCGGTTTTGAAATTTTAAAGTCGCTGGAATTGCGGCATCGCGGCATCAATGTCATCGCCTGCCCGACTTGCGGGCGCGTGGAAATCGACGTCGTGCGCATGGCCAACGAACTCGAAAAAAAGCTCGGGCATATCAAGACGCCGCTCAATGTGTCGGTGCTGGGCTGTGTGGTCAACGGAATCGGCGAAGGCAAGGAAGCGGATATCGGCATTGCCGGCGGAGAGGGAAAGGGCATCCTCTTTAAGAAGGGCAAGCTGATCCGCAAGGTACCGCTGGAAGAGTTGATGGAGACGCTCATCCACGAAGTGGAAGTTCTGGCCAAAGAAAAAGAAGCCGAGGACGCGGAGCAAGATTCCGGCGCAGCCGCTGGCCAGGCTAATGGACAATCCGAATGGACGGCAGTTGATACCACCTCCAATCAATCCTCGACGCTCGTGCGCGAGATTCCCCTCCTCTCACCTCAGCGCTAATTTCCCGAATTAGGATGTTCAAAATGGCCGTCCAGCGCGGCCGCAGCGAGGTTTGCGACGCGAAGAATAATGAGCGTTACATTTGCGGACGCCGGCGAGCCGGTGAGTCGGCAGTGTCTTAAGGGGCGAATCGTCATCATTCTCACCCGCTCGCCCCGAAACTGCCAAGATAGGCTCTTTTCCCCTGGCTGTACGTTGAACCTCTAAGCGATGCGAGAACAAAGCTGGAGGACTTTTTCAACATCCTGTTGAACTGCTTCAGCGGTTGAGATACGCCGAATCTCCTGTTTATAATGCGCGCGGGGCGCCGTACCCAAGTGGCTAAGGGAGCAGTCTGCAAAACTGCGATGCAGCGGTTCGAACCCGCTCGGCGCCTCCACACCGCACTTCGTGTGGGGCCGGTGGCTTTTCCGGCGAAGCCCCACCAGTATTTCCTTCTTGGGAACCCTCGTCCGCCACGAGTCCTCCCCATTGTGGCCGAGTGGATGAGGGCCAAGAGGCCTTACGATTGGCCCAACGAGAACGTGCGAAGAAAGACGTCCGCGTGATCCAAGACTATTGGAGCCGGAAAGCCAAGGAACGAGGGATTTTGACTGAGCGGGATCTCAAGAGGTATTTGGCAAAGAAGTGAGGGTAGTCTTTGACACGAGTATCTACGTCTCAGCCCTTGTCTTGCCAGGCAGCCAAGCGGACATTGCTCTAGCCAGAGTTCTCGATGGCCATGATACGTTACTGATCTCCAAAGACATCCTCGCGGAACTCATGACGACTCTCGCCCGCAAGTTCAGTCGCGACAATGAGGCCCTCAGCCAGGTGGCCGTCGTCCTTGCCGTGGCTGCCGAAGTGGTCACACCGCACCAACGATTGCGGGTCCTCACCGATGATCCTGACAATCGTATTCTCGAATGTGCTGAAGCCGGTGGCGCAGTCTGCATTGTGACCGGAGATAAGGCCATGCTGAAACTGGGTTCTTATGAAGAATTTCGAATCCTCTCGCTTCGGCAGTACCTGAGTAAGTCTTTATCTTAGAGCCACGCAACGATCGTCCACACCGCACTTGCCCCGCCCCTTTATTTCCCGACGGGAACCTCCGCTCCTGAAGATTGCCTGATGTTTTCCGTGATAAGAGAGCCTATTGCTCTTTCAATAGACCTGAATTGATCAGATAGCTGGATAATGTTTTGGCCAGCAGTGTGTGACCCTCCTTGGTAAGGTGACCATCGACCGGAAAGTAGAGAGCTGAGGGATGTGGGTGAGTACGAAGCGCCTCAAGGAAATCAATAAAGCGTATAGCCGGGGAAAGTGAATTGTGCAAGCGTCTGGCCAGTGCGGACGGATCGATACGGTTGTCTAGATTGCCGACGGAAATCATCGCTGCCTGGATGCGTTGAGGGATAAACAGCACAATAAGCTCCGCGCCGGCGCGGTGAGCGTCTTCGTGCATTCGCCTTATGAGGTCACTTGCTCCGGCAACCTTCTCTTCCCATTCCGGAGAGAACTCTCGTTGAAGATAATCAGCCGTAACTCCGCGGGCCAAATAGGTAGAAAGATAGATCGTATCATGAGCGTACACATAATGTTGAAACATCGTTGCGGCAGTGCTCTTCGAGAGCAGATACCTGACGAAAACAAGTAAGCTACCGTCGCGCCATGCCCGTTCTCTTTCTTCTATCAACTTGGTCGGCCCCAAGGTGGCCAGTCCGTCACGTAATTTTTGCAGACCCTTGAAGCTGGGATCCTCGAATAGGTCGTTGGGGAGGAGACCAAGGACAACGAGTCGCGGTTTAAAGGCGAGGGCTGTCCTTAAGCGCTCATGATATTGAAGAAGATCAAAGCCGCTGACTCCCAGGTTGATGACCTCGACCGGGAAGCCCTGATTGAGCAGCTCTTGTCTGCTTCGCCAGGCATAACCATCCTCAACAGGCACGGCCATAGCCTCCGTAAACGAGTCACCGACAAAGACAATCCGCGATAGAAGGCTATTCCCAAACGTGCAGGGAGTGACATGTCTAAATCCGCATTCATCATAGCGATAGTCGACGGGTTCGGATTCAGGTATTTGTGAGGAATAGAGGCAGGACGGACTGTGCGTATACATCACCTGAGGGTCAGGTCGGATGCATTTGTCAACTGGTTCATCGCTCGGCCACAGGGTACGAGCGACCAGTTCAAGTGTAGCCAGAGTCAAGGTCGGTGCAAGTGCGGTAAGAGTGATGATGAGCAGGAGCCGCTTCAATGCGTCACTCGCCGGTTCCCGTTCCTCTCACCCGCCGAAGTGGAAGGCAATTCCGAACATGAAGAGGTGGGCGCGATAGTCGGCAGTGATATCACTGCGAGTAAAGCTAAATTGCGCAAAGTTATATTTGTACTCGATGAATGGGGCGATCTTCGGGGTCACATAGTAGCGTGTGCCGGCCAGGATGTTAAAACTCGGGGCAAAAGACGCCTCCGGGCGGAAGTTCCCTTCGGCAATGTTGCCTATATTGAGGCCGATTCCCATGCCGACATACGGTTCAACTTTGTACTGATAACCAGTAAACCGGACTAGAGCATTGAAAGCAGCGGAGTATACGGTAAAATCAGCTCCGGGAATCGGCCCTGACACAGTCGGATTACTGGAGTTTTGGACGGTTTGCTGTTTGACGTTGGGCTGGGCACGGTACAAGTCTGCTTCCCAGCCGAGCCAGTTGAACTGCCGATCATTCACATAATGGCCGAACTTGACGCCGAAGAATGCGTTGTTCTGTAGTTTGAGCGTGCCTGCAGACGTTGTGTCCAGTTCGGCAAAAGCCGGACCTCCGCCCAACGCCACATAGTTTTCCGCATGTGCATGCGAATGAAGGCCAAAGATCAGCAATGCCACGAGAATTCCCAACTGCGGTCGAAACATACCGTTCCTCCTGCTGTTCACGACCCGGAGAGTCCACAAGGGTGCTACTCTAACGGGCGGTGTCACACCTGGCAAGGGAGAAGTGAAACGAATACGCGCTACTGTGCGATGCACTGTGTCTCTTGTCGATGCAAGAGTGTCGGACGGAGACAAAAGCCCCGCCACGGCGACGCATCCCATGACCAATTGAGGAGCGCGTATTCCGTATGCGTCAGGCGGTCCGAGAGAACGCGCCCGAATCCGCCGATGCGGAAGCTGAAACCGTGAGACAGCAAGAAATCTTTGAGTAGGCCGAATTCGGTAAAGTGGCCTGCGAAATAAGCCGGGTCTCCACGTTCGGAAACGAAGTTCTCTCCGCGCCAAAGGTTGACATACGGTCGCCAGCCGGCCAGATCAACTCCGGCGGAGAGAAAATATCCCCTGCCTCGCACGATCGGTTGGGCGCTCTGCGTCGGTTCATTCTCACTGGTGAGGTAGAGGGCCATCACATCGATCTCACGAAACCATGATAAGGCGGACGAATAACGTGCCGGCTCGAACGTGAATTCCGGCCCCACTGCGGTGATCAGATTATTGGAAGCAGGACGATCGCGGGGAATGCCGGTGCCGAAGAACGTGCGTGATTCTGAATATTGTGCCCCGCCGGAATGCGCCCAGTAGACCTGTCCGTTCAGAGTGAGACTTCCGTACACGGCCTTGCCCGCATAGCCGACATCGAACTGCTCAGGTTTCTGATAGGTCTCGAGTTGATTCCAACTGACGAACAAATCCTGTTGATAGT
>Ga0075430_100004502_pt1 | contig 11745 bp, 9 predicted proteins | sample RhiMetdeltSRZDD4_FD_75294 | JGI IMG/M metagenome (GOLD analysis project Ga0075430, IMG submission 75294) | Populus rhizosphere microbial communities from Tennessee, USA - Rhizosphere MetaG P. deltoides SRZDD4 | ecosystem: Host-associated > Plants > Roots > Rhizosphere > Soil | place: USA... | reverse complement strand
TTTTTCCAAGTCTGTCTTAAGGCCGGCGGCCCTCGCTCTCGATCGCTTGCCGGATCCCCAGCAGGTGATAGACCCCCGGTCTCCGCTCTGGACGGCATTCAAGGCCGCCTATGCACAGGGTTATCACACCGTTCTTATTCCCAAAGCCTGTGGAGGGATGGGCCTGACAGGATTGGATGCCCACCTTGCATTCGAAGAGCTAGGCTGGGGAAGCGCCGAGTTTGCTGCCGCGCTGGCTGTGGCAGGATTCCCGTTTGCCATGGCGGCAGCGACCGGAAAGAGCGACCTGATTCAAGAATTAGTCACGCCATTCGTGGCGGAGAAGGACGCGCGCCAAATCGGATGCTGGGCCATTACCGAACCGGATCATGGGTCTGATCACTTTATGGGAGGCACGCCGCAATTTCAGGATCCCGGCATCTCCGGACAGGTGACGGCCCGCGTGGATGGTTCCGACTATCTCATCAACGGACAGAAGGCCGCATGGGTCTCCAATGGGACGATCGCGACGCATGCGGTGACATATCTGACGCTGGACAAGTCAAAGGGCATGGCGGGCGGCGGCGTGGCATTTGTTCCCTTGAATCTCCCTGGCGTGTCGAAAGGCAAGCCGCTCGACAAAATGGGGCAACGGGCCCTGAATCAAGGCAGCATCACCTTCGCGAATGTCCGCATACCGAAGCGGTACATGCTGTTCGATGCAGCTTCGTACGAAACTATTTTGAATCTGACGCTGGTGTTGACCAACGGGTTGATGGGAGCGGTCTTTACCGGGGTCGCCCGGGCGGCCTATGAAGAGGCGCTGGCCTATACCAAGACGCGACGTCAGGGCGGCAAGCCGATCAGCGAACATCAGTTGGTGCAAAAACATCTCTTCGACATGTTTACAAGAGTCGAGACCTGCAGGGCGCTCTCCCGAGCGGCGATGGTGTATAACGCATCCGCACAGCCCCCGGCGCTCGAATACTCCATTGCAAGCAAGGTGTATTGCACGCAGGCCTGCCTCGAAGTCACCGGCACCGCGCTGCAACTGTTTGGCGGCCGTGGGCTGACCCGAGAATACCCGATCGAAAAACTCTATCGGGATGCGCGGGCCTCATTGATAGAAGATGGCGCCAATGACGTGCTGGCTTTGGTGGGCGCGAGACAGTTGTTAAGTCACTCAATTTCAGAGACGGTCTAAGGTCGACGTCGCATCCTGCCGCGTATACCAATAGGGCAACGCGATAAGTACCATCTGTAACGGCAGCCTGAGCCATAGCATAGCAGGGTTGAATTCGGGGAAGAGATCGGGATGGAGAGCCATGTGGATGTTCGCCGGAAACACGGCCACCAAGAGAGCCACCAGGCCCCAAGCAGCCCAACGAGTGATGCGCGGGACGGCCATCCCAATTCCCAGCACAATTTCACAGAGACCGCTCACATGTACGAGGAAGCGATGCCAGGGCAGGTATGGCGGCATGATGCGCACATAGAAATCCGTATGGAGGAAATGATTCTGACCGGCCAAAATAAAAAAGATCGCGAGGACATACTTGAGGATGAGCTTGAGTCGATGCATCGGGGTGCCAGGTTACCTCCTAATCGTTTAGAGCTTCTTTGTTCCCGATGTGCGCGAAGGTCCAGTTAGGCGAGAGTGTTTGCCGCGTAGACACCTGCAGGGAGCACACACCTAGGGCTTGTCCGAAATAAATCCGGTCTCCTTGTTCTGTTCCGCGGGTCCTGTCGCGGCGAACAGCCCCATCGTGCTCACTCCACCCATCCCCCACTGGGGCCCTTCCGTTGCGCGCAGTGGAGCCCCGTTCGCCACACCACCCGCGGGCAATGTCACCTCCCCCGTAATTATTTGTGGATTAGAGCCAAGCTTGGGTACTCAAAATCTGTAAGCTTGATGGAGCGTCTGGGACAGTACAGAATTCTCCGTTACAAACTGAAGAGCAAGGGGCATAGGCAGCAGCAAGTTGTGTCCCCGCCCCCTTCGGCGATGGGCGGCAAAACTCCGGCCCGACCACTGAAACGTGATCGGAACAGCATGTCTCTTACAGGTACGGTTGATGCTCAGAGTCTTGCGGCCTAGCTCCTTCTATTGCCTGTCGGACGCGAAAGCATGCCGCAAGCGTGAAGACCTGTAAGTAATCCACGTCGAACCCGGACTCGGTCTTCTGCATAGTTCGAAGGGGGATCGTAGAAATAGGGCGAAGAAACGTCGCCGGGATTTTCGCCAATAACAAGGCAACGTAGTTCTTTCGGAAACCAGTTGCTCGCAACTCCGAACCGGTCCCACCGATGCGTGGCGGCTTTACAGCAGGTAGGCATACTTTCCGTGTAACGATTAGTCTTTGCGGGTCGCAGTATAAGCCGCTGTAATCCTTCGTGCAATTAGATAAGCCTGGCTAAGACTTCCTTTTTGTCGGGCTCATGTTGTTTCCAAGCGGTGCTACTGTTTTCTCCACACACCTTGCGAAGGAGTTTCGCCGTCTATCGCCTGCTGAAACTGAACACAACCCGCTTGCAGGCTGTGACTCTAACTCTTTTTTTTTCAAAGGCGGAATCTATACTGTTCGAGACCAACCCGGCCGAGGTTGAAGATTCCAGCAGGCCAGGTCGCAACAACTTCCGCCTGAGCGACTCATATTTATCGTCGGCTGGAAGTGATGGCACGAAGCCGCTGCTCTTCCAACTATCCCAGTCTTGTCACCAATGAGCACTGTGGGGGTGAGAGAGCCCCATTGCGGACGCGCCGTGCTGATGTGCGAAAGCGGATGAACGTGCGAGGTCCGACCGGCCGATGCTTGCAAAGCACGAGCATCGGCGGATCGGAAACCCCAGCATTCCGATGTGGGGGATGGGGGGAACCGCAGCAGTTCGGCCGTGAACTACAGCAGCTAGGCGCGGACGCAGGCAAGCGATATTCACCGCCACAGCGCACATTCGCCCACCGTTCGTCAGCCGTTCTCATAAGAATTCAGGAGATCCTGCAATGTGCGAGACCCTCCCGGTCGAGTTTACAGGTTGCGAACGGACCAGGATTAGTAGTACTCGACTTCGACGGCCATCAACTCTACCCGAGGAATCTCAATTTGGCTTTCCACTTGTTCTACTGGCTTGCGATATCGAATTGACTCTCCTCTTCACCCACGCCTATAGTTACGTAACCCTTTCATTCACGTGCGCGATGCATCCCGATGACAATGACTCGGAAGCCATACTTTTTTCTCCAACTCTGCACCGGTCACCTGGCAGTCGGCGTGGCCATAGCGCTATTCAGCCTGTTATTTTCCGGCTATGCGGGGGCAGCTGTGTATCAATGCAAAGGAAAAGGTGGAGTCAAGGTGCTGACGGACAGACCGGAAGGATTGCGAGGCTGTGTGCAGATCCAAACGCTCGCTCCATCTCCTTCCCGTTCCACGTCCCCCACACCTGAGATTCGGGCGCCATCATCAGACTCGGATCAGCGTCCACCTGTCATCCTTCCAGATCCAACTGCACCGCCGCTTCCTCCTCGCGGGGCATTCAGAGACCCGGTTCACCCGAAGGCTGACAAGGAGAAGCCTCCCGTTCCGACGGCATCAGACGCACGACGTTGTTCGCCGAGAATCAATCCTCTCAATCCACTCACCGGAGGCGACTGTCCGCCGCCTACGGCCGAAACTCCGGTTGAGCCCCAAAGCCCTTGACAACGTTCCGCCATAGTCGCGCATTCGCATTCATTGACACGCTTTGACCCCCTCCATATAATGCGATTCACTTCCTTTTAGGCTTACCTGACAAGTACTTATGGCCATCTTTTCCTCGGTAACTCTTTCCCGGACGCTTGAGGGAATTCGCGCCGGTTTGACGCACGCTTTCGCCGTACCCTCCGATCAGGCAGCTCTTGCACCAGAGGACCTGATCCTGCTCGAACGAGTAGCGGACGCGATCGTCAGGCGTGGCATGGCGGCGCCGACGGTCATGTTTCTCGATTCCATGGCTCCGATGAACTTTCTGGGAAGCCAGGCGCTGTATTTTATGCATCCGATCATCGAACTGGCGTTCAGTGCCAACGAGGTCGAGCAGGTGGCCGGCCTTCTCGAGCGACGCGATACGATATCCCGCCTCACCACCCTCATCGAAACAAAATCCGTCAGCCCAGGGGATTCTCTTCGATGACGATGGGCGACGCTCCCGCACTCTCAAAGATCGATCGCCCGTTGAATGTGATCGTCGCCACGGACTGTGGCAGCACGACCACGAAAGCCATCCTGATCGAAAAAGTCGGCGACGAGTATCGGCAAACATTTCGGGGCGAATCTCCGACTACGGTCGAAGCGCCGTTTGAAGACGTCACTCGCGGCGTCCTGAACGCGATGACCGAAATCGAGGAACTCTCTGGCCGCAGAATTCTCGACGGGGAGACCATCATCACTCCAAACCGGGCGTCACGGGGGGAGCCGAACGCCGGCGTGGATATCTACATCTCCACCAGCAGTGCCGGCGGCGGGTTACAGATGATGGTGACGGGGGTCGTGCAGAATATGACCGGGGAGAGCGCGCAACGAGCGGCCCTGGGAGCCGGAGCCATCGTCATCGATGCCCTGGCGTCCAACGACGGGCGCCTCCCTCATGAAAAGATCGAGCGGATCCGGTCGATGCGACCGGACATGATTCTAATGTCCGGCGGAACCGACGGCGGCGCGATGACTCACGTGGTGGAGATGGCCGATTATATCGCCGCTGCGGAGCCGCGACCGCGATTCGGAAGCACCTACAAGCTTCCATTGGTCTATGCGGGGAATAAAGAGGCTCAACGCCAGATCGCCGCTATCCTCGGCGAAAAAACCGCGCTCGAATTGACCGAGAACATCCGACCCGTGCTCGAGCGGGAAAATCTCGCGCCGGCCCGCAATAAGATTCACGATCTCTTTCTCGAGCATGTGATGGCGCAAGCCCCCGGCTATAAGAAACTCATCGACATGGTCGGGGCTCCCATCATGCCGACCCCGGCGGCAGTCGGTCTGATTATGGAAACCATTGCCAAGCGCGAGCACATCAATCTCATCGGCGTGGATATCGGCGGCGCGACGACCGATGTCTTTTCCGTCTTCGATGGTCGATTCAATCGCACGGTCAGCGCCAATCTTGGGATGTCCTACAGCATCTCCAATGTCCTCGCCGAAGCCGGACTGGCCAACATCATGCGATGGGTTCCCTTCACGATCGACGAGCAAACGTTGCGTAATCGGATAAAGAACAAGATGGTTCGCCCCACGACGATTCCACAAACGCTCGATGAACTTCAAATCGAGCATGCAATCGCGCGCGAGGCGTTACACCTTGCCTTGACTCATCACAAGACCCTCGCGACGGAACTGAAAGGAGTGCAGCAGGAACGGACGATCTCCGATGTGTTCGAACAACAGGCGTCCGGACAAACATTGATCGACATGCTCAGATTGGATCTGATCGTCGGCAGCGGCGGTATCCTGTCCCATGCCCCGCGACGCGTGCAATCGATGATGATGATGGTCGATGCGTATGAACCCCTGGGATTTACGCGCCTGTCGGTGGACAGCATTTTCATGATGCCGCATCTCGGGGTCCTGTCGACCATCAATGAGAAGGCTGCCACGGACGTGTTCGTTCGCGATTGCATGATTTATCTCGGAACCTGCGTGGCGCCGGTCGGACAGGGTCAGAACGGAGACCGGTGCGCCGATTATGAAATTTCGTTTCCAGACGGCCGAGTTGAGAAGGGGACACTCGGGTTTGGCGAACTCACGTTACTTCCGCTGGCTTCCGATCAGCGGGCCAAGATGACCTTGCATCCGGACAAGCACGTGAATGTCGGGATGGGAGCCGGTAATCCGATCACGAAGGATGTGCTGGGGGGCGTGGTTGGATTGCTCCTCGATGGCCGCGGGCGACCGTTACGATTGCCGAGCGAGCAAGCCGCCCGGGCCAAAGCGCTCATGCGATGGTACCAGGCCGTCGGGCTGTACCCGGCGACTAGTGCTGAGATGTAGTTCTGAGTTAGGAGTTGTGAGTTAGGAGTTTTTAGAGGTCTGTATCACTTGGCTTTTCACAACTCAGAACTCATAATTCATAACTCAGAAACTTCACTCAAAACGGCTCGCTGGTTGCTCAAAAGGCCTCCAGCGAGGCCGCAAGGCGCGAGATCCCCGAGGCGTACTCTAGGAATTGTACGTTGAGGGGCGCACGCTGCGATGAATAAATCGCAGCGAGTCTGTGCGCGGCCGCGAGATGTGAGCGGGCCGGACAGTGAGCAACTGAGAACGAAGCTGGAGGGTTTTTTCAGCGACCAGCATGGCGCATTCATATACTCCAGGCCTGACCGTCACCGAACGCACCACCGTGCAGCGCAAGCGATTGCTCCCGTTGCCCGGCACAGTCCTCGTCAACACGGGCGATGTGGTTCACGCCGACACCCCTGTCGCACGGGCCGCGCTTCCAGGAAAAGTATTGGCGTTCAACCTTGCCAACCAACTGGGTATCGCTCCCGCCGAGATTCATGAGTACGTGGTCAAACGCGAAGGCGACCCGGTCCGGAAGGATGAAGTCATTGCGGAGAACCAACCATTCATCAAGTGGTTCAAGACGGAAGTGCGCTCACCGATCACGGGCACGATCGAATCGATCTCTCCAATCACCGGACAGGTCTTGTTCCGGGAGCCGGCCAAGTCGATCGACGTCCTGGCGTACGTCGATGGGACTATCGCCGAGGTGTACCCGCAGCAGGGCGTCACCGTCGAAACAACTTGCAGTCTGGTGCAGGGTATTTTTGGGATTGGCGGCGAAACCTCCGGCGAGATCATGATGGCGGCAACGTCTCCGGATCAGGCGCTGGCCCCCAACCATATGACCGTTGCAATGAAGGGCAGGGTCGTGGTCGGCGGAGCATTTCTTTCCGCCGACACGATGGCCCGCGCACGAGAGGTAGGGGTGGCTGCATTAGTGGTGGGAGGGATTCACGATAAGGATTTGCGCACGCTCCTCGGCTACGATCTAGGGGTGGCCATCACGGGAACCGAACAAGTGGGCTTCACACTCATCCTGACAGAGGGATTTGGGACCATTCCCATGGCTCCCAAGACATTCAAGCTGCTGTCCGGCCATACGGGACACAAGGCGTCGGTTTCCGGGGCGACACAGATCCGGGCGGGCGTCATTCGCCCCGAGATCATCATCCCGCAACCGACATCGAGCAACGCCACGGTGACGGGGCTACAGCGGGAGGGGATCAGGATCGGCGATCCGGTCAGGATTATCAGAGATCCCTTGTTCGGCAGGATCGGTGAGGTATCACGCTTGCCGTCGGAGCTGACACAGATTCCTACCGAAAGCGAAGTGCGCGTCCTCGAAGTCCGATTTGGCGATGGAAAGACCGCGGTTATTCCTCGTTCGAACATCGAAGTGATCGAAGGAGCCTGACGCGCGTGAGGGGTCAGGGGTTAGGGGTAAGAAGTAGTGAAATTGTGGCGCTACCATGCACCTTCGTCTTAGGTGTAACACCCAGCCTTTCATCCCTGCTATTACTCGCCATGTGGTTCATCGGCCTATGCCCGCAGGGCCTTTCTGCGCAGACAACTCTTTCGCCGCCTGCGTCCGTACTTGTGTTCGACACACCCAGCGATGGGGGAGAGAGTCTGACAGTCGTCTGGTCTTCTGCGGCATCCGACGGACCGGCGGTGAAGTATCAAGTCTTGCTCGGCGAAGGACCGGTTGCTTTTGATCTCGGTGCGTTCAAGACGGTGGCAGAATTTCCATCTAACTCCCACTATGTCCGCGATGCCAAGTTAGCCTGGTGGATCAGGCCGGGCAGCAAAGACGATCACCTGTTCGTCATCAAGAACGGAAAGGGCATCGGGCTCAAGAACGGACATTCGTATGTCGTCCTGGTGGCCGCCGTCTCGGGAACCGACCGTGTCATGTCGGCGACGGCCCAGGCCAGCCCGACGCCGAACTGGCTGAATCTCAACCAACTCAACAATCTCATCCTCGCGCTCCTGTTCGGCGCCGTGGTGTTCTACGCAATCAACCAGGCCAAACGAAAGGACCTGTTTCTGCGACGGATTCCCGGTCTCGACGCCGTCGACGAGGCCATCGGCCGCGCAACCGAACTCGGCAAGCCGGTACTGTATATGACCGGCGCGCACGATATGAGCGACCCGTCGACCATTGCGGCAGCCGTCATTCTGGGCCGCGTGGCCAAACGAGCAGCGGCGTATGAAACGGAGTTGGTCGTGCCCCATCGCGAACCGATCACCATGGCGGTCTGCCAGGAAATTACGAAACAGGCCTATCTCGAAGCGGGAAAGCCGGATCTCTTTAAAGAAGATGCCAATTTTTTTATCACCAGCGACCAATTCAGTTACACGGCGGCAGTCGACGGCATCATGCTGCGGCGAAAACCCGCTGCCAATTTTTTCATGGGGTCGTACTTCGCCGAATCTCTGCTGCTCACAGAGACCGGCGCCAGCACGGGCGCCATTCAAATCGCCGGCACCGATTCCGATCACCAACTCCCGTTCTTTGTGACGACCTGCGATTACACCTTGATCGGCGAAGAACTGTACGCTGCCAGCGCCTATCTGTCGAGAGAACCGATTCAGATCGGCACGCTTCGCGGTCAGGATTTAGGAAAGGCATTTATTCTCGTGGTGATCGGGCTGGGAACCGTGCTTGCCACGATCGGGGTGGTCACGGGCGTAGAATGGCCGCATCTGATGCTTGATCTCTTTAAGGACTTCAAATGATCTTTCTCCGCCGGCAGCTCCCGCTGCTGATCACCATGGCCACCGGGCTCGTGTTTGCGGCTCAGTATTATGTCCCGCACCCGGTGTCAGAACAGCTCCTCACCTCCGTCACCAAATGGCTGCAGATTATCGGCGGCTTCGCCTTGATCTTAGGTATTACCAGCCTGTTCCAACTCCATGCCGCCAAGATCAGGCGGAAGGAACCGGGGTGGGGATATAGCCTCGTGCTGTACGCTGGAATCGTGGTCACCGTTCTCGTGGGGCTATGGAATGGCGGGAAGGAAACCATCGATGGCGCCATGACGGCATTCGGCTGGATCTATTCCTATACCCTCGTCCCATTGCAAGGGACCATGTTCGCCATTCTGGCATTCTTCATCGCATCCGCCGCGTACCGCTCCTTCCGTGCAAGAAGTCGCGAAGCGGCCGTGCTGCTGGCCGCTGCCGTCATTGTCATGATGGGGCGTGTGCCGTTGGGGGAATACATCCTGCCCATCAGCGGAGATCTGTCAGGTTGGATTCTGAACATCCTGAATGCGGCCGTTCGCCGCGCGATCCTGATTGGAGTCAGCCTCGGCGCCATTGCGTTGTCCTTCAAGATCATCTTCGGCGTCGAACGCTCTTATTTGGGCGGCGGCAGAGAGTAAGTAAAAATTAAAAAGGAAAAAGGAAAAAGTTAGAAGACAAAATAGTGTGTCATGAAACGAACTAAGCAACAGACCATACTTTCACCTTGTACATTTTACTTTTTACCTTTTACCTTTTGCCTTGCGAGGACATTCTGATGTCCTTCGCAACCAGAACCATGACAACAACTCCAGTTTTCATTTTTCATTTTACATTTTGCATTGCGAGAACATCCTGATGTCCTTCGCCGAGCGCATGTTGCAGATCGACCGGCGGATCATCTTCATGGTGATCGGCGTGTGCACGCTTCTTCCTTTGCTGTTCCCTGTCGGCCTACCCATTAAAATCTCTCAAGAGGTTCGGGGTGTCTTTGACTATATTGAAGGGTTGCCCGAAGGATCAGTTTTTCTGCTCTCGCTGGATTTCGACCCGGCTTCTAAGCCTGAACTGCACCCCCAGGCCATCGCCATCCTTCGTCATGCCTTCCGCAAGAATTTGCGGGTCATCGCCATGACACTCTGGGTGACGGGGACGGGCCTCGCCGATCAAATCATCACACAGATCGCGGAGGAAGCCGGAAAAACTAATGAAAAGGATTACGTCTTCCTTGGATGGAGCCCAGGAGGATCGGCCGTCATCGTGAACATGGGACAGGATCTTTATACCGCGTTTCCGGCCGATTACGGCGGCAAACCTACTAAAGGCCTGCCGGTGCTGGCGGGCGTCAATAACTTGCGTGACGTCAATTACGCCGTGAGTCTGGCAGCAGGCAACCCAGGGGTCGAAGCCTGGTATGTCTTCGGCAAAGACAAGTACAAGTTTGAATTGGGCGGCGGCTGCACGGGGGTGATCGCGCCGGGGCTCTATCCGTTGCTTCGCAGCGGTCAGGTCAACGGCTTGATCGGGGGGCTACGCGGTGCGGCTGAATATGAAGGGCTGGTGGGACAGAAGGGACAAGCCATCGCCGGGATGGATGCCCAATCCGCCACGCACCTTGCGATTATCGTCTTGGTGATCATCTGCAATGTGTTCTATCTGGGGCTGCGCCGATCCGGCGTACCGCAGGGCCGATAAGGGCAACGACTATGTCCTTCGCAATTGTGCTCGGTGCCTGGGTCGCAACCGGCCTGACCCTGTTCATCTTTTCGTTTTTGTATAAGGACAATCCGCTTTTCAAGATCGCCGAGCATCTGTACGTCGGCGTCTCCCTCGGCTACACGATCGTGAAGACGTATGATAGCGTCGTCATGACCCTGATCATTCGTCCGATCCTCGACAAAGGCGAATGGTCGCTGCTGATCCCCGTCGCGATCGGTACCTTGATGCTTGCGCGGTACGTGCCGAAGGCGGCATGGCTGTCACGCTATGCATTTGCCTTTATCGTCGGTGTCGGAGCGGGCCTCGCCATTCCCCGGACAATCTCCTCATTTATCCTCAAACAAATCGAGGACACGGTTCGCCCCCTCATGACCATAGCCCCGGGCGACGGAGTCACGTTCTCGTTTGACCTGTTGAGCCCTGCCAGCAATCTGAATGCGATTATCATTTTGTTCGGCGTGGTGTCGGTCCTCTTCTATTTCTTCTTCTCGGTGGAACATACAGGAACGGGAAAACTGGTGGCACGTGCCGGCATCATGTTTCTGATGATCTCGTTCGGCGCAGCATTCGGCTATACGGTCATGGCCAGAATGTCCCTCCTCATCGGACGTTTGACGGATCTTATTGAGTTTTCCGGCACTTCCTACGGCAGTCCAACTCTGTGGCTCCTCGCCCTGGTCATCATTACTCTGGTTGTCTTAGAACGCCGCAGTCGCACATCTCCTCCGGAATGACTCGTATCTCGTCGCTCGTATCTCGTATTTCGTCGGAAACCATCGCGCTTGACGAGATACGCTTCACGAGCCACGCTTCACGATTACAGCTGCCACGGTTGCAGGTTCGCCCGATCCTTCGATAGAATGTCGCTCCTTATGACACCATCTGCCACCATGACACACAAAGACCCGAAACAATATCCCGTTCTGCGCAACCTTCAATATTCCCCGATCAAACAGGGGGAAGATCAGTTTATCGTCCTGTGGGACCCGACCGGCCTGAGTCAGGAAAAACTCGTGCTCCCGATGAATTACTTTTTCATCGTCCAACACTTCGACGGAGATCATTCGCTTCCAGAAATTGGAGCGCTGTACTTGAAACGGTTTGGTGAATTCCTCGTGCCGAACAAAGTCGAACAACTGGTCACCGACTTGGACGACAAGCTCTTTTTAGAGGGGCCCCGCACCGAAACTTCAAGAAGACTCGCCCTCGACACCTACCGGCACGCGCAGTACCGTGCCGCGACGTTTGCCGGAAAGAGCTACGAATC
>Ga0075430_100004499_pt1 | contig 11746 bp, 10 predicted proteins | sample RhiMetdeltSRZDD4_FD_75294 | JGI IMG/M metagenome (GOLD analysis project Ga0075430, IMG submission 75294) | Populus rhizosphere microbial communities from Tennessee, USA - Rhizosphere MetaG P. deltoides SRZDD4 | ecosystem: Host-associated > Plants > Roots > Rhizosphere > Soil | place: USA... | reverse complement strand
CGACGGGCTGGTCCGTTATTGGCGGTCTCGATCTCTTCGACCCGGACGGGTCCAATGACAGTGACTCGCAACGACGCTACATCCTCGGCGGTGCGCACTGGAGCCAGATAGGACGTGCGCGGTTGGGTGTCGTCATCTCGGTCGAGCAGGCGTATCAAACATCCAATTCTCAGCTGCTCGCGCGCAGGCTGCTCGCCCAGACCCACATCGAGTTCTAAGAACGTGAAAGTTCAAAGTTAAAAGGACAAAGTAATCAAGTAAGATGTCCGCTCCTCCCCCTCACTATGGAGGATCGTTATGCGGATGTCACGCCGTGAGGTGACGAACCGGAAGATTTGCTGGTTCCTCGCCTTCCTCCTGCTGTGGGCTCACACAGCGTCTGCCACCACGTACCTGTCGGTCGAACCTGTTCCCAACAAAGATATCGTCGGCACAGACAACCTCGCCGCGATTCGCAGCATCGGCTACGCCAACCTCGAACGTTGGAGTCGGCTGTTGCTCGACGAGTGTCGCGTTGTCGACTCCGTGATCGACGCGCTGTCAGCCAATGCGGCGATCAGCTCGGTCACGGTCACAAACACGCGCGTCGTCGTTGCCGCCGGCGGATTCGAGGGCGGCACCAACCCGTCCTTCGTGTTCACGATGCAGGACTCGGGCAGACGGCCGGTGACACAGGTGGACGTCAACGTACTCAGTAACGCGCTCGGCTATGTGCTGAATCAGGGCGGCACCGCCCATTTCAGCCCGGACAATTTCAGAGCCTACGCATTCCCCCTCGACTACGCCGTGGTGACGTTCCCGGGAACGTTGAGCGGTAGCGCGGCGCAAGCGTTCTTCGAGCACCTGGGCACGTTCGACCCGGCGCTGTTCAGCGGGTCGTTCGCCGGGTTCACGCAGATCGATCTCGCCGGCTCGACGACGAACAACTCGATGCTGTTTCTGCAGCCGGCCGTCAGCAAGAATCGCTTCGTCGCGGGTCTCTACGCGGCGGCGACGGACGTCGATGCGTCGTACTCACCGTTAAAGAACAACCGTGAGCCGACGACGGCCCGAGCGGGCGTGGCGTTTCCGGGCAACGATTGGCTGGCGTTTCCGAACGGTGACCAGTACCTGGCGAACGTCGGCGGATCGGCTCAGTTACGGAGCGAGCTTGCGACCCTCCGGCAACGGCATCTGGACGCGGTCGCGAGCTTGCTGGGTGCGATCGCGAGAGATCGCGTCGACGTGTATCTCGCGGCGCAGTTCAAGTGTCCGGATTGAGTTCGACCTGTATCGGCCGCTTGGGCCTGCAACAACCGCTCACACCCGCCGGTCGATCATCATCGGCATGCCAAAACGTGGCCGCAGTGTAATGAGCGGCTCGGGCTCGACTCGATGTCCGGGAACGAGGCGCAGGCGGTACCGTTGCGCCAGCGTTGCCACAATCAATTGGGCTTCGATCAACGCGAACTGATTGCCGATGCACTGTCGCGGCCCGGCGCCAAAGGGTAGATAGGTGAACTTCGGTCGCTCGGCGCTTCTCTCGGGTGAGAAACGATCGGGATTGAATCGTTCCGGATCGCCCCAGATTGCCGGAAGCCTGTGCAGTACCCACGGTACGACGAACACAATCCATCCGCGCGGCACGTCGTACCCGCCCACCTGGTCGTCAGCCATCGCCTGCCGCGAAAATATCCACGCCGGTGGATACAGGCGCAGCGCTTCATCCACGACCATGCGCGTAAATGGCAGATTCACCAAGTCGGCGTACTCGGGCGCGCGGCCGGCGAGCACGGCGTCGATCTCCTCTTCCACTCGCCGTTGTGCGCCCGGGTGCTGGGACAGCAAATACCATGTCCACGTCAGCGCCAGCGACGTCGTTTCCTGACCTGCAAGCAAGAACGTGGTGACCTCGACGCGCAACTGGTGGTCGCTCATCACCTCACCGGTCTCTTCGTCGCGTGCGGCCAGCAGCATTGACAGGAGATCGACGTGGTCCGATGGATGCTTCCGCCGCTCAGCGATTACGTGGTCAACAGCTCCCGCGAGCACGCCCCGTGCGGCCTCGAAGCGGCGACGCTCGGAGGTGGGGAACCAGTCGCCGAATCCAAGAGACCAGAAGCTTTCGCCGATGTGCTGATTGATGGCGGTCCAGGCCGCGTCGATATTGTGCGCAAACGGACCGAGGTCAGCGCCGAGGAGCGCGCGCAGCACGACGGTACGCGTCAGCCGCATCATCTCTTCCTCGACGTCGACGGAACGTCCCGCAGACGCGATTGTCTGCCACTCGGCGGCGGTCTCTCTCGCTGCGTCCGCCATGACGCTCGCGAGCCCGGCGACCTTCTGCCGATGAAACGCCGGTTGCGCGATGCGGCGCTGACGTAACCAGAACTCATCCTCGCTGGTCAACAACCCGTCGCCCAGAAACATCCGCAACTTCTGGTACAAGGGACTCTTGTGATAGTTGCGCGCGTTGTCCTGGAGGACGTGACGAATGTCTGCGGGGTTGGTGATCAGATACGCACGTCGTGGCCCGAACTTGAAGTACACGACGTCACCGAAGCGACGAGCTGCATTCGTGAACAGGCCGACAGGGTCGCGCCGGGCAGCGAGCAGGGATCCAAGCACCGGGACCCCGCGAGGGCCAGGTGGACGAGAGCCTCGCATGTTCTCGATCATAGCGGTCGAGCTTCAGAGAACGTCCAGGGAAACCGGGATGACTACGAAGGCTTCATGTCGCGACGACGTCCGGGGCGTGGGCTTCCCACCAATGCTGTGCCCGTTCGTTCGTCCACGGGGCTTCGCACCGCACATGTGCCAGCTGCGTATCGAGTTCGAGAGCCGACGCAGGCCGCCGCGCGGGATCTTTCTCGAGGCAGGCCATGAGAATCGTTTCGAGCTGTCGCGGAACGACCAGCTCCGATCTCTCCGAGAGCGGGACAGGTCGCGCTTGAACATGTTGGAGGAGCATGTGCGCCGGCGTCGTTGCCTCGAAAACTGTCTGGGTGGTGAGCGCCCAGTAGGCAGCGCAGGCGAGCGAGTACAAGTCGGCCCGGCCGTCGATGCGCTTTTCGCCCAGCACGATCTCCGGCGGCATGAAGGCAGGTGTGCCCTGTACCACGGCCGGGTTTGAAAGCAGCGTGGCCTCGTGCCCGGACTGCTCCTTGACGACACCGAAATCCAGGATCTTGACGTAGTCGTATTCCGTTCCCAACCGTGTCACGAACACATTGGCCGGCTTGATATCCCGATGCACGAGCCCGCGCTCGTGCGCCTCTGCGAGTGACCGGCAGGCCTGGCGCAAGAGCATGATGACGCGCTCGGCTGGCTGCGGGCCGAAGCGCGTCCCGATCTGGTGCAAATCGAGACCCTTCAAAAACTCCATGACGTAATAAAAGCTGCCGCTGTCATTCACTCCGAAGTCGTAGAGCTGCACCGTGTGCGGCGACCGGAGGGCGGCAGTCACATTCGCCTCGCGCTCGAAACGTCGCACGAGCTGCTCGCGCGCAGTACCCGGCGGGACGTCGTGGCGAATGAGCTTGACGGCCGCAGGACGGACGAGGAAGCGATGCTTGGCGAGCCAGACCTCGCCCATCCCGCCCGACCCGAGGGAGGTGACCAGCCGATAGCTGCCGATGGCGAGTGCTTCGCTCAACTGCTCCTCATCGACCTCGAGGACAGTGCTCTTGCTCACGAGTACGGCGCGTTCGAGAACCGTTCTCAGCTCACGAATGTTTCCGGGCCACGTATACGCTTCAAGCCGGCGCATCGAGTCCGGCGACACACTGTCGATCACCTTGCCCAGCCGCCGCGAATGCCGGCGCACGAAATGATCGACGAGGGCAGGGATGTCTTCACGCCGGTCAATGAGTGGAGGCACGGTCACGCGATTGGCCGCGAGCAACTGCAAGAGTGGCAGGAACGCACCTGGCGGCGGCTGACGCATGTCATGTGTTGTCGAGCCAATCATGCGTACGTCACCAGTGCTGGAATCGGTCGCCGAGGGACGGCGGCGCGCCTCCTCCAGCGTCGTGTGAAGAGCTCGCTGAAGGTCTAACGACAACTCGTGAACGGCATCGAAAAAGACCGTGCCACGTGAGGCCAGTTCGAACCGGCTCCCGATGAATGACTCTTCCGGGCTGCGTAGCGCCTTCGTCTCTACACCGTGTCGATGCTGAGCGGTGATCTCGCCGCAGCGGACAAAAATGAACGCGCCCGAGCGGCCTGATGCGTCATGAACGGCACGCGCGACGGCTTCCTTGCCAGACCCCGCCGGGCCGGTCAGGAGAAGCGGCTCGACCGACCTGGCCTCACGAGCAACTGCATCGCGAAGGCCTCGGACGAGGGCGCTTCCCCCGAGCAAGGGCCCCTCCACGCGACTGCGCGCCTCGTTGAGGAGCGCCTGCGCGACACGCAATTCGCGTTCGAGCGCCGCGGTTCGTTCGGCGACCCGGTTTTCGAGCGAGAGGTTGGCTTCGTGCAGTGCTTTCGCTGCAAGGCGTTGTTGCTCGTAGAGTCGCGCATTGTGAATCGCGCTCGCAATCTGGTTGGCGACGATGGAGACGAGGTCACGCTCATGCTCGCCAAAGGAACGCGGCACCGGGCTCTCGATTGAGAACACCCCGATCAGATCGTCGCGGATGAGCAGCGGAATGGCGATCTGACTCTCGGCGTTGGGAAGTCCTGGGACCGGGATCGCGTTTCCAAGCTGCGCATGCCGACCGGCCTTCTCCATCTCACGACGCTGCGCCGACGCATAGGCGCGCTGCTGTCCCAGGTTGTTGACGTGCATCAACCGGCGCTTCTGCGCGACCATGCCGATCACGCCGGTCCCAACCGGTACCCGTCCGCCGACAGCCTGATTCTCGTAGCCCCGGCTTGCTATGACTTTCAACGTGTTGTTGTCGGGTTCGAGCAGCAGGATGTTCGCGTGGTGAAACTCGAACAGCTCGTCCATCGTTCGCAACGCCACATCGCAGATCTCGTCGAGGTCGAGGGTGGAATTGATGTCGGCGGACACACGCTGCAGGATGCGGAGATTCGACATTACCCGTTCGACCACGAAGCGGTCCAGCGTGGGTGCTGGACCCGCTCGACGGAATGGACACGATAGATATCGGCTGCGCGGAGCTTGAAGATACCGGACATACCGGTCATCGAGGCAATCGCCTCGATCTGCATGTCCATCGCGTCGAAGACCGGGCCCTCGGTTTCGGACCGCTCGAATTGCAGTTGCAGCACCCAGTGCGCCAGCCCGGCGATATCGAAGACGCAAACGAAGGCGCGTGGGTTCTCCCGGACATTGCGGATCGTCTTGCTGAAGAACTGAAACGAGAGCGCCACGTGCGCTTCGTCCACGTAATAGACCTGTGAAATGACGGTCGTGTTCGGTTTGCCATCGGCGGAGCACGTCACCATCGCGGCGGGCGTTCCGTTCTCGAGCACCGGACGGATTTCCGGCGGAAGGCGGGTCATCGGCATCTCATTGCTCCACCGGTGGAACGAGGCGGGTCCCCGCGCCAGGTCCGGGCGTCTGCAGATATATCTCGAGTACGTCGAACTCGATGGCAAGCGATGGCGGAGAGATAAACGACTTCAGAATGTCTTCGGGAGCGTCGGCGTACATCGGCTTGAGGCTTTTGACGAACCGGCGACGCACGCGCTCAACCATCTCGCCGTCGTCCTCCTGCACCGCGCGGTGTCGCAGGTAGCGCCCCTTGAATTGATATGTCTCGTGTGACGGGAACTCCTCGACCGTGATGGCTAATTCCCCGTTTTCCTTGAGCGACTCCAGAAGCTTTTCGAGGAACTCGTCCGGAACCAGGATCGTCATCGTGCGTTGGTCGGCGCCGACCTGCCATCCGCTCACGCGATGTCCGAAAGGCACGAGATCACGATCGCGCACGCCGACAAACGCCACGTTGGCGTGCTCGAGGAAGCGAACCAGTTTTCCAGGAATCAAGATGTGAAAGGCTATCACTCGGCGGGTTCAAATGATGCCGATCATGCTGCGGGCGGAGACGACATAGCGTGAGGGCTCGCCTCTCCGCCGTAGCCTTCGGCGAGGGTGGATCTGTCCGCCGTAGCCTTAGGCGGAAGCCCCCGCGTCAAGGTCACGGCGCAGGTTGAAGCCTACATGCTGCGCCGAATAGAAATCTGTCTACCGGTGGAACGTCAGCCGCCAGTTGTCGATGCCGCCAAGCCTCGTCCCGCCAGGGCTGCCAGCGGGGACCGTATGCAGGCGCATGAAGCCAACCTCGATCCGAGTACCCGTGCTGGAGAAATCCGGATGATCCGAGCCAGATGCCAGCGTCCGGAAATCGTTCTGCCTCAGGTTTGACAACGAGTGCGGCGTCCAGACAGGTTCAGGTGTCGCGAAGGCGCCGCCGCCGGGGACCAGGGTGTAGAGCTTGCCGTTTTGCCTGAGTGCGGGTGCGCTGTACTGACCGTTGCCTCCCCCGGAGAACAGAATCGAATCCTCGGAGTAGCTGATCGCGATGATCGCGCCGTCGCTCGACGGGAAGTACGCGGTTCCCCGCTTGATGGAAAACACGGCCACTTGAGTCGCCGCGCCACTCCCCTCGGCACTGTTGGCCGTGATGTTGACCCGTCGGTAGTCAGCGCCTTCCTGACCGTTGTAGCGCACGTGGCTTGCACCGCCGCTTCCGCCATTTCCGAGGGTCTGCACCTCGGCGTCCCAATTGTTATCGTCGAACACATCGTCCGAGGCAATCGCGGTCGCGCCTGTGCCACCGCCCCCACCGCCCCCGCCGCCAGCCGTGCCGCCTCCGCCTCCGCCTGATGGCGGGTTGTCCGGATTGGTTGGATTCGAATCCCCACTGCAGCCAAACGCGACGACACAGGCAAGGAACACCAGTGCACGTAGTGTCGTTCGAGCCATATCGATCGTTATCGGCTGAGGCGGAATCGATCATGAGCGGCTCGAGACGCCGAACCTCGGCGTGATTCCTATCCATTCGCAAAACAAACTGAGAGATTACAGTTATGGGACTCGGTACACCATAAGTGTGTCTGTCGCGACAACGGCTACGTATTGTTTGCCGTCAGTTCCCTGATACGTGATCGGATTGGCGTTCCCTCTCCTCGCGAGCTTCGTGACCCACAGTTCCCGTCCGGTTTTTACGTCGAGCGCGCGGAAGCGGTTGTCGTCGCTCGACGCGATGAACACGAGACCGCTCGCCGTGATGATCGGGCCAGCCAGCACTGGCCGTCCCGTGTTCTGCTTCTCCAGGGGAAGCTGTTCGGTGATGCCGAGCGGGACCTGCCATGCAAATTCACCGGTCGATGTGTTGATTGCGGTGAGACGCCCCCATGGTGGTTTCTGACAAGGCCAGTTCGTGTCGCCGATCCTGACGTCGAACGTGGCGCGTCCCGGAGTGGTCTTTTCGTAGGGCACGGGCGATCCTGCCTTGGCCTTCTCGATCGATCCCAAAGCGCCGACATCCTGCGTAGCCACGAGCAGCAGTCGTGAGGCGGTATCGAACGCGGTGCCGCCCCAGTTCGCTCCTCCCAGCCCTCCTGGGAATCCGAGCGTGATAGCCGGTGCGGCGCCGTCGGCGCGATAACGCCACGGCGTGAACGGTCCGGCGTTGTAAACACCGCCGAGCTTCTCCACGAGCTCGGCGCACGCGCGTGCATGCTCCGGCGTCGTGTCGCCGGCAGTAACCAGATCACCTGGCTGGTAGGCCACGCGCGCCAGCGGCGGCGGCTTCACGGGAATCGGCTGCGTCGCAAACGCAAACTCACCGGGCACATCGCTCTTCGGAACCGGGCGCTCGTCGACGCCGAACACCGGCCGGCCAGTCTCGCGATTCAGGATGTACAGATACCCGGACTTGGTCGTGACTCCCAGCGCGCGAATCGTTCGCCCGTTCTGGACGATGTCGAAGAGGCCAGGCGGCGCGGGTGGATCGTGATCCCAGAGGTCGTGATGGATGGTTTGAAAGTGCCACACGTACTTGCCGGTCTGCACGTTCACCGCGACAACAGAATTCCCAAACAGGTTCGCGCCCTTTCGGTCTCCTCCGTAAGCACCAGGAATTGGCGATGCCAATGGTAGAAACAGAAGCCCACGCTGTTCATCGATCGTGAAGTAGAAGGGCCACGCATTCGCGCCAAGTCGCCCCTTCCAGCTCTCGCCCTCCCAGGTGTCGTGCCCCACAGATCCAGGCTGCGCCACTGAGCTGAATTCCCACAGCATGAGTCCCGTGCGCGCGTCGAACGCTCGCGCGTTGCCAATGCCACCGATCGTTCCTGGTGGCGTATTCGCACCTACCACGACCACGTTCCTGAAGACACCGGGCACCGAGTTGTAGGGCACGCGAATATCGACTGCACCGTCCTTCCCGAAGCCGGAGGCGACGGAGCCATTTCGTGCGTCCAACGCGATCAGACGACGGCCGGCCATGAAGAAGATGCGTGGAGATGTACTGCCCTCACCCGGCCAGTATGCGACGCCGCGACGTGATGGGGCTCCGCCACTGACGGGCGACTGCCACATCTCTTTGCCTGTCCCGGTGTCGAGCGCAACGATGCGATTGGCAGCCGGCAGATACATCACGCCATCGATGACGATCGGCGTGGCTTGAGAATTCACGGCCGCAGCCGCTCCACCTCGTCCCGCAGGTGCGGCGGCCGGATCGACATCGCCCTGCAGTGAATAGGTCCAGGCCTGTGTCAGTTTCGCGACGTTCGTCGGTGTGATCTGTGCGAGCGGGGAGAATCCGGTTCCCGCCAGGTCATGGCGATACATCGGCCAGTTGCCGCTCGTCACCGTGGCCTGTTGCCGTGCGCCGCCAGAGGCGGTGAAGAGAACTGCGAGCAGTGCGCCGATCGAGGCTGTCGAGCGCATGGTATCCGCCTCCTTGGACGAGCTTCAGAACGTGCAGAGTATATCGTCGGGGTGCCCCGGGCAGCGGGCTGCCGTCTTCCCAATCGACGCGACGCGATCCACGATGGGGCATGACGCTCACGCAACAATTGCTCGGCGAACTCGACCGTGAAGCGGCGCGCACGAAACGCGTGCTGGAACAAGTTCCGGCCGGACGCGATGACTGGAAGCCGCACGAGAAATCGATGCCCCTCGGCCGGCTTGCCGGCATGATCGCGACGATGCCAGCCTGGGTCACGTTCATCGTGAAGCAGGATGAACTGGATCTCACACCGCCAGGCGGCGGTGAGTGGAAGCTTCCCTCACAAAATCAACTGGTCACCGCGCACGAGAAGAGCGTCGGTGACGCACGCGCGGCGCTGCAGGGCGTCGACGACAACCTGCTCATGACAACGAATTGGCGGTTGCGGGCTGGAGGACACGTGGTGTCCGATGCGCCGCGTCACGTCGCGTTGCGCGACATGCTCAATCACTTGGCGCACCATCGCGGACAACTGACGGTCTATCTTCGGCTCATTGGCGCGACGGTCCCTGCGGTCTACGGGCCGTCCGCGGACGACCAGCGTTTTGCGTGAACCGCCGCCGAGGGAGCGGAGCGCGCAGCGAAAAGCCAAACGCAGAGATCGGAAAGAAGCAGAGGTCCGCGGAGGCATTCATCTCGTTGCAGCGATCAGCGCCCAAAGCCGGGCACCGGTCGGGCGGCGCGCGTAGTCGAGGGAGGACGCGGAGTTTGAAACGCAGAGGGACGCTGGGGCCGCAGAGCGGCTACGCGTGACCGCCGGCCTACGGCCGGCACCACGGATCGCGGAAAGGCTGATCGCAAGCGCCATTGGACGGTGCAGGCGTTTGCGATCGGCCCTTTCGCGATCCATGCCGCGCGAAGCGCGGGTCACGCGTGGCAGCTCCTCTCCGCGTACCTCTGCCCCTCCACGTTCTCTGCGTTAAGCTTTGCTCTGCGATCTCGGCGTCCCCTGTTGGGAGTTGGTTTTTTGGGAGTTGGGAGTTTCCGAAAGCCTACGACCCGGCCTGCGTCACCTCGAAGGAAAGGCCACTCACCAGGATCTCCGCGGTTCGCGGCGGACCCGTGTTCGAACCCGCACTCCAGGAGATTGAACCGGATCCCCAGTTACCGCCGCTGCCTGACGTGATCACAAGCCACGATGACGTCGCCCCGACGACCCAGCGACAGTCGCTCGCGGTGCTCACGTTGATCGAACCGCCGCCTCCTCCGGATGGAAGCGTGGCTCCGCCTGGATCAATACTGTAGCGGCATGTGGCCGGATCGCGCACTTGCGAGACCGCGACGGTCGTGGAACCGACGGTGACGCTTCCGCTGCGCGCGAGACCACCGCTGTTCGACGCCACATTGACCGTCACCGTGCCGTTGCCGCTGCCGTTCGCCCCCGACGCGATCGCGATCCATGACGCACTGCCCGTGGACGTCCACGAACAATCACTGTCAGTGGACACGCTCATTGAGAGCGAGCCTCCAGTGTGAGCAAATGAGCCGCCGCTGGGATTCAGGGTATAGCGACATGTGGCCGGGTCGCGCACCTGCGTGACCGTGACAGTTCTCGACGCTACCGTGACCGTTCCGGTGCGGGCGAGACCGCTGTTCGCCGCCACACTGAACGTCGCAGTACCGTTGCCGCTGCTGCTTGCGCCCGATGTAATCGTGATCCACGACGTATTGCTCTGGGCGGTCCAGGCGCACCCGTTGGGAGCGGACACCGACACCGATCCTCCGGTGCTCCCGCCAAATGGAAACGGTTGCGATTGCTCGTTGACCGTGTACGTGCACGAAGGAGATGGCGCTGGCGGCGTCGGGGACCCGGGTGGTGTGGGCGTCGGCCCCGGCGTGGGCGCCGGCCCTGGCGTGGGCGTCGGCCCCGGCGTGGGCGCGTCTCCCGCCGACTGCGTGACCGTGAACTCACGACCGGCAATCGTCATGGTCCCCGATCGCACCCCCTGGGAATTCGGCGTGACTCGGAACTCGACGGAGCCACTTCCGTCCCCAGTGGACGGCGGCGTGATCGTGATCCATGAGGCGTTGCTGCGGGCAGTCCATGGACAACCTTGAATCCCGGTCACTGTCACAGTGCCAGTGCCACCGCGGTTACCGAAATCCTGGTTCGTCGACGCGATCGTGAATTGGCAGGTCCCTGCTTCCTGCCGTACTTGAGCGCGTGCGTCATTGACGACGATCTCACCTTGCCGCTCGACCCGGGTCGGATTGGGGGCAACAGCGAACGCGACCTGCCCATTGCCCTGTCCTGTCGCCGGCGAGATCGACGAGATCCAATTGGCCTGACTCGTCGCGCTCCACCCACATTCCTGCCGTGTCGTTACGGTCAGTGTGCCGCTACCGCCGTTGGCTGAGATGGTCGGTGTCGAGAGCGTGACCTCACATTTCGCGGGTGAGGGCGCTGTTGTCATCGTGGACGAGGATTGACAACCGATAAGGCTGAGCCCGGCGATGGTCACAACGAACGACCCCACACGACGACGGCGTGCCAGTGCCAGCCTGGCATGAGAGCTGAGATTGGAAGCGTCGAAACCCAAGGATCCCGGCAACATCGACTCAGGCGTACATGACGAGAGCCTTTTTAACACACGCAGGCGGCTATACCGAAAACGTCTTAACCCGAACGAAAGATATATTTCAGACCCGACGGCCGTTTTGCTAAACATGGATGCCCTAAGACTCCGCTGTTCCGTTTCCCGTAAGTTCCGTCACGGTTATGTCCTTTCCGGAGGAGGACCATGAATCGACTGTTGAACGGGATTCTCGTGCTCGCGGGGCTCGTCGTGTTACCCGCAGCCGCATTCGCCCAAGCGTCCATTGTCGGTAGTGTG
>Ga0075430_100004489_pt1 | contig 11755 bp, 8 predicted proteins | sample RhiMetdeltSRZDD4_FD_75294 | JGI IMG/M metagenome (GOLD analysis project Ga0075430, IMG submission 75294) | Populus rhizosphere microbial communities from Tennessee, USA - Rhizosphere MetaG P. deltoides SRZDD4 | ecosystem: Host-associated > Plants > Roots > Rhizosphere > Soil | place: USA... | reverse complement strand
CGGGATTGACCGAGTTGATGAATCGATCGGCACACGAGGTCAAGGCGCGGGCGCTCGTGCCGGTGATCTGCGACATGGCGCCGACACTGGCCCCCGCCCTGATCGCGGAGCTCGACTCCTGTGGACCCACGGCCGCTCGTGTGATTGTCAAGATCCTCGGTTATGCAGGAGCGGGCCATGAAGCACCGGTTGGCCGGCTCGCCGAGCACAACGACGTGCAAGTGTCACGCGAAGCGATGCGCGCACTCGCGCGTATCGGCACACCCACCGCGGCGACCCTGGTCGCGCGCCAGATTCGAGAGATGCGAGACGATCGGCACACGGCCGCCGAAGACGCCCTCTGGCATTTCCCGCCGGCCCAGACCGCGACCCAAGTGCGTGAGCTCCTGCGCTCGCGCGAGTTCGTCTTCAGTCATCCCCAGACCGCGGCTCGGCTCATCGATCGCGCCACGCAGTCGCGCGTGCAGGGGCTCGACGACGCGCTCACCAAGCTCGAAGGGCTTCGATTCAGATTCTGGAAACCAAGCCTCGTCCAGGTGGCGCTCAAGGCCAGGGAGCATCGCGCGCGATGAGCACGCCGCCACACGCATCGCCGCTCGATCCGCTTGCCGTTCTTCGCGGCCTCGCCAGCTTGCGCAAGCTGACGGGATCGTATCCGGCCGGGCATCCGATGATCGCGCAGAAGCTGCGAGAGCTCGACGAAGGGATCGCCGTGCTCCTCCGTTCGGGCAGCCCCATTCGCATCGACGTCATCCGCGGCGACATCTTCCTCGACGGCGTGGCGTCAACCAGCGAACACCACGCCAACCAGCAGTTGCTGTCACAGCTCTCGGCGCTCGGGATCGACAGCATTCACGTCCATGAAGGCGTGCAGCGCGACGAGCTCCTCGCCGTCGCCGAGTTCCTGTGGCAATACACCGAGTCCAGTGACTCGATGGCTTCGCAGCTTGCCGCCCGAAATGTTCAGCACATCAGCCTCGGCCGATTGCTGCCGCTCGATACGCGTTGGCGTGCGCAGCAGTGGGCCGACGCACCCACCGGTCCGCTCGATCCCGACTATGCCGAATCGCTCATGATGGCGCAGCAGACGTGGGAGAACACCGCGTCGGGCAAGCCGCTCGACGTCGTCACCGTGCGCGATCTGGTACAGCTCCTGATCTACAAGGTCGCGCGCAGCAACGCCGCTCTCGGGCAGATCCTCGCGGTCAAGCAATACGAGAACCTCACATACTGTCACTCCGTCAACGTCGCGATGCTCAGCCTGCTGCTGGGCAAGCAGGTGGGGCTCGACGAACTGAAGCTGGCGGCACTGGTCGAAGCGGCGCTCCTGCATGACGTCGGCAAGACCCAGATCCCGTTGGACATCGTGAGAAAGCCCGGAGCATTGGACAAGGGCGAGCGCCGGATGATCGAGGCGCACACGACGCTTGGTGCCGAGATTCTGATCCAGACGGAAGGACTGCAGCCACTCACGCCAACCGTGGCGCTCGAACATCACCGCAGCGTGAAAGGCGGCGGGTATCCCGACCTCGGCGAAGCGATCCCCCACCCGATGAGCCAGATCGTGTCAGTGGCCGATATCTACGAAGCCATCACGGGAGCGCGGACCTACCAGGCACCGACGCCGCCGGAACGGGCGTGCCTGATCCTGGCGCGCATGGCAGGCGAAAAGCTGAACACCGGCCTGGTGAAGAAATTCGTGAGCACCATCACCTTCTTCCCCGTGGGCTCGGTGGTGCGCACCAATCGCAATGAGTTGGGGCTGGTCGTGCAAACGAACGGGCGCGAGCCACTGCATCCGATGCTCGCGTTGATCGACGAGGACACCTACAAACCCACTCGTCAGGTCGACACGTCGGAGCGCGAGTCGTCGGGCGGCTACGCGCGTCACATCACGCAGAGCCTGCCAGCGCCGGATGGACTCGATCTGCGCGCGGTTCTACACGCGCGGCAGGCGGCATAGCATCAACTCCCAAAGAACCAACTCCCAACTCGCAAGGGTCCTGCACACGAGAAGGTCGCGAGAAGATCGCACGCGAGAAGTCGCGATGTTGCGATGTTGCGATGTTGCGATTGACTTCGCCATTCGACGATGGCATCGTCGTCCTCTTCGAGCAAGTTCGCTGTCACCAGAGAGGCAAGCGAAGAATTTGCAGCGGCTCGAATCGATCGACCGCGCAGAAACAGCAAGGATTCGGAGAGCTCGGTGACACTTCTCGAACAATTTCAGCATGGCATCTCGCACTTGTGTCGAGCGGAGGATCGAGATGACAGACACAGGTGAGAGACTCGAAAAGGTAGAAGGCAGGCTCGCAAACGTGGACGGTGTGATTGCGGGACTGCGGGTTGACGTTAATGGATTGCGAACCGACGTCGTCGGATTGCGAACCGACGTCGTCGGATTGCGTACCGATGTCGACGAATTACGTACCGACGTCGACGGATTGCGAACTGACGTCGGCGGATTGCGAACCGACGTTGACGGATTGCGAACCGACGTCGACGGATTGCGAACCGACGTCGTCGGATTGCGAACCGACGTCGTCGGATTGCGAACCGACGTCGACGGATTGCGTACCGACGTCGACGGATTGCGTACCGATGTAAAAGGCCTGACCGGTCGAGTCAGCACGCTGGAGGATGAGACACGCAAACTACAAATACTCGGCGAGGAGAATAAGAGCCAGATTAAGTTGATTGCTGAGGTCCAGTCGCACCACGGAACGATACTCGAACAGCATTCACGGCTGCTGAGCCAAATCGCGAAGGATATCGAGCCGCTCAAGGGCCTGCCCGATTTCGTGCGAACCGTCGTTCAAGATCACGAGCGCCGGATCACCGCGCTCGAGCAGCGCGGGGATCAGGCGCAGTAAGCGGATTCATCAGACGGGTCCGCGAGACCCGCCGCGGCTTCATAACGTGGGCCAAACTAGCTGCCCGTCAGCGCCTTCGTGATCGCGGCGCGCAGCGCTGGATCCTCCGGCGTCACTGCGCTCTCGAAGAACGCGACCACCTTGCCGTTCTTGTCGACGACGTACTTGCTGAAATTCCAGGCGGGCAAGTTGCCCGACTGTCCGAGGAAGGCATAAACGGGAGACTGCCCGGCACCTTTCTTCGTGACGACCTTCTCGAACATCGGGAACGTCACCTCGTAGGTCAGCTTGCAGAAGGTCGCAATTTCCTGCGCCGTACCCGGCTCCTGACCGCCGAAGTCGTTGCTCGGGAAGCCGAGGACGTTGAACCCCTTGCCCTTCATCTCACGCTGCAGTTTCTCGAGCCCTTCGTACTGGGGCGTGAACCCGCACTTGCTGGCGACGTTGACGACCAGGCTCACGTTGCCTTTGTACTGCGCGAGATTGCCCGGTTTCCCATCGAGAGACATGGCCTGCAAGTCGTAGAACGAGGTCACGGCACCTCCAGCGGGACGCGCTTGCTGAGCCGCAGTCGGGGATACGAATACGAACACACCGGCCGCGAGGAGCACCGCAGCAACGAATGCGCTGAATCTCTTCCGCATATCGGTCCTTCGCAGTAAGCCGCCGGAACAGGCGGTCTCGAGATATTACGCGAAAAACTGCTGGGGGATCGCGGCCCCATCCCCCGATCGCGGGGGTGGCTGAGCCTGCCAAAACTGGCCCAGAATCTGGCATATTGGAGGGTGCTCGGATCGAGATGATCAGAAGACTGTTGTTCCTCGCCTCCTGCTCCTGGATGGCTTGCGCTGCCCTTGTCGCCGAGGCGCAGGGGCCGGCTCAACCAGGTGCCGAACCCCGACCGCCGAGTGCTGAGCCACGCGCCCTGATCGATCAGTACTGCGTGACGTGTCACAGCGCCCGGCTGAAATCGGGCGGGCTCGTGCTGGAGAACGCCGACACCGCCCACGTTGGAAACGACGTCGAGCTCTGGGAAAAAGTCGTCCGCAAACTGCGGGCCGGGGTCATGCCGCCTCAGGGCGCGCGCCGCCCCGACGCCGCCTCGATGCACGCGCTCATCAGTTCGCTCGAAGCAAGCCTGGATCAGGCCGCCGATGCGCGACCCAACCCAGGGCGCCCGCTGATCCATCGCCTCAATCGCGCCGAGTACAAGAACGCCATTCGCGATCTCCTCGCCCTCGATGTCGACGTGGCGACATTGCTGCCACCAGACGACTCGGCCTACGGCTTCGACAACATCTCTGACGTCCTTGGTGTTTCACCGTCGTTGCAGGAGCGGTACCTGACAGCTGCCAGCCGCATCAGCCGGCTCGCGGTCGGTGATCTGTCGATGCGTCCCGGCAGCGACACCTACCGGGTCCCGCAGGATTTATCGCAGAACCAGCACATCGAAGGTCTTCCGCTCGGGACCGTTGGCGGTTTGCAGGTCACACACGCGTTCCCGCTCGACGCCGAGTACGAGTTCCGCACGCAGCTCTATCGCACCAACCTGAACATCGTTCGCGGACTTCAGTATCCGAGTGAATTCGAGATCTCGATCGACGGCCGCCGGGTGCATCACGTGACCATCGGGGGCCACGCCGACCTCGCAGCGATGTTCGACAAGCCGACCGACACGGGCGACGCGGTGGAGCTGCGGATGCGTGTTCGCGTGCCCGTCACCTCGGGGCCGCATCAAGTCACGGCCACCTTTATCGAAAACCTGGCCGTGAAGGACACGGTGCGATTGCAGCCGTTCCTGCGGAGTTCAGCGGACAACTTCGACTGGGCGGGACGGCCGCACATTCAAACGTTCGCGATCACGGGCCCGTTCGATCCCACGGGGGTTGGCGACACCGCCAGCCGTCGCGAGGTCTTCACGTGCCGTCCCTCCACCCTTCGACAAGCTCAGGGTGGCCCCGAGCCAAGTCGAGGGGCCACCCCGCGACGTGAGCGCGACTGCGCCTCGCAGATCTTGGGCCGCCTGGCCCGGCGCGCCTATCGCCAACCGGTTTCGAAGGCGGAGCTCGAGCCGATCCTCGATTTCTACGACGCTGGCCGTCGTCAGAGAGGCTTCGACGGCGGTATCCAGCGTGGACTCGAACGGATCCTGGCCAGCCCGCGCTTCGCGTTCCGCGTCGAGCGCGATCCTGATTCGGTCGCTCCGGGCACACCGTCTCGCGTCTCGGACATCGAGCTGGCCTCGCGGCTGTCGTTCTTTTTGTGGAGCAGTATTCCCGACGAGGCGCTTCTCGAGGTGGCGAGCCGTGGGCGGCTGAAGGATCCCGCCGTGCTCGAGCAACAGGTTCGGCGGATGCTGGCCGATCCTCGATCGAGCGCGATTGTCGATAACTTCGCGGGCCAGTGGCTTCAGCTGCGAAATGTCCGCAGCGTGCTGCCGAACTCCGACGAGTTCCCGGACTTCGACGACAACCTGCGTCAGGCCTTCAGGCGCGAGACGGAACTCCTGTTCGAAAGCATCATTCGCGAAGATCGCAACGTCTTGGATCTCCTGCGCGCCGACTACACCTTCGTCAACGAGCGCCTCGCGCGCCATTACGGCATTCCCGACGTGTATGGCAGCCGCTTCCGGCGAGTGCCGGTCACCGACGAGGCGCGAAAGGGGCTGCTCGGTAAGGGCAGCATGCTGGCGGTGACCTCTCACGCCGAGCGAACATCGCCGGTGCTTCGCGGCAAGTGGGTGCTCGAGAACATCGTGGGGCTTCCCGTGCCGCCGCCACCGCCGGACGTGCCGCAACTGAAGCCCGCCGAGGAAGGTCAGAAACCGAAGACCCTTCGCGAGCAGATGGCGGAGCATCGCACCAACCCTACGTGTGCGACGTGCCACAAGGTCATGGATCCCGTCGGCCTGGCGCTCGAGAACTTTGATGCCGTCGGGGCATGGCGCACCACCGAGGCCGGCGGACCGATCGATGCGTCCGGCCAACTTGCCGACGGCACGGCCGTGGACGGCGTCGTCACGCTGCGGAAGGCGATCCTCGATCGACCCGAGCTCTTTGTCGGCACGATGACCGAGAAGCTGATGACGTACGCGCTCGGCCGCGGCGTTGGTCCAGAAGATATGCCGAGCGTCCGCCGCATTCTCCGCGACGCGAGTGCGAACGACTACCGCTTCTCATCGCTCGTGCTCGGAATCGTGAAGAGCGTGCCGTTTCAGATGCGGATGAAGCCCGTACCTGAGCAGCCCGCGTCGTCGTCGCAGCAGTAGTCGGTGGGCAGCGCGTCATCGTAGAGCGCGGGCTTCAGCCCGCGCGAAGTTGAGAGCTGGTGATTGGGAGTTGACATGTTCGTATCCAAGATCGCACTACCTCGGCGGACGTTCCTGAGAGGTGTAGGCGCGGCGGTGGCGCTTCCGTTCCTCGACGCGATGGTGCCCGCGTTAACGCCACTCGCGCGCGCGCAGGCGCGTCCTCGCACCCGGTTCGGCGCGATCTACATTCCCAACGGCGCGATCATGGAGCAGTGGATCCCGGAGATCGTCGGTCCGGGCTTCGATATCCAACCAATTCTCAAACCGATCGATTCGTTCAAGGACCAACTCATCCTCGTCACCAACCTGACACGGTCGCATCCAGGCAGCCAGGTCGGCGATCACGCCGTGAGTGCCGCTGGATTTCTCACGGGCGTATGGCCGAAGCGCACTGAGGCGGAAGACGTACTCGCCAACACCACGATCGATCAGGTCGTGGCGCAGCAGATCGGTCAGGAGACGCCATTCCCTTCGCTTGAAGTTGCCACCGAAGACTTCACCGGGTACGTCGGCGCCTGCTCACCCGGCTTCAATTGCGCCTACCTGAACACCGTGTCGTGGAGCACACCGTCGACGCCGCTGCCGATGGACATCAATCCCCGTGTCGTGTTCGAACGGATGTTCGGACAGGGCGGCAGTCCGGCCGAGCGCGCGGCGCGCATTCGTGACGACCGCAGCATGCTCGACTCGGTGGCAGACGAGGCTCGCAAGTTACAGCGTGGGCTCGGTGTGCGCGATCGCCGCCGTGTCACCGACTACCTCGACAATCTGCGCGAGATCGAGCGTCGCATCCAGCGTGCTGAAGCGCAGAATCGCGTCGACGTCAAGATGGACGTACCCGTCGGAGTACCCGACTCGTTCGAAGAGCACGTCGGGCTCATGTACGAATTGCTGGCCGTCGCCTATCAGGCCGACGTGACGCGCGTCTTCACCTTCATGCTGTCGCGCGAGTTGAGCCAGCGCACGTATCCAAACATCGGTGTCACCGAGCAGCACCACTCGGTCTCGCATCACGGCAACGACGCGCAGAAGATCGCGCAGAACGTCAAGGTGAACACCTATCACATGGGCCTGTTCGCGAAGTTCCTCGAGAAGCTGCGCGCGACACCAGATGGCGACGGGTCACTGCTCGACCACTCGCTCATCTTCTACGGCGGCGGCATGGGGAACCCGAACGGACACGCCAGCGATCCGCTTCCCGTCATCGCCGTCGGCGGTGGCGTCGGAAAGGGCCATCGCCACATCAAGCTGAAGCCGCAGACACCCGTCGGCAATCTCTGGCTCGCCGTCGCCAATCGTTTCGGCAGTCAGATCGACACGTTCGGCGACAGCAACGGACGCGTCGAAGATCTCTTCGGCTGACGTGACCCACGATGCGATACACATCCCGGATTGCCCTCGTCGCCCTCCTGTCGGTCGCGTCGCTCAGCGCCGGACGAAGCGAGTCGCCGCTGTCTGAAGCCATTCAGGCCGGCAACCGCGAGGAGATTCAAAAGCTGCTGAAGGACCCGGCTGCCGTCAAGGCGGCCGAGGCCGACGGCACGACCCCGCTGCATTGGGCGGTGCGCGCCGACGACGTGGAGACGTCGAAGGCACTGCTCAAGGCCGGCGCCAATGCCAGCGCCGCGAACCGATACGGCGTGACCCCGCTTTCGCTGGCGGCCGTCAACGGCAATGTCGCGCTGATCGAGGCGCTCCTCTCCGCTGGTGCCAGCGCGAACAGCATCGTGTCCAAGGGGCAGACCGTGCTGATGACGGCGGCCAGGACCGGGAATCCCGCGGCCGTGCGCGTCCTCATCGAAGGCGGCGCCGACGTCAACGCCCGCGAATCCCAACTCGGCGAAACAGCGTTGATGTGGGCAGCTTCCGAAAACCACGCCGAAGTGGTGACGCTGTTGGCGAGTCGAGGCGCTGATGTCAACGCACGATCGTCGACGATCCAGTTCCCGAAAGATCGCTTCGGCCTCGAAGGCGTGCTCACGATTCTTCCGCATGGGAACTGGTCGCCGTTGATGTACGCGGCGCGTGACGGTGGTGTCGATGCCGCACGCGCGCTCGCAAAGGCAGGCGCGGATATCAATGCAACGGATCCGGACGGCACAACGGCGTTGATCTTCGCGATCATGAACGCGCATTACGACACGGCCAACGCCATCCTCGAGGCCGGCGCCGATCCCAATATCGTCGACAAGGCCGGCATGGCGGCACTCTACGCGGCGGTGGACATGAGCTCGCTCGGCGAGGTCTACGGCATGCCACCGCGCAAGGTCAACGACACACTCAAGCCCGCTGATTTGATTTCACGGCTCATCGCGAAGGGAGCCGTCGTCGACGCGCGCCTGACGTCCGCCACCCTGCAGCGGAATCACACGCCCGGCGAAGGACAGCTCGGTGCCGGGACGACGCCGCTGATGCGCGCGGCCAGAAATGGCGACTACGCCGCGATGAAGATCCTGCTCGCGGCCGGGGCGGATCCGACACTGAAGCAACCACGCGGCACGACCGCGTTGATGATGGCATCAGGGCTCGGACGCGGGCTCGGGGTGTTCGCAAAGGATTACGGCACCGAGGCCGACTTGCGCCAGGCCGTGGAACTGCTCGTCGAGCGCAACGTCGACGTCAACGCCTCAACCGACGATGGCATCACGGCGATTCATCTGGCGGCACAGGGCGGCCTGGATTCGATTATCACGGTGCTGGCCAAGGCAGGCGCGCGTCTCGACGTGAAAGACAAGCGAGGCCGCACGCCCGTCGACATGGCGATGGGCGTTGGAGGACGCGGCCGCGCGGGCGGGCCACCGCCGGTGTACGAGCGCACGGCAAAGCTGCTCAAGGAACTGGGTGCACCCTAAATGTCGATCCCGAATCTTCGCGTCATCATCGTTGCCACATCCATCGCTATCGGCTCGACCGGCCTCATCGCGCAGACGCCGGCGCCGCAAAGAGCACAGCCTATCAAGGCAGGCGAGGTTCCGCAGCGAAAGAAGGTGGCGCCGATTCCGAAGCGCGGCACCTACGTCCCGGCGAAGACGCCGTGGGGCGATCCGGATATCACCGGCGATTACAACAACAGCGACGAGAGCGGCATTCCGTTCGAGCGGCCTGACGAATACGCCGGCCGCGCGATCGACTCCTTCACGCCGGAGGAACTCGCGAAGATGGTCGCGCAGCGGCAGCAGCAGACGATCGAGCGCACTCCCGGCCTGAGCGAGTTCCCGGGAGCGACGAGCCCGATGCACTGGTTCGAGAACTACTATGCCGCCAACAGCCGACCCTGGCTGGTCACTAGTCCGGCGGACGGCAAGGTGCCGGCTCAGACAGCAGAAGCACGGCAGCGGCAAGCGGCGCGGCAGGCAGCCAGGAAGGGGCGAGGTCCGGCCGATTCGTGGGAGGACCGCAGCCTCTACGACCGCTGCATCACTCGCGGCATTCCCGGATCGATGATGCCGGCCATTTACGGCAACTCGTACCACATCCATCAGGGTCCGGGATTCGTGACGATCACGTACGAGATGGTCCACGACACTCGTGTGATTCCGCTCGACTCTCGTCCGCACATCGCTTCGTCGATCCGTCAGTATGTCGGCGATGGCCGCGGTCACTGGGAAGGCAACACGCTCGTCGTCGAAACGACAAACTTCACCGACAAGACACCGTATCGCGGCTCGAGCGACCAATTGAAGATCATCGAGAAGTTCACGCCGATCGGTCCCGACACCGTTGAGTGGGCGGTGACGCTCGACGATCCGCATACGTGGGCAACACCGTGGACGTTCACGATGAACCTGACGGAAGACCCGAGCCAGCCGCCGTTCGAGTACGCGTGTCACGAGGGCAACTACGGGCTTCGCAACATCCTCACTGCCGCGAGGGCCGAAGAGAAGGCGGCGGGGGGATCGAGCAAATGACGGCTATACGGCTTGAAGAACATCGACAGAACGAGGTAGAGGCGGGTCTTTAGACCCGCCTTGAGAATCACATGGACCACCCACTGCGCCGCGTCTTCGTCGCCAACGGCGAGCTCCACGCGCAGCAGGTCCGCGCGTTTCTCGAAGCCGCCGGGATCCCCACCTCGGAACGCGGCGAGGCGCTGCGCCACACGCACGGCCTGACAGTCGACGGGCTCGGCGCCGTGGAGATCATGGTTGCGGAGAGTGACGCCGCTCGAGCCCGCTCATTGCTCGCCTCGGCCGATGCGGGCATGTTCCGCATCGCTGGAGGCGAAGAGAGCTGACTTTTCACCAGGCGCGAGAGAGCGACCTGCGGGACTGCGGCACTCGAGCGGCGCGCCGGAAAGAAGTGGCGACAGCTCGCGGTCGAGCTGTACCCTCGCCGGTGCGCCTCGACGAGGCTACGGTCCTGTTCGATGAGCAGGGCGGCGCGGGCGCGCCCGTCGAGCGGCGTGCGCCCATCAGTCCATGCTTCTCGAGATGCCGCAGATCGTCTCGGTCGTCGAACGGCCCGTCCCGCGGGTCGCGCAAGCCGCGCTGGCACCACCGAAACGGTACAGCCGTCTACGTGGATAATCCCATCCGGCGCAGGATGTTCTCAAATCGGGGGTTGGAGCGCAGAGGGTCGTAGAGGGGATCGACCTTTATCCAGTGGAGGAGCGTGGAGCGATCGGCGCAGAGTCGCTCGAGGCCGTCGAGCGCCTGATCGTACTGACCGAGGCCGACGTGGACGAACGTGGCGCTGAAGAGTCCGAGAGAGGGATGACGAGACTTCGAACCTACGTCGATCTCATCAAGGAGCCGGTGTGCGTCGGCGTGCTTGCCCATGATCGCATAGGCGCACCCGAGGATGCCGCGCATGCGGATGTCGGCAGCGGGTAATCCCGTGCCACGTTCGAGCACCTTCACTGCCTCGTCGAGCCTGCGCGCTGCAAGATACGATCGGCCAAGATACATATACGCTTGCGGGTGAGTCGGATCGAAATCGAGAGTCATCTCGAGCTCGCGGATCGCTCGCTCGTAGTCACGCAGATAGTAGTACGTGACTGCGAGAGGTCCATTGCTGAAGATCGCGAGCGGATCGATTGCTGCCGCCTGCTGGTAGTGCACGCGTGACTCGTCAAGGGACCCGAGCGCAGTCAGATGAGCGCCGTACAAAGTACGGGCGACGGCATACGCCGGATTGAGCTCGATGGCGCGACGCAGCGCACGCTCTGCTCCCTGCCAGTCCCACTCGTGAAACGAAAGAATCAGGCCGAGCGCGCTGTGGCCTTCGGGGAGGTCGGGGTCTAGCTCCAGCGCTTTGAGCGCCGCTCGCTTGGCCTTCCCCCACATCTCGCGCGGCGCCACGGTCCAATGACACAGCAGGGCAGATGCATCGGCAAGCCCGGCCCACGCGGCGGCGTATGTGGGGTCCTTGGCGATCGCGCGTTCGAAGAGATCGGCCGCCGTGGCCATGGCGTCGGCACGCCAGCGATTCCAGTGGTACCGCCCCTTCAGATAGAGGTCATACGCCTCGGGGTTCTCCGTCGCACGGGTCACCAGCTGACCGGCAGGTGCGCCTACCAGCTTCTGACGCAGCGCAGACACCACTGCCTGTGCGATCTCGTCCTGCACGGCGA
>Ga0075430_100004487_pt1 | contig 11758 bp, 10 predicted proteins | sample RhiMetdeltSRZDD4_FD_75294 | JGI IMG/M metagenome (GOLD analysis project Ga0075430, IMG submission 75294) | Populus rhizosphere microbial communities from Tennessee, USA - Rhizosphere MetaG P. deltoides SRZDD4 | ecosystem: Host-associated > Plants > Roots > Rhizosphere > Soil | place: USA... | reverse complement strand
GGATCGGAGGGGTTTCTGGAAATGACGCCACCGCCTTGCCCTCGCTCTACCTTCGTGTCGGACCGCTCGACAGGTGGCACGGTCGGCTCGAGGTCTTCCCGCCAACGGAGAACATGACCAGCACGGGATGGTTTCGGCTGGGTCTGGCCAAGCGTCGCGGGTTCGAGCCCGGGTGGGGGGGTGCCATGGGTCTCAGCATGGGTCCCTACAGCTATCCCGGCGATGAGTTCCAACCGCGACTCTTCGGGGATCTCGATATTCCGACGAGTTCTGACGGCCCGTTGTACCTGACGCTCCGCACGCAGATCGGCCCGGGCTCGGACCGGACGAACTGGTCGGCTTCGGCGGGACTCCGACTCGACCTGAACGAGCGCAACTGATGCAGGTGGGGCAATCGAAAAAAAAAGCACAGTGGCGGGCAGAAAGTGACCCAAGCTCTGGTAGTTATGAATACGCGGCGTTGCAGAGTTCGTTGAAATATTAGCCTCAATAATCGCAAGACCGCCCGCCTGATACGGATGAGGCCGGGCAGCGGAGTGTAGAGATGCGCCGAGAGTACGAGTACTACTCGTGTTGTGAGCCGACATGGTGATGCGCAGGAAGACGACGTGGCTCACGACTAGGTTGCATGCCTCGTGGTTGGGCCGCCACCCTGGGCTTGCCCTGCGATCGGCGATCGTCTTGTTGCTGGTCATCGTTGCCGCGGAAAGTTTTCTCCTCTACCTGCAGCAAGCGACAAATCGTGAAATCGAAGCCCAATCCGCCAAGTTGTTGAACACGTTCTTGCAACAAGACACGGTACAAGCAGCCCGGACGCCCGGTGTGCCGATCCGGTTACAGAACGTCCGCTTCAAATGGTCGGATCGCGTCTACATCGATACTGCCAACATGGCGGTACGGGCGGTGCCGATTCAGGGCACCATCGTGGATTTCGACGACCTCAATTCCTTTGCCCTCTTGGTGCAGAAGTCTGAAGTTGTGATCTCGACCGACGTCCTGGAAGGCATGCTCAATGAGAGCGTATTCAATTACCCCGGTTCGAAGTTGCGCGACCTGACCGTGTCCATGACCGACGATGATGGCCAACGTGCCTTACGCCTGACCGGAAAGATCAAGATGATGTTTTGGATTCCGTTCAAGATGAAAGCGCACTTGAGCGTGGATACCAAAACGAACACGCTGGTCATGGAAGGGCATCACGTGAAGGCCATGGGCTTACCGGCAACCAAGATCCTCAAGTTGGAGCCGTTTCAGTTGGAACACTTGCTCTCCTTGCCTCCCAACCGTAGCCTGATGATCGATGCCAACCGCATGATGATCAAACCGTTTGGTTTGTTCCCTCCACCGCGGATCAACGGCAAGATTGCGAGCGTCACCATAGAGGACAAAGTGATTCGATTGGGGTTTGCCGGTGCCCCCATCTCCGCTCCAGAGGCAGTAGGTAAAAACTACGTCTACGTCAAAGGTGGCACGTCACAATTCGGTAGTTTCCGCATGCTGCAAAGCGACATCCTGATCCTGGACCAGAATCCCAACAATATCTTCGTGTTTTCACTTCTGCACTATGCGGACATGATTCCCAAAAGCCGTATTGAACTCGGAGACACGAAATCCGCCCGGGTCACGATGCCCGACTTCCAAGAGCCCGTCGAAAACAAAGGCGGGACGACTGAACTTCTTCCGCCAGAAGCCCGCGAACCCCGCGCAAAAAGCTGACCTCCCCCCGCCACCCGGAGTTGTGACCCAAAGGAATAGTCTTGCTCGGCCAAGTCCTTTATTCTTAGTTTTGGAGGGATGGCCGAGCGGTCGAAGGCGTCGGTCTTGAAAACTTAGAGAGCCGATGGCACTTCTTGGTTTGTAACAGGTAGGGAGTATAGTTATTGAGCAGGTCGGAGGCTGCCGAGTGAAGAGAGTAGCCGTTGTTCTTCCAAGCGTCGTGATTTGTGCCGTAACAAGCAATTGTCCGGTTCTTGCCAGTAATGGGGATGCCAGGTTTGCCTTGCATCGAGTGCCGATGAGCGAAGAGTTTGATGGTTGCGGAACCAACAATCCGAATGCCCTTGGAATCCCATGTACGGAGTACTCAGTCACAGCGCCACTCGGAGAAAGCTATGTGTATATCGTCGTGGCGGGAGGTGGCGAGGAGGGAATCGTTGCGGTCTCGTTCGGCATTGACTATGACGGAAGACCTGGAGAGAAGACCGGCATAGATCCTGCCGAAGCGCAATTCACCTCTTGTACCGATGGCTTGTATTTTTCAAACGATAACGGATGGGGGGACTTTCCAAAACCACGGGGTGGCGTGCGCGCCTGGTTCGCAACCGCCACTTGCGATGACCATCCGGTTATCGGCGAATCTGGACGTCACGCTTTAATTGGGTTTTTGTATCTGAATGCCTATTCGGAGGACTTGTTAAGACTGACGCCAAATCTTGGAGACGAACCAACTGGGAACGCTCTGAAGGTTGCTGACTGCGCTGGTTCGATCATCGACTTCGTGGAAGTTGAATACCCCGCCTTGTACTGGAATCGACTTGGGAAAGTTCACTTTGGCGGAGACGGGACTAAGGGTTACAACCCCTGCGGGGGAGTGGTGCCAGCACACCCAAATACTTGGGGCAAGATCAAGCACCTCTACAAATGAGCCCGGTCACGGCCATCCTCCGAACCTGCTAAGTTCTTAGCGGAGGGATGGCCGAGCGGTCGAAGGCGTCGGTCTTGAAAACCGATGGGCCCGTGAGGGTCCCGTGGGTTCGAATCCCACTCCCTCCGCCATGAATCAATAAATTGAAAGGATTCATTCATGAATCAGGCGTCGTCTCCCAGCGTGGCCACCGGCACTTCAGTTCGACTGCCGTTCATCAGCCATCCCGCCTTGCGTGTGATCTTGGCGGCGCTCCTCTTTGGAGCGGCGGCCCCGGCCACTAAGCCACTCTTGGAGCATCTCAGCGTGGCTCCGCTCGCCGCCTTCTTGTATTTGGGTGCGGCCTTGGGGGTGAGTCCAGTCGCCCTGCGTGGGGGGGTTCGGCTGCCCAAGAACACGGCGGATCTTCGGCGCCTCTTTCTTGCTGTTCTTCTGGGCGGAGTGTTGGCACCCTTGGCCGTGTTGGCCGCTCTCGACTTGTCCGCGGCCGCCTCGATCTCGCTTTGGCTCAATTTGGAAATCGTTGCCACGGCGGTGGTGGGTTACCTGTTTTTCCGCGATCACCTCGGTCGTTATGGATGGTTGGCCGTAGCGGGAGTGTTCATCGCCAGCACCATTCTGGCCGTAGGGGAGGGTTTGACCGGAATCCTGGCCGGTTTCCTTGTCGCGGTCGGATGCACGTTGTGGGCGTTCGATAACCAGTTCACGTCGCTCATCGGTACCCTGGATCCCGCGCGAACCACGTTCTGGAAAGGACTCTTGGCTGGGTTCTTCAACCTTGTCGTTGCGGCGACGATCGGAGGAACAAAGCTCGACTGGGGTGCATTCGGCCTCGCCCTTCTGGTCGGGGCGCTCTGCTACGGCGTCAGCATTTCGCTGTATATCAGCGGCGCCCGCACCATGGGGGCGAGCCGCGCCCAGCTCGTGTTTGCCGGTGCGCCCTACTTTGGACTCCTCCTGTCGATCCTGTTCCTGAAAGAACCCTTTGTTCTGCGATATGCTTTCGCGATCGCGCTCTTTGCGGGGTCGCTTGTGCTGCTATTTCGGGAACGCCACGAGCACGTCCATTCGCATTCGGTTCTCACTCACGAGCACCCGCACCGGCACGATGATGGGCATCACACCCACACGCATGCGGATGTTCCTGGCGGCGTGGCGCACTCGCATCCCCACGAGCACGAGCCGGTGACGCACTCCCATCCGCACTGGCCGGATCTTCATCACCGGCACGATCACCCCAAAGGGGAAAGTTAACGGTCGGGGGACTGGTAGGTTCCGAAGAGCAGATCCCAGAGCGGGCTCGAGATCCCGTAACGCTTGCCACCCTCTTGGAAATGATGCATGAGGTGGTAGCGGCGGATGAAGCTGCCGATGCCTCGCTTGGGATGAAAATGATGTGCGTAGTAGTGCGTCCAATCGTAGGCCACGTAACCCGCCGCCGTGCCGCCGAAGATCTGTGCCCAGTACCCCGGCCCGAACACCAAGCGGTATAGCAATCCGACCACGGTTCCCAGCGTGAAGAGCATGAGCGGCGGGGCAACGAGGCGCAGCTTGTCGTCGGGAAATTCGTGGTGATAGCCGTGAATCATGAACGAGAAGAGCTTCCACGACGTGCCCTTGGGGCGCCAGTGAAACAGGAAACGATGCAAACCGTATTCGAGCAGGCTCCAGAGCAGTACGCCGGCCAAAAACAATCCCAGGGTGACTGGAATGCCTCCATGACCGCCGCGGAGCCCCTGGTACCAACCGAACACGATAAAGGGTCCCGTCCATACGATCGGCATCACCGGATGGGCCTTGCTGAACCAACGCTCCATCACGTCGCCGCGAAAGATGCGAATGCCTTCACGCTTCTTGCGGTTTTCGACATCGGGTTTGGCGTCGATGCCTTCCCAGCGATGCATGGTTTCCAGACATTCGTCGGAATAGAGCGTCTGGACGAAGTTGGACTGAGGTAGACCTATCAATGCCCGATTTGCCATCCGTACCCTCCGAGCGGCACATGCCGCCGAGCGCGAAAGAGTCTAACCAGGACCGAACGGCAGAGCAACCCCGGCCCCCGGCGCCCTTCGGCTACACTCAACGTATGTCCTTTGAGCTCTTCGGCTCCGGAAAGCCGGGGCAGCCCGATCAAGAGCCGGAATCCACCGCGCCCCTGGCCGAACGGTTGCGGCCGCGGTCCCTCGACCAGGTGGTGGGGCAGGAGCACGTCACTGGGCCTGACAAGCTTCTGGGCCGCATTCTCGCCGGAGCCACGTTTCCGTCGCTCATTTTTTGGGGCCCTCCGGGCTCCGGCAAAACCACCCTGGCCCGACTTCTGGCCCGCGGTAAGCACGCCCATTTCATCGGGATCTCGGCCGTGTCGGCGGGAGTTGCGGAGATCCGGCGCTCGGTCGCCGAAGCACAGACGTTGGAGAAGAGCGGCCGCCGCACCGTGTTCTTTCTCGACGAGATTCACCGCTTCAACAAAGCGCAGCAGGATGCGCTCCTACCCCACGTGGAATCCGGTCTTCTCATCCTGATTGGCGCAACGACGGAGAACCCCTCTTTCGAAGTGAATGCCGCGCTCTTGAGCCGCTGTCGGGTCGTCGTCTTGCGGGAGCTCGATCAGGCCGCCCTTGGGCGCGTGTTCGATCGCGCGCTCACCGATACCCAGCGAGGCTACGGAGATCTCGGGATCACGTTCGAGAACGGGGTGCGCGAAGCCATCATCCAGGCCGCCGACGGGGATGCGCGCCGGCTGCTCAACTCTCTGGAGATTTCCGCGGAGATTGCGAGCGCGGAGTCGAAGGCAGGAACGCCTCGAGTGACGCTCGCGCATGCGAAAGAGGCGCTTCAATCGGGTGCACTCCGTTACGACAAGGCGGGGGAAGAGCACTACAACTTGATCTCCGCTCTTCACAAGAGCGTGCGCACGAGCGATGCGCAAGGCGCGGTCTACTGGACGACGCGCATGCTCGTCTCGGGGGAGGATCCTCTTTACGTGGCCCGGCGCCTCGTGCGCATGGCGGTGGAGGACATCGGTCTCGCGGACCCGGCCGCACTTACCCAAGCCATGAGCGCCCAGCAGGCCGTGCATTTTCTCGGCCTGCCTGAAGGCGGCGCGGCGCTCGTGCAGGCCGCCATTTATCTGGCCCTTGCGCCGAAGAGCAATCGCGTGGCCGCCGCTGAGGAAGCGGCCCGGGAAGCGATCGAGAAGACGGGTAGCCTTCCCGTGCCGCTGGAGTTCCGGAACGCGCCGACCGGCCTCATGAAACACTTGGGTTACGGCAAGGGCTATGTCTACGACCACAGTGTCGAGGATGCGGTCAGTGAGCAGGAGGGATTGCCGGATGAGCTCCGAGGAAGCGTGTTTTACCAGCCGACCGAACGGGGATTCGAGACCACCCTTGGCCAGCGCGTGAACGAGATCAAGAAAAGGAAGAAAGGCGATCGGGGAGACTCGGAATCCGCAACGGACCCTCCGCCAAAGGGCTGACCCCGGTGCGGCCGATAATCATTAGGAATCGACGCGCGCCCATCCGGTATTGGGCGGCGAAGAAGTATTGACCCCGCTTACCGGAGTTCAGTCCCAACATGTTTCTCTTTGATACGAAGCCACATCGTCGGCGTGATACGCGTGCATTCGAACACAGGAAATGCATGAGATCGGCTTCTATCGACACCCTCTTGGGAACCTGCTATTTTTTTCCGGCTTTAACCGGAGAGGTGACCGAGTTGGCTGAAGGTGGCACCCTGCTAAGGTGTTGCACGGGAAACCGTGCCGGGGGTTCGAATCCCCCCCTCTCCGCCATCTGGGCGTGTTCGTGACGCAACGGATTTCCGTCCTGAACCCCCGGCTCCCCCTCGTTTTCTTGGGCCTGTTCTTTCTTGTCGCCTGCCCCGCATCGGGCCAGGACACGCTCGGCACCAGCACGGATTCCAACCACGCCGCCACGACGATCGTTCCCGGTTCACCGGAAACCGTCGTGCTGCAGAAGTTGCTGCATGGCGCGCCGCTCGCCATCGGTGTGTACGACACCCCGGAATCGCGGCGGGTGTGGAAGCTCTTGCGCGACGTATACGCCGAACGTCATTACCGGCTCATCTGGGTGGAATCGGGGAGTTTCCCCGCCGCCTCAAGGCTCTTCGACGCCATCCGTCACGCTCCCGACCATGGCATCGATCCTACCGTCTATCCCATATCGAGCCTCCTCTCGCGGATCTCGAACGCGGCCGATGCCGGTCCGCAGGACTGGGCGGAAATCGATCTTTCCCTGTCGCATTTGTTCGTGACCTATGCGCTTCATCTTGGTCGCGGCCGCGTCGATCCACGGGATTTCGAAGACCTAGAGTGGTTCTTGCCGAAGCGTCGGGTGGGCGTCGCCCGCGCTCTGGCCACGGTCGCGGAAACGGGGGATGTGGAGGGGGTTCTCGAAGGCGTTGAATCGCATCGCCCCGAATATCGAGCGCTTCTCGGCGTCCTCCGCCAGATCCGGTCACTCCAAGCGGAGGGCTGGCCGCGCGTTCCCACTTGGAAGTTCAAGGCGGCTCCTGGAGAGACACATTCCGAGTTGAGCCTCGTCCGCCGCTATTTGCAGGTCATGGGAGATCTTCCCCCGGGGCCGATCCGGAATCCCGCGGTCATGGACGATATCCTCATAAAGGGCCTCATGCGTTTTCAAAGCCGTCACGGGCTCACGCCCGACGGTGTGATCGGCCCCAAGACCGCCGCCGCCATTCGTATGCCGCCAACCGAGCTCTTGCGAATGGTGCGGCTGAATCTGGAGCGCTGGCGCTGGGTTCCCGACACTCTCGACACGCACTACGTGTGGGTGAATGTGCCCGCGTACGACCTGGAGGTCGTAGAAGGTAACCAACCGGTGTTGACCATGCGGGTTATCGCGGGTACCACCGACAATCCGACGCCGTCCTTTCGGGAAAACATCCGTCACCTGGAGCTCAACCCCCGGTGGCACGTGCCGGAGAAGATCGCGGCCGGAGAAATCCTGCCCAAGGTCAAGGAAGATCCGGACTATCTGCTCGCGGAGAACATCACCGTAATCGATACGGCGGGAAAGACAATCGACCCCTCGACGGTGAAATGGGCCGCGCTTGATTCAACGACCTTGCCCTATCGGTTCCGGCAGGAACCGGGGGACAAGAATCCCCTTGGATCGATCAAGTTCCTATTTCCGAATCGCTGGAGTGTGTATCTCCATGACACGCCGGCGACGAAGTTGTTCGCCAAGGAGTTCAGGGCGCTGAGTCATGGCTGTGTGCGCGTCGAACGTCCACTCGATCTCGCGAATTATCTCTTGCTCGGGCAGATGAGCATCAGTTCCGAGGAGCTGGCCGCACAGGTGAAATCGGGGAAACGGCGCTGGATCGATCTCAAGCAAACCGAACCCATTTACCTGGTCTATTTCACTTCGTTCGTCGATCGTGAGGGGCGGCCCAATTTCAGGCCGGATGTCTACCAGCGTGATCGCATGCTGCAAGAGGCTCTGAACGCGTATCTGTCTCCGTGGTCGCCGCCACCAGATACGACGGTGGTGGTGGGTCAGACACCCCGCTGATCACTCCGCCGCGGAATCCAAGAGAGCATTGAATAACAAACGGTAGGTGCCGTGGGTTTGCCCACGGTACTGCGGCCGAAAGCCAAAGAGAACGATGGTTCCCTTGCCCGCGTTCGTCTCCACGAGGGCCGCCTTCCCGTAGAACGTTTCCGGCTTTCGCGCCCACCCGCTCGCCACGACCTGCGATCCCTCTTCATAACGGGCGACGATCGTCCCTTGGGGAGTCCGCCCGGCCGGAAAAGCCAGCACGGGATCGTTCGTGCGATAGACGAACGCGTCGTTAGGCATTCCGTAAGCCAACGGATGCGTTCTGTTCACGCGCACACGAAGAATCGTTCCCGGGGTCGAGAACTCGTCCCGCGACACGGTTTCCGCGAGGTCGCGAACCGGCGCTCGCAGGTCGTGGATGGCGAATGATGACGAGGCTCCCAGCGCAATCACGGTGCCGCCCGCGTGCAGAAACTCCCGGAGGGCGTCCCGGCCCCGGCTTTCAAGACCGCCCGTGAACTCGGGGACGGTCGGGGATGTGTCATCGGAAGTGGCCGCGCGGCGTCCATTCAGTATTTCGTCCCGGTCCTGGTCAGGCAACACGATTGCGTCGAACCGCGTTCGCAACTGGCCGGCTTGGATGTCCTGGTTGTGGAGCGTCGAGTAAGGAAAGCCGAACCCATCCAGTACAAACCGCGTCCACCCTTCGTCGCTCGGGGCGAGCCAGGACTGATAGATACCGATGCGGGGAAGCCGCAGTGTGCGTTGTCGAGGAGCTTTGGCAAAGTGCGGCTCTAGACTCGCATGCTGGACATCGAGATCGCGCAACGCCGCTGCAATCTCGGTTCCTGGAGCACCGGCGACAAACGTTCCCGTTTCCAAGCGTGTGCCATCGCTTGCTACAGCTTCCTCGGTCAGTTGGCGCACCGTTCGGCCACTCTTGAGTAATCGCATCACTGCGGTGTAGGCGGCGTTCTCCCGGGGGGAGAAGGTCCACGTTTCCGACCCGGGCACTGGGCTCATATTGTGGAGCAAAACCAGAGCTGGCTCGAGCTGTTCGGTGATCGGAACATCGACTCGAAGGCACGTGACCCCCATGAGATAGGGCAGCGTCCATGCGGTGACGTCATAAAATCCCGCCTCATCTGCTTTCATTTGCGGATACGATTGCGGCTCCATCATTTCCATGATGAAGGGACGGTAGGGCTGTGCGGTGGGGATGATGAACGCACCTCGGGGCACGGTCTGGCCCGCCACTACATCTTCCGTTGTCCGCTTCACCTCCACGCCGTGCTGGAGCATCAGTTTCACGAGCTTGTTGGCGGTTCCGGGATCCCACTGATCACGAGGAATCACATACGCATACGGAGCTTCGGTCTCACCGAGGTGCACGGCGTCGAAGCTCATCGTGGCGCGATTTCTGAGGAGCTCTTCGCGATGGGCCGAGCACGATTCGAGCGCGCTGTTCGTGACTGCGAGCGCGTAGTCGACGATGTCGCGCGGCCGCCACCAACCGCCCGGCCACGGATGCGGGAAGTTGACCTGGGCTCGGTATTCCGAGAGTCCCTTGGCGCCACCCTTCAACTCCTCGGGCTTCACGAACACCGGGGTCATGAGTTGGGTCGAAGCGGTCTCGGTCAGGATGCCGATCGTGTTCTTCCACCAGGGCGTCGAGCGCGTGCCTCCCGGCCAGTAGGCATCGAACGCGTACCCATAGATCACGCCGCTTTTCCCGGATTGTTCCAGGGCCATCGCCATCTCGGAACCCAGGAGTTGCGTTCCTCGATGCACGAGCGGATGCACCGTCTCGGTGATCGGGTCGGTGTATGGGGGGACAAAGATGCGGGGGCCGTTCCGTCCCATCTGGTGTTCGTCCACGACGACTTGGGGATGCCACTCGTGATAAAGCGCCGTGTTCACGAGTCGCGTCTCGGCCAAATTGAGCATGAACCAGTCCCGATTGTTGTCGTGTCCGGCGTAGACGTTATAGAGCCGCGGAAAATCCGAGCCCTCGTAGGGTGTGCCGAGGTACTTGCGGTACCAGTTCGCGATCATCATTTGCCCATCGGGATTGAGGGAGGGCACGAGCAGCACAATGACGTCCTTCAAGTAGCGAGCCGGCGAATCGGGATCCCCGGTGGCGAGCGAGTACACCCATTCCGGGCTCATCTGACTCACGGCAATCTCGTCGGAATGGATGTTGAGGCTCACGAAGAGAATGACCTTCCCCTCCGCGACGAAGCGATCGATCGCTTCCGACGAGTGACCGCGCGGATCGTCCAGAGCCGCGGCAATGTCGCGATAACGGGCCGCGTTGGCCAGGTTCTCGGGTGTGGAGATGGCGAGCATGACGAAGTCGCGACCCTCGGTCGTCTTACCCAGCTTCGTGAGCTCTATGCGATTGGACGCTTTGTCGAGCGTCTCGAAATAGCCCACCAGTTGGTCGTAGTCGATGATCGTGCGATCGGCGCCTGGAACATGGCCGAAGTAGCTTTCCGGGGCGGGAAGCTCGCGAGGGGCCGCGGCCAGAGTGGACGCCAGACAAACGAGCATGAGGCCCCCGCGCGCGGCCGTTCGCCATGTCATGTCCGGCTCCATCGGATATTAGGTGGTACTCTGGGATGCAACGACCCGCGATGATAGGGAAGAGGACCGGCGGCTCACAAGCGGCGAGGATGTAGTGATCGAAGGGCTACTCTCCGATGTGCATGGCGTGCTCTACGTATATCCCCACGCGCTGCCGGGAAGTGTGGCGGCGGTAAAGCGGCTACGTGACTCGGGGATGCCACATCTGTTCCTCACCAACTCGAGCCAGCACCCCAAATCGTGGATTCTGCACAGTCTCGCCACGGCGGGCTTCGAGATCGGGCCCGAGCACCTGTTGACCGCGGTCGAAGCTGCCGGTGAGCACTTGCGCCGGGCCGGTCTGCATCGCGTGGGTTGGCTCTGCGTGCCGGAACTGGTCGAGGATCTCGCCGGCGTGGAGGCCGTTTTCCCGCACGCGCCGGGTATGGCGCAAGTGGATGCGGTCCTGGTGGGGGACATGGGTTCCGGCTTCACCTACGAGGTGTTGAACCAGGGGTTTCGCTGGCTCCACGAGGGAGCGAAACTCATCGCGATTGCACGGAATCGCTCCTACCAGACCCAAGACGGCCTCGTGCTCGACAGCGGCCCGTTCGTCACCTTGCTCGAAGAGGCCGCCGAACTCACCGCGCTGGTCACGGGCAAACCGAGCGTGACGTTTTTCCAAACCGCCCTGTCGCATTTGGGGCTACCGGCACCGTCCGTGGCCATGGTTGGCGACGATCTCGAGGCGGATGTGCTGCCGGCCATGGAGCTCGGCATGCGCGGTGTTCTCGTTCGCACCGGAAAGTTTCGAGCCGAGCGTTACGACGCCGGAAGACGTCGTGCGGACAAGGTCGCCGATGATCTGGCGCAAGTCGTAAACGACCTATGGGGAGAAATGACCGGGGACTGAAGGCACGGATGTGGCGGTAGAAGAGAGCGCTGGGGGCCTTGTCAGGCAAAGCGAGGGCTTCGTATAATCGCCGTCCGCCGCTCCGACACG